>ENA-OQCU01000066-OQCU01000066.1-human-gut-metagenome-genome-assembly--contig:-NODE-66-length-54794-cov-2.958220_pt1 | contig 54794 bp, 50 predicted proteins | sample MGYA00242504_ERZ504590 | MGnify/ENA primary metagenome ERZ504590 (study PRJEB26092, sample SAMD00036318) | human gut metagenome | host: Homo sapiens | study: EMG produced TPA metagenomics assembly of... | reverse complement strand
GTAGAAGCCGAAGTCGCGCACCCCGCCCAGCACGCCCACGATCATCTGCCCCGCCGCCACGTACGGCACGATGCTGCCCGCCACGCCGATCACGGCCAGCAGCACCGACAGCGCGTAGCGGCCCCTGTTCTCCTCCGACCACGCCAGCAGCAGCGCCACCGGGTTCGGCTCCCGCTTCTCCGCGGACGCCGGGCCCCCGCTCGGGCGCGCCGACGCAGGCATCGTCCGCAACAACCGCGTTTCCCGCATCCATACGCATTCCTTTCCCGAAAGTTACCTCAGGCTTACATTCGGAAGTATAACACCGTTATATAACATTGTTACAACTTTTTCGCCCCGATATGGACCGTGCAGGGACGGACGGGCGCGCGATGTAGCGATTCGGCGAGGATCACAGCGGAAGGAAGGGCGAACGAGCGCGCGCGCCGTTGCGCGAGCACGTCCCGTTGCGCACGCGCGTCCCGTTGCGCGAGCGCGCATCCGCCGTCGTGAAGGGAACAGATGTTTCACGTGAAACATCGGGGCGACCCGAGGATCACGACGGCTGGGGGCTCATGATCGTCTCGTAGCCGGCGTGGAAGAAGCGCTCGAAATCGGCGACGAACGCGTGGGCCGCCTCGCGCGACAGGCCCAGCAGCAGCGGCTCGAAGTAGCCGCGGAAGAACATGCCGGCCAGGATGCGCGACATCTCGGGCGTGGGCTCGACGACCCCGATACCGTGCTCGCGCATCTCGCGCACGTAGCGGGCGGTGCTCCGCACTTCAAGCTCGATGAAGCGGTCGAGGTAGCGCTCCCACGCGGTGCCGGCCGATCTCGCGAACACGAGGACGAACGCGTCGCGGTTGTCGTAGACGAAGTCGAGCAGATCGTGCATCATGCGCTCTTCGTAGACCCTCATCCGCTCGAACGTCTGGGCCTCGAGAGGCTGCTCGTAGAACCGGTCCTGGGCGCCCTCGTAGCGGGCGTACAGCTCGTCGGCGGCCGGGGCCACGACGGCGTCGAACAGGGCCTCCTTGCCGGAGAAGTACCCGTAGATGGCGCCCGTGGTCATATCGGCAGCCGCGGCTATCGAGCGCAGCGAAGCTCCGGCGAACCCCTTCTCCATGAACTCCGCGACGGCGCACGACATGAGCCGGCCGCGCGCATCGCGCCGCTCGCTTCCCGCCGTTTCGCCTGCAGGCGTCTTGTGGTTGCGCATGGTCCCCCGCCCGGTCTCGTCCGTCGCTGCAGCCATGATACCCCAAAGCGGCTGCGCGGCGCGACGGCGATGCCGGAAGCGCGGCCTATCGGCACGAGCGCGCTCACGCCTCCCAGCGCAGATGGCTCTCGCGCGTGGCGCAGACGAGCGACGCGCGCCCCGCCTGCTGCACGCGGCGGAAGAGCACCGGCTTCAGCCGCCCGCGCTCCACGAGACGATCGAGCACTCGCTCCAGGTCCGGGCCTGCGAGGCCGAACCGGTCGCGCAGCTCGGCGTAGGAATACGTCCGACCCTCTTCAAGCGACTTGTGCACGCCGACAACCATAGGTACCGCCTTCCATCTTCGATGACGACGCCCATGATACCACATTGTTAGCCAATGCTAACTTTAAAGGAGTGAGCTCCTCAAGGTAACGCGAATCCTCCGCATCCCGCCTCCTCGCGACCCGACCTCGCCGCGCACTCCCTCCTCGACCCCCTCTCGCCCCCTCCTGCTCCGAACGGTCGGCTGCTCGGGCTTGCGACGGCTTTTCGGAGCTGCACAACCCCTATGCAATGCCGTATCATGCCAATGGTTCGCTTAGGTTAACTTTTACTCCGGAGATCGTGAGCCGGCGAACCGGACGCCGGGTCCGTGCAAGCGCACGTCCGCACGTCCCGTATCCCCATCTCCATCGACCCTCGACATCGGCCGGGCACGCACCTGCGCGCTTCGGCAAGAAAGGCTGGACCAACCATGAAGACGACCTCGTCCGGAGCCGCGCTGGGCTCCTCGCCCGCCTCCGCAGGCGGAAGGCTGAACGGCAAGGACTTCATCAACATCGGCATATTCACCGCCATCTACTTCGTCATCGTGTTCGCGGTGGCGTGCCTGGGCTTCATTCCCATCTTTATGGTGCTCATCTGCGGCATCATCCCACTCGTAGCGGGCATCCCCTACATGCTGTACCTCACCCGCGTGAAGAAGTTCGGCATGATCACCATCATGGGGCTGCTCGTGGGCATCATCATGTTCGTCACGGGCATGGGCTACTTCAGCATCGTCACCGGATTGGTATGCGGCCTGATCGCCGACCTCATCGTGCGCGCTGGGGGCTACGCCAACGCGAAGATGAGCGTGTTGTCGCACGGCGTGTTCAGCTGCTGGATGATCGGCAACTTCCTGCCCATGCTGCTCACGGCCGACAGCTACTACGCCACCATGCGCGGGCAATTCGGCGACGCCTACGTCAACGAGCTCATGGGCTACCTGCAGCCGTGGGCGTACCCGGCCATGTTGATCGCGTGCTTCGTCACCGGCATCGTCGGCGGGTTCATCGGCCTCAAGGTGCTGGGGAAGCACTTCAAGCGTGCGGGCATCGCGTAGGGCATGGCCGTGGAACTGCTGCAGACCGGGGCCGTGGAGCGCACCGTGCGCCTGGATCCTCGCACCAAGCTCGTGCTGCTCGTTTCAGTGTCGACCGCGCTGTTGGTAGGCGGGAGCGGTCCGGTCATGGACGCGGCGCGCGTGCTCATGCTGCTGGCTCCCTTCGCGCTGCTGGCCGTGTCGGGCCGCATCGGCGCGGCGGCGGGGCTGTTGGTCGCCTACGCGGCATCGTGGAGCCTCACCGCGCTCGCGGTGCCCCTGGTCGAAGGGCCCTTGAACTTCGCTATCGTGGCCTCGTGCATGATCGCCTCGCGCTTTCTGCCCACCATCGCCACGGCGTACTTCGTGTTCGCCACCACCACGGTGTCGGAGTTCATGGCCGCAGCCGAGCGCGTACATGCGCCGCAATGGCTGGTCATCCCGCTGTCGGTGCTGTTCCGCTTCTTCCCCACCCTCGGCGAGGAGGCGCGCGCCGTGGGCTCCGCCATGCGCATGCGCAACCTGAGGCTGGGCAAGGCTGGTCCGGTATCGCTCGTGGAGTACCGCCTGGTGCCGCTCATCTCGTGCGCCGTGCAGATAGGCGAGGACCTGTCGGCCGCGTCGCTGACGCGCGGGCTGGGCGCGCCCGTCAGGCGGACGAACATCTGCGACATCGGCTTCGGCGCGGCGGACGTCGTCGTGTGGGCGGCGTGCGCCGTGTCGGTAGGGCTGCTCGTGGCGAGCAGCCTCGGTTGGATAGGGGCTTGAGATGGACGTCGAGGGAAACCGAAGCGCGGGCTCGACCAGCGAGCCCACACTCGTCATGGAAGACGTTTCGTTCTCCTACGCGAACGGGCGGGAGGGTGCCGGCGTGCGCCGCGTCGACCTGCAAGCGGCGTCCGGCGAGGTGGTGCTGCTGTGCGGCCCGTCGGGCTGCGGCAAGACCACGCTCACCCGCCTGGCCAACGGCCTCGCGCCCCACTACTACGAGGGCCGCGTGGAAGGACGAGTGCGCGTGGGCGGGCTGGACGCGGCCGACGCACCGCTGCACGACACGGCACGCCTCGTAGGCTCGGTGTTCCAGAACCCGAAGTCCCAGTTCTTCAACGTCGACGTGCGCGGCGAGCTGGCCTTCGGCTGCGAGAACCAGGGCATGGAGCGCGCCGAGATCGAACGGCGCATCGACACCGCATCCACGGCGTTCGAGCTGGAGCCGCTCATGGGGCGGAGCCTTTTCGACCTGTCCGGCGGGCAGAAGCAGCGCATCGCCTGCGCCAGCGCCACCGCCGCCGGGCCACGGCTGGTGGTGCTGGACGAGCCGTCTTCGAACCTGGATTTCCCCTCGATGGCGCACCTGCGCGCCGCCGTCGAGCGCTGGAAGCGCGAGGGCTGCGCGGTGCTGGTGGCGGAGCACCGGCTGCACTACCTGACCGACCTCGTCGACCGGGCCTACTACCTGCGCGACGGGGCGGTCGAGCGCCAGTGGAGCGGAACCGAGCTGCGCTCGCTCGACGACCGGGAGCTGGAAGAGCTCGGGCTGCGAACGCTGCGGCTCTCCGCGGCGTTCGTGCAGCCCCCGGCAGCGGCCGAGCCCGCAGAGCCTGCCGGAACGTTCGCGCTCGACGGCTTCTCTTTCTCCTACCGCCGCGGCGCGCGCTCGCGCTGCGCGCTCGACATCCCGCACGCGCAGCTGCCGCGACGCGCCGTCGTGGCCGTGATCGGCGCGAACGGCGCCGGCAAGTCCACGTTCGCCAACGCGCTGTGCGGCCTCAACCGCTGCAAGGGAACCCTCACCGTCGACGGACGCGCCCGCTCGCGCCGTACGCGCGCAGGCAGCTGCTTCCAGGTGATGCAGGACGCAAACCATCAGCTATTCGCCGAGAGCGTGCTGGACGAGGTGCTGCTGAGCATGGCGAAGCCCGACGAGGAAGCAGCGCATCGCCTGTTGGCCGCGCTCGACCTCGACGAGCGCGCGGCCGACCACCCGCTCTCGCTGTCGGGAGGGCAGAAGCAGCGGACGTGCATCGCGTCCGCCCTGGCCAGCGAACGCGAGGTGATCGTATACGACGAGCCCACGAGCGGGCTCGACCTCCACCGCATGAGGCAGGTCGCCCGGCTGATCCACGACGTGCGGCGTCGCGGGGCGGCGCAGCTCGTGATCACCCACGATCCCGAGTTCATCATGGCCTGCTGTTCGTGGGTGGTGCGCCTCGAGGACGGGGGTATCATGGAATCCTATCCGCTCGACGCGGCGGGAACGCGTCGGCTGAGCGGGTTCTTCATGCACGAAGGAGCTTTGGATGAAAAGCCTTGAGTACCTGGCCACGCGCAACGCCGGCCGCTTCGATATCGTCGAGAAGGACGGCCCGCGCACCGTGTTCCGGCTCGCGCTGGACAACGGAGCGTCCGGCATCGTAGAGGACTGGGAGCTGTTCGAGGGCGTGAACCTCACGTTCAACGACATCCCGCATGGCTCGCTGACCTGGAAGAGCAGCGAGCCTCGTTCGCTTCATATCGAATGGTGCCAGCAGGGCCGCGGCGAGATAGCCAGCGCCAACGGCAAAAGCTACTTCATCCACGAAAGAGAATGCGCGGTGCACGACCAGCGCATCATCAAGCGGCAAATGCGCTACCCCATGCCCCGTTACGTGGGGCTGACGCTCAGCATCGAGTACGAGACCGGCAGCTCCACGCTCAGGGCGCACGACGCGACGGGCGGCGTCGACTTCAACGCGCTGCGCGAGCGCTATGCTGGCGGGGACGGATGCCGCATCTTCCTGCCCGACGACACTCTGGCATCCCTGCTGGCCTCGTTCTACCGCATCGACGATCGGGCGCGCATCGAGCGCATGCGCCTGAAGGCCCTCGAGCTGGTCGCGCTGCTCGACGCCACCGAGCGCCCCGTGTGGAAGACGTTTCCCTATTGCACCCACGATCATGCGCTCGCCCTCGAACGCGCGCTCGACCTGCTCGGCAGCAACCTGGACGAAGACCTCGCGCTCGAAGATGCGGCGCGCTGCGCGAACATGGGCCTCTCCACGTTCAAGCAGCGCTTCCTGCACGCCTATGGGCTGTCGCCCATGGCGTACCGCCGCCAATGCCGCGTCGAGGAAGGCGCGCGTCTGCTTGCGGGGAGCCGCGAGAGCGTCGCCAGCGTCGCGGCGCGCGTGGGCTACCGCAACCCCAGCAAGTTCGCCGCCGCCTTCGTCGAGCGCTTCGGCGCGACCCCCTCGGCCTGGCGCGCCCGCGGCTGACGTTCGGACGCCCGCCGCACCATGCAGGGCTGCGGCGGGCGGCTTAGCCCTTCCGGCCGAACAGCTCGTCGCAGATGGCTTCGATGACGGCGTCGACGGCGGCGTCGAGGGCCTCCGCGTGCATGAGGCTCCGGTCGAGCAGCATGAGCGCGATGCCCTTCTGGAGGTTCGCCACCACGCGCCAGTCCGCATCGGGACGCACGCCCTCGAGGCGCTCCATGATCCGGCCCATCGTGACGCGATCGACCTCGGGATCGAAGCTGTGCTCGTCGGGCCAACGCCGGGAGAGGTAGGCGAAGTCCTCGGCGGTGGCGTAGCGGTAGATGTTGCGATCGCTGTACCACAGCGATCGCAGCCACGTGCGCATGGCGTCGCGGCCCAGGCGGCCGCCCTCCTGCTCGCACAGCTCCTCGAACAGGTCCATGACCGCGCGGCGATTCGCCTTCACGATGGAGTACGCGAACTCCTCCTTCGAGGGGAAGAAGCTGTAGAACGTGCCTTTGGCGATGCCGACCCGGCTCGCCACGTCCTCCACGCGCAAGCTGCGGACGCCCTTCTCGACGATGAGGTCCCACCCGGCGTCGAACATGCGGCGGCGGAGCTCCTCGCGGTCGGCCTCGGTGAATATCGCGGGCATGGCCCCTCCTTTCGCGCAGGCGCGCCCTGCGACGCCCGGGCGCGCTTGGATCCTCCCCGTCATTCTACCGCGAACCGCATACGCAAACCGCACACAAAATGACCGCTGTTGATAATTTGGTCATTTTCTTCTTGCCGGAATAGTTATCCTACGCTAACATCTAAATGACCGAATTCTCAATTCCGGTCATTTTATCGGAGCGGACAAGCGGAAGCAGGAGGAAGGCCCATGGCGACGCCGCGTGCGAAACCAGCGCTCAGAACCGTGTTCTCAAGCGCCCAACGGGAGCTTCTGACGGAATCGCTGGCGGCGGGAGGGGGCGCGCGGGCAAGCACGGGCGCCGCAGACGAGGGCGCACCGCCGCCCGCCGCAGCGCCCCGAGGGGTCGCAGGCCCCCTGCGGCCGTCCCCTCCCCTGCCGCCCCCGCCGCGGGCCCAGCCGCACCCGGTGCCCGGCCTGCCGCCGAGCCCCCGGCCAAGAACGCCCGCCCCAAGCAGGGCCTCGCACGGCTCATGGAGCTTGCGGGCAGCCGGGCGCGCCCGCTCGCAGGCGCCTGCGCGCTGGCCGTGCTCTCGGCGGCGGCGCGGCTCGCGCCGTACTTCACCATCTACCTCATGGTGCGCGCCATCATCCTGAACTGGAACGACCTGGGCGCGCTCGACCTGCCCTTCCTCTGGGGCCTCGCGTTTGCCACGGTGGGCGCGGCCGTCCTGCACGGCGCAACGGGCTACCTCTCCATGATGCTCGCCCACCGGGCCGCCTTCGACGTGCTGTACGAAGTGCGCCTGCAGCTCATGGACAAGCTCGCCCGCATCCCGTCAGGCTATTTCAACCAGGTGCGCCAAGGGGAGATCAAGAAGGTGCTCAACGACGACGTGGAGAAGATCGAGGGGTTCATCGCCCACAACCTCTCCGACACGGTGTGCGCCGTCGCCCTGCCGCTGCTGACCATCGCCGCCCTCGCGTTCGTCGATTGGCGGCTGGCGTTGCTGCTGGTGGTTCCCATCGTCGTTTCGTTCCTCCTGCTGGGCAGCGCGCTGGGAAGCCCCGAGGGCGCGGCATGCCAGCGGGCCATGGCGCAAAGCCGGGAGAAGCTCAACGGCACCACGGTCGAGTTCGTGCACGGCATGCCGGTGGTCAAGGTGTTCAACCGCAGCTTGGCCGCATTCGGGCGCTTCGAGGCGGACGCACGCGAGTTCGTGGGCAACATCAAGTGGGCCACCTGGTTCAACGCCCGCGGCATGGGCAAGCTGTACGCCGCCGCGGGGACGCAGATGCTCCTGCTGCTGCCCGCCGTGCTCATCATCCTGCCCACGGCGGCGTCCTACGCCGACTTCCTTTCGACGGCGTTGCTGTTCTTCCTGGTGGGAGGCGGCATGAAGGAGCCGGTCATGCAGATGATCACGCAGGCCCTCGGCGTGAACGGCATCAACGCCTCCGTCGCGCGCATCGACGAGGTGCTGGCCGAGCCCGAGCTCTCGCAACCCGAGCACCCGGTCGAGCCCACGGCGTTCGATCTGGCGTTCGAACACGTCACGTTCTCCTACGACGGGAAGAAGAACGCCGTGGAAGACGTCACCTTCGCGTTCCCGCGGGCTCCGTCGTGGGCCTCGTGGGCCCGTCGGGCGGCGGGAAGTCCACCCTCGCGGCGCTCGGCCTGCGCTTCTTCGACCCGCAGGAGGGCCGCATCGCGCTCGGCGGCGTCGACCTGCGGGACATCGCGCCCGAGCGCCTGACCGAGCTGGCCTCCTCGGTGTTCCAGGATTCGTTCGTCCTCGACGACACCGTGGAGAACAACATCCTCATGGGCTCGTCCGCGCCGCACGAGCGCGTGGTCGCCGCCGCCGAAGCCGCCAGCATCGCCGACGTGATCGACGCGCTGCCTCAGGGATACCGAACCGTCGTCGGCGCAGACGGCACGCGGCTCTCAGGAGGCGAGGCCCAGCGCCTCGCCATCGCCCGCGCCATGCTGCGCGACACGCCCCTCATCATCCTCGACGAGGCCACGGCCTACGCCGACGCCGAGAACGAGGCGAAGATACAAGATGCGTTCGCCCAGTTGGCCGCCAGGAAAACCGTGCTAGTCATCGCCCACCGCATGAAACCGTGCGCACCGCCGACCTCATCGTCGTCGTGGACGAGGGGCGCGTGGTCGGCACGGGCACGCACGACGACCTCATGGACGCCTGCCCGCTCTACCGCTCGATGGTGGACGCGGACGAGCGCAAGGACGCGTGGACGCTCACCGTCGGAAAGGAAGGATGACATGGGACGCCTGAAAGAAAGCATCGACCGGCTCACCTTCGGCAACCCGCGACGCTGCGTGCGCTTCGTGCTGTGGCGCTTCCTCGACTCGCTCGTGACGTCCGTGCCGTCCGTGGTCATGGTGGTGGCCACCTGGCTGCTCGTGCAGCCGATCGTCCATCCGGGCGCCGCGCTCGACTTCGTCGCGCTGTGGGCCTGCGTCGCGGTGCTGGCGGCGCAGGTGCTGGCCTCCTACGCCACGTCGCACAAGGTCTACGTGCTGTCGTGCGCCGGCACGGCCGACGCCGTGCTCGACGCGCGGCTGGCCATGGGCGAGAAGCTGCGCCGGCTGCCGCTCGGGTTCTACCAGCGCCACGACGCGGGGGACATCGACAGCGTGCTGCTGCGCGATTACGAGACGGTGGAGAACTACGGCGCCGAGGTGCTGTCGCAAGCGGGCATGATCGCGGCGAAGACCACGCTGTCGGCCGTGGTGCTGGCCTTCTTCGACTGGCGCCTGGCCCTGGCCACCTTCGCGGTGGTGCCCTGCGCGCTGCCCTTCCTCTGGAAGGGGTTCAACGCGATGGCGCAGAGCAGCGGGCGCTTGACGAAAGCCTCCCAGGAATGCTCGTCGCGCACCATCGAGTACGTGGCAGGCATCCGCACGCTCAAAGCGTTCAACCTCGCAGGCACCCGCTTCGACTCGCTGCGCGCCAGCTTCGAAGAGCTGAGGAAGGCATCGCTCGGCAAGGAGGAGGCCAGCCGACCGGTGGGCGTGTTCGGCCGCGCGCTGCTGCTCGCCGGCGCCGGCGTGGTCATGCTGGCCGGATGCGCGCTGCTCCAAGCGCAGGCGGTGCATCCGTTCGTGCTGCTCATGTTCCTGCTCTTGGCGCTCGGCATCTACGAGCCCATCGTGACCCTGTTCTACTTCCTGTCCGATTTCGGCAACGCGGACGCCGCGGGAAAGCGCATCGAGCGCCTGCTCGCCGAGCCCGAGCTTCCCGAGCCGCCCGCGGAGGCGCCGGCCGCGCCACACGGGCACGGCATCGCGTTCGACGACGTGAGCTTCTCCTACGGCGGCGACGAACGCGCGCTGGAACACGTGAGCCTGACCATCCCCGAGGGAGGCCTCACGGCGCTCGTGGGACCCTCGGGTTCGGGCAAGTCGACGGTGGCGAAGCTGGCCGCGCGCTTTTGGGACCCGCAGGCGGGGACGGTGACGCTCGGCGGGGCGGACCTCGCGCGCAGGGCCGCCGACGACGTGCTGGCCGGCACGAGCGTGGTGTTCCAGGACGTGTACCTGTTCCACGACACCGTGGCCGAGAACATCCGCATGGGCCGCGCCGACGCCACCGACGAGGACGTGCGCGAGGCGGCGCGCCTGGCCGCCTGCCTCGATTTCATCGAGGCGCTGCCCGACGGCTTCGACACCGTGGTGGGCGAAGGCGGCTGCACGCTGTCGGGCGGCGAGAAACAGCGCATCTCCATCGCCCGCGCGCTGCTGAAGGACGCGCCGGTCGTGCTCCTGGACGAGGCCACCAGCTCGCTCGATCCCGCCAACGAGGTGGCCGTCCAGCAGGCGATCGCCGAGCTGGTGAAGCGCAAGACCCGTGATGGCCATCGCGCACCGCCTGCAATCCGTGCGCGATGCCGACAACATCGTGGTGCTCGACAGCGGCCGCGTGGAAAGCCAGGGAACCCACGACGAGCTGCTCGCACGCAGCCCCCTGTACGCCGCCCTCTGGGCGGAGCAGCAACGGGCCAACGGCTGGAAGATCAAGCCCGAGGCAAGCCCGCGACCCTAGGCCCCCGCCGCCGCGCCGCGCGCGAAAGGCTCCACCGGCGCCCCCGGTGGAGCCGACCCGGCCTACCGCGCCCGCGCGTCGGCCTCCTCCTCGACCTCGACCGCGCCCGCTTGCGTGCAGCCGTCGCAACCGTCGCATGACGCGCCGCAGCCCAGCACGGCGCCCGGCGCGCGCCGCTTGCGCGCCAGGCGCCGCGCCGCGAGCACCGCCAGCACGGCGACGGCCGCGCCCAACGCGAGCGTCAGCACCCCCGCCGGGCCCTCCTCCAGCGACAATCCCACGCCGCGCACCGCGAACGCCGCAACCCACGCCACGCCCAGCTGCCCGAACGCCATCCCGAGCGCCCATCGGCCGCCCAGCTCGCGCTTCACCGACGCGATGGCCGCGATGCAGGGCGTGTACAGCAGGCAGAACACCAGCAGGGCCGAGCGCCGCGAGCGGCGTGATGGCCGCCACGAGCGTGGCCCGTGCTGCCGAACAGCACCGACAGCGTGGACACGACGCTCTCCTTCGCCATGACGCCCGTGACGAGCGCCGTCGAGATGCGCCAGTCGTCGAAGCCGAGCGGCGCGAACACCGGCGCGATCCAGCCGGCCACCACGGCCAGCATGCTGTCCTGCGAGTCCGCCACCACGTTCAGCCCGAAGTCGAACGTCTGCAAGAACCAGATGACGATCGTGGCCAGGAAGATGATGGTGAACGCGCGCTCGAGGAAGTCCTTCGCCTTCTCCCACAGCATCTGCGCCACGTTGCGCGCGCTGGGCATGCGGTAGTTCGGCAGCTCCATGACGAACGGCACCGCCTCGCCCGAGAACATCGACGAGCGCATGAGCAGCGCCACGAGCACGCCCACCGCGATGCCGCCGAAGTACAGGCCCACCATCACCGCCGCCCCGTTCGCCGGGAAGAACGCCGCCGTGAAGAACGCGTAGATGGGCAGCTTGGCCGAGCAGCTCATGAACGGCGTCAGCAGGATGGTCATCTTGCGGTCGCGCTCGGACGGCAGCGTGCGGCTGGCCATGACCGCCGGCACCGTGCAGCCGAAGCCCACGAGCATGGGCACGATGCTGCGCCCCGACAGCCCGATGCGCCGCAGCAGCTTGTCCATGACGAACGCCACGCGCGCCATGTAGCCGGAATCCTCCAGCAGCGACAGGAAGAAGAACAGCGTGACGATGGTAGGCAGGAAGCTCAGCACGCTGCCCACACCGTTGAACACGCCGTCGATGATGAGCGATTGCAGCACCTCGTTCACGTGCGCCGCCGCAAGCCCCGACGCCACCACGTCGGTGAGCGCCGTGATCCCGCCGTCGAGCAGCTCGGACAGCCACGCCCCCACCACGTTGAACGTGAGCCAGAACACGAGCGCCATGATGGCGACGACGCGGGATGGCGTGAGGGCCGGTCAGCAGCTTGTCGATGCGCGTGCTGCGCGCGTGCTCGCGACTCTCGGTCGGCTTCACCACCGTTGCTCGCACACGCGGCCGATGAAGCTGAACCGCATGTCGGCGATGGCCGCCGCGCGGTCGAGGCCGCGTTCGGCCTCCATCTGGCAGATGATGTGCTCGAGCGCGTCCTTCTCGTTCTGGTCGAGGTCGAGCCGATCGAGCACCAGCTGGTCGCCTTCGGCCAGCTTGCTCGCGGCGAACCGCGGCGGGATGCCCGCGCGCTCGGCATGGTCCTCGATGAGCGCCATGATGCTGTGCAGGCAGCGATGGACGGCCCCGTCGTGCTCGTCGGGCGCGCAGAAGTCCTGGCGCACGGGCGGCTCCTGGAACCGCGCCACATGCAGGGCGTGGTCCACCAGCTCGGCCGTGCCCTCGTTCTTGGACGCCGAGATGGGGATGACGGGGATGCCCAGCAGCTTCTCCATCTCGTTCACGTGGATGGTGCCGCCGTTGCCCTCCACCTCGTCCATCATGTTGAGGGCCAGCACCATGGGCATGCCCAGCTCCATGAGCTGCATCGTCAGGTACAGGTTGCGCTCGACGTTCGTGGCGTCCACGATGTTGACGATGCCGCGCGGGCGCTCGTCCAGCAGGAAACGGCGCGTGACCACCTCCTCGCTCGAGTACGGCGACATGGAGTAGATGCCCGGCAGGTCGGTGACGAGCGCCTCGGGATGGCCCTTGATGCAGCCGTCCTTGCGATCCACCGTCACGCCGGGAAAGTTGCCCACGTGCTGGTTCGAGCCGGTCAGCTGGTTGAACAGCGTGGTCTTGCCGCAGTTCTGGTTGCCCACGAGCGCGAAGGTGAGCGGCGTGCCCTCCGGCAGCGGGTTCTCGCCCGCCCGGTCGTGGAACTTGCCGCCCTCGCCCAGGCCCGGATGCGGGACGGGCTTGCCCGACGCGCGGCTCTCCCGCACGTCGGCGCCGTCGCGCACGTCGTCGATCTCGATGTTGCGCGCGTCGTCGCGCCGCAACGTCAGCTCGTAGCTGTGGATGCGCACCTCGATCGGGTCGCCCATGGGCGCATGCTTCACCATGGTCACGTCGACCAGCGGGATGATGCCCATGTCCAGAAAATGCTGTCGAAGCGACCCCTCGCCGCCCACCGCGGCCACGGTTGCGGTTTTCCCGATAGGAAGATCGTTCAGAGTTGTCAACGCGTGTCTCCTCGCGTCGGCGGGACGACCCCCTCGTCCTGCCGGCTTGCTCGTCTTTTGTCCGCACCCATGGTACCGCGAAACCCCGCGCGAAGCACGGGAAAGTTGCCCATGGCGAACGCGGGCGCGCGCCGGCCGCGGCGCAACGCGAGACGCCCGCGTCGTGCGCAGGCGCAGCCGAATGTTTCACGTGAAACATTCGTTCGTATGAGGGGTGCGGGACAAAAGGAAAAGCGGAGGGAAAGGGGGGTTCCCTCCGCTTGCAAGCGCGACGGATAGCCAGACGAGAGGAGCTTCCGCCGCCGGGTCAGCAGACTGTTTCGAAGGCTTCGCGAGAATCGAACCGCTGTGGCATCGCCACCCGAGTTTCAGTTCCTTCGATCGCTTCGCTTTCGATGAAAGTTATATTAGGCTAACAACTCATCGTGCGCAATATAAGTTAACCTAGGCATACAATTTCTTCACAATCGCCGGGAAGGGGCCCTCCCCCTACGACAAGGGCCCGCGTCCTTGCGGACGCGGGCCCCCGGTCGCACCGGCGCCGTCGAACACGGCGGAGCCGGCGCGACGTGCGGCGTGCGGCGCAGCCGCGCGCGTGCGAGCGCCTACTCGGACCAGTCGTGGATGACGGCCTCGATGTTGTTGCCCTCGGGATCGTACACGAACGCGGCGTAGTAACCCGGATGGTAGTCGCGCGGGCCGGGTGCGCCGTTGTCCGTGCCGCCGGCGGCCAGCGCCGCCTCGTAGAACGCGGCCACCGCGGCGGCATCGGCCGCGCGCAGCGCGAGGTGCGTCGGGACGGCCTCGGCGCCCTCGGGCAGCGGGGGCCCACCCACACGTCGCCGGGCTCGCCCTCCACCAGCAGCTGCATGCCGCCGGGGTATTCGATGCCCTTCACGTACCCCAGCGGGGCAAGCGCGGCCTCGTAGAACGCCTTGGCCTGCTCGACGTCCTTCACCTTGATGCTCACATGGTCGATCATTGCGTGCTCCTTTCGTCAGCCGTTCTGCGTGCTCAACTCTTCGAGATTACCTTCCAACGGCAGCGGGCCGTCCATCTCCTCGTCTTCCGCGTCGCTCGCGCCGGCCACGTCCTCGTGCCCGGGGAGGATCATGTTCAACACGATGCCCACGATCGATCCCACGGCCAGGCCCGACAGCGAGATGGTGATCTCGCCCACCGGCACCACGATGGCGCCGGCCGTGCTGTACGCGATGCCCAGCGACAGCACGAGGATGAGCGCCGTGATCAGCACGTTGCGGCTCTTCATGAAGTCGACGTGGTTCTCCACGAGGTTGCGGATGCCCACCGCCGAGATCATGCCGTACAGCACGAGCGACACGCCGCCGATGACGCAGGCCGGCATGGCCGCGATGACGGCAGCGAACTTCGGGCAGAACGAGAACGCGATGGCGAACAGCGCCGCCAGGCGGATGACGCGCGGGTCGAACACCTTCGTCAGCGCCAGCACGCCCGTGTTCTCGCCGTACGTCGTGTTCGCCGGCGCGCCGAACAGCGACGCGAGGATGGTGGCCAGGCCATCGCCCAGCAGCGTGCGATGCAGGCCGGGCTCGGCGATGTAGTTGCGGTTGCAGGTGGAGCTGATGGCCGACACGTCGCCGATGTGCTCGATCATCGTGGCGAACGCCAGCGGCATGATGGTGATGATGGCCGTGATGGCCAGACCCGCGTCGAACTGCGCACCGAAGATGGAGAACACCGTATCGTTCCAGGTGAACGGCATGCCGATCCACGCCGCCTCAGCAACGCCCGTGAAGTCCACGACGCCCGCGGCGGACGCCACGACGTACGACCCCACCACGCCCAACAGGATGGGGATGATCTTGATCATGCCCTTGCCCCAGATGTTCGCGATGACGATGATGGCGATGGCCACGAGCGCGATGGGCCAGTTCGTCGACGCGTTCGTGATGGCCGAGCTGGCCAGGATGAGGCCGATGGAGATCACGATGGGGCCGGTGACCACGGGCGGGAAGAAGCGCATGACGCGCGTGGGCCCGAACACCTTGAACAGCGCCGACAGCACGAGGTACAGCAGACCCGCGCACGCCACGCCCAGGCAGGCGTACGGCAGCAGGTCGGCCTCGCCGTTCGGCGCGATGGCCGCGTAGCCCGCGATGAACGCGAACGACGAGCCGAGGAACGCGGGCACCTTGCCCTTCGAGATGAAGTGGAACAGCAGCGTGCCCACGCCCGCGAACAGCAGCGTCGCGGAAACGGACAGGCCGGTCAGCGTCGGCACCAGGATGGTGGCGCCGAACATGGCGAACATGTGCTGCAGCCCGAACACCGCCATCTTCGGCTTGCCGAGCTTCCGTGCGTCGTAGATTGCCTCGGGACTGTCTTGAGCCCCCATCGTCGGCGTCGCTTTGCCCTCGCTCACGTGGTACCCCTTGTCTGTCGAGCCTTCGCCTACCGGCCGCCCGACCCAGGAGCACCCGGGCTGACCAGTAGTATTTTGCCACAACATGGGGCGCCGTGCAGCATCAATGCCGACGGGGCGCCTTACTTTTTCCGCGACGGCCGTCGGAAGCGCCAGCGCCCGAGCGCCCGCCCTGGGGCTTCGTCGGGGACGAGGGCCGGGGCTTCGCACCAGCTTGGGGCTTCGCACCGGTTTTCGGCTTCGCACCGGCCCGGGGCTTCGCGCCAGCCTCGCCCTTGCCCTTGTCCCTGCCGCCGCCCTGCCCCTGGGGTCGCAGCAGGCACGTCGGCCCGAACCCCACCAGGTCCATGCGTCCGGCGCGGCGCAGCGCCTCCAGCACGAGCTCGCGGTTCTTCGGATCGCGGTACTGGATGAGCGCGCGCTGCAGCGCCTTCTCGTGCGGGCTCTTCGGCACGTACACCGGCTGCATGGTGCGCGGGTCCACGCCGGTGAAGTACATGGCCGTGGACATCGTGGAGGGCGTGGGATAGAAGTCCTGCACCTGCTCGGGCATGTAGCCGAGGTCGCGGCAGTACTCCGCCAGCTCGATGGCCTCGTCGAGCGTGGAGCCGGGATGCGACGACATGAGGTACGGCACGAGGTACTGCTTCTTGTCCAGCTGCTCGTTGACGCGCGTGAAGCGCTCGGAGAAGCGCTGGTACACGAGGTTGCGCGGCTTGCCCATCACCGACAGCACCGCGTCCGACACGTGCTCGGGCGCCACCCGCAGCTGGCCGCTCACGTGGTAGGCGCACAGCTCGCGGAGGAACGCGTCGCCGTGCTCCTCGTCGGCCAGCGCGAAGTCGAACCGGATGCCCGAGCGCACGAACACCTTCTTCACGCCCGGCAGCTTGCGCAGGCGGCGCAGCAGGCCCAGGTAGTCGCCGTGGTCGGCGTTCAGCTGCTTGCAGGGCTCGGGATACAGGCAGCGTTTGTTCGGACACGCGCCCGCTTTCAGCTGCTTGGCGCACGCCGGGGCGCGGAAGTTCGCCGTCGGGCCGCCCACATCGTGGATGTAGCCCTTGAAGTCCGGCTGCCTCGATGATGGCCTGAGCCTCCTCCGACGAGCGAGTCGTGGCTGCGCACCTGCACGATGCGGCCCCTCGGTGGAAGCGTGAGCGCGCAGAACGAGCACTCGCCGAAGCAGCCGCGGTTGCTGGTCAGGCTGAACTTCACCTCGCTGATGGCCGGCACGCCCCCGGCCTGCTCGTACATCGGGTGGTACGTGCGCGCGTACGGCAGCCGGTACACGGCGTCCATCTCGCTTTCCGTGAGCGGCGCGGCCGGCGGGTTCTGCACGACGAACTCGTGGTCGGAATAGGGTTCCACGAGGCGCTTGCCGGTGAACGGGTCGCTGTTTCGGTACTGCACGGCGAAGCTGCGCGCGTAGTCCAGCTTGTCGGCCTGCAGGGCGGGAAACGACGGCAGCGTCTCGGCGTCGTACACATGCTCGAGCGAGGAGGCGCGGAACACCGTGCCGTCGATGAACGTGAGGTCCTCGATGGCGAGGCCCGCGTTCAGCGCGTCGGCGATCTCGATGACGGAGTGCTCGCCCATGCCGTACGACACGAGGTCGGCGCCGGAGTCCAGCAGGATGGAGCGCTTGAGCTTGTCCGACCAGTAGTCGTAGTGCGCGAGCCGCCGCAAGCTGGCCTCGATGCCGCCGAGGATGAGAGGGGTCTTCTTGTACGTGCGCCTGATCAGGTTGCCGTACACCACGGCCGCGTGGTTCGGGCGCTTGCCCGCCTCGCCGCCCGGAGAGTACGCATCGCTGCGGCGGCGCTTCTTCGCCACCGTGTAATGGTTCACCATCGAGTCCATGTTGCCGCTCGACACGAAGAACCCCAGCCGCGGCTCGCCGAACACGGCGATGCTTTGGGGGTCGTTCCAATCGGGCTGGGCGATGACGCCCACCTTGTAGCCGTTCGCCTCCAGCAGCCGGGTGATGATGGCCATGCCGAACGAGGGATGGTCGACGTACGCGTCTCCCGACACGAACGCAAAATCGACCCGATCCCAGCCGCGCTCCAGCATCTCCTCGCGCGTCACCGGCAGAAACGCCGTTTCCATGGCCCATCCTCCCATCTTGTTTGCGCTTCGAGTCTACCCTATACGCAAAGAACCACCGAGGCACAATGCCCCGGTGGTTCAAAATCGCACAACAACGAAAGGCTAGCCCTGCGCGGGCGGCTGCCCGGTGGGCGGCACGTGCGGCGGCTGCTGCACGGGCGGATAGCCCGCCGCGCCGGCAAGCTCGAAGGGCATGGGGTCGTCCTGGCCGCGCCATGCGGGCACGTCGAACTGGCGCGTCCAATAGCCCAGCGCGCGCACGATCATCATCTCGACGAACACGTACATGCCCGTGCTCAGGATGCCGCACAGCACCGCGAACACGAGGATGATGCCGCCCGTGGCGAACACGATGGCCCAGACGGCGGCGCCGGGATGCGACGACTGGATGTTCAGGTTGCCGCCCGTCATCGCGAAGCCGATGAACAGCCCGATGAGCACGAGGACGAATATGAGGATGGACACGACGATGCCGATGACGACGGCCAGCACGATGGCCATGCCGAGGATGCGCAGCAGGCCGCTGAAATCGTGGCGGATCATGGCCCAGACCTTGCCGAACTGGAAGCCGGCGCCCAGACGGCCGTACACGCTCATGCGCATGGAGCCCACCCACGAGAACAGCGTCGCGAAGAACGAAGCTGCGATGATGAGCAGGGAGAATATCATCGTGGACAGACCGACGAACATGAACAGGCCGCCGTGCCCCCGTCCCGACCAGGCGGTGCCCATGCCGGTGATGGCACCCCACACCGCTTCGAGGATCCACGGCGCCAGCATGCACACGAAGCCGATGACCATCGCGAAGAAGCCGCGGCTGTACAGCTTGCCGTCCTCGTTGCCGAAGATGCGCTTCGGCAGGGGTCCGTGCACGTTCCAGGCGATGTCGCGCGCCCACCCGTACAGGTAGCCCAGCACGACGAGCCAGCCGAAGATGGGAATGAGGCTGAGCAGCGACAACAGCACGAGCTTGCCGAACCAGCCCGGGGAGTTCTTGATATCCTGCCAAGCGGCGTTGAAGTAACCGGTTTGCATAGTGACCTTCTTTTCCTTAGCGTTTGGCACCCACTATAAGCGCGCACCCCCGCCAGCGTCCGTTTCGTTGCCATTCCGTCAGTAAGGTGAAGCGCCTGCCGCAGCGGCGCGGAGCCACCGTCCGGGGCCAGGGCGTTTCCGCGCCAAAGCTCGGGCACCAGACAGCGAGCGACCCCAGAATCTGGGGTCGCTCAGCGTCAGGCACGTTCGACGGTCGTCAGACCAGCGGAACGGAAGTTACTTGATGGTGACGGCAGCGCCGGCTTCCTCGAGCTTGGCCTTGATCTCCTCGGCCTTCTCCTTGTTCACGCCCTCCTGGATCGGCTTCGGGGCGCCCTCGACCAGCTCCTTGGCCTCCTTCAGGCCCAGGCTCGTGATCTCACGGACAACCTTGATGACGGCGATCTTGTTGTCGCCGAAGCCCTCGAGCACGACGTCGAACTCGGTCTTCTCCTCGGCGGCAGCGCCACCCTCGGCAGGAGCGGCGGCGGCCACGGCCACGGGGGCGGCGGCGGAAACGCCAAAGGTCTCCTCGATGTCCTTCACCAGTTCGGACGCCTCGAGCAGGGACATCTCCTTGAGGGCCTCAATGATCTCTTCGCGAGTAACAGCCATGTTAGTTCCTTTCAAAGTGGTCGGATCTCATCCGACCGGTACGTTTCAGCTTTCGGTTAGGCAGCGCTCATCACGCTGCCAGCGCTGCGTTTAAGCAGCTTCTTTCTGGTCGGCCACAGCCTTCGTGACCTGAGCAAGACCGCTCGGCACGCCGTTGAGGGCAACAGCGAGGCCGCGAGCGACACCGGAAATGGCGCCGGCGATCTGAGCCAGGAGCTCTTCGCGAGACGGGAGAGAAGCGATGGCCTCCACCTGTGCGGCGGACACCTGCGCGCCTTCCATCAAGCCACCCTTGATCTCCAGGTTCTTGTTGGTCTTGGCGAACGTCTTCACGGCCTTGGCAGCCGCAGCCACATCGTCGCCGGCGAACACGAACGCGCTCGGACCCGCAAGCATGTCGTCGAGCGTGGGCAGGTTCGACTCCTCCAGGGCGATGTGCATGAGCGTGTTCTTGTACACCTTCAAGCTCGCACCGGATTCGCGGATCGCCGTACGCAGCGCCTGGATGTCCTTCACCGTCAGACCGCAGTAGTCGACCACCCACACGGCGGAAACGCCGTCCAGGTCGCCTTTGATCTTCGTGAGCATCTCTTGATTCTTTGCGTTGGGCATGTAGTACACCTCCTTCTTCTCAAACTCGGGTTCCGCCCCTCGCGGGTGGGAATCGTCGCTTGAAAACAAGAAACGACCCCCCGCCGTCTCGTGACAGCAGGGGGTCGTCAAAGCGCGAAACTTATCAGAACCACCTCGGCGGGCCGCATTCCTGCGATTAAACCTCATCGGTACCAGCTGTCTTGGGCAGCGGAACAAACTAAACAACTCGCTTATTCTACCCTACCCAAAACGAATGTCAAGCGTTTTCCACGCGCCACGCCAACACCGTGACGCCGTCCTACGCCGCGTCTCCCTTGGCGTCGGCCGTCGCGTCGGCTTCCTTCGCGGTTTGCTCGGCAGCCTTCTCGCTCGTACCCGCCTTCGAGCTATCGAGGATCTCCTCGACGGGGTTCGTCGGCTCGGCTTCCACGTACGTGAACGAGATGGTGTCGCCTTCCTTGTACCCGACGATCTCGATGAGGCCGGGCAGCGCGAAGTCGTAGATGCCCTCGCCCTCGTCAAGCGTCACGTAGAAGTGCGAGTTGCCCTCCATCACCGCCTGGGCGATGGTGGAGATGGTGCCCTGCATCTCAAGCGATCCGGTGTCGACGCCCTCCTCGGTCAGCACGCCGTTCGTGGCGAGCAGCGCCTGGTAGGCCTTCTGGCACTCGGCCACCGTGTTGCCCACGGCCACGTTCTGGTAGCGCTGGATGTCGAGCATGGCGAACTGCTTCACGAGGCCCGCGTCGTCCTTGAGCGCCATGAAGTACGTCGGCTGCCCCGACACGTTGATCAGCAGCGGGAACGTTGCCTGGTAGCGCAGGTTCTGCACCTGGCCCTCGGCCGACTGCATGGCCGAATCCTCGGTCGCGCCCGACACCGAGTAGAAGTGCGACTCGGCCGTGCGCTGGTTGATCAGCACGAAGCCCACGATGGAGTTGTCCGCCGTGGCCGAGGTGACGCCCGTGTACACCCACACGTCGTCGTCCTTGGCGATGTAGTTGTACCCCAAGTTGCCGTCGGTTCCCGGCGTGGTCTGCACGACGTTGCGCTGGCCCAGCACCGAGTTCAGCCAACCGTCCTTGTACTTGCCCGACCAGTTGTACTGCTCCAGCAGCAGGTCGGTGGGATAGGCGTGATCCACCCACTGCGGCACGTCTTCGATGGCCAGGTCCTGCGTCTCGCCCGTGGTGGCGTCCACCATGACCACGCGGCTGATGGTGGTGCCTCCGAACAGGCCGATGGTACGCGACTGCACCGGGCAGATCCACCACGGGTGGCCGTCGTCGTCGATCTCGAACGACTTCTGGTCGAACATGTAGAACGGGTAGCTCAGCTGCACGTGGCGGTCGATGTTGCGCGCGAGCGGCTCAGACTCCGAGTAGTAGATGGGGCTGTCGTCGAGCCGCACGATCTCGGCGTCCTGCGTCGTCATGTTCACGAGCGCATACGCCGGGATGCCGCCGTCGCGGTTCGTGAACCACTTGAACAGGTCGGCGTACGCAAGCGGGCTCACGCGCACCGGGGCGTTCTGGTAGTTGATCTGGCTGTACAGCGGCGAGGATCTCGAACTGGCTGACGAAGTCGGGGATGGAGCCCATCTCGCGGTTGCCCAGCAGGATGGCCGAGCTGCGGTCGATGACCGGGATCTCGGAGTAGTTGACTTCCTTGATGTCGTCGGCGAACGTCTCCGTCTCCGTCTGCAGCACGTTGGCGTACTTCGCCGCGTTGCCCGGGAAGATCGACAGCGACGCCACGGCGCCGATCACGCCGATCACGGCCACGAGCACCGGCAGGTACGATGCCCACTTGAACGCCTTGGCCTTGCCCGCGTTCGGCTCCACCTTGCTCGTGCCGTTCTTGTAGCTGTACGACCGGCTCCAGAACAGCAGGAACAGCGGCAGCAGGATGAACACGGCCACGAACATCCACGTATCGGTCGAGTGGATGTTGATGGGCGGATGGAACCACCAGTAGGCCCCGAGGCCGACGAGGATGATGACGATGGCGGCCACGATGAGGGCGCGTTTGCCCCACGAGGCCATGCGGTCGGCGAACGGGATCTCCACGTTCACGTGCGGAGGCTGAGCGCCGCCGCCCCCGCCTCCGGCGCGTCCTGCCCCGCCCGACGGCGCTTCATGGTCGGCATCGAACCGACCGTCCACGTTTACCCCTGATTGTTTGAGCGCTTCGATCAGCGCATCGAATCCGGATGTCTGTTTCACGGCATCCCTTCCCAAGCGTACCGATAGTTAAAGTATCCAGTATACGACAAAGCGCCCGACCGCTCTTCGCAATCGGGCGCCGACGTTACCTCTTCTTTACAAAAGGCTGCGCAGCACGAACGGCAGGATGCCGCCGTGCTGGTAGTAGCGGCCCTCGGTGGGCGTGTCCACGCGGACGGTCGCCCGGAACGTCGTCGTCTGGCCGTCCGCGCGCTCGGCGGTCACGTCCACCACGCGCGGCTCGGGCAGCCCCTGCGAGAAGTCGATGGGCGCCACCGTGTACAGCTCCGAACCGTCCAGTCCCAGGCTCTCGGCGCTCTCTCCCTCTTGGAACTGCAGCGGCAGGATGCCCATGCCGATGAGGTTCGACCGATGGATACGCTCGAAGCTCTCGGCGAACGCGGCGCGGATGCCCAGAAGCGCCGGGCCCTTCGCCGCCCAGTCGCGCGACGAGCCGCTGCCGTACATCTTGCCGGCCACCACCACGAGCGGCGTTTCCGCAGCCTCATAGTCCATAGCCGCGTCGAACAGCGGGCGCACCTCGCCGGTGGCGAAGTCGCGCGTCCAGCCGCCCTTCTTCCCCTCGGCCAGCTTGTTCTGCAGCTTCACGTTGGCGAAGGTGCCGCGCATCATCACCTCGTGGTTGCCGCGGCGCGCGCCGTAGGTGTTGAAGTCGGCCGGAGCCACGCCGCGCTCCTCCAGGTAGCGGGCCGCGGGCGAGTCGGCGGCAATGGAACCCGCCGGCGAGATGTGGTCGGTGGTGATGAAGTCGCCCAGCAGCGCCAGCGCGCGAGCGGCCTCAACGGGCTTCGGCGCGGAGGGCTCGCGCTCCATGCCGTCGAAGTACGGGGCGCGGCGCACGTAGGTGGACGCGTCGTCCCAGCTGAACGTGTCGCTGGGTTCGCTGCCCAGCGCGGCCCAGGCCGCATCGCCGTCGTACAGGCCGCGCGTGCCCTCCTCGTACAGGGAGCAGTCCACATGCTGGGCCACCAGCGCGGCGATCTCCTCGTCGCTGGGCCAGATGTCGGCCAAGAGCACCGGGGTGCCGTCGGGGCGCGTTCCCAGCGCGTCGTGCTCGAGGTCCGCGTCCATGGTGCCCGCCAGCGCGTAGGCGATGACCGCGGCGGGAGCCGCCAGGTAGTTCTGAGACACATCGGGCGAGATGCGACCCTCGAAGTTGCGGTTGCCCGACAGCACGCTGGCCAGCTCGATGTCCTCGGCCACCTCGTGCAGCTCGTCCAGGATGGGACCCGAGTTGCCGATGCAGCTCATGCAGCCGAAGCCGCACGTGTAGAAGCCCAGCGCCCGCAGCCCGTCCAGCAGCCCGGCGCGCTCCAGCAGAAGCTCGGTGGCCTTGCTGCCCGGAGCCAGCACGCACTTCACCCAAGGCTGGGGCTTGAGGCCGGCGTCGGCGGCCTTCTTCGCGACGAGGCCCGCGGCCAGCATCATCGAGGGGTCGGTGGCCGTCGTGCAGCTGGTCACCGCCGCGATGGCCAGCGCGCCGTGGGTCAGCTCGCACGCTTCGCCGTCGAGATCGACCGCCACGCGCTTGGACAGGTCGAGGCCGCGCTCGTCGCACACGGCGCGGAAGCGCTCCTGCACCGCCGACAGCGGGATGCGGTCGTGCGGGCGCGACGGGCCGGCCAGCGAGCGCTCCACGGCGCCCAGGTCGAACTCGATCACCTCGGCGTAGGTGCGCGCGGGCGCGTCAGCGTCGTTCCAGAAGCCCTGCGCCTTGGCGTAAGCTTCCACGAGCGCCACCTGCTGCTCGCTGCGGCCGGTCAGGCGCAGATACGTCAGCGTCTGCTCGTCCACCGGAAACAGCGTGCAGGTGCTGCCGTACTCGGGCGTCATGTTGGAGATGCACGTGCGCTGCGTGGCGCTGAGCGCGTCGAGGCCCGGGCCGAAGCACTCCACGAAGCAGCCCACCACGCCCTTCGCGCGCAGCATCTGCGCGAACGACAGCGCCACGTCCATGGCTGCCACGCCCTCGCCCAGCTCGCCGCTCAGGCGCACGCCCACCACCTTCGGCACGAGCGTGGTGATAGGCTGGCCCAGCGCGGCCGCTTCGGCCTCGATGCCGCCCACGCCCCAGCCCAGCACGCCGATGCCGTTGGCCGTGGGCGTGTGGCTGTCGGTGCCCACGAGCGTGTCGAAGTACGCCGTTGGCTGCTCGCCGGGCGCGCCGTCGGCGGTCATGGTCACGTGGGCGAACTGCTCGATGTTCAGCTGGTGGCAGATGCCCGCTCCGGGGGCACGATGCGCACGTTCTCGAACGATTCCCGCGACCACTTCAAGAAGTCGTAGCGCTCCTTGTTGCGCGAGAACTCCAGCTCCATGTTCTGCGCGAGCGCGCCCGCGCAGCCGGCGACGTCGGCGATGACCGAATGGTCGATCACGAGGTCGCAGGGAATCTGCGGGTTGATCTTCGTCGGGTCGCCGCCCAGCTGAGCGCAGGCCTCGCGCATCACGGCGAAGTCCACGAACACGGGCACGCCCGTGAAATCCTGGAACAGCACGCGCGCCGGCGAGAACTCGATCTCGCTGCCCACGACGCCCGCACGCCCCGCTTCCACGATGCGCGCGGCCAGCTCCTCGGCCGCCTCCGGCGTTTCGGCGTTGCGCAGCACGTTCTCCAGCAGCACCGTCAGCGAGTACGGCAGCTGCTCCGAGCCGGCGACGGCCGAGACCGGATAGTAGGCGTACGTCGTGCCGTTCACGTTCAGCATCGAAGCGAATCGGCTGTTCTCTTGGCTCATAGGTTCTCCTTACTCCAACGTTTTAGAATGCCGCGATCAGGGCATCGGTGAATTCCGTGCAGCTTGCCGCCGGCTTGGACGAGCCGGTGGCCTTGCGAATGTCGGCGGTCAGGTGCGCGCCCTCCGCGTACACGGCGCGCACCGCGCGGCGGATGCGCTCGGCCGCCTCCGCTTCGCCCAGATGGTCGAGCATCATGGCCGCCGACAGTATCTGGGCGGTGGGGTTGGCCTTGTCTTGCCCCGCGATGTCGGGCGCCGAGCCGTGCACCGCTTCGAACACAGCGTACTCGTCGCCGATGTTCGCGCCCGGCGCGATGCCGAGGCCTCCCACGAGACCTGCGGCCAGGTCGCTGGCGATATCTCCGTAGAGGTTCGGGAACACGACCACGTCGAACTGCGCAGGATCCATAACCATGTTCATGCAGAACGCGTCGACGATGCGCTCTTCGAACGCCGCATCTTCGGCGCGCTCTGCGGCAACCTCGCGCGCCGCACGCAAAAACAAGCCGTCGGTATGTTTCATGATGTTCGCCTTGTGCACGGCGGTCACCTTGCGGCGTCCGTGCCTGCGCGCGTAGTCGAACGCGAAACGCACGATCCGTTCGGACGCCGCCTTCGAGATCGGCTTGACGGAGATGCCGGAATCGGGACGGATAGCGCCCGCGCCCTCTTCCTCGCACAGCGCGATCAGCTTGCGGGCGCCCTCGGAGCCCTCTTCGAACTCGATGCCCGCGTACAGGTCTTCGGAGTTCTCGCGGACGATGACGATATCCACGCCGTCGTAGCGCCCGCCCGCCCCCGGAATGGACAGGACGGGGCGCAGGCACGCGTACAGACCGAGTTCCCGGCGCAACGCCACGTTCACGCTCCGGAATCCCGTGCCCACCGGCGTGGCGACGGGTCCCTTGATGGCCACCTTGTTCCGCTTGACCGCTTCGATGGTAGAAGCAGGCAGCGGCGTGCCGTGCTCCTCCACGAGATGCGCCCCCGCCTCGGCCACATCCCAAACGATATCGGCGCCGCTGGCCTCCACCACCCGTTGCATGGCGGCCGACGTCTCCGGGCCGATGCCGTCACCGGGTACGAGGGCCACGGTATGCGATGCCATGTTTTCTCCTTCTGCAATTGTTCGAACGATGCCCCTTTGCGCCGCCTTCTGGGCCGACGCGACGAAACGAGCCCGGAAGGCTCGTAGGAATGCCGTGCGCTAGTTCTGCACGTTGTCGATGATTTGCTGCGCACGGCGCTTGAGCGGCCCTTTGCCGTTGGAGGCGTCGAAGGCCATGCGCGCGCCCAGCTCTTTCTTTACGGAAGGTGCCAGCTTGCCCGCCGAGAAGTCGATAACCGACACCAGCATATCCTGGAACTCCAGGTCGCCATGGTAGCACTGGATAGCCTCGTCGATGAGAGGCCACACACGCTCAGAACGGTTCTCCGTCGTAGCGCCCAGCTTGCAGAGGAACCGCATGGCCGCCAAACGCACCGGCCCGCTCTCCTCGTCGAACAACGCGGTTTCGGCTCCGGGAACCGCTTTGTCGCACGTGCGGGAATCGTGGTCGACCATCGTGGTGAGGATATCGAGGCACTCCCAGCGCGTCTGGGCTTCGGGGCGATTCAGCGCGTCGATGACGGCAGCGCCGAACGGGATCATCAAATCGGGATGATCCTTGGCAAAGAAGGAGAGCGCCGCTGCTGCGTTCTGGCGCTCGCGCCTCGACGGACCCGACAGCGCACCCACCAGCTGCTTGAACTTGCGTTCGTTTCCGAATGCCTCTTCGGCGATGTTCCTGGCTCCCTGCGTCTTTTCGCTCACCGTTCGCTCCTCGTCCTCATGTGGGAAAATGTATAGTATTCTCCCTTTCCATTATACCCTCGGCCGCCAAGCGCCCCCGCAGCAAGCGCAGAATTAACATGAGCGAAACCGATAGACGGCAGCCGAAAACCCGGCAATACGACTGAGCGGACGCAAGCGTGGTCGAATGCGAAAGCGGCAGCCCGAAAGGGCCGCCGCTCAAAGCAGTGTGCGTGTCAGTCGAGGTTATTCCGGCAGCTCGCTGGCCTTGTTGTCGCCCGACTGGAGCTTGCCGATGCCCTCGTCGTACTTCGACTTGATATCCTGGATGCGCTGATCGTACGTGGAATAGTCGAAGGGCTGTTCCTCGGTGGCGCTGTCGATTTCCGTATACAGGTCGATATAGGAGTTCAGCGCGTCCTTGAGATCGGCCGTGCCGTCGACGTACTCCTTCTGGATATCCTTGAGGGCGTCGGGGACGTTGAGGTTGTTCAGGTCGTCGATAGCCTTGAACGCGTTGTCGGCCTGCGTGCGCATGCCCACCACGTCGCCGCGCGATACCGCATCGGTAAAGCTCTCCAGACGGCTCTTCAGGTCGTCCATAGTTTGGTTGACCTGAGTCATGTACTGACGGTTCTCGGATTGCTGTTGCGCGGCCGCCGTATCCTGCTGCGCGCATCCGCCCAGAGCCGCCACCATCAAGACGCCTGCGAACATGGCGACCAGCACCTTGGCGAATCTCGTATGTTTCATGTCGTACCTGCTCTCTTGCATCGAATCATCGTTGAACTATCGTAGCGGTTCGCCCGCCGTCGCGCCGGGGATGCGACGCGTTCGTATCGGAACGGTTTCCGGGTCCGCAACCTAGCTTGCCGGCTTGTCCGTCGTGCCTCCGGGGTCGGGCGTCGGCGTGGGAGTGGGCGTCGGATCGGGATCCGGCTTCGGCGTCGGATCGGGGGTTGGAGTAGGAGTCGGATCGGGCGTGGGCGTCGGCGTGGGCGTCGGCGTGGGAGTAGGCGTCGGCGTCGGCGTCGGCGCAGGATCGTCCTTGCCCTTGTCGGCGTCCTTGTCCTCGGCGTCCTTCTTCTTCTCGTCATCCTTCTCGTCGTCGGTGTTCGACGAGCTAGCGGACCCTCCCACATGGTAGGTCGGATCGGAGAAGTTCTTGTACGTGGGATCGGCCGCCTGTGGGAACTGCTCGGTCGGCTGGCCGTCGAGCACCGCGCTCATGAAGGTGCGGAACACGTCGCCGGCACCCACACGGGCCGGCAGCGTTTTGACATTCGCGGGATCGCCCAACCAGACGGCCACCGCCATCTGCGGCGTGATGCCGCAGAACGTGATGTCCTTGTACTCGGTGGACGTGCCCGTCTTCGCAGCCACCACCTGGCCGTTCGGCAGCGCCGCCTCCTGGCCCGTGCCCTCGGACGTGTTGACGACGGTCTTCATGACCTCGGTGGCCGCATGGGCGACCTCGGGCGAGATGACCTGCTCGCTATGCGTCTTGGAAAGCGAGGTATCGGGCGTGGTGTTGTCGACGATCACCTCGCCCTTCGAGTTGGTGATGGTGAGGACGGGCGTGGGATCGACGCGCACGCCACCGTTGGCGATGATGGCGTAGGCGCTGGCCATGTCGAGCATCGTCACGTTCGACTGGCCCAGCGTGAGCGACGGATTAGCCTCGAGCGTCGAGCCGATTCCCATCTTCTTGGCCGTCGCGATCACCTTGTCGATGCCGAGCGCCATCTCGAGGCGCACGAAGCCCGTGTTCGACGACTTCGCGAACGCCCGCTGGATGCTGATGGTCCCGTAGTTGTTGTTGTCGATGTTCTGCAGGGCGTTGGCTCCCGTGTATCCCGTATTGGGAATAGTGGCCGGCGACGAGCAGTCCACCATCGTCTGCGGGCTGATGCCCGCTTCGAGCGCTGCGATGAGCGTGAACACCTTGAACGAGGAGCCGGACGGACGGCCCGGATTGGGAACGCCGCGCTCGCCCGTGGCCAGGTTCAGCTTGTTGTTCTCCCAGTCGTCGCCGCCCACCATCGCCTTAATAAAGCCGGTTTCGGGCTCGATGGCCACGAGCGCGCCGTTGATGGCCGGATCGAGGCTCTCCCGCTTCTCCTTGATGGCGGCCTCGGCGGCCTCCTGGGAGTCGACGTCCAGCGTGGTCTGGATGGTCAGGCCGCCCTTGAAGATCTCGTCCTCGGAGTAGCGGTAGTCGCCGTCGGGATCCATGAGCAGGTCGCGCACGTAGCTGCTGAAGTAAGGATACTTCTCCAGGCCATCCACCGTGGTCTCGGTCGTGTTGAGCACGATGCCCTCCGCTTGGGCGGCATCGTGCTCTTCCTGGGTGATGTAGCCGTTCGTCAGCATGCGATCCAGCACGAGGTTGCGACGCGCGAGGCAGTTGTCCTCATGGTCGATGGGATTGTTGTACGTCGGCGACTGCGGAATGCCGATGAGCGCGGCCGCTTCGGCCAGCGTGAGCTCGCTTGCATGCTTCGAGAAGTAGCGCTGCGACGCGGCTTCGATGCCGTAGGCGCCGGAACCGTAGTTGATGGTATTGAGGTACATGAGCAGGATCTCGTCTTTGGAGTACTGTTCCTCCAACTTGACGGAGAGATACATCTCGCGCACCTTGCGCTTGAACGAGATATCGTTCATCTCGTCGGCCAGGATAGTGTTGCGCACGAGCTGCTGCGTGATGGTGGACGCGCCCTCCTTGCCGGAACCGGTGAGGTTCACGTACACCGCGCGCGCGATGCCCGCGAGGTCGAAACCGCCGTGTTCGTAGAAGCGCTCGTCCTCGGTGGCCACGGTGCCCTCGCGCACGTACTCGCTGATCTGGTCGAGCTCGACGGGGTCGCGGTACTCGACCTGGAAGCGGGCGAGCTCCGTACCGTCCGACGCCAGCATGATCGACGGCAGCGACGAGTTGAGCTGGCCGGCATCGGACACGTCGTAGTCCTCAAGGTCGCCGATCCACGACGAACCGAGGGCGTAGACGCCTGAGAAGCCGGCGACGATCACGGCCAAAAAGACCGTGAACACCGCAAGGAAGCCGATGGAAGGATGTTTTTTCTTGATCCCCGGCCTATTCTTTATAGAACGTGAAGCCACGTGTCACCTCCAAAAAACTCCGCCCATTGTAACATCGGGGCACAGGCCCCCATGAATCAACACAAGTTCGTTGAAAAAAAGTCACACGGGAAAACGCCCGGTCGGGAGCTCAAAACGTGGTTGATGCAAGCAGGGTGCAGCGCTTTTTTCTCGGGCGCGGGAGCCCGCTTGCGGTCCGTTGCGCGCGCGCCGCGCCGATTCGAGACGCTCGCAGCGTGCGATCGGCGCGGCGAAGGACGCTCGGGCCTCAGGCGGTGCCCCCGCGCCAAAAGGCGCTGCGCTTATCCCGCAAGCACCGCCTCGTCGGCCGCGAGGGCGTCTTTCGCAAGCGCCAGCTGCGCGCGCACGGCCGCGTGCCCGGTGCCGCCCTCGGTGGTGCGGGCCGCAACGATGCTCTCCAGATCGAGCGAGGCCGTGATGTCCTCCTCGAACAGGTCGCTTTCGGCTTTGAAGTCGGCCAGCGTCAAGTCGTCCAAGTCGCAGCCGCGCTGCTCGCATACCAGCACGAGGTGCCCCACCACCTCGTGGGCGCGCCTGAACGGCATCCCCTTCTTAGCCAGGTAGTCGGCCACGTCGGTGGCCGCCAGGTAGCCCCTCTTCGCCTGCGCCGTCATGGCCTCGGGCACCACGCGCATCGTCTCGATCATGCCGGCCGCGCACACGAGGCAGTCCTCCAGCGTCTTGGCCGCGTCGATGGCGCCTTCCTTGTCCTCTTGCAAGTCCTTGTTGTAGGCCAGCGGCAGCGCTTTCAGGGTGACCAGCAGCGCCACGAGGTCGCCTACCACGCGGCCCGTCTTGCCGCGGATGAGTTCGGCGAAATCGGGTTCTTCTTCTGCGGCATGATGGACGATCCCGTGGAAAACGCGTCGGACAGCTCGATGAACCCGAACTCCGAGCTGGACCACAGCACGATCTCCTCGCACAGCCGCGACAGGTGTATGCACGACACGCTGCACGCGTACGACAGGTCCAGCAGGAAGTCGCGGTCGGACACGGCGTCCAGCGAGTTCGGGATCACCCGCGAGAAGCCCAGCTCGGCCGCCGTCATCTGCCGATCGAGCGGGTACGTGGTGCCCGCGAGCGCCGCCGAACCCAGCGGGCTCGCATCGGCCGCCGCGCGCGCAGCCGCCAAACGCTCGAAGTCGCGCGCGAGCATCCACACGTAGGCCAGCATATGGTGCGAGAACAGCACCGGCTGGGCGTGCTGCAGATGGGTGTAGCCGGGCAGGACGACGTCGAAGTGCGCCTCGGCCTGCTGGACGAGCGCCTGGCGCAGCGCCACGTTCGCCGCCATGAGGTCCTCGCAGCGCTGCTTGGCGAACAGGCGCGTGTCGGTGGCCACCTGGTCGTTGCGACTGCGGCCGGTGTGCAGGCGCGCTCCCGCGTCGCCGATGTCGGCTATGAGCGCGCGCTCCACCGACATGTGGATGTCCTCGTCGTTGATGTCGAACGCGAAGTCGCCCGCCTCGATGCGCGCCTTCACGCGGTCGAGCCCCTCGACGATGGCCGCGGCATCGGCGGGCTCGATGACGCCCGCCGACGCCAGCATGCGCGCGTGCGCCTGCGACCCGGCTATGTCCTGCGCATACAGCGCCTTGCTCGACCGGCAGCGATGCGCCGAAGCGTTGGGTGAACTCGCTCACGTTCTCGGTGAATCTGCCCGACCACAAAGCCATAGCGTCCCCCTTAAGCCTTCTCGGCAGCGCCCTGCAGGGCCGCTTCCGCTTCTTCGACGACCGCCGCGTTCTCAGCCTCGGCCACCTGCTTCCACACCGGCGTCACGTCCTCGTACGCACCCTTCGTCAACGGGCCGACCTTCTTCTGCGCGTCGAACAGCTCGGCCGGTGCGCCCTCCTGCCGACGGTTCGAGGCCCACGTCTTGGCCGACAGCGTCTGCAGCTGGATGAAGCCCTTGGCCGCCGCGTGGTCGAACGAGTCGTCCTTGTCGTAGGTGGCCAGCGCGTAATCGTACAGCGAGTAGGCGCTCTTGCGGCCCACCACGGTGCAGGATCCCTTGTAGAACTTGAGCTTCACGGTGCCGGCCACGCAGCGCTGCGTGGAGGCGAGGAACGCGTCGACGGCTTCCTTGAGCGGCGAGAACCACTGGCCGTTGTACACGCACTTCGCCCACTCCTGCTCCATGCCCAGCTTGAAGTGCAGCACCTCGCGCTCCAGCACCAGGTCTTCCAGCGCCTTGTGAGCCTGAATGAGCGACAGCGCGCCCGGCACCTCGTAGCACTCGCGGCTCTTCACGCCCACCAGCCGGTTCTCGATCATGTCGATGCGGCCGTAGCCGTGCTTGCCGGCGATCTCGTTCAGCGCGTAGATGATACCGAGGAAGCTCTTCTGGCTCCCGTCGATGGCGTACGGCAGACCGCGCGCGAACTCGAGCTCCACGTACTGCGGCTCGTCGGGAGCTTCGGTGGGATCGACCGTCATCGTGTAGATGTCCGTCGGCGGCTCCATCCAGGGATCCTCCAGGACGCCGCACTCGATGGCCCGGCCCCACAGGTTATCGTCGATGGAGTACGGCGACTTCTTCGTGGTGGGAACCTCGATGCCGTGCGCCTGAGCCCATTCCATCTCCTCGGAGCGGGTGTGCAGATCCCATTCGCGCACCGGGGCGATAATCTCGATGTCCGGATCAAGCATGAGGATGCTCGCCTCGAAGCGCACCTGGTCGTTGCCCTTGCCCGTGCAGCCGTGCGCGATGTACTTCGCGCCGAACTTGTGCGCCGCGTCCACAAGGTGCTTGGAGATCAGCGGCCGGGACAGCGCGGACACGAGCGGGTACTTGTTCTCGTACAGGGCGTTGGCGGCCAGCGCCTTGGACAGGAAGTCCTGGGCGAACACGTCGCGCATGTCCACGACCAGGCATTCCACGGCGCCGGTTTTCAACGCCTTCTGCTTGATCTTCTCAAGGCCCTCATGCTCCTGTCCCACGTCGCCGACCACGGCGATAACGTCGAGGTTCTTCTCCTCCTGGAGCCACTTGATGCACACGGACGTATCCAGTCCGCCGGAATACGCCAGCACCGCTTTGTCCTTCTGCTGGGTTTGCTGAGTCTGCTGCTGAGCCATGGTAGGGTCCTTCCCCCGTGTTCGGTTGTCGTCGGGATGCCCGGTCATGGTGCGGCTGCGAAGGCGCCTCCCCCAGCGCTCGCCGGACGGTAGGGGTATGCGCGCGCCCATCGCGGTTCTCACCGCGCAAGGCTGTCGTCGTGCGCACCACGGCTTTTCGTGGTGACAGGCATCAGAGCCGGGCGGCTCGGACGCTGTTGCTTGTACTAAGCGTGGGGATGAGTGCAGGGAGAAAAGCGTCCCCGCCAAGAAATGTAGTCGACGACTAGCGTCGTCGCAGTCGGTCGATGGCGCGCTCGACTTCGACGGCAGCCTCAGGGCTCTCCGCCGCGATCATGATCGTGTTGTCGCCGGCCACCGTGCCGAGTGCTCCGCGCAGGCTGGCTTTGTCGAGCGCAGCAGAGACGCCGGCTGCTCCGCCGGAGAACGTCTTCACTACGACCATGTTGCCTGCCACGTGCACCTCTTCAACCAATTCGGATACCATGCGCTGGAGCCGCATTTCCTCAGGGAGAACGTAATAGCCCTCACGAGACTTCACCAGGCCCATGTCCATGATGTCGCGGGAGATCGTGGCTTGAGTGCATTCGTAGCCAGCGGCCTGCAGCTGATTGGCGAGATCGCGCTGCGTCTTGACATTATGTTCGCGAATGATGTCGCGAATGATGTCGTGCCGTTGTTGACGTTTTCTCATGCCCTCGATACTCTCTGTTCCCGTTCAAGAACGATCACATACGGTTCCGATCACAAGTACCTTCGCGGGGTATGCAGAATTGCGCAAGACCCGACGAAAATATGCATTAAATAGTACCCTATCCGTGAGCGTTCCGACCCCAGAATTTCAAAAAGTGCAGAAAGATTTTCGACGAACGTCCTTGCAGTCGTTATCCTAAACGAGCGCAGCGGCCCTGTCATCCTGAGCAAGTCGAAGGATCCGCAAGGTGCCAACCGTGAGACTTCCTGCTGTCGCCGCTCGGGATCCTTCGACTCCGCGCTTCGCGCCTCGCTCAGGATGACAGTCTATGGCGCCTCGCTCAGGATGACAGCTGCCCTTTCAGGACAACAGCGCCGCAAGCTTCTGCACCAGCACGTCCACGTCCTCCTTCGAACACACCAGCGGAGGCAGGAAGCGCAGCGTGCGCGGGCCGGTGAAGTTGAGCAGGAGGCCCTCGTCCAGGCCGGCCAGCACCACGTCGGGGGCGCTCACGCCCTCGGCGAGGTCGCAGGCCACCATGAGCCCTAAGCCGCGCACCTCTTCCACTTGCGGCAGCGCCGCCAGCTTCTCGCGCAGGTACGCGCCCGTGCGCTCGGCGTTGCCGGCGGCGTCCTCGGCCGCCAGCGCCCGCACGGTGGCCTCGGCCGCCGCGACGGCCAGGCAGCTGCCCCCGAAGGTGGAGCCGTGGTCGCCCGGATCGAACGACGCCGCCACCTGGGCGCGCGCAGCGCACATGCCCATGGGGAAGCCCGAGGCGATGCCCTTGGCAATGGTCACCACGTCAGGCGCGATGCCGAAGTGCTGGAACCCGAAGGGATACGTGCCGCAGCGGTACATGCCGCATTGGATCTCGTCGCACATGAACAGCGCGCCGCGCTCGGCGGTAAGGCGACGCACCGCGGCCAGGAACTCGGGCTCGCACGGATGCACGCCGCTCTCGCCCTGCACGCACTCCACCATGACGGCGCAGATGCCGTCGCCCTGGGAGGCGAACAGCGACTCGAGCGCCTTGATATCGTTGATGGGCGTGCGGACGAAGCCGTCGGGCAGGGGCTGGAACGCCTCCTGCTTGGCGGGCTGCGCCGTGGCGGCCAGCGTGGCCAGCGTGCGGCCGTGGAAGCTGGCGTCGAGCGTGACGATGAGGCGCGGCGCGGCGGCTGCGGCGGCGCGCACTCCGTCCTCGTCGGCGCCGGCGGCCTCGGCCGCAGCCATCGCGCGCTTCTTGGCGTGCAGTCGCGCCAGCTTGAAGGCGCATTCGTTCGCCTCGGCACCCGAGTTCGCGAAGAAGCTCTGCCACGGCTCGCGCTCGGCCTCGTCGACGCACTCGTTCAGCAAGTCGGATACGAGGTGCGCCACCTCGCCGCGATGCTCGATGTAGTAGTAGTTGCTCACATGGACCAGCGTGCTCGCCTGCTCCTCGATAGCCGACACGAGCGCCGGATGGCAGTGGCCCAGGCTCACGGCGCCCACGCCCGACACGAAGTCGAGGTACGTGCGGCCTTCCGCATCCTCCACCCGCATGCCGCGCCCGCGCACGAGCTCCACCGGCTTGCGGGCGTACGTGCCCATCACGTATGCGGATTCAAGCTGCTGTTCCTCGATAAAGCCCATGGTCGTCCTTCTTTCGCTCGCTTAGAAAATCTTGTTGTTCGGCGTCGCGCTGGCAGCATGCTGGCGATTCTCCAGCAACTTGGAGGCGAAGTTGCCCAAAGGATGGGTGTCGAACGTGCACGACTCCTCCGTGGAGTGCATCGTGGTGCCCACGCCGGTGCTGGTCAGAAGCTCCAGCAGCAGCGAGTGCGGGGTGATGCCGTTGATGATGTGCGCGCGGAACACGCCCGAATCCAGCGCGTGGATGCACGACTTCAGCTTCGGGATCATGCCGGTAGACACGATGTTGTTCTCCACCATGTACTGCGCCTCGAACAGCGTGAGGTTCGAGATGAGCGAGTCCTTGTTCTCGAAGTTCTCGTACAGGCCGTCCACGTCGGTGAGGAACACCACCTTGTGCGCGCCGATGGCGGCCGCGATGTGGCCCGCCACCATGTCGGCGTTCACGTTGTAGAAGCCGCCGTCCTCGCCCAGCGCCACCGAAGCCACGACGGGGATGTAGTCGCCGGCAACGAGGTCGTCCAGAAGCGGGCTGTTGATGCGCGTGATGCGGCCCACGCGTCCCAGCTCCGGGCTGGCCTGTTCGGCCACGATGACGCCCGCGTCGGCGCCGCTGACGCCCACGGCGAAGTTGCCGTGCTCGTTGAGAGCCTCCACCAGCTCCTGGTTCACTTTGCCCATCAGCACGGTGCGCACGAGGTCCATGGCCTCGGGCGTGGTGACGCGCTGACCGTCCTTGAACTCCACGGGAAGCTGCAGGAAATCCATGGCCTCGGTGATGGCCTTGCCGCCGCCATGCACGATGACGGGATTCACGCCGACGATCTTCAGCAGCACGATGTCGTTCATCACGTCGGCGCGCAGCTGCTCGTCCACCATGGCCGAGCCGCCGTACTTGATGACGACGGTCTTGCCGGTGATGTTCTTGATCCAGGGAAGCGCTTCGACCAGCACCTCCGCCGCTTTGTTCGCTACGCCCTTCGGGCGGGTGTCCTTCGCGTACTTCATGAGCGATAGTCTCCGTTGATCGTGATGTACTCGTGTGTGAAATCGCATGTCCAAACCGTGGTCCTCGCCTCGCCTGCGCCGAGGTCGACGTCGATGACGATCTCGGGCTGCTCGAAACGGCGCAGCGCCTCGTCCTCGTCGAACGCTTGCGCAAGCCCGCCGCGGCACACCGGCAGGCCCATGATGTCGATGGACGCATCCTCCTGGCGGAAGACCGCGCCCGACTTGCCGATGGCCGCCGCGATGCGGCCCCAGTTCGCGTCGCGGCCGCAGACGGCCGTCTTCACGAGCGGCGAGTTCGCCACGGTGCGCGCGGCCAGGTCGGCGTCGGTGTCGTTGGCAGCACCGGTCACATGCACGGTGACCAGGCGCGTGGCCCCTTCCCCGTCAGCCGCCATCATGCGGGCCAGCGTCTCGCACACCTCGACGAGCGGCCGCCTGGAAGCGGGCGAAGGCCGGGCCGTCCGGATCGAACGCGCTTGCGCCCGCAGGTGCTGCGGCGCCGCTGGCGAAGAGGAAGCAGGAATCGTTCGTCGACGTGTCGGAATCCACCGTCACCTTGTTGAAGCTGCGATTCACGGCGTGCACGAGCGCCCTGTGCAAGGCGGGCGCGGACACCGGCGCGTCGGTGGTGAGGACGGCGATCATCGTGGCCATGTTCGGCATGATCATGCCCGAGCCCTTCGACATGCCGCCCACCGTGAACGTGCAGCCGTCGTAGCCGATTCCGTCGCCCGAGAACGTGACGGCGGCCTCCTTCGGACGCGTGTCGGTGGTCATGATGGCGCGCGCCGCATCCGCGCCGCCGCCGGCAGACAGCAGCGACGCCGCCGCAGGCAGGCCGATCCCGAACGGCGCCAGGGGCAGCTGCACGCCGATGACGCCCGTGGACGCCACCAGCACCTCGGATGCGGGGCAGCCCACGGCATCGCCCGCGATGCGCGCCGTCTCGCGCGCGGCCTCCAAGCCGGGCTCGCCCGTTGCCGCGTTCGCATTGCCCGAGTTCACCACCACGGCGCGCGCCGTGCCGTAGGCGGGCTCGCCCGGCTGGTCGGCGCCCAGCTGCGCGCGCGATACGATGACCGGCGCCGAGCAGAACACGTTCTTGGTGAACACGGCCGCGCACGCGCAGGGTTCGTCGGCGACCACGAGCGCGAGGTCGAGGCGCTCGGGATCCTTACGGAAGCCCGCGTGCACGCCGGACGCGCGGAACCCGCGCGCCGCCGTCACGCCGCCTTGGGCGGGATGCGTTGCAGCGATCGGTTGGTCGGTCATAGCGGCTTCTTTCTGTTGCGGCTTGCGGCTAGTGCGTGGCGCGCGCGGTTCGCGTCACACGGGAACGGAGATCGGTTCGAGCCCGCGGGTCTGGGGCAAGCCCAGCACCGCGTTCGCGCACTGCACGGCCTGGCTGGCCGCGCCCTTGCCCAGGTTGTCGATGGCGCCCACGGCCACCAGCATGCGCGCCGCCTGGTTGACAGCGAGCCCCACGTGCGCGTAGTTCGTGCCCGCCACCGAGGAGGTCTTCGGCATGGCGCCGGCGTCCAGCACGTGGACGAAGGGGTCGTCGGCGTAGAAGTTCCGGTACAGCTCCACGATCTCGCCCGCGTCGGCGGGCGCGTCGGGCGCGAGCGGCAGGTTCACGGTGGACAGCAGACCGCGATTGAGCGGCGCGAGATGCGGCGTGAACACGAGGCGGCCTTCCAAGCCCAGGATCTGCTCGATCTCGGGCGTGTGGCGGTGCGTGGCCACGCCGTACGCTTCGAGGTTCTCGTCGGCGAAGCAGAAATGAGTGCGCGCCGAGGCCTTCTTGCCCGCGCCCGTGACGCCGGAGATGGCGTCGACCACCACGACGGCGTCGGGCCGCACGAGCCCGGCGCGGACGGCGGGTGCCGCCGCGAGCGACGTGGCCGTGGGATAGCAGCCCGCGCAGGCCACGAGCACGCCCTCGCCCGCCGCATGGGCGGCCGCGACGCGCGCGAGATCGTCGGGGAATAGCTCGGGCAGGCCGAAGGCGGCGCGTTGCAGCAGGTCGGTCGCCGTGTGAGGCGTGGCGTACCAGCGCTCGTAGACGGCGGGGTCCTTCAGCCGGAAGTCGGCCGACAGGTCGACCACCGTCACGCCGCGCGCGACGAGTTGCGGCGCCATCTTGAGCGCCGCGGTGTGCGGCACGGCCAGGAACACGAGGTCGCACGCGTCGAGCGCTGGGTCGTCGTGCGTGGCGAAGGCGAGATCGGTGGCACCGGTGAAGCCGGGGTATTCCGCGGCCACGGGCGTGCCCGCCAACTCGTTGGACGTGACCACGCGCAGATCGAGGTCGGGATGACGCAACGCGAGCCTGGTCAACTCGATGCCGGCGAAGCCGGCCGCTCCAACGATGCCTGTCGTGATCGCCATGTCGATCCCCTTCGTACCCGTCGTCCGATGCGCGGACGCGACGCTCAAGCCGTTGCGTCGCCTGTAATTTGTGCGCATGCACAAAATTGAGGCGTTTCGAATGCTGTTGTCCATCCTATGAAAGAACGGCGCGTTTGACAAGATTCGGGCGCAAATTGACGGCTCCCCCATACACATTATCGGCCGAAAAACACGGATTTATGCGCAAAACCGTGTTTTTCGGCCGATAATGCGGCGGACGAGCTCGAGGCGCGGAAACGGCAACCGTGCCTCACGGAAGCATTTTCGTCAAATCGCGCGCGCCGTACAGGAACCGGCGTACCTCCATCACGTCGTCGAGCACGACGTAGAACACCATGTAGTTCCCCACCTCGAACCAGTAGTACGGAAGAGGTCTGGGCTTCGCCGTCTTGTACGTCGTCGCAAGCGTGGGATTTCGGGAATGAGCCAAGATGCCCGCTTCGGTTGCGTCGATCAAGCGCTCGGCAGCTTCCGGAGCCTTGAGCACATCGGCAATATAGGAGACGGCCTCGTTGAGGTCGTCCCAGAAAAGAGGTAGGTACTCAAGTCTATAGCGCCGCGGCTTCTCGTCCATTGCGAAGCCCTTCCCGAATGGAACCGAACACTTCTTCATGCGTGTAGCGCAGAGACGTCGTCGCAGCTTGCCGATCGGCCGCATCGAGAGCGAACTCGACACCGCCGTTGATATGCTCGAATTGCTCTACGCTCATGACCACCATCGAGCCGTACCCGTTCTTCGTCAGGAAAACGGGACCGCCCTCGATGACATCCCGCTCGACGTCCGCGTAGCGGTTTCTAAGATCCGATATCGGCCTGATGTTCATAGGCACCTCCTTCATGATAAAATTTTATCGTAATTATATCATGATCGCGTCTTGGCGCGAACCAACCGCTTATGCATTGTCGCCCGAAAAATCACGCTTGGAGGCCGTTTTCCGTGTTTTTTCGGGCGACAATGCAGCGGGCACGCGACGCGTCCATGTCCGAACGCGCCTCGAGGCGCGCCTCTTCAGGATACCTTGTTGGGGGTGTGGCGATAGGTGCAGACGGTTTTCTCCAGCACGTGGACGGCTTCCTCGTCGGTGAGGGTGAGTGCGGCTTCCAGCTCGTCCAGTTTCTCAGCCACTTCGGTGTAGCTGATCTCCTGGCCGGTGGAGATGAGGATGGAGTGGTTGTCGGTGGGCAGCGTGCTCTCTTCGTCCATGAGCAGCTCCTCGTACATCTTCTCGCCCTCGCGCAGGCCCGTGACACGATTTGACGTCCACGTCGGGCGTGAGGCCCTGCAGCTGGATGAGGGCCCTTCGCCAAGTCGACGATCTTCACCGGCTCGCCCATGTCGAGAATGAAGATCTCGCCGCCCTTCGCCATGCCGCCTGCTTGGATGACCAGGCGCGACGCCTCGGGGATGGTCATGAAGAAGCGCTCGATGTCGGGATGGGTGACGGTGAGGGGGCCTCCCGCGGCGATCTGGCGCTGGAACACGGGGATGACGCTGCCGTTCGAGCCCAGCACGTTGCCGAAGCGCACGGCGGAGAAAATGGTCTTCGACGTGCGCGCGTAGTACTGCATGACCATCTCGCCCATGCGCTTCGTGGCGCCCATGACGCTGGTGGGGTTCACGGCCTTGTCGGTGGAGATGAAGATGAAGCGCGCGGCGCCGTAGGCGTCGGCGGCGCGCACGGCGTTGAGCGTGCCGAACACGTTGTTGTGCAGCGCCTCGCGCGGGCATTGCTCCATGAGGGGCACGTGCTTGTGGGCGGCCGCGTGGAACACGGCGCCGGGGCGGTACTTCGCGAACACCTCGTTCAGGCGCTCCGTCGCAGACGTTGCCGATCTCGATGACGAGGTCGATGTCGTCGTATTCGGCCAAAAGCTCGTTGCGCAGCATGTAGGCGTCGTTCTCGTACATGTCGAAGATGACGATGCGGGCGGGCGCCACCTTGCACAGCTGGCGGCACAGCTCGCTGCCGATGGAGCCGCCGCCGCCCGTGACCAGCACGGTCTCGCCGGCGATGTAGCCCGACACCGCGCGCGTGTTGAGGATGATCTCCTCGCGGCCCAGAAGGTCGGCCACGTCCACGTCGCGCAGGCGCACGTCGCCGATCTCGTCGAGCGACAGCTCGCGCACGTTCGGCAGGGTGCGCAGCTTGCAGTCGGTCTTCGTGCATTCGCCGTAGATGCGCTTGCGCTCCTCGGGCGTGGAGGACGGGATGGCCACGACGATCTGGTCGATGTTGTGCTTGTCCACGAGGTCGACGATGTCGTCCGTGGAACCGGCCACCCTTACGCCGTGGATGCGCGAGCCGCGCTTGGTGGGGTCGTCGTCGGTGGCCACGATGGGGATGCCCGGCATGAGCGGGTCCTTCGAGGCCATGCGCCCGATGGCCAGCGAGCCCGTCTCCCCCGCGCCCACCACCAGCGTGCGCGGCCGGTCGCACGCGCGCTGCGTGGAGACGAGCGCGCGCCTTTTCTGGCGCATGACGCGGAAGATCAGGCGGATACCGCCCATGAAGAATATGAGCATGAAACACGAGACGAAGAACACGCGGATGGGCAGCCGCACGTCGATGATCCAGAGGAACACGGCGCCCACCAGGGTTGACAGCACCACGGCCAGCACGATCTGGATGGCTTCGTCGACGCTGGCGTATTCCCAGAGGTTGTTGTACAGATGGAACAGCCCCAGCACGGCAACGTTGATGAGTGCGAGGATGCCCAGCATGAAGTAGATCTCGTTGTTGACGAACACTTCGCCCTCGACGTCGGTGAGCAGCGATGCGAGCCAGTACGCGGCGTACGTCGCGACGATATCCAGCAGCAGCAGGATCGCTGTGCGTTTTGTGATATGAGCGTCCAAACCGGGCCTCGTCTTCGAGTAGGGCAGCGAAACAATATGGATTTGCCGACATGTCGACATGCTCGGCGACCAAAGCGGTATTGTATACAAAGTAACGCACGATTGCATAGGACACGCGAAGTTCAGGAGCTTGCTACATGAATAAAACAGCCGCAGCCGGGCAGGGGCAGCCTGCACGCGAAAGCAACATCAACGCCATCGTCAGCTACTTCGAAAGCGGCATCAAAGCCTTCGGCGGCCCGGGTGAGCTGGGCATCGAGCTGGAGCAGATCATCGTGCACGACGACATGAGCCCCGTCTCGTACAGCGGCGAGCACGGCGTGGCGTGGGTGCTGCGCCAGCTGGAGGCGGACTATCCTCGCACCACCACCGACGAGCACGGCGACCTTTTGGGAGTCGCCCGCCCGAGCGAGGCGGTCACCATCGAGCCCGCGGCGCAGATCGAGCTGTCCGCCGGCCCCTTCGCCGATCTCGCGACCGCGCGAGACACGTTCGAAGGGTTCGCGCAGCGCCTTTCCGACGTGCTGGAGCCCGCGGGAGAGAAGGCGCTGGCGATCGGCTACCATCCCTCCGCCACGGCGCGCTCGCTGGAGCTCATCCCGAAGCGCCGCTACCAGTTCATGAACCTCTATCTGGGCCGAGCGCGACATCTGACGGCCCCTGCATGATGCGCGGCAGCGCCTCGACGCAGGTGTCCATCGACTACACCAGCAGCGGCCGACGTGCCCTGCGCAAGCTGCGGCTGGCGTTCGCGCCTGGTGCCGATGCTGACTCGCTTATGTGCGACAACGCACCCGTGTTCGAGGGCAAGCCGCGCGAGCATCAGCTGGTGCGCACGGACATCTGGCAGCATGTGGACAACCGATCGACTGCGGCCTCGTGCCCGACGTGCTGGACCCCTCGTTCGACCTGCGCCGTTACGCTGAGTACATCCTGGACACCGTGGCCATCCTCATCCCCTGCCAGCAGCAGCGGTGGTGTTACTCCGACCGCACGTTCGGCGATATCTACGCCGCGCGCACGATGACGCGCGCCGAGGTGGAGCACGCGGTGTCCATGTTCTTCACCGACGTGCGCCTCAAGACCTACATCGAGATCCGCCCCGCCGACGCCATGCCCATCCCCTACGTCATCGCCTACGCGGCGCTGATCAAGGGGCTGTTCTACGCGCCGACGAGCCTCGACGCGATGGACGGGCTGTTCGCCGACGTGCGGCGCGACGACTACCTGGCGGCGCAGGACGCGCTCATGGAGAGCGGCTACGAAGCCGAGGTGTTCGGACGGCCCGTCGCCGAGCTGTGCGACCGCATCGTGAAGATCGCGCGCGACGGCCTTGCCGACGAGGAGCAGGGCTTCCTGGAGCCGCTCGCCGACCTCGTCGCGCGCCGCGTGACGCTGGCCGACCTCGCGGAACGGAGCGAACGGGCGTGAGCAACGAGGATCGCATGGTGAAGGTGGCCTACCGCGGCTACTTCGACGACGGTGCCACCTTCATCGATCAGACGAGGCAGCCCATCGAGTTCCCCTGCGCAGACGGATGGATGCCGCCGCGTTCGTCGACGCGGTGCGCGACATGGCCGTGGGCGAAACGAAACGCGTCCGCGTTGGAGCCGACGAGGCGTACGAGAAGCGCACCGAAGAGCGCGTCATCGAAGTGGAGCGCGCGAAGATCCCGGCCGATATCAAGCTCGCCGTGGGCGACGTGATGAGCCTCGAACGGCCGGACGGGCAGACGTATCCGGCACGACTCGTGGAGCTGGACGAGGAGCGCGCCGTGTTCGACCTCAACCACGATGCCATCGCCAAGGCGCTGAACTTCGAGATCACGCTGCTCGACGTGCGCGATCTCCCGAAACGGTAGCACCGCGGGAGACTGGAGCTGGGGCGTGTTGTCATCCTGAGCGCAGCGGCGAAGGGAGCAGGGGCCTCGCAACCTCCTTCCAGGATGGCAGAAGGCTCGGTTACGGACTTGTGGCGACTTGGAGCAAGTTTCGCGCCGCGAACGGGAAAGCCGGAATGCCTCGGGTAGACTGATGGGCATTGCATTCTCTCGAAAGGAGCTCTTGATGAGCAACGAAGGCAAGAAGGTCAAGGTCCACTACACGGGCACCCTCGACGACGGCTCGAAGTTCGACTCCTCCGTCGATCGCGGCGAGCCCATCGAGTTCACCTGCATGGCCGGCCAGATGATCCCCGGGTTCGACTCCGCCGTGAAGGACATGGCGCAAGGCGACACGAAGAACGTGCACATCCCCGCCGCCGAGGCGTACGGCGAGCGCGACGAGGCCATGGTGCAGCAGGTTCCGGTCGACCAGATCCCGAACGGCGACCAGCTTCCCGTGGGCCAGACCGTGTACATGATGGGCCCGGGCGGCCAGCCCTTCCCCGTGTTCGTGCGCTCCATCGAAGACGGCATAGCCACCTTCGACATGAACCACGAGCTGGCGGGCAAGGACCTCAACTTCGAGATCACGCTCGTCGAGGTTGCCGACTAGCACGTCGACGGCATCGGCTTCGTTCGGGAACAGGCGCCTGCAGGCGCCTGTTCCCGTTCTCGCTCCGCTTCCCTCCTCTCCGACGAACGCTTCGACGAGCCCCTGCCGCTCAGGCCTTGCCCAGACGGCGCGCCACGTCGAGCAGCAGCAGCCAAAGGGCTTTGCGGCTGTCGTCGTTGAGCTGCGCGACTCGCACGATCATGCTATCGCGGTAGTCGAGCTCGAAGCGGTCGGGCTCCACGAGCCCGAACCCCTCCGCCTGCCGGCGCCGCTCGTCGGACACGGTGCGCGGAGGCTCCGAGGGACGCTCGCCGGGCACGTCCTTCCCCACCAGACGGCGCGCCTTCTCCTCGGCACGGCGCGCGCAGACGCGCTCGTACTCGAACCCGAAGTACGTCATCTCCCAGAACGCTGCCGCCAGCACGAGGTAGCGCTCGCGGCAGCACCGGGAACCGCCCAGCCACACGCGGCTCGCAAGCGTCCGCTCCCACGGATCGAGCGTGTAGGGACGCGGCTGCGGCCCCTCGGCTTCCCCGGGCGGCGTCGCGGCATCGGAACGCTGGACGGCCCTGCGCGCGAGCGGCACGTCGTCGAGCGAGAGCAGCGCCGCGGACACGTGGCGCTCGATCAAGCCGCTGCGCGCGTGCAGCACGAACGACTCGTGCGGCAGCAGCAGGCTGCCCCGTGCGCCTTTCTTGTCGAGCGGCAGGCCCCGCATCGTGGCCAACGTGGCCGCCAACCGCTTCTCGGCCGCCCGCTTGCGCTTCGCGGAAGCGCATCCCAATCGCCGGCCAGGACCGCATGCTCCTCGACGATGGCGCGGACGAGCAGCCGCTCGTCGCAGCAGCGCAACAGGGCCTGCAGCGAAGGAACCTGCTTGATGGAAAGCGCCTCGCGTTCCCAGGCGCTACCATCCGACATGACCGACCTCTTCCAGAAGCGCGAACGCTTCGGCGCACGGCATGACCACGGCGCATCGCAACGGGCGCGCGAGCATGCTTTCCTCTTCAACCTCCTCGTCGAACAGGGGAAACTCGGCCGGAACCTCCTCTCCCGGCCAATCAGACGCGAGGATGCGGCACAAAGGCAGCGCCTCGACGAGCACGAGCGTTTCAGGGTAGGAGCACGACGTTTGATTTCCGAATGCAGGCATAGCACGACACCTCGTTTACCGTGTTCCAGGGCGTGGGAGGATGCTCGATCCTGCAAGCGTGGTACGGATCGCGTGGAACACCGCGGTCATCTATGGGCTGCCCGTCCTTCGGGAGGCGTCGGGTTCAGCGCTTGCACTGGTTCTTTCGTTCGAGAACAGTATAGCATATGATACGAACATTTGTTTGTTAAATTATTCGAATAATCCCAGCAGATCGGACAGCTCGTCGCGCGAATGGATGTCGAGCTTGCGGTAGATATGGCGAATGTGCGTTTTGGCCGTGCCGTTCGCAATGAACAGCTCGCGCTCGATGGAGCCCACGGTCTTGCGCTGCGCCAGCAACAGCAGCACCTCTTCCTCGCGCGGCGACAGGCCGTACGAACGCGCCAGCTCCTGGCACCGGTTCGCCAGCTCTTGCTTCTTTACGATGGCCCGGTCGCCCGCCGTGCCATCCTCGCCCAGAAACGACACGCCCCAGCGGCTGGACAGCTCCTTTTCCGAGAAGAGGATCATCGTGGCTGCCACCACGAGGATGACCACGAGCCCGCTGACGACGGCATCCGATCCGGCCAGTCCGAACGACGGCGCGCCCAACAGCTGCTCGGTCTGGCGTCCGAACAGGGTAAACAACGCACGCACGCCGCGCTCGATGCCGAACAGCCACACGGCCGACATCCCGTAGCGATAGCACAGGTTAGCCATGATGAGCATGATGAGGATGGAGAACGCGGTGTAGGACGCACTCGTGCAGAAATCGGACGCGGCCTGCCCCAGGACGCCCACGTTCGGCAAGATGAGGAAAGCCGCCACCATGAGCGGCAACGCGATGCGGTAGATCACGCCGAAGTCGAACTTGCCGCCGCGCGCTATGACGCCGACGAACACGATAGCGGCCACCGCCAGCGTGCCGAACGCCGAATGCGGGCCGAGCGTCGACTGGTACATCGACGATTCCTTCAGCCCGTACGCGAACGCGTAGATGGCCATGAGCAACACGATCTTCCAAGGGAACGAGAACTTCGACGGCTTGGCGCGCGGAAGCTCGCCGGAGGGCAACGAGCGGAACCCCGCCGCGCAGGCGGCAAGCGACACGACGGGCAGCACGAGCACGACGGCGCCGAGCCACGGTAACAGCAAACCCCTGCACAAATAAATGAGGAGCGCCGCCACGATCATGGACGCCGAATAGTACAGCGCGACGCGAAACGGATTGAGACAGCCGTACAGTTCCGACCACAGCAGAATGACGAGCGCAATGCCAAACCCGCCCAGCAGCACCGCCGGCACGGCAAGAGCATCCGCTGACCTCGGTATCCAAATGGACGCGAACATGCACAGCGTGGACACCGTAAGCGCAACGCCGGACACGGCGTACAACGAGCGCTTTCCGAACAGCGGGCCGATACGCTTGGCAAGGGCGGCGCACAGAAACATCGTGGCTATCATCACGAGGTCGAACGCATCGTGGCCCGCGACGGAGGCCGCGGGGAACCGGACGAACGAGCCCACGAACACGATCTCGATCCACGCACGGTACACGCCCAGCCCGAGGAAGAACAGCGGGATGGACGGCAGCCACGGCAGCAGCGGGCCCGGCGCCCGTGCGCCCGCAACGGTGCCGTCCTCACACGCGGGCGCGTCGGCCTCCCGCACGCCGACCGCTTCGTCGTCCGCGAAGCGAAGCTCCGCGCTCTCTCGGGGTCGATCGAACTCCCCGGATCCCTTCGTTTCGCCGTTTTCCATAGCATCGAACCGACGCGCTGCCCTCGTCGGCACCCCCTCCCCAGTGTTTCGATGGTTCACCATTCTAGCGAAACTATCGCCCTATGCCCAGGGAGCTCCGCACCTCGACCAGAGCCTCGATCCCTCATTATGCCTGCTCAACGATGGGATGATAGGTAAGGATGATGAAAATAATCCCCGGTTCCCGACACGTGGACGAACGACAGGCGCGCGCCACGAGGCTATGGTGCGTCTCGAGGGGTTCGCCTGAAACGGATCGGGCGAACGCGAAGGACCGACACGCTAGGAGGGCATCATGCACGAGCACGTCAACGGAATCAGCAGGCGCGATCTGTTCAAATTCGGAGGCATCGCGGCAGCGGGCGTCGTGGGCGCCGGGGCGCTGGCGTCATGCGCGCCGCAAGGGGCGGGCGCCGCAGGCTCGGCCAGCGCAGCGAGCACGACCGACGAGGCCACCACGGCGGCAGGGCACTTGCGCACCGGCATGCCCAGCTTCCTGACCGCACCCGAGGCCATCGCCGACGTCAAGGAGACAAAGGACTACGACGTGGTGGTCATCGGCGCCGGCGCGTCAGGCGTGCCGGCCGCGCTGTCGGCCTTCGAGGCGGGCGCGAAGGTGGCGCTGCTTCAGAAGGAATCGCAGGCCATCGCGCAGGGCAACTCGGGCAGCGGCATCGACCTGGCCACGAGCGACCCGGCCGACATCGCCAACCTCGTATCGCAGCTGATCGCCGACAGCCAGCACCGTCCGAATCGCGAACTGGTAGAGCTGTGGGCGCAGAACTCCGGCGAGGCTGTGAAGTGGGTCATCGAGAAATCGCTCGAAGGCGGCGCCCAGGTGATCGACCAGGGCAACCTGCAGCATATGCCCCTCATCAACAAGAAGGGGTACAACATCAATTTCGTCACCTCGTTCTTCGGCCCCAAGCCCTACAACACCGGCGACGGCATGCGCGCGCTGGCCTCCACGGCCGAGAAGGAAGGCGTCGAGATCTTCTACTCCACCCCCGCCGAGCAGCTGGTCACGGGCGACGGTGGCAAGGTGACCGGCGTCATCGCGAAGGGCAAGGACGGCTACATGCAGTTCAACGCCTCGAAGGGCGTGATCGTGGCGTGCGGCGACTACCAGAACGACGAGGAGATGCTGCACTACTACCAACCCGACATGACGAACTTCGAGCCCAAGCAGACGAACAAGACCGGCGACGGCCACAAGATGGTAGTGTGGGCCGGCGGCAAGATCGAGGACCTGGCGCACACGAAGATGCTGCACGACTTCGACGCAGGCCCGGCCTCCATGTGCGACATGCCGTTTCTGGCCGTGAAGATGGACGGCACGCGCTTCGTCAACGAGACGGTGGAGATGTCGCTCATGAACTGCTACCTGCGCTCGAAGGAGGATTCGGGGCACTACTGCCAGGTGTTCGACAGCAACTACATGGAAGCGGCGGCCGAGTGGCCCGGCAAGCTGGTGGACCCCGAGGGCCTCAAGGTGTACATGCCCGAAGAGGACGTTGAGCGCGAGGGCGTGTTCGAGGGGCAGATCAACACGTTCAAGGCCGACACCCTGGAGGAGCTGGCCGACAAGCTGGAGATCACCGACAAGGCCGCGTTCGTCGATAGCGTGAAGCGCTACAACGAGCTGGTTGCCGCTGGCAAGGACGAGGACTTCGGCAAGCCCGCGAACTACCTGGTTCCCGTGGACACCCCGCCCTTCTACGGCATCCACCGTCACGTGCGCATGAGCGCCATCTGCTCGGGCGTGGACGTGAACGCGAAGCATGAATGCCTCACGCCCGAAGGCGAGGTCATCGAGAACCTGTACGCCATCGGCAACTGTTCGGGCCACTTCTACGGCGGCATCGACTACCCGCTGACCGTGTTCGGCCTGTCGCTGGGCCGCTGCTACACCGAAGGATACGTCATCGGCCGCATGGTGGCCGAGAAGTAGCAGGTCACGCGGGAGAGCCGACCCCCTCCCCGGCTCTCCTGCGAACGGCTTCGATGGTCGCGCCTATATCAAAGCCTTCGTGATACCATAAGCTAAAGCTCAGCAGAGGAAGGGGCCTTATGGAAGAACAGACCAAGTATGACGAGATTAGAGTGAAGCTGGGGTCTCGCCTACGCAAAACCGGTCGCCACCCCTTTCTGTTCGTAGGCTCAGGCATTCCTATGAGGTATGCAGAGCTCCCCAATTGGGAATCCCTCTTACGAGGGATATGCGCGAGAATATCCGACAATCCATTCGTACTCGAGAGATACGACAACGAGGTGTCCGGCACAGGGAAATTTGAACGATACCCGGCAATCGCTACACTGATGGAGAAAGACTTCAATCGCACTGCTCTCGCCGATCCATCGTTCGAAGGGTTCAGGAATGAGCATTTCGACCAGCTGAAGGCCGGGACTTCCGCTTTCAAGCTTTTCATCGCCCGCTATCTCGACACATACGAACCGACTCTTTTGCACGAAGAACTCTCTGTCCTTCGTGCAGCATCGAATAAGATCTCAGGAGTGATCACCACCAACTACGACCGCTTCATCGAAGGATTGTTCCCCGGCTTCAAAACCTACGCAGGCCAAAGCGAGCTGCTCCTCTCAGATATATACGAAGTGGGGGAGATATACAAAATCCACGGGTCGGTTGACAATCCCGACAGCATCGTCATCACCTCATCGGACTACGATTCGTTCAACACGAGAAAAGCCTACCTGGTCGCCAAAATTCTTACTGTTTTCGTCGAATACCCCATTGTGTTCATGGGCTACTCCATGAACGACAAAAACATTCTCAACATCCTAGAATCACTCGCCGAATGCCTTGGGCCTGAAGGGCTTGGCAAACTGCGCGACCGAATGATTTTCGTGCAGCACGGCAGCGACGTCGGTATCACATATACCCGTCAATCGTTCGGATCCGAAGCTTCCATCGAAATGACAACGATCACTTCCGACGATTTCACCCCTATTTACCAAGCAATCGCGAAATCGGAAACGCTTTATCCGCCTAGGCTTATGAGGACGCTGAAAAAGAAGATATTTCAAATGGATCTGTCAACACATGGCACCGTAACCACTCGAGGCTTCGACGGAATCTCATCTTTGCCCGAAGATGCCAAGATAATCATCGGAATCGGAGCGGATACCACATCCAAAGGGAGCCCCGTCAAGGCTAACGACATCTATCTGGATGCCGTGTTCGACAATATGAACCTCAATCCGAGGCTGGTGGTCGAGCAATATCTGCCCGATTTGCTCAAGCACAATACCGGTGGTTTGCCAATTTTCAAATACTTGGAGGTGTACGAAGGGGAGCTTTACGACAAAGTTTCCGAATTCGCGAAAAACCATACCGCCATCGATTCGTATTTAAACAGTGCCTATCGCAGCCAAAAGAAAAGCTTCCGTAAACAACTCGATGTAAAAACAGTCAGTGCGATAATCGAAATGGAACGCACAAGCGAGAACAAGCCCGACAGCCTCTACAGAAAGCTCTGCTTTCTCGAAATCGAAGAATACGATATCGACAGCTTGGAGACGCTGCTCAAGACGGACATAGGGAACAACCCTCGCATTTTCAACGATTGTCCGGAAATAAAGAGGCTGATCAGGATTTACGATTTCCTTAAACACGGAAGCGCCCCGGACACCGTCACCACTAGTGCGAACACCTAGATCGAGTGTCGGGACGCTTTCCCCGAAGCCACCTTCACCACTAGTGCGAACACCTAGATCCGGTGGTCCTTTTACAGCAGTTAGTATACCATGGTGTCCCGGGCGCCTTCAAAAAACACAAGTCTTTTTACCTGAACGAAACGTTGCATGCGCCTCGAGGAACGACAACCGAGCTGTTGTCCTCTACCAGGAAAGCAGCTCGTGGCCGTCTTCCGTGATGGCGACCTGCACTTCCCACTGAGCGGTGTCGCTGCCGTCGGCAGTGCGCACGGTCCAGCCGTTCGGGTCGCTCATGTCGATGGGCGCCTCGCCGGCGTTCACCATGGGCTCGATGGTGAACACGAGCCCCGGCACCAGCACCATGCCCGTCCCCGGTTCCGACACGTGGCTGACGAACGGGTCCTCGTGGAAGTCGAACCCGATGCCGTGGCCGCCGAACTCGCGCACCACCGAGAAGCCCTGCGCCTTCGCGTACGCGTTCACCGCCGCGCCCACGTCGCCGAGCAGCCCCCACGGCTCGATGGCGGCAAGGCCCGCTTCCATGGCCTTCTTCGTCTCGTCCACGAGGCGCGCTCGCTCGGGCGACACCTCGCCGATGCGGAACATGCGCGACGAGTCCGAGTAGTAGCCGTCGAGGATGGTGGAGCAGTCCACGTTCACGATGTCGCCTTCGCGCAGCACGTCGTCCTCGGACGGGATGCCGTGGCACACCACGTCGTTGATGGAGGTGCACACGCTTTTCGGGTAGCCCTCGTAGTTCAAGTCGGCCGGGATGCCGCCGTGCTCCACCGTGTAGTCGTGCACCCAGCGGTCCACCTCCTCGGTGGTCGTGCCCGGTCCGATGCGCTCGGCCACGTAGTCCAGCACCCCGATGTTGATGGTCGCGCTGCGCTTGATGCCCTCTATGTCGGCAGCGCTTTTCAGCGAGGCGCGGTCGGGCAGTTCGAAGCCCTGCTCGTACATGCTCTGCAGGCGCTCGTCGAAAGCGAGGTGGCACTTCTTGTACTTCTTGCCGCTGCCGCACCAGCATTCGTCGTTGCGGCCCGGGTTGGTTCGTCCGTCGTACATACGCGTATCCTTTCGTTTTGCCGGCTATTGTACCGCTTGTTAGACATCGCGAACATCGGAAAGAGAAGGAAGATCGGGAGATCGCATCCCACTCTGCCCGTCCCGCCCGCTCCGTTCGCCAGCAAATCCCGCGCCATACCCCTGGAGGACATTCGTAATTATGACCAAAACACCTATGGACAAAATGGGGAGTTTTCTCTAGATTCTGAAGACCGTCGCACCGCCCCGCTAAGCGCATCGTCCGCCTACTTCGCCGCTCCTCCCGCACCCCCGTCGCGCTGGCGCTTGAAGCGATGGTATGCGAGCGCGCCGATCACCACGGCCGCGGCGGTGACGCTGAACACGATGGCGGTCGCCCGCCAATCGCCTGCGGCGGCGAACGACGATCCCAGCGTGATGGCCAGCACCGACGGCAACCGACCGGCCGTGGTGACGACTGCAAGATGCACGGGATGCATGCCGGCGAACGCGGCGAGGTAGGCCATGAGATCCTTCGGCAGGCCGGGGATGAAGAACGCCGCGAGAATAGCGAAGTCGAACCTCTGCGCCCCGCGCAAGCGGGCCAGCCACTCGCGACCCTTTCTCGTGAGGACGAGCTCGAGCACGCGATCGCCGCCGAAGCGCACTACCGCGATGATAGCGAAGCAACCGACCACGCTGGCGGCAAGGTACACGAACGCGCCCTCCCAGAACCCGAACGCGTAGCCCGCGGCAAGCTCCAGCGGCTCGCTGGGAACGATCACCGTCACCTCTTGCAGAACGACCAGCAGGCCGAACACCACGGGCGCAAGCGGCCCCAAGCGCTCCACCTGCTGCTGCACGCGATGTCCGTCGGTCAGGAAAGCCAGCGCGTCGCGGCCGAACAGCAGCGCCAACACCCCGACGATGCCGGCGAACGCAAGCAGCGCCGCCGCCACAGCCATGCGCCGCTTGCGCAACTCCCTATCCTGCGTGCCCACCGATTTCGCCATGCCGCCCCTTTCGCCGTCCGCATAATTGTCGTACGGCGGCGCCGCACGCAGGTGTGCGTCCGTTGACGAACCGGTAACGGGATTGCGCTATACTGGGGGAAACGGAACCGACGAGGAAAAGGACGACCCCCCATGCGCCAATCCAACCGAACGTCCCTTCTGACGACTAGCCTCGCCTTCGCGTTCGCGCTCGGTATAGCATCGTTTTCCGGATGCAGCGGGAGCGATCTCCCCGTCGAGCCTGAAACGCACGAACCCTGATCGAAGCGCTTGCAATCTGGGGATGTAAGGCAGATACCGCGCTAGTCTTCGAGCAACCGCAGGCACAATTCCCGCAGGGCGGGAATGCTTGTTATAGCTGTTTCCCAAACAATCGCAGGCTTCAATTTTGCATAACCATGGGCGATTCGATTGCGCATGCCATATGCCTGAACCCACATATCCGAAGGATAGAGTTCCTGCAAAGCATCGAGGTATCCGCCTCCGCCGATCAGTTCCCCGATCTGAAATATCGGCATCAGCAAAAGATCGAGATGGTCGTCGTTCAGGCACACGCTTTCTCTGGACATCGAGTAGCGCGCGATTCGGTCGGATACGATATCGCAAAGCGGCACCATCAGTTCGATGCATTCGATCGCTTCAGGATTTCTCATAGATGAGCTTTCTGTCTCGCTCGTAGCGCTCGCGCGCACGCGGGTAAAACGAATCGTCCCCGCACACCACGTCGACCGGCACCCCCAACGCCTCTTCAAGATGGCTGCCGAAGCCTCCAAGGGAAAAGAGCGTGAACCCGTCGTCAGGCTCAATGCACAGATCCACATCAGATGCCGCATCCGCATCGCCGCGCGCGTGCGAACCGAACAGGTACGCTTTCACAACTCCGTAACCAGGAGCAATAGAGCGCACAGCCGAAGCGATGGTATGTTGGTCGAGCACTTTCATGGCATTAGTATACCACCGCCATCGACATGCCGACCACCCGCCGGCCCCCTGCGTCCCCGTCGTTGCTGGACGGGACGCAGGGACAGCACGGGCGAGCCTGCGCTCGGGATGGCAACCCGAGCGCCAGCCGCGCCTGGAGGGCGACCCTACCCGCGAACCTCGGCGCCGGTGGCGCTGGACACCTTCTTGACCAGGCGCTCGTGGGCCTTGTCGACCTCCTCGCTGGTGAGCGTGCGGTCGGCGGCGCGGTACGTGAGCGCGTAGGCCATGGACTTCTTGCCCGCGCCCACGCGCGCCTCGTCGCGGTACACGTCGAACAGGCGCACGTCCTCCAAGAGCTTGCCGCCCGCCGAGGTCATGCACTGCACGAGGCGCTCGTGGGTGACGCCCTCGTCCACGACGAACGCCACGTCCATGGACACGGCCGGGAACGTGGGCACGTCCACGTAGTCGCGCGCGGGGCGCGCCGACTTCGCCAGGGCGTCCACGTCAAGCTCGAACGCCACGACAGGCGCCGTCGCGTCGAAGGCGTCCACGGCCAGCGGGTGCAGCTCGCCCACCCAGCCAAGCTCGGTGCCGCCCGACAGCACCGCGGCCGCGCGGCCGGGCTGCAGGTGCGGAGCCTCGTCGGCCGAGAGCGCCTTGAAGCGCAGCTTCGGCAGCGCCAGCTCGCGCGCGAGGTTCTCGATCGCGCCCTTGCCGTCGAAGAAGTCGAACGCGGCCGGAGCGCTGTTCCAGCCGGCGTCGCCCATGGCGCCCGCCATGACGCCGGCCAGACGGCGGCGCTCCTTCGGCTGCTTCTTGCCTTGCGTCGCGAAGAACACCGCGCCCATCTCGTAGAGCTGCACGTTCTTCACGCCGCGGCTTTGGTTGTAGGCGACGTTGCGCATGAGGCCGGGGACGATGCTCTGGCGCATGACGGACTGGTCGGCGTTCAGCGGGTTGATGAGCTCCACCGGCTGCCCCAGCCCCTCGTGGCTCATGCGCAGGCGGTCGAGGTCGCCCGGCTCGGCGAACGAATAGGTCATCGTCTCGTTGAGGCCGCTCGCGCACATGGTGCGATGGATGATGTCGGACACGTGCTCCAGCTGCGAGCGCGTGCCGTAGCGGCCGCGGCCGCCGGCAGCGTGGCCGGGATGCGGTCCAGTGCCCCAGCAGGCGCACCACTTCCTCGTACAGGTCGATCTCGCGCTCCAGGTCGGGGCGGAACGTCGGCGCCGTCACGGACAGCACGTCGGCGTCGTCGGCATCGGACACCTCGCAGCCCGAGGCGGCGTGAGGATGTCGACGACCTCCTCGCGCGGGATCTCGGCGCCCAT
>ENA-OQCU01000062-OQCU01000062.1-human-gut-metagenome-genome-assembly--contig:-NODE-62-length-55422-cov-18.689701_pt1 | contig 55422 bp, 52 predicted proteins | sample MGYA00242504_ERZ504590 | MGnify/ENA primary metagenome ERZ504590 (study PRJEB26092, sample SAMD00036318) | human gut metagenome | host: Homo sapiens | study: EMG produced TPA metagenomics assembly of... | reverse complement strand
AGTCGGATCGGGGCTGCTTCTGCGACGGGGATGAAACGCCCTCCAAAACCCGGAAGCTTTAGGCAGAAGGCTTTTGCTCGGGAGGAGCGCCGGATTCGTACGCGTCCCGGCCTCATACTGCACATGCCCGTTCCCTCGTGACGCCCCCTCCCCTTACAGGGAGGTCATTTGCCTTTATAAGAAGTTTTTTAAGCCGGATTCTAAAGACAGCCGGGAACCCTCTTGCTCTTCCCGTGCTTTCCCTGGAAAACAGAAGCGGAAGCTTCCGGCCGACGCAATGGCTGAAGGCCTGCGGCGGCCGGAATGCATTTTGCGCCGGGAGAGTTCCTGGGCCTGCGGCAATATTTCTAATTTGAAATTTCGAACCGTTCATTGAGAAACCTGCTTGTTTACATTAAAAACAGGGCCGGCGGCAGAGGCTTTCTGCTCCGCCGGCCATTTTTTAAGGAGCTGCTGTTATGAAAACGTTATATGTATCAGATCTGGACGGCACCCTGCTGACGCCGGAAAAGGAAATCAGTAAGGCATCCGCGGATACTTTTAAATCATCTGATTCAAAAGGGGCTGCATTTTTACCGTAGCCACCGCCCGGTCGCCGGCTACCGCCTGCGAGGTTCTCTCCAATTTAAAGCTGGAGCTTCCGGGCATCCTGTTAAATGGGGCGGTGCTTTACGACTTCAGGAGGAGGCGGTTCGCCGGCAGCGCGCCGATGTCTTATGAGGCCGCGTCTAAGGCGCTTGCGGTTTACCGGCAGGCCGGGCGGATGCCCTTTCTCTATACGCTCGAGGATGATGAAATCTGTGTTTCCTATGAGCGGTTCGGTCATCCGGCGGAGGAACGGTTCTGCCAGGAACGGAAGGGCAAAGCCTACAAGCGCTTTGAGCAAAGAGAACTGGTTTTGTCCCCGAAGGATAAATTCCGCTGTTTATGCCCAGAGCAAAGCGGAGGGCAGCCTAAATAGTAAGTCAATCCATAAACTTTGCCTTCTGCAGAGCAATCAGAGTCAGCGGGATGAGCACCAGCTGAGCCACGATGCCCGGCACGGCGGTGAGCAGCGCACCGGACAAAAACGCGCTGAACGGGAAGCTGGAACCGGTCAGGCCGGCCAGCACAAAGCGTACTGCACCCCAGACCAAACGGCCTGCCACCATGGCGGTGACAAGAGAAGCGTACATCATGGGCACGGTGTGCTTCACCTTGTGCCAGAGCACGCCGGACACAAGGCCGTAGGCGGCCAGCTCAAAGGCCATGGCAATGGCGATGGGGAACATCGGCGGCATGCCGAACAGCACCGACCGCACCAGCGGAGCAATGAAGCCCACGGCAAGGCCCCATGGGCCGCCCAGCACAAAGCCGCACAGCAGAATGGGAAAGTGCATCGGGCACAGCATGTTGCCCACCTGCGGCACATGGCCGGTAATCATGGGCAGCACAAAGGCCAGTGCAAGGAACAGTGCAGCCAGCACGAGGCTGCGGGTGGTGGAATGGGGGTTCGTTTTCATAAAAAGCTTCCTCCTTTGGCCAGACAAAAAAAGGGGTCTGCCCGGCTTACAAGCCAACGGCAGACCCCTTCGTGGTGTCTATAGCAGCAAAAATAAGATGGCAGAACGCAAAGGCCCCCTGTGGGCTTTGCGCTGCACCGCTGCGTAAGCGCAGCGGTGGATAAAATGCTCCATCAGGATGGAGAACACGGGCTTCTGTCCGCACACCCGGCTTCGTACCGGAATCTGTGAAAAATATAGCAGATGCCTCTGGCTTTGTCAAGATACGGCAAAAAGCCTGCAATTTAACCAAAAAGCGGCAAATTTCCATGCATATTTCCCCGCGTGTGTACATTTTGCATGAAGAAGCTTGACCTTTTTGCATAGAATAGCTAATATAAACTTGAAAAAGAGCGCGCTGCGGGCAGCAGGACTGCACCGGCGCTGACGAAAGGCTTTTTTGAACATGTGCAAATCTGAGGTTCATACGGGAGGACCATCATGACAAATGCAGAAAAACTTACTCTGGCCAAGCACGCCTGCCACATCCGCATGGGCGTGATCGAGGGCACGCACAGCGCAAAGTGCGGTCATCCGGGCGGCAGTCTGGATATCGCCGAGCTGCTGAGCTACCTCTATTTTGTGGAAATGAACATTGACCCGAAGGACCCCAAGATGGCCGACCGCGACCGTCTGGTGCTGTCCAAGGGCCATGCAGCACCGGCACTGTATGCAGCGCTGGCAGAGCGCGGCTATTTCCCGGTGGAAGACCTTAAGACCCTGCGTAAGATCGGAAGCTATCTGCAGGGCCACCCCAACATGAACGAGACTCCGGGCGTGGATATGTCCACCGGCAGTCTGGGTCAGGGCGTGTCTGCCGCCTGCGGCATGGCACTGGGTGCCAAGCACGCCGGTAAGCCCATCAACGTCTACACCATCCTGGGCGACGGCGAGGTGGAAGAGGGCGAGTGCTGGGAAGCCTTCATGTTTGCCGCACACTACGGCCTTTCCAACCTGTGCGTTGTGCTGGACCGCAACCACCTGCAGATCGACGGCACCACCGAGACCGTGATGAACAGCGCCCCGCTGGAAGAGAAGCTGAAGGCCTTCAACTTCAATGTTGTCACCATCGATGGCCACGACTACGACCAGATCGAAGCCGCCATGCAGGCATTCCATGCAGAGACTGCAAAGCCCACCTGCATCATCATGGACACCACAAAGGGCAAGGGCGTTTCCTATATGACCAACTCTGTGGACTGGCACGGCAAGGGCCCCAACGATGACGAGTACAAGATCGCAATTGAGGAACTGAACGCCGCATACGCCGCGCTGGAGCAGGAGGAAAACTAAGATGGCAGATGTGAAGAAGATCGCTACCCGTGAAAGCTACGGCAACACCCTGAAGGAGCTGGCCGCCGAAGGCCACGAGGATCTGGTGGTGCTGGACGCAGACCTTGCTGCTGCCACCAAGACCGGTATGTTCCGCAAGGCTTACCCGGACCGTCACTTTGACTGCGGCATTGCCGAGGGCAACATGATGGGCGTGGCCGCAGGCCTGTCCACCATGGGCTACGTGCCCTTTGTTTCCAGCTTTGCCATGTTTGCCGCCGGCCGTGCCTTTGAGCAGGTGCGCAACTCCATCGGCTACCCCCACCTGAACGTGAAGATCGGTGCCACCCACGGCGGCATCTCGGTGGGCGAGGACGGCGCTTCCCATCAGTGCTGCGAGGACTTTGCCCTCATGCGCAGCATCCCCGGCATGACCGTGATCTGCCCGGCGGATGATGTGGAAGCCCGCGCCGCTGTGCGTGCCGCCTATGAAATGGAAGGCCCCGTCTATCTGCGCTTTGGCCGTCTGGCTGTGCCCGTGTTCCACGACGCCGAGAACTATCACTTTGAGATCGGCAAGGGCGAGCAGATCACCGAGGGCAGCGACATTGCTATCATCGCCACCGGCCTGATGGTCAACGAAGCCCGCATGGCTGCGGAGCAGCTGGCCGCTGAGGGCATCCACGCCCGGGTCATCAACATCCACACCATCAAGCCTCTGGACGAGGAGATCGTTCTCAAGGCTGCAAAGGAGTGCGGCAAGGTCATCACCGCCGAGGAGCACAATGTCATCGGAGGTCTGGGCGAGGCCGTCTGCGCCGTGCTGAGCGAAAAGCTGCCCACCCCTGTGCGCCGTGTGGGCGTGCAGGACGTGTTCGGCTGCTCCGGCCCGGCATGGGATCTGCTGAAGTTCTACGGTCTGGATGCTGCCACCATCTGCAAGACTGCCCACGAAATGCTGGGCAAATAAAGCTGTCCGGAATATTATAAGAGCTGAAGGGCTGCTGCACGTTCGTTCAAAAGAATGTGCAGCAGCCCCTTTTTGCATTCATTCTTCGCCCAGCAGCTTTGCGCGGCTGGCGTATACAGCGGTGAATACCTCCCGCAGCCGTTGGATCTCGGGACGCGGGTCGTCCCGCAGGGTCAGCAGACAGGTGTCCGGCAACGGCAGCTGCAGCGGCAGGTACCATGCCGCCGGAAAGGCCGGGTATTTCATCGGGCACAAAAACATGCCGCGCCCGGCAAGCAGATCGTTGTAAACACACTCGTAGTTTTCCACCATGTGCCAGCTTGGTGCGGAAAACGGCAGGCCGGGCTGAACAACGGCAAGATCCACCATTTCCTGATACAGCGGCTCATAAAACAGCTGCTGCCCGGCAAGATCGGCCAGCGCCAGAGTGCTGCGCCCTGTGAGCGGGTGCTCCGGTGATACGATCAGGTAAAAGGTGTTGTGCAGGATGGGGAGGCGCTCGATCTCCGGCTGCAGCGGCCCAAAGGGCAGATAGAGGGCTGCGTCTGCCTCGCTGCAGAGCATTTCGTGGGGGTTGCGTGACACGGGCCGAGTGTCCACCGCAAACTCATATCCCGGCAGCGCGGCGTGCAGCCGTGCCATCAGGATGGGATAAATGGGATCCCGCTGCAGCAGCACCGGCGGCAGGCGCAGGGTCAGCGTGCGCCGCCGGGCAAAGCCCTTCAGCGCGGTGCGGGCGTTCAGGATGCTGCGATAGATCCCCTCCGCCTGCGGCACAAAGGCCCGGCCTGCTTCGGTCAGCGCCACGCGGGTGGTGCTGCGCTCAAACAGGGCCAGATCCAGCTCCTTTTCCAGACTGCGGATCTGGTAGCTGAGGGCGGGCTGGGTGCAGTACAGCTCCCGGGCGGCGGCGGTAAAATTCAGCGTCCGGCTCAGGGTGAGAAAACACAGCAGCTGGCGGTCGTTCATGGGCGAAACCTCTCCTTTCCCGGCGGGCAGAATAAGATTGCTTTCAGTATAGCACATCAATGGAGACTGATAAAGAGCTTTTATCACTGTGGCAAAAATTTTTTGTTTCCATTTTACTTCGTTATATTTTATACTAAGTGTCGGAGCGGGATAAAAATCCCGCAGAAACGAGAAGAAGAGAAGAAAGAAAAAGGAGCAAACAAGATGGAAAAGATCTCCCGCAAAGGCTTTCTGAAAGTTGCCGCTGCCGCCGCAATGAGCGGTGTCACCGCCGGCGCTCTGGCTGCCTGCAACTCCGCAAGTTCCTCCGGCACTGCGGCATCCGCTTCCGGCGATGCCGTCTACACCCCCGGCACATACACCGGCACGGCTACCGGCATCGGCGAGGTGAAGGTCACCATGACCTTCAGCGAGACCGCTATCACCGATGTGGTCATCGATGCTTCCAACGAGACCGAGAGCATCGGCGGCGTGGCTGCTCCCACCCTGCAGGATGCCATCATGGCGGCACAGAACGCTGAGATCGACAATGTTTCCGGCGCCACCGTCACCACCAACGCCGTCAAGAAGGCTGCCGCCAGCTGCATCGAGCAGGCTATGGGCGTTGCTTCCGAAGAGCCTGCTGCAGATACCGCCGGGGATACCGGCGATGACTGGCTGGGCGAAGAGCCGGACGTGCAGGCCAGTGAGACCCAGGACTTTGATGTGGTCATCATCGGCGCCGGTCTGTCCGGCGTCTGCGCTGCCCGTGCGGCTGCCGAGGAGGGCGCAAAAGTTGCCATCGTGGAAAAGAGCTCTTCCTTCAACTGCCGCAGCGGCGAGTATGCCCTGCTGAACGGCAGCCTGAACAAGCGCTGGGGCCGTGAGAACATCGTGGACGAGGATGTTGTGGTCGACCGCCTGATGCGCGAGTGCACCTACCGCAACAAGCGCTCCATCCTGAAAAAGTGGGCTTCCCATGCACACGAGGTCATGGACTGGTTCATCGAGGCTTACCCCGAGCTGACCATCTGCGACTCCACCCGTGAGGCCGTGACCCAGGAGCAGTTCGACAAGGGTATTCTGGTGCCGCTGGCATGGCCTCAGCCCGAGCACTACGATTACCGCAACGAAGAGTTCCCCACCTTCCCTTCCAGCATGGAGTTCCGCTCTTCCCGCAAGGATCAGCAGGGCTTTATAGTGGAAGCCAACCTGAACAAGGCCGTTGAGAACGGTGCACAGACCTTCTTCGGCTGCTTCGGCACCAAGCTGCTGAAGGACAGCGACGGCCGCGTGACCGGCGTGATCATCCGCGACGCACAGAATGACAACAAGTACATCCAGCTCAACGCTTCCAAGGGCGTGATCCTGGCTACCGGCGACAACTCCGGCGACGAGAAGATCATGAAGCATTTTGCTCCCGAGATCGTGGAGAAGAAGATCGCCAACATGGGTGCCATGGGTATGCTGGGCGTTGACGTGGAGGGCAAGACCGTGGAGACCGGCGACGGCCTGCGCATGGGCGCATGGATCGGCGCAAAGGTGCAGGATTTCCACGCACCGATGACCCACCACATGGGCAGCGGCATGGGCGTGACCCCCTTCCTGCAGATCAACAAGCGCGGCGACCGTTTCATGAACGAGTGCATCCCCGGCCAGCAGCTGGAAAACCAGATCGAGCTGCAGCCCGAGTGCACCTCCTTCCAGCTGTACGACTCCAAGTGGGGCGAAGAGGTGCCCTACATGCCCGCAAACCACGGCGGCCTGTGCTACATCATCCCCGAGGATGAGGATGAGTCCAACCCCAACTACACCGACCGTCAGTACACCAAGATCAGCGCAAAGGCCGAGGCTTACCAGTTCAAGGCCGATACACTGGAAGACCTGCTGACCCAGTGCGGCTTTGAGGGCGATGCACTGGATAATGCACTGGCTTCCGTCGAGCGCTACAACGAGCTGGCCAAGGCCGGTTCCGACGATGACTTCGGCAAGCCCGCAAGCCGGATGTTCGCGCTGGAGAATCCCCCGTACTATGCATGCCAGTGGGGCACCACTTCCATGCTGGTGTGCGTGGGCGGCCTGGAGAGCGACGAGAACTGCCACACCTTCACCGAGGAGGACCCCGCCAGCCCCAAGCGCGACATCATCAAGGGCCTGTATGTCTGCGGCAATGTGCAGGGCAGCCGCTACGCAGTGGAATACCCCATCTGCATGCGCGGCATCAGCCACAGCCTGTGCGTCTACTACGGCTACATCGCCGGCAAGAACTGCGTGGCCGGTGTCTGATACCCTGCTGACAGAACACTGAAATAAGCGTTTCCCTGCCCGGAGCAGTATTCTTTCTTCCTGCTTCGGGCTTTTTTGCGCCCCTGTGTGACCCGGTCACGGAAAAACACACTCCGACGGGGTATACTGATGCTGTCAGTGAAATTACAAACACCCTTCAGGAGGTAAAAATATGGCAGTCATTACCATCACGAAAGAAAACTTTGCGCAGGAAGTGCTGCAGAGCGAAAAGCCCGTCCTGCTGGACTTCTGGGCCAGCTGGTGCGGCCCCTGCCGGATGCTCAGCCCCATTGTGGACGAAGTGGCCGAGGAGCGCGGCGATGTGAAGGTGGGCAAGGTGAACGTGGACGAGCAGCCGGAGCTGGCCGGGGAGTTCGGCGTGATGAGCATCCCCACCCTGCTGGTGTTTGAGCAGGGCAAGCTGGTGCGTCAGGCCGTAGGTGCCCGCCCGAAGGCCGGTGTGCTGGAGCTGCTTGGGTAAATATGCGTGCTGAAAAGGAGCTGTTGCGCCATGCAACGGCTCCTTTTCTTCTTTTCCCTGTACAAACGCACAGAAAAATCGTATCATTGAGTTGAAAACACCGTCACTTTCCTACTTTACAACTTTACCTAGATAAAGTAAAATAAACTCAAGTAAGAAATGGGGGAACCGACAATGGAATTCAGCATTGCAAACCTGCAGCCCAAGGAGCGCGCCTCCTTTGCGCTGCGCGCCTTGTACGAAGCGGCGGGCTGCCGCAAGTACCACATGGGCCGCTTTGAGGAGTACGGCCTGTATCAGGAGAACCGCAGCTTCCTCTCGTCCGAGCAGGTCATCACCTTTACCGATCTGGATGGCCGTCTGCTGGCCCTCAAGCCGGACGTGACCCTCTCCATTGCCAAGACGGCGCAGCCCACCCCCGGCGAGACCCTGTGCTACTACTATCACGAGAACGTCTACCGCCCTTCCGCCGAGAGCCACACCTTTAAAGAGATCAGCCAGATGGGCCTTGAGATGCTGGGCGCGGTGGGCGAAGCACAGGTGCAGCAGGCGGTGTGTCTGGCGGCGCGGTCGCTGGATGCGCTGGGGGCCGAGTGGGTGCTGGAAGTGAGCCACATGGGCTACCTGTTCGGCCTGTTCGACGCGCTGGGCGTGCCGGATGCCGCCCGCGCAAAGCTGCTGGAAAAGCTGCGGGAGAAAAACGCCCACGAGCTGCGGGCTGCAGCCGGAGCCGCCGGTCTTGCCGATGCCGCCGATACCCTGTGCAGCGTGCTGAGCCTCTGCGACAGCTATGCCGATACCCTTGCAAAGGCCGCTGCTCTGTGCCGCAATGACACCATGCGCGCGGCTGTGGCCGAGCTGGAAGCGCTGGCTGTGCCGCTGGAAAAGGCGGGCGGCGTGATCCGGCTGGACATGACGCTGGCCGGTGAGATGGAATACTACAACGGCCTTGTGTTTCAGGGCTACCTGAAAGCCCTGCCCCGTCCCCTGCTCAAGGGCGGCCGCTACGACCTGCTGATGCAGAAGTTCACCCCCGGTGCCGGTGCCATCGGCTTTGCGGTCTATCTGGACGAGCTGGACCGCCTGAGCGCCCCGCTGCCGCCGGTGCAGAAGAACAGCACCGACAGGGTGATGCTGAACGTGGCTCTGCCCAAGGGCCGTCTGGGCGATAAGGTGTATAACCTGCTGGCGGGCATCGGCTACGGCTGCCCGGAGGACTACAACGCCACCCGCAAGCTGGTGGTGGAAAACCCGGAGGCCGGCATCCGCTACTTCCTCGTCAAGCCCAGCGACGTTGCCATCTATGTGGAGCACGGTGCCGCCGATGTGGGCATCGTGGGAAAGGACATCCTCACAGAGGCTTCTGCCGATGTGTACGAGCTGCTGGACACCGGCCTTGGCAAATGCCGCATGTGCGTTGCCGCCCCGGCCGATTACAAGGACGACCCCAGCCGCCCGGTGCGGGTGGCCACCAAATTCGTCAACATCGCAAAGAGCTACTACGCATCCATGGGGCGGGACATCGATATCATCAAGCTGAACGGCTCCATTGAGCTGGCCCCCATTCTGGGCCTTTCGGACGTCATCGTGGATATCGTGGAGACCGGCACCACCCTGCGGGAGAACGGCCTGAAGGTGGTCACCGAGTTCATGCCCATCTCGGCCCGATTCATTGCCAACAAGGCCAGCTACCAGTTCAAGCACGCCGAAATGGACACCATGCTGGAAAAGCTGCGGGCGGAACTGCAGAACAAGGAGGAAGCAAAATGATCAAGCTGTATCACTTCGACGAGCTGAAGCCCGAAGAGATTCTGAACCGCGATATCCGCACGGAAAAGAACGTGGAGGATGTGGTGGACGGCATCATTGCCGATGTGCGCGCCCGGGGCGACGATGCCCTGAAGGATTATGCGCTGAAATTTGACGGCGCGAAGATCGATGCCCTGCAGGTGACGCAGGAGGAGATCGACGAAGCCTTTGCGAACATGGACCCCTACTTCCTCGAGACCCTGCGCGAAGCCGCCGCCAACATCGAGAGCTTCCACCGCCAGCAGGTGCACAAGAATTTTGTGGTGAACGACAAGCCCGGCATCGTGCTGGGCCAGAAATATACCCCCATTGAAAAGGCCGGTGTCTATGTGCCCGGCGGCACGGCGGCCTATCCCTCCACCGTGCTCATGGACGTGATCCCGGCAAAGGTGGCAGGCGTGTCCGAAATCGTCATGACCACCCCCGCCGGAAAGGACGGCAGGGTGAACCCGGTCATCCTTGCCGCCGCTGCCACCGCAGGCGTGACCAAGATCTTCAAGACCGGCGGCGCACAGGCTGTGGCGGCTCTCGCCTACGGCACCCAGAGCATCCCTGCGGTGGATAAGATCGTTGGCCCCGGCAACATCTACGTTGCCACCGCCAAGCGCAAGGTGTTCGGCAAGGTGGGCATCGATATGATCGCCGGCCCCAGCGAAATTCTGGTGCTGGCCGACGGCGGCTGCAACCCTGCATGGGTGGCGGCGGACCTGCTGAGTCAGGCCGAGCACGACAAACTGGCAAGCCCGGTCCTCGTCACCGACAGCCCGGAGCTGGCCAAGGCCGTGCAGGCGGAGCTGGAGGTGCAGATCCCGCAGCTGCCCCGTGCCGCCATCGCCCGCGCCAGCGTGGACGACAACGGCAAGATCATCCTCTGCACCGACCTGCACAAGGCCATTGAAGCCTGCAACATCATTGCACCGGAACATCTGGAAGTGTGCGTGGAGGACCCCTTCGGCGTGCTGAACGAGATCAAAAACGCAGGCAGCATCTTCCTTGGCCGCAACGTGCCGGAAGCGCTGGGCGATTACTTTGCAGGCCCCAACCACACCCTGCCCACCAGCGGCACCGCCCGCTTCTCAAGCCCCTTGGGCGTAGACGACTTTGTAAAAAAGTCCAGCTTCCTCTACTACACCCGGGAAGCGCTGGGCGAAGTAGCCCCCCGCATCGCCGATTTTGCCGAGCGCGAGGGCCTGCACGCCCACGCCCGCAGCGTGACCATCCGGTATGAGAAGTGACCCTCTCAGGCGCTTGCGCGCCAGATTCCCCTTTTTGTCACCCGCGGTGACATCTTCCCCCGGCCGGGGGAAATCTTTCCTCGAAGGGGAGCTTTGAGAGTGGAAACCGTAAGATGCAAAAAAGCTCCCCCTTCGGGGGAGCTGGCAAAGCCGTAAGGCTTTGACTGAGAGGGTTTTTATATGAGTCGTTTTCTTTCTCCCACGCTGGCCGCTGTCACCCCCTACACCCCGGGTGAGCAGCCGCAGGATCAGCAGTACATCAAACTGAACACCAACGAAAGCCCCTATCTGCCCTCCCCGGCGGTGATCGCCGCCGTGAGCGAGCACGAGGTGGAAAAGCTGCGCCTTTACTCCGACCCCGCCTGTGCCGACCTGCTCAAGGCGGCCGCAGCTCACTTCGGTTTGCAGCCGGAGCAGATCATGCCCGGCAATGGCAGCGACGAGAACCTCTTCTTTGCGCTGCGTGCCTTCTGCGACGCAGACCACCCGCTGGCCTATGCCGACATCACCTACGGCTGCTACGGCGTGTGGTGCGGACTGATGCACATTCCCAGCCACATCATCCCGCTGAAAGAGGATTTCACCCTTGACCCGAAGGACTACTACGGCCTGAACCAGACCATCGTCCTTGCAAACCCCAACGCCCCCACCGGCATTGCACTGCCCCGAGCGGAAATTGAGGGCATCTTAAAGGCAAACCCGAACAATGTGGTCATTGTGGACGAGGCCTATGTGGACTTTGGCGGCGAGAGCTGCGTGCCCCTCATCGACCAGTACGAGAACCTGCTGGTGGTGCAGACCTTTTCCAAGTCCCGGCAGCTGGCCGGTGCGCGTCTGGGTCTTGCCATGGGCAATGCAAAGCTCATTGCCGACCTGAACCGAGTCAAGTTCAGCCTGAACCCCTACAACATCAACCGCCTGACCCTGAAGGCCGGGCAGGCCGCGCTGGAAGACACCGCTTATTTTGACAGGACCCGCGCCGCCATCGTGGACACCCGCGCATGGACAAAACAACAGCTGGAACAGCGCGGCTTTGCCGTGCTGGACAGCCGCTCCAACTTCCTGTTTGCAAGTACCAACAGGAAAGACGGCGAGACACTCTACAAAGAGTTGAAGAAAAACGGCATTCTGGTGCGCCATTTCGACGCGCCCCGCATCCAGAACTGGCTGCGCATCACCATTGGCACGCCGGAACAGATGCAGACGTTTATGGAAACGCTGGATAAGATCATGGAGGAATGAACCATGCCGAACCGAATGATCTCGCTGGAACGCAACACCAATGAGACCCAGATCGACCTTACCCTTGATCTGGACGGCACCGGCCGCTACGAGGTAGACACCGGGTGCGGCTTTCTGAACCACATGCTGGAGTTGTTCGCCCGCCATGGCCGTTTTGACTTAGTGCTCACCTGCCACGGCGATGTGCAGGTGGACTACCACCACACCACCGAGGATGTGGGCATTGCACTGGGTCAGGCCTTTGCACGGGCACTGGGCGATATGCGCGGCATCCAGCGCTACGGCAGCTTTTATCTGCCCATGGATGAAGCGCTGATCCTGTGCGCCGTCGATCTTTCGGGCCGCTGCACCCTGAACTGGGACATCCATTGCAGCACCGAAAAAGTGGGCGATTTTGACGTGGAGTGCGCCAAGGAATTCTGGCTGGGCTTTGCCCGCAGCGTGCCCGCCACGATCCACTTTGTACAATTTGCGGGAGAAAATACCCACCACATCCTCGAGGCCTGCTTCAAGGGCGCAGGCCATGCACTGGGCGCGGCCGTGAAGATCGACGAAGCCCACAAGGACGAAATTCCTTCCACGAAAGGACTGCTGGTATGATCGCAATTATCGATTATGGCGTGGGCAACCTGTTCAGCCTGAAGTCCAGCCTGAAGCAGCTGGGGCTGGAAGCGGTCGTCACCGCCGACGCGGACACCATCCGCAAAGCCGACCGGCTGATCCTGCCGGGCGTGGGCGCTTTTGCCGATGCCATGGCCAAGCTGGAGGCAACGGGCCTTGTACCGGTCATGAAAGAAGAAGCCGAAAGGAAGCCGCTGCTGGGCATCTGCCTTGGCATGCAGCTGCTGTTTGAAAAGAGCTACGAGTACGGTGAGCACGAAGGCCTCAGCTTTGTGAAGGGCGAGGTCTGCCCGCTGGAGCCAGACCTTGCGGACAAGAGCCTGAAGGTGCCGCAGATCGGCTGGAACGCCTTGCACATTGTAAAGGACGACCCGCTGTTCCAGTACATCCGTGAGGGCGAATACGTCTATTACGTCCACAGCTACTACGGCAAGAACTGTACGGAGAGTACACTGGCTGTGAGCGACTATTCCATTCCCGTCACCGGCGCGGTGCGGGCGGGCAGGGTGTATGGCACCCAGTTCCACCCGGAAAAGAGCGGGGATACCGGACTACGGATCTTGAAGGCGTTTGCGGAGCTATAACCCTCTCAGTCAACGCCTGCGGCGTTGCCAGCTCCCCCGAAGGGGGAGCTTCTAAAGAGTGAACCGTAAAATGTAAAAAGCTCTCCCTTCGGGAGAGCTGGCGAGCGAATGCGAGCCTGAGAGGGTTCGTTTCTGAAGGAGATTTAAATGCAATTATTTCCAGCCATTGACCTGCGGGGCGGCAAAGTGGTGCGTCTGACGCAGGGTGATTACGACCGCATGACCGTCTACGGCGAGGATCCCTGTGCACAGGCGCGGGAGTTCCTTGCAGCGGGGGCCAAAAATCTGCACGTCGTCGATCTGGACGGCGCAAAGGACGGCACCCTATCCAACTACGATACCATTGCCGCGCTGGCAAAACAGGGCGGCTTATACATTGAGGTGGGCGGCGGCATCCGCACCGAGGAGCGCATTGAAACATATCTTTCCCTCGGCGTGGGCCGCTGCATCCTGGGCAGCGTGGCGGTGACGGATTTTGCCTTTACCGCCCGGATGCTGCAGAAATACGGCGATAAAATTGCCGTGGGCGTGGACGCAAAGGACGGCTATGTGGCCATCCATGGCTGGAAGGAAGTGAGCGCCGAGCCGGGCGTGGACTTCTGCAAGCGGCTGGCAGATGCCGGATGCACCGCCATCATCTACACGGACATTGCCTGCGACGGTGCCATGAGGGGCACGAACCTCGGCCTGTACCGCACGCTTGCCAAAGAGGTGCCCGGCGTGGCCTTTACGGCCAGCGGCGGCATCTCGTCCGAAGCAGAGCTTCTGGAACTGAAAAAAATGGGAACTGCCGCTGCCATTTTAGGCAAGAGCCTGTACACCGGCGCACTGGACCTTGCGCGCTGCGTGCAGCTGGTACAGGAGTGAACGGAGGGGAAACGACATGATCACCAAACGCATTATTCCCTGCCTTGATGTGCGCAATGGCCGCGTGGTCAAGGGCACGAACTTTGAAGGCATCCGGGACGTGGCCGACCCGGTGGAAATGGCCCGCATGTACAACGCTGCCGGTGCAGATGAACTTGTGTTCTACGATATCACCGCCAGCTTCGAGGGCCGGGCGCTGTTCACGGATATCCTGACCCGCGTCGCCAGCGAAATTTTTATCCCGCTCACGGTGGGCGGCGGCATCAATACGCTGGAAGACTTCGACCGGGTGCTCAAGTGCGGTGCGGACAAGGTCAGCGTCAACTCGGGCGCACTCAAAAATCCCGACCTCATCCCGGCGGCAGCACAGCGCTACGGCAACCAGTGCGTGGTGCTCTCTGCCGATGTGAAGCGGGTGAACGGCCAGTTCCGGGTGTTCGCCAAGGGCGGGCGCGAGGACACCGGCCGGGATGCACTGGACTGGATCAGCTGGTGCGTGGACCACGGCGCGGGCGAGATCTGCCTGAACAGCATCGATACCGACGGCGTGCGCAGCGGCTTCGACCTTGAGATGCTGGATGCAGTTGCGGCGCGGGTGAACGTGCCCATCATTGCCAGCGGCGGCGCAGGCAAAAAGGAAGACTTTCTGGAGCTGTTCCACCACAAGGGCATCGATGCAGGTCTTGCCGCGGGCATCTTCCACCAGAAGCTGCTGACCATCCGGGATCTGAAGGAATACCTCAACGCAAACGGCGTGGAGATGCGGCTGTAACGCCGGGGCATTTCTCCCCGGCGCGGGGAGAAGCCGTAACGCGAAACTGGATTTCCGCAAAAACAACCCGCAAACTCTTGCGTTTGCGCACCGAATACGCTAAACTAGTAATATCCCCATCCGGGGAGGGAGAACCGTTATGAATCTGAAATTTGATGAAAAGGGTCTGATCCCTGCCATCGTGCAGGACCACTACACCAAAGAGGTGCTCACCCTCGCATACATGAACGCCGAGACGCTGGCGCTCACCATCGCCGAGGGCCGCACTGTGTTCTGGAGCCGCAGCCGTCAGGAGATCTGGCGCAAGGGCGAGACCAGCGGCAACGTGCAGCGGGTGGTGTCCATCACCGCCGACTGCGATGCCGATGCTCTGGTGGTGGAAGTGGTCAAATCCGGCCCCGCCTGCCACACCGGCGCCGAGAGCTGCTTCTTCAACGAAGTATACGTCTCGCCGGAGCTGAAGCAGTTCAGCTGGCAGGGCCTGTACCAGCTCATCAAGGGCCGCAAGGATAGCCCCAAGGAGGGCAGCTACACCACCTACCTGTTCGAGAAGGGCAAGGAGAAGATCCTGAAAAAGGTGGGCGAAGAGTGCACCGAGGTCATCATTGCGGGCGAAAAAGAGGATAAGGAAGAGACCGTTTACGAGATCAGCGATCTTGCCTACCATGTTCTGGTGCTGATGGTCAGCGCCGGCATCACGGTGGAGGATGTGACCCGTGAACTGGAAAAACGTCACGTCATTGACCACAAGGTCAAACAGGAAAGGATGCAGTGAATTATCTATGGCAGATTATAAGAAGTCCAGTGTCCATTGCCACTCCACCATGTGCGATGGCAAAAATACCTTGCAGGATATGGCAAGTGCTGCGTGTGCGCAGGGCTTGACCACGCTGGGCTTCACCGGCCATAGCTACACCCAGCGCGACCGCGAATACTGCATGAGCCCCAGCCGCACCGCCCAGTACAAGGCCACCATTGCCAAGCTCAAGACCGAGTACAAGGGCAAGGTGGATATCCTGTGCGGCATCGAGTGGGATATCCTGAGCGAGGATAAGCGCACCGGCTACGATTACTGGATCGGCAGCGCACACCACCTGTACGGCAAGAACACCGGCAAGTATTACGAGATCGATTTCCGCCCGCAGGACCTGTGGGACTGCATCAACGATGATTTTGACGCAGACCCGCTTTCCGCTGTGGAAGCCTACTTTGCCGAGGTGGAAAAGGTGGCTGCCCTCAAGCCGGATATTCTGGCCCACATCGACCTCATCAAGAAGCTGAATGCCAACGGCGAGTTCTTCGACGAAGAGTCGCCCCGCTACAAGGCCGCTGCCCTCAAGGCCCTGCAGGCCGCAAAGGCAAACGACTGCCTGCTGGAAGTGAACACCGGCGGCGTGTACCGCGGCTACCGCAAGGACTTCTACCCCGGCCCGTGGCTGCTGGGCGAGTGGCAGAAGATGGGCGGCAAGGTCATCATCACTTCTGATTCTCATGATATCAACAGCCTGACCTACGGCTTTGACGAAGCTGCCGCCGCCATCAAGGCTGCAGGCTTTACCAGCGTGCAGGTGCTTACCGGCAGCGGCTTCGAGACGCAGGAGCTGTAAAAAATTGGAGATAACCCTCTCCGTCAATGCTTCGCATTGCCACCTCCCCCGAAAGGGGGAGGTTTTGCTGTTTCTTTTACGCAGCATAAAAGCTCCCCCTTCGGGGGAGCTGGCGAGCGTCAGCGAGACTGAGAGGTTGTTTTGCGGTAAAAATAGAACTTTGGAGGAACCCTATGACCCACGCGCAGCCCCAAAAGAAAAGCGTCTTCAACATGAACGTAGACCTGATGCACGGGCCTATTTTAAAAAGCCTGCTGCTGTTCATGCTGCCCATTCTGATTTCCAATCTGTTCCAGCAGCTCTACAACACGGTGGATACCATGATTGTGGGCAATGTGCTGGGCGATACAGCCCTTGCCGCCATTGGCTCCTGCGGTTCGATCTACGAGCTTTTAGTCGGCTTTGGCATCGGTATCGGCAATGGCCTTGCCATCGTTGCAGCGCGCTCCTACGGTGCGCAGGACGAAGACCTGCTCAAGCGCACGGTGGTGGGGTCGGTCGTCATTGGCCTGATCGCCTCGCTGGTCATTACAACGGCAGGTTTTTTCGGCCTGCATGCCCTGCTGCAGCTGCTGGATACCCCGGCAGAAATTCTGGAAGATGCCTACAGCTACATCATCGTGATCGACCTTGGCGTTGTGGTCATGTTTATGTATAACCTGTGCGCAGGCCTGCTGCGCGCCATTGGCAACAGCGTGATGCCGCTGGTGTTCCTGCTCATCAGCTCGGTGCTGAACGTGGGGCTGGACCTGTGGTTCATTGCCGGGGTTGGCATGGGCGTGCGGGGCGCAGCGGTGGCAACGGTCATTGCACAGGGCATCTCGGTGGTGCTGTGCGTTCTGTACGTGCTGGCAAGGGTGTGCATCCTCATCCCGGAGAAAAAGCATTTCGCCGTGGGCAGTCATCTCTACTGGGAGCTGTTCAGCCAGAGCATCTCCATGGGCCTGATGAGCAGCATCGTGTCTGCGGGTTCGGTGGTGCTGCAGTACGGCATCAACGGGCTTGGCACCCTGACCATTGCGGGGCACACCGCTGCCCGCAAGCTGTTTGCCTTTACGGAGATGCCGCTCATCTCCATGGCGAACGCCGGTTCCACCTTCGTTTCCCAGAACCGCGGCGCAAACCAGCCCGACCGTGTGCGCAGGGGAATGCGGCAGATGTATCTGTACTCGGTGGTGGTGATGGTCGCCGCCGTGGTGCTGATGAACTTTGGCGCGGAATGGATGGTGCAGCTGATCTCCGGCTCTTCGGAACCCATCGTGCTGGAAAACGGTGCGCGGTACCTGCTGTGGAACGCACCGTTCTATGCCGTTCTGGGGGTGCTGCTGTGCACCCGCTACGCGCTGCAGAGCCTTGGCCAAAAGGTGCTGCCGCTGTTCTCCAGCGTGATCGAGCTGGTGGGCAAGGTGATCTTTGTGCTGGTGTTCATCCCGAAATTCCAGTACAATGCGGTCATCCTGTGCGAGCCCATCATCTGGTTCTTCATGACGGCATATCTGGTGGCGGTGTACCTGCACGAGCCCTTTGTGTTCCCGAAAAAATAACCCTCTCAGTTATCGCTGTGCGATGCCAGCTCTCCCGAAAGGGAGAACTTTTTGCATTTTACGAGAAGCACAAAGAAAGCTCCCCCTTTCGGGGGAGCTGGATGCGAACAAAGTGAGCAGACTGAAAGGGGTTACAGCGCCGAATAGCCAAAGCTGTTCACCAGCGCATCGATGTGCTGGCCGGCCTTGCACAGGGGGCAGTCGCGGCTGTCAAAGCTGGCGTAGTCCGGCAGGCTGGCGGGGTCAAAGATGGAGGTGACTTCATAGCCCATGCACTCATGGGTGGTGGCAAAAATAGCGGAAAGGCCTGCCACGGTGCCGCCGTAGTAGTTCACGGCCTCCACAGCGGCCTGCACGGTGTAGCCGGTGGTGATGGAAGCGGCCAGAATGAGCACATGCTTGCCCTTGACCATGGGGGCCAGATTGTCGCGCAGGATGATCTGGCTGCCGGTGGTGTACTCCGGGGTGATCACATAAATGGTCTGGTGGGCGTTCATGTTGGCAAAGCCGTCCTTGGTCAGCTCGTTGGCAAGGCAGGTGCCGATCACCTGCGTGCCGTCCAGACAGAGCACGGTGTCCACAATGGTGCTGTGCTGGTAAGCGGCCACCAGCTCCTTTGCCACGGCCTTGGCCTCGGAAAGGCGGGACTTCTGGGTGGTGACATCGATGTAATAGTTGATATGGCTGTGGCTGGTAGCAAAGTGGCCCTTTGCTACGCGCAGGAACAGGTTACTTTTTTTGGTGGGAAGCTTTACCATATTGATCATCGAAACAGCACTCCTTTTCAGGTTTTCCGGGTTGCCCCTCAAATACAAAAAGCACCGCATCGCTGCGATGCTCCTGCACATTTTTATAACCCTATTGTACCGGAAAAGAAACCTGTGCACAAGGCATAAATCCACTAAAAAACTTTGTACATTTTACATGATATCGCCCAAAACTTGGATACAAATGGCCCGCATACGCAAAAAGACCCGCACCCTGCGGGTGCGGGCCTTAGACATAATATAAAATCAAGCGGTAGGGATACTATCCTTGATGGCATCGGTGATATCCCAAGTGCCGTAGATATCATTGTAGGAATCATTGGGTTCACCAGTAGCGGCATGCTTGGGAGTATACAGCACAGCTACTTTGGTAGCGCCGGAGAGATCCAGATTGAGAGTCAGAGTGGCCTCGGTGACGCTGTCCTTGCTAGCTTTGGGGTTAGCGGTATCGCCCAGACTGGGCTTAGGAGAGGTATTATAATAATAGTGCTTCGTGCCCTCAGCAGTCGTAACATCGACCTGGAAATGGCTGTCAGTAATCTCCAGCAGTTCGATCTTGGTGACGATCTTGAAGTTGCAGGTCAGGGTCTTGGTATTAGGATCATAACGCGGTTCTTTGCCAGCACTGTTCAGCACAGTGGCTTCACAGATGCCGTCGCCCGGCTTCAGGGTGTCACCGGCCTTGCCGACAGGACGGTTCGGGTTGGAGCAGCCGGTCAGCATGCCGGAACCTGCAATGGCAACAGCGGTAAGAGCGGTATATTTCATAAAGTCACGGCGGGAGAATGTATAGGACATGTTCGTTCCTCCTTTAAAAAGCAGATCAGTACGGCATTGCGGCATTACCTATAAGATAGGCGAAACCGGGCCGGATGTCAATGCCTTTTGGCAAAATAAAATGATGAAATTTTGAGCTGTGACGTTGTTTTGCGACGAAATTTCGTCCTGTGCGGGCCGCGTATCAGGCGCGGGTCACGTCTGCAGCGGTCATGACGAAGGTCATGGTCTTATCCGCTGCAAAGGTGGGCATGTAAGTAACGCTCAGCTGCTGCCAGCCCTTGGGGACCATCAGCATCAGCTGCAGATAGCCGGTACCCTGCGGGGGCAGATTGGTGGAATCCGAGAAGGTCTGAGAGTTGGAGTTGTACAGCGAGATGTTGGCACCGCACTCCACGCTCTGGCCGTCGCAGGAAGCAGAGAAATCGGTAGAAGCTGCTGCCAGTGCGTGGAAGTTTGCATCCACGTTCTCCTGCGGGGGCACGGGATAAGCAGCATTGATCTCGGCCAGATTCTGTGCGCCGATGTTGAAGGTCTGGTTCTTGGTGCGGTTGACCACGGTGACCAGAACAGCAATGTATTCGTAACCGGCCTGTGCAGGTGCGGTATCAATGTTGAACAGGCTGGTCAGCTGAACGCCAAGGCCGTTCCAGTTGCTGACCTTATCACCGACCTTGACATCCACGATGGTGGCGCTGCCATTCTGCTGGCAGCCGCCCAGCAGGCTTGCTGCGCCCAGAGCAGCAACGGATGCGCCGGTGCACTTGAGGAAGGTACGGCGGGAAATGGAGTTGGACATAAAATAAATCCTCCTTTTGATAGGAAAAACCGTATTCCAGAATGTTCTATTCTGTTTATACCCTTTCTGCCCGAAAGATGCAAGGGTTTTGGGGCTGAATTTACAGCTTTTTCACAGGAATATCACCCTTCGTGGGTAAGGCCCTTCACATGTGTTTCGCTGGTTTTGACCAGATTTAACAGGCTGGGCGTATAAAGCGGGAACTCGCGGGTCAGGCTTTCCGTGGTCATGGTCAGGCAGGCCGGGTCCTTTACGCCCTCGCCGCCGTTCACATCCTGTCCGTCCAGCAGGGCTTCCACGTTGGCTTCGGACATGCGCATCACGGCATCGGAGCAGCCGCGCCAGCGGATGGGATCGATGCTGAACATACTGGCGGCGTTGTGGGGCTCGGCCGAGTACAGCAGGCGGAACATTTTGGCTACGGCCATCATCAGGTAGGCGCTTACCTCGGTGGTAAGGGCCTTGCTGTGGCACTGGCCGATCTTGGCGTACAGCACGTTCAGGCCGTTGGAGATCAGCTTTTTGTTCATGGTGGGCAGCACGCTGCCGTGGTAGATGTTGTCCTTCATCTTGTCCGGGTTCGGAAGGTCTTCTGCCGAGAGCATCATGCCGTTGCGCTCTGCACTGCGGCCCAGAAGATAATCGCAGGAAACATTATAGTAGTCTGCCACGCGCACCACAAAGTCCAGGCCGCATTCGCGGATGCCTTTTTCGTAGTGGGACAGCAGCGCCTGCGAGACGCCAAGATCCTCGGCGGCCTGCTTCTGGGTGATGCCGCGTTCCTTGCGCAGCAGCTTGATGATACGGTTGAATTCCATGATTTTTGGCTCCTCAAAGTTCGATGTAGGGGGACATCCTTGTTTTTGGTTTACAGCAGGTTGATTATACACAACGGAAAACCTTTTGTAAAGCAAGAAAAGTGACGATATTTTTCGTTGATTTTCGTCATTTCTGTCAAAAGACTTGCTCTGGACACCATATCTATGCTAAACTATAGGTATTAACGCATACATTTTGTGGCGTGCGCGGGGCCGCGGCTGCCGCCAAAGAGCAAAAAATCTGGCAGACGACACGTTTTTCTGCCAGATTTTTTCTCCGCAGCGGGTTTTGCCGCCCGTTCCCGTGCCGCCGCACAGCGATAAAGAGAGGCACTATCCATGAAAACGTTCAAGCTTCATCTCATCCGCCACGGCATGACTGCAGGCAACCTGCAGGGCCTGTACATCGGCAGCGGCACCGACATCCCTCTGTGCGACGAGGGCCGCGCGCAGCTCAATGAGCTGAAAGAGCGGTTCGAGTATCCGCAGGTGGATACCGTGTTCTCCTCCCCGCTGCTGCGCGCGGTGGAAACAGCCAACATCCTGTTCCCGGATGCAAAGCACACCTTTACCGTGCACGACCTGCGGGAGGCCGGCTTTGGCAAGTTTGAGAACAAGCCGGTCAAGGAGCTGGTGCACGACGAGGACTTTAAAAAGTGGATCACCCCCGGCTCCGGCTATGTGCCCGAAGGCGCAGAGCCTACCGACCAGTTCCACGCCCGCTGCGCCGAAAGCCTGATGAAGCTGTTTGAGTATATGATCCGCATGGATGTGACCGAAGCAGCCTGTGTGACCCATGGCGGCGTGATCATGAGCATGCTCAGCCAGCGCGCGGTGCCCACCCGCCGCCCGGAGCAGTGGATGGCAGACCCCGGCTGCGGCTACACGGTGCAGACCGATGTGCAGCTGTGGATGCGGGACCGTCTGGTGGAAGCCATCGACATCGTGCCCTTTGGCTATGCCGATACCCTGCGCGGTCAGGCCGAAGCCGAGGAAAACGAGGCCTTTGAGTAAGGATTCGGTTACAGTTTCGGCCCATCCCTTGACAGAAGCGGCGCAATCCTTTATTGTATAAGGGAACGATCATTTTAGGAGGAAGTTCCATGTCCCAGTCCATTTCCCGCCGGTCATTCCTGAAATGTGCCGGCTCCGGTGCGGTCAGCCTTGCGGCAGCGCTGCTCACCGGCGTACCTGCAGCGGCACAGCAGCCGCGTCTTGCAGGCGAACCTGCCCTGCTGGACGGCAAAGCTGCCGTGGAGCTGCTGGGCTATGCCCCTGCGCAGGAAATGGGCAATGTGCTGGTGTACCTCTCGGTGGAAAACCTCTCCGCATCCACCCTGCCGGTGGGCGCAAGCTATCTGCAGAGCCGTGAGGTGTGCACGCTTGGCGACCTGTACAGTATGGGCACCGGCGTTACCGCTGTGTGCGATGGCAAGCCGGTGCGCTGCGGCAGCTTTGCTGCGCCGCTCTACGGCGAGAACGCGGCGGATGCTTCGGTGTTCACCCTGAACCTGACGGCAGGCCGCGGCGCGCTGCTGCACTGCTTCTGCGCAGTGCCGGACAACTGGCAGACGCTGGAGCTGACCTATCACCCGGATTTCGCGGCGGGCCGCAGCGTGACCTTTACGGTCAACCGCAGCACTGACCACGCCGTGCTGGGCGTGGTGCCCACCTCTCCTGCCGAGGTCGGCAGCGTGGTGGATCTGTAACTCCTTCAGTCTCGCATACGCTCGACAGCTCCCTCGGAGAGGGAGCCTCTGGCGAAAAGGAAAACTTGGCCGTATTGCCAAAGCCTCCCTCCATGAGAAAGACTTCCCCCGGCCGGGACAGATTCTCCCCGCGCCGGGGAGAAATGTCACCGCAGGTGACAAAGAGAGGAGCAGATGTCACGCAAGTGACAAAAAGGGGAGCAGTGGCATCGTGTCAGCGATGACGGAAGGAGTTCCTGAACGGAATAAAAGACCATCTGAGATGCAGTTAAAAATGCCTCAGATGGTCTTTTTTTGCTTTGTCAATTCAGCACATTCTGCCCGGCGGAATCCAATACCGTCAGCTCCTGCCCGGTCACGCTGGAGACCAGCGCAATGTAGCTGCGTCCGGTGCGGATGGTCAGCGGCCTGCCGTCGGCATCGTAAAAGGCAAAGGTGGAGTCTGTGCCCTGCGTCCATGTGATGTGCCACAGCTGGCTGCCGTTCAGCCAGACACCGCCGCCAAGGGACAGGTCGTAGTCCAGCGTGGTGCCGTCGTCCCGCAGGCTGGAAGCGGAATAAAGGACCAGCAAATTGTCGAATTGCGCCTGCGCGCCGGTGTTGGCATCCAGCTGGGCGGTGCCGTCGGCGCGGAGCATCCCGTAGGTGCCGCTGGCCGCATCGTAGGCAAAGCCGGTGGTGCTTTGGGGCGCAAAGTTGATCTGCACCTGTTCGGCATCCCGGGAACCTGGCTCCGGCAGACGGGGCTCTTTGGCCTGCGGCAGCAGGGCGGGCAGAGCGGAAATGGCAGAACTGTCCTCGGCAGTGCTGGCCGAGGAGGAAGCGCTGCTGCCGTGGTCGCCCAATGCGCCGGAAAGGTTCAGGCTGCCCAGCACGGAAGCGACCTCCCCGCCGCTGGTATGCCACAGCGGCGCGCCGCTCCAGACATCATCGCAGGAAAAGGCGTTGCGGCCCACTTCCAGCGCGTCCACGGCCCGCAGGTTATAATAATCCAGATAGTTGCGGGCAAACTGCCCTGCACCCCGCTGGATGGGCAGTACTTCCTGCCCGCTGAGCAGCCGCCAGTAAAGGTCCTGCCCAAGGGTCACTGGGCCGACGGTTGGCATGGCCGATACCGAAGGATAAGCCAAGCACAGGCTGGTGGGCTGGCCGCTCTCGGTCAGGGCTTCCAGCACCACCGATGCGCTGCCAATACCCCACTGTGTGGTGCTGGAAGCGGCGTTGTCGATCACCACGGCGGCGGTGCGTTCGCCGGGATACTGCAGCTCCTGCCCGGTCAGCGGGTCGGTGGGCGCTGCACTGTCCGGGGCAGTGGTGCCGGACAGCGCACACCCGCACAGCAGGGCTGTGCACAGCACCGCCGTGCCAAGGGCCAGATTCCAGATGCGTTTCATGCGGTTCCCTCGTTACTGATAGCTGAAGTTGGACCACTCGTCGTCGTCCACGATGGCAAGATAGGTCTTGCCGCGGTTGAAAAGCATCTGCGCACCGGTCTTGTCGTAGACCAGCAGCGGATGCTCAGGCGAAGCCTTTTCCCAGCGGCCATGCTGTACAGCGCCGCGGCTGAAATAATAGGCATCGCCGCCGGAGATGTAGCTTACCTGCTGCACATCGCCGGAGTCGCCGGAATAGCGCTCGATGGGAGCAAAGCAGACCAGCAGGTTGTCAAAGCTCAGCTGCTTTGCGTTCAGCTCGTCCACGGTGTTTTCAAACTTGCCGGAGATGCGGCTGTACATCTGCATTTTATAGGTGCGGGCCTGCGGATCGTAGCGGAAGCTGGTCTTGTAGTGGTCCGAGTGGGTGATGCTGACCGTCCTGCCGGAGGAAGCACCCTGCATGGCGTTCTCCTCGCCGGTGCGGTAGTCCGCAAAGCGGAAGAAGGTGGTGTCGTAATCGTATTTCAGGCCGATGCCCGCGTTGGAAGCGGCCTGCCGGATCTCCTTGCCGGAGGTGAACTCGGTGTGTTCATAGGCCACATCCCGGCCCCGGCTGTCGCGGTGAGCCACATGCGGATGGGTAGGAGTATTAAAGTAGCTCTTGCCGCCGATGTTCAGGCCGGAATAGTTGTATACGCTGATGAATTTGGTGCAGGCGGCGCTCTCACCGTCGTGGTAGTACAGCGCCTGATAGGGCATCAGCAGCTGCAGGAACTGGTCGCGGCCAGAACGCAGCGGGCCGATCTCCGGGATGGAGTCGGCATCGTGGAACACCGCGCAGAAGCGGGTGATGCCGCCCTCCACCTTGCACTCGATCAGCAGATCGGCAGAGGAAAGGCCGCGCTGCGGACGGGCGTTCTGACGGGAGGTGTTGGAGATGTTGTTCACCATCACGCCCACGATACGGCCATTGCTGCGCTTGGCCTCACCGGTCAGCGGGTCGGCATCGTAAGCGGGCAGTGCGGCAAGACTGGCAGCGGGCTGCTCGCCTGCTGCCAGCGAGGAAGCAGCCATGGCCTCCGAGGATGCAGCAGAAGAAGCTGCGCCGGAAGAACTGATGCCCAGTGTCTGCTGGAGCCAGCTGGAAAAATTGCTGCCCAGAATGACACTGCCGGAAGCACTGCAGCTGGAAAGCGCCAGCGAAGCGGCAGCGGCACCGGTCAGGCGAAGAACAGTACGGCGAGTGATCTTCATAGGAAAAACCTCCTGCAAAAAACGTATCGGCGCGGCCCGGCAGAATGCCAAAGCCGGGAAAAAGTTTGCGGGTGCAGCGCGGCGGGGCGCACACTGCCGGGCAGTAAAACGCAGCGCACTGCAGACGGATTTGATTTGATTGTAACGATTCTTGCCGGGTTTGTAAAGAGGAAGTTATCGGGATGAAGCCCCTTCCGCTGCCGACACCGGAGCATCTTCGATCTGCTGCGCGGATGAAAAGCGGAAGCCCACACCGATGCAGGAGCTTTTTGCGCCTTTTTGCCCGGGAACCCTTGCATTTTTGCGCAAGTTGTGGTAATATTATTCGGCAGTATATTCACTGCGGAAATATGCGCTCGTAGCTCAGCCGGTAGAGCATCTGACTTTTAATCAGAGGGCCAGGGATTCGAGTTCCCTCGAGCGCACCAAAATCCCACGAAGAATCGTAAGATTCCTCGTGGGATTTTCTTTTTGTACGCCAGTTGCACGGTCTCTGCACGGTCCGCATTTTTCGTGTCAGATGGAGTAAGTCTGTGAATTACTCTGCAATTCGTGCTATTTTTTGCAATTCAGGTCAGCAAAGCCAAGCGGAGCTGCGCTTTTACAGAGGGGTCTGCGTCCTTCAGAAGTTCCAACAGTGCCGATACGGAGATGGTCGGTTCTGCTTCAACCGGGGCAGCCTGCACAGGTGTTGTTCCCTGTACGGCTTTCACATCACCGCCGGAGATCATCAGTTGGTAAGCAGAGCGCAGGCTGTGCGATGGAATCGCTGAATAGCACAAAAGCATGTTGGAGTCCAGATGTGAAAAAACGGTAACGCAGATAAAATTCACTTTACCGTTTTATAGCAATTCAACTTCTTCATGTAACAGCAACAGCGTTGAATTGCATATCGCAAATTGCTGTTTTAACGTTCCACTAATTTCTTGCCTTGCGATCAAGAAAGCACGTCTGCTAAACGCTCTACGTTGAAAATATAATCGTACACTGCTATAATAAAATTGCGATATTATCACCAAAAATTCAAGATGAAAAGCGTTTGCAATTGGCAAACATTCAGGAGGAACGCATGGTAACAGGAGCCATTAAAAATAAGGTAGACAAAATCTGGACGGACATCTGGGCAGGCGGCATCACCAATCCGCTGACCGTCATTGAACAGCTGACCTATCTCATGTTCATCCGGTCACTGGACGAGAAAGAACTTGCCACCGAAGATTTTGAGAACATGGCGGGCGAAAAGATGGAGCACATCTTCCCGGCCAGCGCGGCAGGACAGTCTATGCGGTGGAGCCGCTTCAAGGACAAGGATTCCCGCGAAATTTTCCTGACCATGCAGCAGCGGGTGTTCCCTGCCATCAAAAAGATGAAGTATGGCCGTCTGCCGGACTTTGATGCGAACGGCGAACTGGTGGAGATCGCAGACGACCCCACCCGCCCGGATGAGGGCAACACCGCCTTTGCGCGGTATATGGACGATGCCATGTTCCTGATCCCCACGCCGCAGGTGCTGCAAAAGATCATCACCGGGCTGGAGGATCTCTACACCCACGACATCGCCGACCTTGATATGCAGGGCGATTTGTACGAGTATATGCTGGGAAAAACTGGCAACGGCGGGGCAGAACGGCCAGTTCCGCACGCCCAAACACATCCGCGACATGATGGTTGAGCTGGTGCAGCCCACGCCGGACGACTTTATCTGTGACCCCGCCTGCGGCACGGCGGGCTTTCTGGTGTCCAGTGCGCAGTACCTCCGCGCCCACTACGAGGACAGCATGACCCCGGAGCAGTGGCAGCATTTTGCCGGCCCGATGTTCACCGGCTTTGATACGGACCGCACCATGCTGCGCATTTCGGCCATGAACCTGATGCTCCACTCCATCACGAACCCGGAGATCGACTACAAGGACAGCGTGTCGAAGCAAAACTCCATTTGCAGCAAGTACACCGTCTGCCTTGCGAACCCGCCGTTCAAGGGCACTGTGGATGCCGAGAGCATCAACGACGACCTGAAAGCCGTCACCAACACCAAAAAGACGGAACTTCTGTTCCTTGCGCTCTTCCTGCGGATGCTCAAAACCGGCGGACGCTGCGCCTGCATTGTGCCGGACGGCGTTTTGTTCGGTTCCAGCAAGGCGCACCAGAGCATCCGAAAAGAACTGATTGAAAACCACCAGCTGCGGGCGGTCATTTCCATGCCCTCCGGCGTGTTCAAGCCCTACGCAGGCGTGTCCACAGCGGTGCTGGTGTTTACCAAGACCGGCGCGGGCGGCACCGATAAGGTGTGGTTCTACGATATGAAAGCCGACGGTTTCTCGCTGGACGACAAGCGCACCGAGGTGAAGGAAAACGACATCCCGGACATCATCGCCCGGTTCCATAACCTTGATGCCGAAACTGACCGCAAGCGCACCGAGCAGAGTTTCTTTGTGCCCAAAGCGGAAATTGCCGCCAATGGGTACGATTTATCCATCAATAAGTACAAAGAGACCGAGTATGTGCCGGTGGAGTATCCCTCGACCACGGAGATCCTTGCCGACCTGCATGAGCTGGAAATGGAGATCACCAAGGGTCTGGCAGAGTTGGAGGAGATGGTGTGATGGCGAGTTTTGATGAGGTATTAAAAGACTGTACAAAACTGGGAACAAAAATTCCGACAAGTGAATATTTAGAAAGCGGCAAATACCCAATCATTGACCAAGGGCAAAATGATATTGCAGGATATTATGACTCAGATGATGGCTTGTTTGAGGATGTTCCAACCATTGTTTTTGGTGACCATACAAGAGTAGTGAAGTATGTAGATAAACCTTGCTTTTTGGGTGCAGACGGCGTAAAACTTCTTTGCCCGTTAGATAAAGACATAAATTGCAAGTATTTGTTTTACCAACTTTCATGCGCAGATATTCCAAACACAGGATACAATAGACATTTCAAATGGGTAAAGGCGTTAGATTTCAAAATTCCATCAAGCGATGAGCAAAATCATGTTGTTGAAGTGCTAGATAAAGTAACCGAGTTGATTTCTCTTCGCAAGCAGCAGCTTTTCAAACTGGACGAGCTGGTAAAGGCACGGTTTGTGGAGATGTTTGGGGACCCTGTTTATAATGAGATGCATTGGGAAACAAAAAGACTGATTGATATATGTCGGACCATTGTAGATTGCCCTCACTCGACACCGCACTATACAACAAAAGATACTGGATATAAATGCATACGAACTTCCGCTGTTAAAAAGAATAAAATATTATGGGAGAAAGTCAGAGTGTATTTCAAAACAGGAGTATGAAGAGCGAATCAAAAGAAACGACCCGAAAAAGGGGACGTTATTTACACAAGAGAAGGCGCAATACTGGGAATTGCTGCTGTAATTGACAGAGACTATAATGTAGCATTAGGACAACGTTCAATGCTACTATCGCCGGATATTTATAAATGTACACCTTGCTTTTTAAGCATGGCAATGAACTTTGATTCTTTTTTAGGAAAAGCACTGGGCGGAGTAAGCGGATCTGCATCGCCACACATCAATGTTGGTGACATTAAAGCACTTGAAATTATTGCACCACCGAGTGAAATTCAAAACCAATTTTCAACCTTTGTGGAGCAGGTAGACCAGCAGAAGCAGACCGTACAGCAGAGCCTTGAGAAACTGGAACTGCTGAAAAAGGCACTGATGCAGGAATATTTTGGGTAACTCCCCCAGTCGCCTGACGGCGACAGCCCCCTCAGAGAGGGAGCCTTTGACGTGGCGGTGCCGAAAAGCCTCCCTCCTTGAGGGAGGTGGATGCGAGCGAAGCGAGCAGACGGAAGGAGTTTACATGTAAAATGCTACCAGACTTTAGGTAAAAGGGTGTGCAACAGTAGATTTTAGCAGTATAATGGAAGAAAAAGGAAGTGCCATGCTGTATGTCAGAAGCCATTTGGGGTGCAATTATTGGATCGGTCGGCGTTGTAGTAGTAGCAGTTATCAATGGAGTTTTTGGATTGATAAAAAAGCCGGAGAAAGACAGTAAGAAAAAGTCTGAGGATAAAATAAGCGTCAATCAAACAGTCTCAGGCAATAACAATACTGTAATTGGAGTGCAAACAGATAAACAGGAGAAATAACAATGAGTGAAAATCTTGAAGTTAATCAAACCGCCGCCTTTGGCTCTCATGGAAACACAATTATCGGCACGGTAAATACGGGTTTATCAGTGACAGATGCCATGCAGATGGCACTTCAAATTTTTCGGGAATATTATCCGCAATTGAAAAAAGAGGCAATTGATGAACTTCAAAAAATGTTAAAAGAAGAATTGGAGAAAGTTCAACCTCAAAATATTCTGCCGCCGATACCAAGAATTGCGGTTCCAACATTGCAAGGCGCAAGCATTTCTGATGAAGAAATCATTCGGAGACTCTATGCAAAATTGCTTGCGGGTACGATGAACACAGAAAAGAGAGAATATGCGCATCCTGCATTTGTAAGAATGATTGATGAAATGAATGAGATGGATGCAAAGGTTTTGAAGAAAATTGTAGATATTAGTGATAGTATTCCAGTTGCGCGTGTGACATTTACCTTTGAAGGCAAATATTTGGCACATGTGATGCCGCATTTTTATAGTATGCATTTTGACGGTCTCGGAAACGAATATGATATCTCACGAAGTATAGAAAATTTGTCGAGGCTCAACCTTATAAATTTATTTGATGGAAGCGTAACGAACTTTGATTATAAAGAGTTTGAAAGAGCACCATATGTGAAAAATAGATTTGACTATGCAGTGAAAAACAATCCTGAACGGCAATTGACTATAAAAATTTCGGAATATACTATTCAGGAAAATGATATAGGCCATCAATTTGCAAATGTTTGCATCCTTGATTAAGCTATTTGTTTATTGGAAAGGAGCCCTCCCATGTCCAACTTCTCCTATCTCTCCACCCGCCCCGAATATTCCCTCTTCGCTAATTCTGCCATCGAGGCCGAGAAAGTGTTCTCCACCTCCCCGGCGATGTGCGCGGTGGGGTGCCGGAAGGCGTTGGAGCTGGCGGTGAAGTGGGTGTATGCGGCAGACAAAACCATCACGATGCCCTACAAGGACAACCTGCAATCCCTGCTGCATGAGCCGAGTTTCCGGTTCGCAGTGGACCGCAATGTGTGGAGCGTGCTGCCCAGCATCGTGAAGGCGGGCAATCTGGCGGTACATACGGGGCATAGTGTGTCGGCGGCGGATGCAGTGTTCAGCCTGCGGGGGCTGTTCGACTTCATCCAGTGGGTGGATTACTGCTACGGCACAGACTATGTGGAGCGCTCCTTTGATGAAACGGCCATCCCCGGCGAAAAGGTAGCACTGGACGAAAAGAAGATCCGGGAACAGGAAAGCCTGCTGACCCAGAAAGATGCCGAGTTGGAAGCCTTGCGCAAGCAGGTGGAGAGCCTTTCGGCGGCGTACACGGCCAGCAAACAGCAGAACCAGCAGAGCCGCAGTTTCACCGCCGCAGACCTGACCGAGGCCGAGACGCGGCAGAAGATCATCGATATCGACCTCAAGGCCATGGGCTGGAAATTCACCGGGCCGGATGCCGATGTGCGCACCGAGTACGAAGTGGACAACATGAACGGCGTGCTGGGGCAGAAGGGCTATGCGGACTATGTGCTGATGGGCAAGGACGGCTTGCCGCTGGCGGTCATTGAAGCCAAGCGCAGCACCAAAGACCCCAACATCGGGCGCAAGCAGGCTCAGCTTTATGCAGACTGTCTGGAGCAGAAGTTTGGCCGCCGTCCGATGCTGTTTACCACCAACGGCTACACCACCTATTTCTGGGATGAGCAGAGCGGCCCGCAGCGTGCCGTGAGCGGGGTGTTCTGCAAGGACGATCTGCAGAAGCTGATGAACCGCCGCACCGAGAAAAAGCCGCTGGACGCCATCGAAATTGACGATAAAATCACCGACCGCTACTACCAGAAAAACGCCATCCGGGCAGTCTGCGCCCATATTACGCAGGGCTTCCGGCGCAATCTGCTGGTCATGGCTACTGGCACGGGCAAGACCCGCACCGCATCCAGCCTGACCGATGTGCTGAGCCGGGGCGGTCATGTGACCAACGTGCTCTTTCTGGCGGATCGCACTGCGCTGGTCAAGCAGGCAAAGGACGACTTTAAGAAGTATCTGCCCGACCAGTCGCTGTGCAACCTCTGCTCCTCCAAGGACGATAAGGCCGCGCGCATCGTGTTTTCCACCTATCCCACCATGCTCAACGCCATCGACAACGCCAAGACCAAGGACGGCGTGCCGCTGTTTTCCCCTGCGCATTTTGACCTTATCATCGTGGACGAGAGCCACCGCAGCATTTTCAAAAAATACCGCGCCATTTTTGATTATTTCGATGCGATTCTGGTGGGTCTGACCGCCACCCCGAAAACCGATGTAGACCGCAACACCTACGACTTTTTCGAGATGGAGCACGGCATCCCCACCTACGCCTACGATTACGACACGGCGGTCTACACCGACCATGTGCTGGTGCCTTACTACAACTACGAGGTCAAGACGAAATTCACAGAAGAGGGCATCCACTACGACCAGCTTTCACCGGAGGATAAGGCCCGCTATGAGGACGATTTTGCCGAGGACGATACCCTGCCCACCTTCATCCCGTCCGAAAAGCTGAACAAGTTCATCTTCAACGCCAACACCGTGGACACGGTGCTGCAAGACCTGATGGAACGGGGCATCCAGACGGCAGGCGGCGACCGCATCGGCAAGACCATCATCTTTGCCCAGAACAAGCGCCATGCGGAGTTTATCCGGGAACGCTTTGGCAAGCTCTACCCGCAGCTGGAGACCCAGTACCCGGGATTCATCCAGCGGGTGGTCTGCGATGATGCCTATGCACAGTCCATCATTGACGACTTCAAACAGCCGGACAAGCCGCCGTTTATTGCGGTCTCGGTGGATATGATGGACACGGGCATCGATGTGCCGGAGTGCGTGAATCTGGTGTTCTTCAAAAAAGTGCGCAGCAAAACGAAGTTCTGGCAGATGATCGGCCGTGGTACGCGGCTCTGCCCATCCCTTGCCTGCGTGGATGCCATCGACGGCGAATATACGGGCAAACGACGTTTTCTGATCTTCGACTACTGCGGCAACTTTGAATTTTTCCGTCAGAAACCCAACGGCTACGAGAGCGCGGACACCAAAAGCCTGTCCGAGAGCATTTTCTGCAAGCAGGTGCGGATTGCCGCCGCGCTGCAGGATGGAGCCTATGGGGACGAAAACTACCAGAACTGGCGCAAGATCTTAACGGAGACCTGCCGTGCCGAAGTGGGAGCGCTGAACCCGGAGCTGGTATCCGTGCGGCTGCACCGACAGGCCGTGGAACACTATCAAAAGCCGGAAGCCTTTGTCAGCCTGACCGAAACGGACAAGGGTACTCTGATGAAAGAGGTGGCACCGCTCATCTCGCTGGACGATAAGGACGAGGCCGCCAAGCGGTTCGATAACTTTGTGTATGGCTTGCTGCTCTGTGAACTGGAAGGTCTGCCGGGGCTGGGCCGCGCCCAGAAACAGCTGCGCAGCACGGCGGCAATGCTGGAAGGGAAAGCTACCATCCCACAGGTGCAGGCGAAGCTGCCCCTCATCCGGGAGGTGCAGACGGACGAATTTTTGACCTCGCATGATCTGCTCCGCTTTGAGGAAATGCGGCAGGAACTGCGGGAGCTTATCAAGTTTCTGGTGGAGGGCGGCGAGGGGCAAAAACCTGTCTACACGGCCCTTGCCGACCCGGTACTGGAACAGACCGAGGGCAAAGCGCTGGATTCCGGCTACGATTTTGGCGAGTACCGGGAACGTGTGAACCGCTACATCATGGAGCACCGCAGCGATACGCTGGCCATCCACAAGCTGACCCAGAACATTCCGCTTTCCCGGGGCGACTATACCGAGCTGGAACATATCTTCACCTGTGAGCTGGGCAGCAAAGAAGACTATGCACGGGAGTTTCGGGATACACCCTTTGGTCTGCTGGTGCGTAAAGTGGCAAAGCTGGACCACGATGCTGCCATGCAGGCATTTTCCAAGTTCATCAATGACGAATCGCTGAATGCAAAGCAGATCGCGTTCGTGCAGAAGGTCATTCATTACATCGAGCAGAACGGTTATGTGGAAAGCAAAGCGGTGCTGATGAAACCACCCTTTGACCAGCCCATCCTGTTTACCCGCCTGTTTGATGGCAAAACAGGGAGTGAACTGATGGATACGATCAATTCGGTGAAAGAGAATGCCACCCATGTGACGGCATAAAGTAGTGGAATGTAATGATAAAAACCGGTATAATTCAGGACTATCGAAAAATGAATATCCTGCAACGCAGTATGGCAAGTCAGGGAATTTTGAACGATACGCAAACGACTCTGGCTGATTACCTGATGAGCATCGCACAAATTTCCGTGGAGGATGCCGGAGCGATTTATATCGAGTTGAGCAGCATCCGCGGCAATTTTATGGCAAACATCATTCTGCGCATGATTGAAAATTATCACTTCCTGCCCGATATGGCGCAGAAACTGAAAAACAAACAAGCACTGGTGGAAAGCGTAATTGCAAATGAACAACAGGAGCCTTCCATTATGTTGCCCACCAAAGATGTGTATGATGACCTTGTCAACAGCAAACTGGATATGATCGAGGGCTTCGTGCCGATCTCTGCCATCCAGTATGATGCTAAGATGCAGGAAGCAGAAAGACTTTAAGGGGAGTGCGACTTGTAGGATTGCTTTAAATTATCGAGTTAATCCGCAGGCTGAATAGATTCCCTCGAATCGAATGAAAACGAAAAAATGCCCGCTCACCGTGGAGATCCGGCTCCATCGGTGGGCGGGCATATCCAATAAAACACCAGGATACGATTATGCTTTTCGTACTTCAGCTGGGATCTTGTTCTGGCTCAGATATCCCACAGGGAGGGCGCAGAGGTGGAAACTGCGGCGGCACCTGCGCGCATGGCGGCCATGACGTCGGCTTTGTCCCGCAGCAGGCCGCCTGCAATGACAGGCACCTGTGTACGGGCGCTGATCTCGGCGATGACCCGGGGCATGATGCCGGGAAGGATCTCGACAAAATCCGGCTTGCCCTGCTCCAGCTGACCGGGCAGGCTGGTCAGCGAGAGGGAATCCAGGATGAATGCCCGCTGGACGGTCAACAGGCCGCGGTGGCGCGCCCGGCGGATCAGAGTCGGGCGGGTGGAGATGATGCCGTCCGGGTGGCACAGGGCGTTGAGGGAGTCCACCGCGATCTCCCGCGACGAAAGGCCGTCCACCAGGTCGATGTGAACTACGGCCAGTTTTCCGGCATCATGTATGCGGTGCACCAGACCGTCTACGGTGAGCAGGGTGCTCGCCAGCAGAAAAACGGCGCTGCAGGGCGAAGCCAGCGCAGCAGTCAGGGATTCGTCCGTTTTCACGGCGGCGATCACCGGTTCGTTCAACAAAGTTTCGGCAAGAGGATGCATTGGGTAAGACTCCTTTTTTATCAATTACTTGATTTATATTATTCTACAAAAAAGCCGCCATGTAAATAAGTTACACGGCGGCTGTAATGTAAAATCTAGGTTTTATCAGAATGTGGTTGCAATCAGCTCACCGCCGCCCAGAATGGTAGTAGTATTGGAACAGCTGATCATTACAATAAACATTGCATTTATCAGACCTGCAATGTACGGATTGCGGGTGCGTTTGTAGATGATGCGGGACATGATGGGCGTGACAAACAGAAGAACCATACAGGGGAACAGCCAAATGGGACCAATGCGCTGGCCTTCGGTCAAACCATAAAGCTGATAACCCGTTGCATAGAAGTAGATATATTGACTTGCAACCACAAAAATAGCACCAAGCGCATTAAAGAATGCAAAAATCAAGATGTTGCCATTTTTTCCGCCAATGGTGTTGTAGTTGAAGCAATTTGCCGAGATCGAGTTCATAACGTAGAACAGCAGGAAGAATGGCAGATAGCGAAGTGCGATCAGCACTTTATCAGCGCCGAAGGTTTTGAACGCAACGACATACATCCGATAATCAACTTGGAAGAAATAGTGTGCTGCAAAAACAAGGCCGAACGAAACGACGATCACGATAACAGCGAGGGCAATGGTCTTCCACAGCTGCTCCAGATTCAAATACAGACCCGCTCTTCGAGCACTCCAACCGTGTCTTTTTCCATAAGCACCGTAAAAAACAGCAGAGCAGAATATTGCAAAGACGCCGCAAAGAGCAGCCCATGTACCGATCGTCAGGGGGCCGGTCTGCACAAAGAAGTTTGTTGTCTTTGAGTAAACGGTATTCATGCAGAACAAAAAGCTTGCACCGGAAAAAACTGCACCGATAATCAGCAGAACCCAGTACCATGCCTTGGCTCCGCTGTCCTGCACAGGGGCTGGCTGTACAATTTCACCACTGCGGAGAGCAGAAAATACGGGAGTATCAAGCAGAACCAGCGTGAAACTGACCATGAAGATCAAAAGACCGATCACGCCGAGGCTGTTGAACACCGCTTTAATGGGCCAGATCTGATCGCTGGCAGGCAGGGGCTTTGGAGCGCCGAGCGTTGTATCAAAAAAATCAACGGCATAGCCGACACAAGTAGTAGAAAAAGCAACGAGAGGATGGATCATGTTCGGCCGATAAATCACGCGATAAGCGGTCTTTCCATCAAAATCGCGCGTATAATATTTGCCGCCTTCTGCGATACCGGCAAAGCCGTCCTCATTAAAATTCAGGAATTTTTTAGCACCATCTGTTTCCATGAAGGCTGCCGGATTGGTCAGCATATTTCCAGCGTCATCATAGGTTCCAAAGTAAAAGTCATCATGGGTACTGGCAATAATGCCTACACTGCGTGAGCCGTAATCTCCGCTATGATCACCACCGGTGTCATCCTGCCAGTCACCAGCCTGCTGCAGAACGGAAGCAATCAAAGGAGTTTCCCGGGAATTATCGATCTCTACCGCCATATTAGCAGCTGTACCGCCGCTGGAATGGCCTGTAACGCCAATACGAGCTGTGTCAACGTACGGAAGGCTTGCAATAAGCTGAACTGCACCATCGACGCCCACAGCACCATCGTAAAGTTCTGCAATCGACAGGCTTTCCGAGTCGCCATGACTGTGCAGATCAAGTGCCAGCACCACATATCCCCGGCGAGCCAGCTCAATACTATACAAGTCCTGCATTTCTTTGTTGTTATACCATCCTTCGATTGTAACAACACCCGGCGCCGGTGTGTCTTTAGTTGCATTCTGTGGAATGTAAAGGTATGCGGCCAGCTGGTGTCCAGAGGGACTTTCCCAGCTCATTTCCTTGATCCTGATCCCACCAGAAGTTTGTACAGCGGACGCTACGATGGCACTTACAAGGCAAAGAATCAGTGACAGGCACAACCAGAATTTGCTGTTTTTCAACCTACCTTTTTGATGCGACATGCTTGGGACCTCCTTTTTGAATCTGATTTTTCCGTAATAAAAATGGGGACACACTGCATCTGGACGATACAGTGCATCCCCATCTCACTTCTCTTGGGATGATTCTAGTATAGCGCTTTGTAACAAAATGTCAATAGAAAATAAACAATTAAAAAATATTTTGTGCGTGAATCATAAAGTTGGGCGAAAACAATCAATGCTCTGCCCAGTCGCTGCTGCGGCCCACAGCCTTGTGCCAGCCGGCCAGCAGACGGGTGCGCTCGGCCTCGTCCATCTGCGGGGCAAAGGTCATATTGCAGTGCCACAGGCTGCGGATCTCGTCCCGGTCCTTCCATACGCCGGTGGCAAGGCCCGCCAGATAGGCAGCGCCCAGAGCAGTCGTTTCCCGGATGGCCGGGCGCAGCACGGTCTTGTTCAGGATATCGGCCTGGAACTGCATCAGGAACTGGTCGCGGGATGCACCGCCGTCCACCTTCAGCGAGGTGATGGGTACGCCGGTGTCCTTTTCCATAGCAGCCACAAGATCGGCGCTCTGGTAGGCAATGGACTCCTCTGCCGCGCGGATGATATGGTTCTGGGTGGTGCCGCGGGTAATGCCCACAATGGCACCGCGGGCGTACATATCCCAGTACGGTGCACCCAGACCAGTAAAGGCCGGCACGATGTAAATGCCGCCGTTATCCGGCACCTTCTGGGCGTAGTATTCCGCATCGCGGCTTTCCTGGATCATGCGCAGGCCGTCGCGCACCCACTGGATGACGGCACCGCCCACAAAGACGCTGCCCTCCAGCGCGTACTCCACCTTACCGTTCAGGCTGATGGCAATGGTAGAGATCAGGCCGTTCCGGCTGCGGCAGATGGTGTCGCCGGTGTTCATCAGCAAAAAGCAGCCGGTGCCGTAGGTGTTCTTGGCCTCGCCCTTGCGAAAGCAGCTCTGTCCGAACAGCGCAGCCTGCTGGTCACCGGCAATGCCGGCCACCGGGATCTGCACACCGCACAGATCGGTGGTGCCGTAGACCTCGCTGGAATCCGTCACGCGGGGCAGGATGCAGCGCGGGATATCCAGCGCTTTGAGCAGGGTGTCGTCCCAGTCCAGCGTGCGGATGTTATACAGCATGGTGCGGCTGGCGTTGGTGCGGTCGGTGACATGCACTCTGCCGCCGGTCAGCTTCCAGACCAGCCATGTGTCCACAGTGCCGAACAGGATCTCCCCTGCCTCGGCCCGTTCCCGCGCACCGGGCACATTGTCCAGGATCCACTTGATCTTCGTTGCGGAGAAATAGGCATCGGGCATCAGGCCGGTGTTCTCCCGGATGTAGTCTGCCATGCCGGGCTGCTGCAGCAGTTCATCCACCAGCGGAGCCGTGCGGCGGCACTGCCAGACGATGGCGTTATAGATGGGGCGGCCGGTGGCCTTTTCCCACAGGATGGTGGTCTCCCGCTGGTTGGTGATGCCAATGGCGGCGATATCGTGGGCATCGACACCGCTCTGGGCCACCACCTCGTTCATGACTCCATACTGGGTGGACCAGATCTCCATGGGGTTGTGCTCCACCCAGCCCTGCTGCGGATAGATCTGCTCAAACTCGCGCTGCTGCACCGCAATGATATTCTGCTCATTGTCGAACAGGATGGCACGGCTGCTGGTGGTTCCCTGATCCAGCGCCAGAACATATTTTGTACTCATGCTTTTGCTCCCTCCGTATCGTTTCAGGAGTGTGTATCACAGATTTCGCGTCGCCACAACGTCCACGCCGGTGCCGCACACATCTGCCAGCACCACCTGCCCGGTGCGGACGGGGGCGTGCAGGGTGACGCGGTCCAGCGCAGCCATGACCTCGGTCATCTTCTCTTTGGGCACAGCCTGCGCAGTCTTTACCGGGCAGCGCGGATACAGCCCACCCTCCGCCCGCACCGTGCTGGTGATGATGCGGGTGGGATGGGTCAGCTCTTCCCTGCCGTAGGCGGCACCGTTGGGGCAGGCGTTTCCAGTTACATTATAATCATTTTCCGGGTCTACCTGCAAGTGGCAGCCGCAGGGACAGCAGATGCAAATGACTTCTTTGATGCTGCTCATTCTGCAATAACCTCCTCTACCGCAACGGTCAGCGGGCCGTCTGCTTTTTCCAGCAGGACTTTGGGCAGTGCGATGTGCTCCATCTCGCCGGGAGCCATGCGCTGGCGCTTGAACCGGGCCAACTGCCTGCCGCCGCAGGTCACGGTGATCTGGCTGGGGCCGTAGTTCTGCCGCACACGGAAGGAAATGTTCACGCTCCTGTCCACATCAGCGGGGCGCACCCGCTGCGGCACGGTGTAGCCCACGCCATTGCCCGGCACAAGGTCAAGCACAACCGTATCGGAGGCTTCGCCCTTTAAAACATAGGCCGCCGCAGAAGCACCGGCAAGGTCGCTTTCGCCGGAAACGAAGTCCACCAGATCATGCACGTGCACCACGTTGCCGCAGGCGAACACGCCGGGGATGCCGGTCTCCATATTCTCGTAGACCACTGCGCCTTTGGTGTGGGGGTCCATGGGGATGCCCGCCTGCCGGGTCAGCTCATTTTCCGGGATCAGGCCAACGCTGAGCAGGATGGTGTCCACATCAAATTCCATCTCGGTGCCCGGGATGGGGCGGCGGTTTTCGTCCACCTTGGCAACGGTGGCCTTTTCCACGCGGGCCTTGCCCTGAATATCCACGATGGTATGGGACAGATACAGGGGGATGTCGAAGTCCTGCAGGCACTGCACGATGTTGCGGGTCAGGCCGCCGGAATACGGCATGACCTCCACGCAGGCCAGTACTTTGGCACCTTCCAGCGTCATGCGGCGGGCCATGATCAGGCCGATGTCGCCGCTGCCGAGGATGAGCACCCGCTTGCCTACCAGATAGCCCTCCATGTTGACATAGCGCTGGGCCGCACCGGCGGTGTAGATACCGGCAGGGCGGCTGCCCGGAATGCCAATGGCACCGCGGGTGCGCTCCCGGCAGCCCATGCAGAGGATGATGCTTCTGGCTTCCAAGATCTGATAGCCCTTTTCCCGGCTGACGCAGTGGATCTTTTTGTCCGGGGTGACGTCCAGCACCATCGTGCCCAGCTCCACCCGGACACCGGTGGAGCGCAGCAGTTCAATGCAGCGGCCTGCGTATTCCGGGCCGGTGAGCTGCTCGCCAAAGCGGTGCAGGCCGAAGCCGTTGTGGATGCACTGGTTCAGGATGCCGCCCAGCTCGTTGTCGCGCTCTAAGATAAGGATATCGCGCAGACCATGCTGCCATGCGCTGTAAGCTGCGGCAAGGCCTGCAGGGCCGCCGCCGACGATGACCAGATCAATCATGGTGCTCTCCCTCCTGCTTGGTTTCACACAGTAAGACGTTGGTGCCGGCCTTATCCTGCAGCACGTCCAGCGGACGGATGCCCAGCGTTTTGCTGATCAGCTCCAGCACCCGCGGCCCGCAAAAGCCGCCCTGACAGCGGCCCATACCGGCACCGCAGCGGCGCTTGACACCGTCAATGGTGGTGGCGGGGATCTCTTCGTGCAGAGCGTCCAGAATTTCGCCCTCGGTGATCGTCTCACAGCGGCAGATCACGCGGCCATAGGCGGGTTCCTTTGCAATGAGCCGGGCTTTTTCTTCGGGCGGAAGCTCCTTGAAGCGCACCCGGGTGCGGCCATCCCTGTAATCCGCCTTGGGGGCGGGCAGATCGCCGTGAGCTTCCAGAATTTTGACGGCTTCTTTGGCAACGGCCGGTGCACTGGAAAGGCCGGGCGATTTCATGCCCGCCAGATCGATGAAGCCGGGTGCGCCTTCCGCTTCGCCGATAACGAAGTCGCCCGTGTCCACATTGGCACGGACACCCGCAAAATTGCGGATGGACTCGCTGAAGCGGATGTTCGGCACGCTGCGGCGCGCTGCGGCGCTGACGAAGGCCAGCCCGGCGGCGGTACAGGCGGTATCGTCCCCTTCCACGGGGTCGGCGTTCGGGCCGACGATCAGGTTGCCGTGGACGGTGGGGGCCACCAGAACGCCCTTGCCGTTTTCGTTGGGGCACTGGAAGATGACGTGGTGCACACGGCTGCCCTCGGATTTATCCAGCAGGTAGTATTCGCCCCGGGTGGGCTGGATGGTAAATTTGTGGGGTGCGGCCATATCGTGCACGGCCTGCGCCGAGATGCCTGCCGCATTGATGATATAGCGCGTTTCCACAATTCCGGAGGGGGTGGTCAGCGCCCAGCCGCCGGCGGTCTTTTCGATGCGGGTCACAGGGCAGCTGCGGTGCAGCTCCACACCGTTGCGCACGGCTACTTCTGCCATGGCCAGTGCAAAGTCCCACGGGCTGACGATGGCGGCGCTGGGCGCATACAGCGCGCCAACGACAGTGGGGGCCAGATTCGGTTCCATGGCAAGCGTTTCCTCTGCGGAAAGCAGCCGGATGCCCGGCACGCCGTTGGCGATGCCGTTCTCATACAGTTTCTGCAGGTGGGGCAGCTCTTCCGGGCTGAGGGCCAGCACCAGACTGCCGCACTGCAGGTACGGCACATCCAGCCGGGCGCAGATCTCCTTGGCCAGTGCGGACCCCTCCACGTTGAGCCGCGCCATCCGGGTGCCCGGTTCGGGGTCGTAGCCAGCGTGCAGAATGGCACTGTTGGCCTTGGTGGTGCAGTCTGCCACGTCATTTTCAGCCTCGAAAATGGCGGTCTGCAGCGGGTAATGGGACAGCTCATAGGCGGCTGCCGCACCAATGACACCGCAGCCGATAATTGCTACATCCAGCATAAAAACCTCCTGATCGCTCCGTTTGCCGAATAAAAGAAAAAGAGCAGGACAAACAAAAGGGCCTTTCGACTCTCCCCTTGCTTGTTCTGCTCGATCCTCTGAACAAACTTTTATTGTCTTTATGATAATGCGATCTGCACAAGATGTCAAGCGTTTGTTGAAAATTTAAAGCTCATTTTTACCTGTGCGGCTTTTTCCTGCTCTTTGCGGGCGCGGAGGCTTTTGGCAGAGCACGGCCTGCTGCAGCATGGCCTGCAGCGCTGCGCCCGGCCACAAGGCCGGAGCCGAACGCCCAGTGCAGGTTAAAACCGCCGCAGCTGCCTGCGCAGTCCAGCGTTTCGCCCACAAAGTAAAGGCCCGGACAGCCCTTGAACTGGAAGTGCCCGTCCACCTCCCGCAGGGCCAGCCCGCCGCCGGTGGTCTGGGCCTGCTTCCAGCTGCAGGGGGTCAGCCCTTCAAAGCGCCAGTGCTTGGCGGTGTGGGCCAGCTTCTGCCACTGTGCGGCGGTGAGCACGGCAGGCGCGTCGCTGTCCTGCAGCCCGGCGGCAGACCACACAGTACGGCCCAGCTTCTGGTTCAGCAGGCCCAGCCAGAAGTCAGCGGCGCTGCCCCCTTCCGTCTGGGCGGCGTGGGCCGCAAACAGGCTGGCAAGTGCGGTTTCGTCCACTGCCGGGAAGAGGTCCAGCTCCACAGCAGGAGCCTTGGGGCCGCGGCCCGGGGCCAGCAGGCCGGACAGCTGCATGATGCAGATGCCGGAAAGGCCGTAATCGGTGAACTGTACCTCGCCGTTCTCGCAGGCAAGCACACGGGCACCGTCCAGCAGGGATGCTGCTGCCTTGGCACGGATGCCAGCCAGCGCTTTGCGGGGCTTTGCGCACTGCAGGGCGGTCAGGCAGGGGTACAGCGGCTCCACCCTGCCGCCGCACTGGGCGGCGAACCGGGTGCCAAAGCCGTCGGTGCCGAACTGCGGCCCTGCTTCGCCGCCCATGGCGCAGATGACGGCATCGGCGCGCAGCGTTTCGGCAGAGCCCTCTGCCGTCTCGAACTGCACGGCGTAGCCGCTGCGGCTCTGGTTCAGGGTGCGCACGGTGCAGCCGGTGCGCAGCTGCACATGGTGCTGCGCAAGGTGGTGCTCCAGCAGGGCCAGCACGTCCGCCGCCTGATTGGAGTACGGATACACCCGGCCCGCCTCGTCGGTGCGGGTGTAAAGCCCCAGCGCACGGAACCAGCGCAGCGGGTCGGCGGTATTTACGGCATCCAGCAGCGGACGAAGTGCTGCCGGGTCGGCAGTGAAATACAGCTCCGGTGCAATGCCGGTGTTATCCAGATTGCAGCGGCCATTGCCGGTGGCAAGCAGCTTTTTGCCCGGCTTCGGGTTGCGCTCCAGCACAATGACCTGTGCAGCGGGGGCACTTTGTGCCGCCGCCAGCGCGGCTGCAAGACCGGCGGCACCGCCGCCCAGAATGAGGATGTTCGGCATCCGGACACCTGCCTTTCTCAGTAGAATTTTAGGATCTGTCTTCATAAGCGGGGTGCTGTGCTTATGAAAATGGCTTTTTGTATCATTGTAGCAGAACCCTGCCGGAAACGCAACGAAGAGGCAGCTTTCCGTGCAGGTCTTTTTGCGCGGGGGCAGCAGGTATAAATGGCCCGGCCTGACAGATACTAGTGCTGCAGGCATTTTTAAGGAAACGGAGGAGCAAAAACATGAAAGCAACAGGAATCGTGCGCCGCATCGACGAGCTGGGCCGGGTGGTGATCCCCAAGGAGATCCGCCGCACCCAGCGCATCCGCCGCGGCGACCCGCTGGAGATCTTCACCACGGGCGACGGCGAGGTGATCTTTAAAAAGTATTCGCCCATTGGCGAGATGAACGCAGTGGCGGCCCAGTATACCGAGGTGCTCAGCAAAAGCTTTGCGCTGACCGCACTGGTGGCCGACCGCGACCGCATCCTTACGGTGAGCGGCTCCGGCCGGCGGGAGCTGGCCGACCGCAGCATCAGCCAGCCGCTGGAAAAGCTGATGGATGGCCGCAGGCTGTACCAGAGCGAGGGCATTGCCGAAAAGTGCATCCTGCCCTGCGAAGGCTCGCCCCGGGTGGTGCTGTGCGCCGCACCCATCATTGCGGCAGGCGATGTGACCGGCGTGGTGGCCCTGCTGACCGAAGACCGCACGGCCACGCCGGATGCCGCCCAGCTCAAGGCCGTGAATGTGGCAGCGGCATTTCTGGCAAGGCAGATGGAAGAGTAAAGAACATGCCGGAGCGCTTTCCTTATAATAAGGAGGGCGCTTTCTTCGTTTATGACAGAATTATGAATCTTTTAAAACATTTTTCCAAGGGGCTTGACAGCACCGGAAAATTGGCTATAATGGTCTTAGCACTCAGGAACAAGGAGTGCTAAACAAACAAAGCAAACGCAAAAAGGGGGCAGGCGCTATGACGATGGATGCACGCAAGCAGCGAGTCTTGCAGGCGATCGTGGCGCTGTATGGTCTCGAAGGCGAGCCCGTTGGCAGCAGCGTGCTGGCAAACTACTTTGACATGGCAGTTTCCAGCGCAACGCTCCGCAATGAGATGGCGGCGCTGACAAAGCTGGGCCTGCTGGAGCAGCCCCACACCAGCGCGGGCCGTGTGCCCAGCGCCAAGGGCTACCGTTACTACCTTGATAATCTGCTGACCGACGATCAGCCGCTGGATCGTGTGAGCCGCGCCCGTGTGGATGCGGTGTTCGCAAGCCTCGACCATGAGCCGGAAAAGCTGGCCGCAGGTGCCGCCAAGGCGCTGGCCGCCATCAGCGGCTGCACCGCCGCCATCAGCACCCCGTGCGCCGAGGATCTGTGCATCGCCCACTATGAAGTGGTTCAGGTGGGCCGCAGCGCAGCGGCTGTGCTGGCCGTTACCACGGCCGGTTACGTCCGCACCCGCGTGGCGCGGGTACGCACCGGCCTCTCCCGCGAGAATGCGGCAGCACTTGCCGCACTGCTCAACCGCAACCTCACCTTTGTAGCGCCGGTGGATCTTTCCACCCGGCTGCTGGCAGAGCTGTGCAGCCAGATCGACCCAGAGCTGGTGCCTGTCATCAGCGCGGCGGCTGCCATCCTGCAGGATTCCGTCAAGCCCCACGTATTTCTGGGCGGCGAGCAGTACCTGCTGGACTGGCCCCAGCTGGACGGCAAGGTGGGCGACATCCTCACACTGCTGAACGACGAGGAGCAGGCCGCTGGCCTGATCGCACCTCCGGCAGAACGCAGTGAGAGCGTGCTGCTGGGCGAGGATCTGGAACCGCAGATCCCGGGCCTGTGCATCGTGAGTGACCGGTATCTGGTGGGCGGAGGCCTGTGGGGCTCCATTGCATTGATCGGCCCCACCCGGATGCCCTTCCAGAAGCTGATGCCGCTGCTGCATTACTTTGCAGATCAGCTTGGCGAGGGCATGAGCGGCAAACGAAAAGACACCCCGCAGGCTGCCGTACCGCGGCGGACTGTGATCTATAAGGAGGATCTGGAATGAGCGAAGAAGCAAAAAAGACGGCTCCGGCTCAGGAAGCGGAGCAGCCCGAAACGGCTCCCGAGGAAAAGACCCAGCAGGCAGCACCCGAACAGGAACCTGTTGCTGAAGCTGCCGACCCGAAGGATGACAAGAAGAAGGATGGCGGCTGGTTCAACAAGAAGGCCCGTGAGCTGGAAGCCGTAAAGGCAAAGCTGGATGCTGCCGAAGCCAACGCTGCACAGGCCAAAGACCAGCTGCTGCGCATGGCGGCGGAGTACGAGAACTACCGCAAGCGCTCCACCCGCGAAGCCGACCAGAAGTTCAACGATGGCGTTTCCTTTGCGGTGAACCAGATCATTCCCATTCTGGATACGCTGGAGATGGCGGCCAACGCCCCCACCACCGACGAGAACTACAAAAAGGGCGTGACCATGACGCTGGACAAGGCTGCTAAGGCGCTGGATGCCCTCCATGTGGAGGAGATCGAGGCGCTGGGCAAGCCCTTTGATCCCAACTTCATGAATGCAGTGCAGCAGATCCCCGCCCCGGACGGACAGGAGAGCGGCACCGTCATCACGGTCTACCAGAAGGGCTACAAGCTGGGCGATAAGATCGTCCGCCATGCGACCGTTGTAGTGGCCGAATAACAAAGCAGAAACCCGAAAGGGTTTTGAATATAACATCCGCTTACAAACATTTGAGCATCACATAAACAATAAGAGTTGTTCTTTCGAGAGGAGTTTTCATTATGAGTAAGATCATTGGTATCGACCTTGGTACTACCAACAGCTGCGTGGCTGTCATGGAGGGCGGCGAGCCCGTTGTTATCGCAAACTCTGAGGGTGCACGCACCACCCCGTCTGTGGTCGGCTTTACCAAGACCGGCGATCGTCTGGTGGGTCAGGTCGCAAAGCGTCAGGCCATCACCAACCCCGAGAACACCGTCGCTTCCATCAAGCGTTTCATGGGCACCGATCACAAGGTGACCCTGAACGGCAAGGAGTACACTCCCCAGCAGGTCAGCGCCATGATCCTGCAGAAGCTGAAGGCTGATGCCGAGGCTTATCTGGGCGAGCCTGTTACCGAGGCTGTCATTACCGTTCCTGCATACTTCAACGACAGCCAGCGTCAGGCTACCAAGGACGCAGGCACCATTGCAGGCCTGAACGTCAAGCGTATCATCAACGAGCCTACTGCCGCTTCTCTGGCATATGGCATCGATAAGGAAGAAGACCAGAAGATCATGGTCTACGATCTGGGCGGCGGCACCTTCGATGTGTCCATCATCGAGATGGGCGACGGCGTTACCGAGGTTCTGGCCACCAACGGTGATACTCATCTGGGCGGCGATGACTTCGATGAGCGCATCATCAACTGGATGGCAGATGCCTTCCAGACCGAGAACGGCATCGACCTGCGCAAGGACAAGATGGCTGCGCAGCGTTTGAAGGAAGCTGCCGAGAAGGCAAAGATCGAGCTGTCCAGCGCAATGAGCAGCCAGATCAACCTGCCCTTCATCACTGCCGATGCTACCGGCCCCAAGCACTTGGATATGACCCTGACCCGCGCAAAGTTCAACGAGCTGACCGCTGATCTGGTCGATCGCACCATGGGCCCCGTCCGCAAGGCTCTGCAGGATGCAGGCCTGCGTCCCTCTGACCTGAAGAAAGTTCTGATGGTCGGTGGTTCCACCCGTATCCCCGCTGTCTACGATGCAGTCAAGAAGGAACTGAACTGCGAGCCCTTCAAGGGCATCAACCCCGATGAGTGCGTGGCTGTGGGCGCTGCTATTCAGGGCGGCGTGCTGCAGGGCGATGTGAAGGGTCTGCTGCTGCTGGATGTCACCCCGCTGAGCCTGGGCATTGAAACTCTGGGCGGCGTGTGCACCAAGATCATCGACCGCAATACCACCATCCCCACCCACAAGAGTCAGGTGTTCTCCACCGCTGCAGACAACCAGCCCTCTGTTGAGGTCAACGTTCTGCAGGGTGAGCGTGAGTTCGCACGCGACAACAAGAGCCTGGGTGTCTTCCATCTGGACGGCATCGCTCCGGCTCCCCGTGGTGTGCCTCAGATCGAAGTTACCTTCGATATCGATGCAAACGGCATCGTGAAGGTCAGCGCAAAGGATCTGGGTACCGGCAAGGAGCAGAACATCACCATTACCGCTTCCACCAACATGTCCAAGGAGGACATTGACAAGGCTGTGAAGGAAGCTGAGCAGTTTGCTGCCGACGATAAGAAGAAGCGTGAAGAGGTCGATATCCGCAACGGTGCCGACCAGATGGTGTTCCAGACCGAGAAGATGCTGAAGGAGAACGGCGACAAGCTGCCCGCCGACGTGAAGAGCGAGGCCGAGAGCAAGCTGGCCGACCTGAAGACCGCTGTTCAGTCCGGCAACGTGGACGACATCAAGGCAAAGCAGGAAGCTCTGAGCCAGGTGTTCGAGAAGATGTATCAGGCAGCCGCTGCCGCACAGCAGGCCGCCGGTGCACAGCCCGGCCCCGACGCAGGTGCAAACAACCAGCAGAAGCCGGGTGATGACGGCGTTGTGGATGCCGACTTCAAGGAAGTCTGATAAAAAACACAGCAGTGTGTGCCCGGCCAAACCGGCGGACGCACGCGTGGAATAGCAAAAGCCGCTCCGGTTTTGCCGGAGCGGCTCTTGCTGGTTATAGAGCGAGGAACCAACCGGGGCGTTTCCCGGATCAAACGTTCCCGGAGAGGTGAGTGGATATGGCACAGGAAAAGCGTGATTACTACGAAGTGCTGGGGGTATCCAAGACTGCGACCGATGCCGAGATCAAAAAGGCATACCGCAAGCTTGCAATGAAATACCACCCGGACTATAACCCCGGCGATAAGGATGCCGAGGAAAAGTTCAAGGAAGTAAACGAAGCAAACGAGGTGCTTTCGGACCCGAAGAAGCGCCAGCTGTACGACCAGTACGGCTTTGCAGGTGTTGACCCTGCCTATGCAGCACAGAACGGCGGCGGCCCCGGTGCGGGCGGCTTTGGCGGTTTTGGCGGCGACGGCGTGGATCTGGGCGACATTTTCGGCGATATCTTTGGCGGCGGCTTCGGCGGCTTTGGCGGTTCGTCCCGTCAGGCGAACCCCAACGCACCGCGCAAGGGTCAGGATATCCGCGTGCGCATCACCCTGAGCTTTGACGAGGCCGTGCACGGCTGCAAGAAGAACATCACCATCACCCGCCAGCAGGAGTGCACCGAGTGCCACGGCAGCGGCTGTGCCGCCGGTTCCAGCCCCGAGACCTGCCCGGACTGCGGCGGCCGCGGCTTCGTGATCCGTCAGCAGCGCACCCCCTTTGGCGTGATGCAGACCCAGCAGCCCTGCTCCCGCTGTGGCGGCAAGGGCAAGCTGGTCAAGAATCCCTGCAAGGTCTGCCATGGCAGCGGCAAGGTGGCTGCCAAAAAGACGCTGGAGGTGTCCATCCCCATGGGCATCGACGACGACCAGAGCTTTGCACTGCGCGGCATGGGCGATGCCGGTGCAAACGGCGGTCCTGCCGGTGATGTGATCGTCATGGTCACGGTGCGCCCCAGCGAGGTGTTCCAGCGCGACGGCTACGATGTGTGGGTCACAGTGCCCATCACTTACAGTCAGGCTGTGCTGGGCGACACCGTGCAGGTGCCCTCCATTGACGGCAAGGTGGAGTACACCGTGCCCGAGGGCACCCAGAGCGGCACCACCTTCCGCCTGCGCGGCAAGGGCATCCAGTACCTGAATGGCCGCGGCCGCGGTGATATGTACGTCAAGTGCGAGGTGGAGATCCCCAAGAAGCTGAACAAGACCCAGCGGGAGGCCCTGAAGAAGTTCGAGGGCACCCTGAAAGAAGAAAACTACGAAAAGCGCAAGGGCTTCTTCAAAAAGCTGAAGGACATGTTCAACAACTGAGACTGAAAACCGCATAACATAAAAAGCGGCGGCACTTCCCAAACGGGAGGTGCCGCCGCTTTTGCTTTTTCAGAACAGAGACCGGGACTTAGTTGCCGAAGATCAACAGGGCGTTGGGCACAAGGCCGATGATGGTTGCGCAGGAACCAATGAACCAGAAGCTGCAGCCGATGTCATGGATGGTGTTCGTGGGGCTTTTTTCAGCATGGGCAACCAGAGCGTTCATGCCGTTTTCCACCCAGTTAGAGTTGATATTTGCCTTGCGGTAATCGTGGATGGCAGAAACAGCCTTGTACCAGCCGTACAGCGGGAACCATGCCATGGCGGCTTCCACAACGCCTACGCCGCCCTCGGTGTAGGTCATTTCTTCGCAGGACAAAACATTGTATGCAGCAGGATAAGTAATGGCGTTCGTCATAAAGCAAAACTCCTTTTTTAGGTTTGATAAAAAAGCGGCGGCTCTTCCGTTGAAGAGCCGCCGCAAAAAGCCCTTTGGTGTACTCCTGAAAATTAGAAGTAGATGATGCCCAGAGACATAACGGCAGAAATGCCAAAGCTGCTGATGGTCGATGCAGCATTCCAGAAGATCATGCCGGCATGGTAGAAGGTGTTGGTCACATTGCCCTTGCAGTCGGCCTTGATATCGTTCCAGACGTTGGATACCCAGTTGTCGTGATCCTTCTTGCGTGCTTCACGGCAGGTGTTGATGCCGATAACCGTAGCATAGCCGGGCCAGAACCAAGCTGCCAGTGCCTGACCGACAGTAGCACCGCCTTCGGTGTAGGTCATTTCTTCGCAGGACAGAACGTTGTAGGAAGCAGGCATCATGATTTTGTTTTCCATAATAACACTCCTTTGAATCAAAGCTATCCAGACAGTGCAAGATCGCACTGTTTAAAACTCAAAAATAAACCGGGATATGCGCTTGGAGATCGTTCTCATAAAGCAGGGCGCGCCGCCGCATGACGCGAGTAGTTGCTTGCAGGAAAAGGAAAGCAGTGCTGTTCTCTGCAGGCAAAAGGCCGTTCAGACGGCATACAGTGCTCAGGCAGCCGATTTCTTATTTCTGCTTGATGAAAAGCCCGCGGCCCTCTCTGGCGGAAAAGGCCGCGGGTAAAAGGGTCTTTGGTCTCTCCGGACGGATCTTATGAGCAGGGTCAGAGCAGGACGATGGCAGCATTGACCAGAAAACCAACGCCGGTAGCGCTGGTCGCGGTGACCCAGACGATGCGTCCCAGATCACGCAGCATGTTCTGCGCACTGGAATCCATATCGCGGCTCAGAGCATCCAGACCGGTATCCAGCCAGTCGTTGGGGTGGCTCTTGCGGTAGTTGCGCATGGCGGTAACACCCATGTACCAGCCAATGGGCGGAATCCAGTTCAGCAGAGCTTCCGTAAAGGTAGCACCGCCCTCGGTGTAGGTCATCTCTTCGCAGGAAAGAACGTTGTAGGAAGCAGGCATCATGATCTTGTTTTCCATAATAACACTCCTTTGAATCAAAGATCGTATCAGCACATTCTATGCACTGTTCACACCAGATCGAACCATCGATGAAGAGCAACTGCTCTATATCGCCATTGTACAACACCCGTTGATTTTTTGCAAGGGGTGAATGGGCAGAGTGCGCAAAAACTGGAGAGACTTCCGAAAAGAACTAGAAAAATTTGTGAAAAAAGACTGCAATAATTTGACATAAAACAACAGCGCCCTTTCCTTTGCGGAAAAGGCGCTGCCATGTTTACCCGGCCACACCGGCACGGTAGAGGTACGGGTCGCTCTTGAAGCTGTCAAAGCTGTACAGCACCAGGATCTGGTCATAATCGTTATCCGCGATCAGCTGATCCAGACCGTAGTTGTAGTTGCGGAAGTCCACCACATCGATCTGGGCGTAGTTTGCCGTCAGATACGGTGCAAAGCAGTTGGCGTAGCTGTCCTTGATGACCAGAATGCGCCCGGTACCGTCGCCCTCAATGCGGCTCAGGCCGTTGTTGCCATGCAGGAACATGGCGTACTTATCGTACACGTTCAGCTTGTCCGTGTCGTACAGGCCGGTGGTCTGGCCGTCTGCGGGCTGGCCTGCAGCGGTGACATTATAGATGGTCAGGCTGTTCGGCAGGTCGTAGTAGGTGATAGTATCCGGCACGGCATTCCATGTGCGGGCCTTGGAGTAGTGGGTGCCGTAGAAATTTTCGGCGGTCAGAGCCGTGTGCGCGGCGGGGTCGAAGGGGGTCAGGCCCAGCGCACCGCACAGCTGCTGGTAGGCGTAGTATGCGCCAAGGCTCGTCCAGTGATGGTCGGTGCGGTAGTAGATATATTCGTCCTTGTGTTCGGCAAGGGTCTGCCGCACATCCACAAAGCGTCCTCCGGCGGCCTGTACGGCAGCGGAAAGCTGGTCGAGATAGGCATCCTCGTCCAGCAACGGCGCGTTTGCAGGCACGTTTTCCGGGTAAATCACCGATGCTGCCGGGGCCAGCAGTACATCCACCTTACCCGGGTGGCGCTGGCACAGTGCTTCCACAGCGGCGGTGTTCTTGGGCAGGGTGCGGTTCTCGCTGTCCAGCAGGCTGAAGGTGCGGGGGAACATCATGTGCTCTTTGCCCAGCAGGATGCCGCCGTTCTGCTCCTTCTGCAGCAGGGTGGTCTCCACCACGCTCTGCAGGCTGATCCACTCATCGCGGCCGAACACCTGATCCTTCACGTACTTTGTGTAGGCGGTAAAGTAGCTGTTCAGCCCCTTGGCGGAAAGCTGGGTCAGCGCCGGGCGCTGGGAAAGGGTGGTGTTTTCCATCTCGCTGTAGGCGCGGTCCGGTGTAATAAGGTCCAGTGCGAACAGACCAATAAAGAACAGGCTGAACACCACCAGCACCGGGTAGTGCAGGAGCGAGGAAGATTTTTTGGAATGCTTGTCCATCTTCACGCCTCCTTAAAAGTTGAAATAGAGGAACGGGCTGTTGGTGCTGCCCACCACATAGGCGGTGGAGACCACCAGCAGCGCCAGAATGGCGGCACAGCGGGTGACGGCATTCTTTTTGAGCAGGTTCCAAATCTTTTCAATGAGCGGGGTGCAGCAGAGGATGCTGACCACCAGCAGCACACCGTAGTTGCGCAGGAAATACAGCGGAGATACGCCGCCGGAAGGAACGAACAGCTTGTGGAACAGCAGACCGAAGCTTACGCCCGTATCGTTGCCCACGAACATGGCCCAGCCCACCACAACGAGGAACAGGGTGTAGATGTGGGGCCACACTCTGCCCTTTTGCAGGTGGGGCAGCAGGAACAGCTTTTCTACAGCCAGCAGCACAAAATAGTACAGGCCCCAGCAGATAAAGTTCCAGTTCGCGCCGTGCCAGATGCCGGTGAGCAGCTCCACCACGAACAGGTTGAAGATCTGGCGCTTCAGGCCCTTGCGGTTGCCGCCGAGAGGGATATACACATACTCCCGGAACCAGCCGGAAAGGGTCATGTGCCAGCGCCGCCAGAACTCGGTGATGGATGCGGAGATATAAGGGTAGTTGAAGTTTGCGGGGAAGTCGAAGCCCAGCATCTTGCCCATGCCAATGCCCATCATGGAGTAGCCGGAAAAGTCAAAGTAGAGCTGCAGGCTATAGGCGATGATGCCCAGCCACACCAGCGGGGTGGATGCATTGGCAAGGCCCACAAAGGTGGTGGAAGGGCTGTCCGCAACGCCGATGATGTCTGTCCACAAAGCACCGATGGCATCCGCCAGCAGCACCTTTTTGGCAAGGCCAAAGGTGAACAGGGTCATGCCCTCTTCGATCTGCTGCAGGCTGTAGCGGTGCCGGTATACGTGCAGCTGGTTCGAGACATCGCGGTATTTCACGATGGGGCCGGCGATCAGCTGAGGGAACATGACCACATAGGCACCAAAGTCGATGATATTACGCTCTGCCTTTACATCCCGGCGGTAAACATCGATGGAGTAGGAAAGGGTCTGGAAGGTGTAAAAGCTGATGCCCAGCGGCAGAGTGCCAATGCCCTGGATCTCGGCAAAGGCGGTGCCCAGCAGGGCGTTTGCGCTGCGCAGCACAAAGTTTGCGTATTTGAAGTAGAACAGCATCCCAAGGCTGCCAATGAGGGCCACCAGCAGAAATGTCCTGCGCAGGGCCGGCTTTTGGTCGAAGTGCTCGATGCACAGGCCGCTGATGTAGTTGATGAGGATGAGAGCCACCATGACCGGGAAAAACCGTACCTCGCCCCAGCAGTAGAACACCAGACTGCAGAGGAACAGCACGGTGTTCTTGAGCTTTGCGGGCGCAAGGTAATACAGCGCCAGCGTGATGGGCAGAAACCGGAACAGAAAGATGATGGTGCTGAAAACCAAAGCGTCAGCCTCCTTTTAGCCGAAAAAAGCCGATGCCGCAAATGGCACCGGCCTTGGGTGGATCCAGATTCAGTCTGCCAGTGCGCTGTCCACGGCGCTGTCCAGATCGGCAGTGCACTCGTTGGATGCGATCACCATGACAATGGTGTTGCCCTTGAAGGCGATGACAGCGTTCTCCACGTTATCCTGCGCCTGAGCAAACTCGGCGTAGTTGCCGTAGAAGGCCACCTGATCCTGCTGGTAGGAAGCCAGCTGGTTGGCTACGTCCTCGGCCTTGCCGTCGGCAGCTTCGAGCACCAGCACCAGACCGGCATCGCCATTGTCGTTGCTCTTCACGCCCTTGTAGCTTACCACATCCTCAGCCTGCAGGCCGAAATCGTACTCAATGTTCATGGCTGCGATTTCGAACTGGTTGGAGATGGGGTCGGCTTCCAGCAGAGCATTGAAAACACCGTCCAGTGCATCAGAGCCGTTCTCGGCAGCATTGTCCACAACAGCGGATGCGGCGGCGCTGGAAGCGGGAGATTCCGCAGCAGCGGTGGAAACGGAGGAGGGAGCGGCCGAAGAGCTGGCGGAACCGCCGCAGCCGGTAAGAGCGACAGCAGCCAGCGCGCCGGTGAGAGCAATTGTAAAGATTTTTGTGCGATTTATCATAAAATATTCCTTCTTTTGTTCAAAACATTTTTGCAGCTGCCCAAAGCGGTCCTGCATCAGGGCAGACTATTGTTATCTTACCATAACTGTGTGCAAAATGCAACGAAAAGCCCCTTGGTTTTACGGATTTTTAACCGGTGATCTTCTCCCCTGCAGCAAGCTTCTGCAGCACGGCAACGGCATCCTCAAAGCACAGGCCGCTCTGCTGGATCAGGGCCGCATTTTCCGGCCCCACATAGCGCCAGTGCCACGGCTCGTAGGTGATCTCGGTAACGGCTTCTGCGTTTTTGGGGTACCGCAGGATGAAGCCGTATTCCACGGCATGGGCGCTCAGCCAGCGGAAGGCCTCGGTGTTTTCAAAGCCCTCGGTCAGGTCGGTGTGCTCCGGGCTGTTCAGGTCGGCAGCAAGGCCGCAGTTGTGCTCCGAGTAGCCCGGCGGGTTCACGATATTTGCCGCCTGCTTTTTCGCCTCGGCTTCGCTCAGGCCCTTATTGCGGAAATACTGGGTCTTTTTGTCGTAGAGGTTCTTCTGGTAGTCCACGCTGCGGTAGCCGCTCTGCATCCAGATGGTCACGCCGTCCTTTGCGGCGGCGGCCTGCATGGCGAGGAACGCATCGGCGGCTTCGGTCTGCAGGGTCTTATTCATAGCGGTGGCCGAGCCGCACGCCTTGGTGGTAAAGGTATGATCGTCCGGCATTTTGTTCGTGTGGTTCACCAGCACCATGCGGGGATCATCCAGAATGGCCTGCGCCTGCCGGGCGGTCAGCAGACTGCTTTCTGCCTCTGATGCTGCCGAGGCGCTGGACGTGGAAGTTGCCGAGGCGGCAGGCACAGCGGAACGGCTGTGCAGCACGAACGAGGCCCCGCCCACGGCAATGCAGGCCACGACGGTAACGGTGAGCACGCGCCGCACGGCGGGCCGCAGATGGCGGCGGTGATGAGGATGGACAGACAGGTTCATCTGGAATACCTTCTTTCCGGTGGATGTGCATAGAGTTTGCTTCCTATGGGCAAGCTATGCCCGGAGGGGAAACAATATGAAAATGACAGCACAGGAATATGCGCGCCGGGTGCGGCGCATCGGGCCGCACTCGCCCTTGGGGCTGGACTGCCTGTGGGCTTTTGGCGTGGGCGGCGGCATCTGCCTGCTGGGCGAAGTGCTGCGCCAGAGCTATCTTGCCATGGGCGTGGAAGCCGACCTTGCCGGCACCCTGACCAGCTGCAGCCTGATCGTGCTCTCGGCGGTGCTTACCACGCTGGGCTGGTACCAGAAGCTGGCCGCAAAGGCCGGGGCCGGGTCGCTGGTGCCCATCACAGGCTTTGCCAATGCGGTGGTCAGCGCGGCCATCGAGTTCAAGGCCGAGGGCCGGGTGCTGGGTACCGGGGCCAAGATGTTCACCATTGCCGGGCCGGTGATCGTGTACGGCACGCTGGCGGCGGTGGTGTACGGCGCGGTGCTGTGGGTGCTGGGCATGGCGGGTGTGCCTGTGCTGTCAT
>ENA-OQCU01000055-OQCU01000055.1-human-gut-metagenome-genome-assembly--contig:-NODE-55-length-57683-cov-19.262527_pt1 | contig 57683 bp, 58 predicted proteins | sample MGYA00242504_ERZ504590 | MGnify/ENA primary metagenome ERZ504590 (study PRJEB26092, sample SAMD00036318) | human gut metagenome | host: Homo sapiens | study: EMG produced TPA metagenomics assembly of... | reverse complement strand
ACCTTGCAATCCGCTTGTCTGTTGCTTTGATTTGTGCACCGCGTTTTGGCATTGCTTTTGTTTGGCTTGCAGTCCCGGCAGGTTGGCTTGCAAACTTCCTTATTTCCTATGCGGCGCTCAGAAGATCGTGGCCAGAGGATAAAGCAGCGGTATCTCAATGATTTCATGCAGTGGAGAGGTGCTTTGTTCTGACGGGTTTCACTTACAGAGAATGTGACGCGAAGAAATTCGCCGGTGTTCCGTTCAGAAAATCAGATGCTCGCTAAAATATCTGTCAGTGTGGTGACAAATGCTTCATCCTGCTCCTTCGTCCGCTTTGGGCTCCCCTTGGGGTGCTTTCCGGCACGGAGGAGCTTTTTGTTTTCATAACGCCGCAGCATGAGAGCTTCCATGTTGTCGGCGGTGTATTCCAAACCGTTCTGATTCAGCACCCGTGCGCGCTTGGCAAGGCACATACTCGCAAGGCCGTAGTCCTGTGTTACGACAATATCCCCCGGCTTTACCCGGTTGACGAGGGCAAAGTCTACGCTGTCAGCCCCTTTATCGAACACCAGCGTCTGTGCACCTTCTCGCTCGATTTGGTGAGCTGTGTCGCACAGGATGATGACCGGAACGCAAAACCGCTTTGTAATCTGCAAAGTCAAATCCACCACCGGACAGCCATCTGCATCGATCAAAATATTCATCGGCTTTCCTCTATCACCCACTGAAATGCTCTTGCGGTACGCAAATCAGCGTCCTTAAAGTGCCCGCCGCTGTTCCATTCAAGGGTGCAGTCTGCGCCACGCTCTGCAAGTCGGCTGCGCAGGGCGCGGATGTTATCACCTACCGCAGCCATGACAGCGTTTTTCGTATGCTCTTCCTTGTCGCCAAGGCTCAGATAAACGCGCTGTGCCTGCATCGGGTGCCGCTGTTCAAACTCCATCCAGCCCGGAAACCACACCGAGGGCGAGGCGGCAGCGATACCATAGAACAGATCAGTCTGGGTGGATGCCCACAATGCAAACAATCCCGCCAGCGAGTAGCCGCCCAGAATGATTTTGACGTTTTCCGGGAGAGGATACTGCTGCTTCAGTGTGGGAATGGCCTGTTCTGTCAGAAAGCGCAGGGTGTCCGCAGCCTTGCCCCCAAATCCTTGCTTTCCCCACACGGCAGGGGCTTCCCACGGAGAAAGTGCATCGTTCCAGCTTTCCACAGGGATGGCCGCAAACAGAAAGTTCTGGCCGCTTTGTGCGATAGCAACCACTTCGTTGTCTATGCTCTGCAACTCATGTTCGCCTGTCATTTGGAGCAGTAGGTATTCTGCATGGGCTTCGCCGTAAATGCGGCAAGGTCTGTTCCCGATTTGCATTGTATGTGCGGTCATTGCGGCATCCTCCCGAAAAAATTTGATAAGCCCAGTATAGCAACTGAAAAATCATTTTGCAATTCAAAAGGCGTTCGCATTCGCAAGCAGTGTCTTCGTAAAAAAAGCTGGCACCTGATTTGAAGTTGTGCGAGGTTTCCAGAGTGATGTATCAGCAGTTTTTGAACGATCATGCCGTAGCCCATAAGCGGCAGACGAACCGGGCACGTGGGATCTGAACAGGGCAGCGTTATTCAATACCGCTAAGCTCGCGGTACAGCGTGCGGGCATAGGAATCTGTCATGCCGCTGATATAGTCGGTGACCATCAGCAGCCGGAGGTACAAGTCAAAAGATTCCGTGCCGGTTCGGGTGTTTTGGTAATCCTGCTTGTAATTGCCGGAGAAAATGGCGAGAAGCTTTTTGTCGGCCTTGGAAGGTGCCTGCCCGTCGGTGCAGTATGCAGAGTCATAGTACAGCACGGCGGGAACAAAATGATCCAGCAGAAAATCGAGAATGACCTGTCCGGACAGCTCCAGTTTCAGGATGCCGGGCGTATCGAAGGCGAATTTCCGCATGGCCCCTTTCAGAATGTCAATGGTGATGGCGTGATTGGTTCCTTCAAACAGATCACCGCAGTAGGTTCCGGCCATGATCTCTTTATATTTGCAGGAAAAACGGTAGATGGCTACATACATCAGCCACTGACGCGTTTGGGTGAGCCATTTTTTAAATGCAGCGCTGTCGTTTTCTGGGGTGTAGTCTGCACCGCGCAGCGCGGAAAGTTCTTGGATCCGCTCATCGGAGAAGTACTCAGGGCTTCTGTGGGGAACGATCTTTGAATGGTCATAAGAATTTGTGTAATATTCAATGAACTGGTCGAGGGTGAACAGGCCCTTTTTAAAGGCATCTTCCAGATCGGCAGTAGAGTATGCAATGTCGTCGGCCGCTTCCAGCAGGTAGGTCAGCGGATGGCGCACGATGCCTTTGTCGGGAGTGGTGGTCCCAACCGCTTCCGAGATCTGCTCAAAAGTCTCCTGTTCTGCAGCGAAGAAGCCGAGTTTGTGCTTTCGGATATCCGCACTGCCTTTATCAACGGAGCAGGAGTCGGTGGGGTATTTTACCAGCGTGCTGATGATCGCTTTGGACAGATTGAGGCTGGAACCGTGTTTTGCTTTCAGCAGGATCCGCAGCGCCTGTGCATTGCCCTCAAAATTTTCCAGATCAGCGATCATCTGCGCGGATAACCAGCTGCGAAGGGGCTGTCCTTTGTATTTTACATGGTCGAGGTTCTCTTTGAACCAGTCACCGATCACGGTCTCGCCGAAATGCCCGAAGGGCGGATTGCCGAGGTCGTGCAAAAGGCCGGCGCAGAGCAGGACTGATGCGATGGCTTCGGCATCCTCCGGCACGGTAATATCAGTTGGCTTGTACTGTGTTGTGTTTTTGGAGATCATGATGCCAAGCTGCCGGGCGATCGTGGAGACTTCGATCGAGTGCGTCAGGCGGGTTCGGATGAAATCACTCTTGTCCAGAGGAAACACCTGCGTTTTATCCTGCAGCCTGCGGAATGCAGCGCTGGAAACGATCCGGCTGTAGTCCTTTTCAAATGCATTGATGGGATACTCCTTGAACGAATCGGGCTCAGGAGGTTCAGAAGAAAGCTTTTCAGTTGACAGCAATTTTGCCCATTCCATAATCAGTACACCTCGCTTTTGAAACGTCGTGATTAAAAACCTGCAAAAGGCATCGGCCTTCCATCACTGCCATTATACAAAAGAAACGCTGCTCCGGCAACAAAAAACGGATTCTCTGAAAAAAACACAAAAACTGCAGCTTGAACATGTGCAGAGTTCCAATTTATTTCGGGATCCGAAAAAAGGAAAGCGGAGTGTTATGCTGCGGTGTACTATTTCCGTCAGATGCACCCGAAATTGAATCAGACAAAAGCTTCCCTTTCCGTGGGCTGCGTGCCTGCGGCGGGGAAGCTTTTTTGTATGCCTGCGGGGCAGGAACGGCGGGATATCAGCCAGATTGCACAAAACGCATTGCACAAAATTGAACAGCTTTTCAGGAAAAAATCTTGCTATTCCGCTTGCGCTCATGTATAATGGACTTGACTTGAAAGGTAGGATGTTTAAAAACACTCTGCCGTATGCTGCTGCAGATGACTTGAAAGGTGGAACATGGGATGTTGTATAAGAAAGCTTCTGAGATGAAACCCACTCCGATCCCCCATTGCATGGGCGGCGAGGGCACCGTGATGATGGAACGCCTGCTGGATGCGCCTGCCGAAATGCTGGGCAAGGGCCGCGCCTACGTGCGCCACACGCTGGCACCGGGCGTGACCATTGGCAGGCACACGCATGAGCACGAGATGGAAAGCATGGTCATCGTCTCCGGCCGCGCTGTCCACATCATCAACGGTGAGGAGCAGATCTTGGAGAAGGGCGACATCATTGCCGCCATGCCCGGCGACACCCACCAGATCGCCTGCCTGGGCGACGAGCCGCTGGTGCTGATCGCACAGGTGCTGTACGAATAAAGGAGGAGCTTCAGATGGAACAGATCCGCAGTGCCGATGTTCTGGCCAATTTTCCGCAGGTGGATGAGGAAAAACTGAACGCCGCCCTTGCCGCCGAAGCTGCCGCCAGCAACCGCAAGATCATTGTGCTGGACGACGACCCTACTGGCGTACAGACGGTACATGATATCTATGTTTATACAGATTGGACGGTAGAAAGCCTGCGCAAGGGCTTTGCTGCGCCGGAAAAGCTCTTCTTTATTCTGACCAACAGCCGCGGCTTTACCGTGGCCGAGACCACCAAGGCCCACCGCGAGATCGCGGAGAACACCGCCAAGGTGGCCCGCGAGTTCGGCATGGACTACCTTATCATCAGCCGCGGCGACTCCACCCTGCGCGGCCATTACCCGCTGGAGACCGACCTGCTGCGCGAGGTGACGGAGGCTGAGAACGGTTACAAAATGGATGGCGACATTCTGTGCCCCTACTTCCGCGAGGGCGGACGCTTTACACTGGACAACGTGCATTATGTGCGCTACGGCGCAGAGCTTGTGCCCTGCGGCCAGACCGAATTTGCCAAGGACGAGACCTTTGGCTACCACGCCAGCAACCTGTGCGAATACATTGAGGAAAAAACCGGCGGCAAAGTCCGTGCAGGAGACATGACCTGCATCTCGCTGGAAAGCCTGCGCGCCATGGACTTTGACGGCATCGAGGCCCAGCTGCTGGCGGTGCACGATTACGGCCATGTGATCGTGAACGCAGTGGCGGACTGCGATGTGAAGGTGTTTGCAGTGGCACTGTACCGCGCCATGGCAAAGGGCCGTCACTTCACCATCCGCAGTGCGGCCGCACTGGTCAAGGCCATCGGCAATATTTCCGACCAGCCGCTGCTCACCCGGGAAAAGATGGTCACGCAGAAAAGCAAGGCAGGCGGCATCATCGTGGTGGGCAGCCACACCAAAAAGACCACGGCCCAGCTGGAAGAACTGAAAAAAGTACAGGGCATCGAGTTTATTGAGATGGACAGCGACAAGGTGCTGGTGCCGGGCGAGCTGGAAAAGGAAGCAGCCGCCATCGTGGCCCACTGCTCACAGCAGATCGCAAAGGGCATCACCTGCTGCGTGTCCACAAAGCGCGTGGTGCTCACCCTGCCGGACGACACCCCGGAAGCAGCCCTCGTGCGCAGCGTTGCCATCAGCGATGCACTGCAAAGCTGCGTGGGCAGGCTGACCGCTTCCCCGGCTTTTGTGGTGGCAAAGGGCGGCATCACCAGCAGCGACGTGGGCGTGAAGGCCCTGCGCGTGAAATGCGCCAAGGTGCTGGGCCAGATCCGGCCGGGCATCCCGGTATGGCAGACCGGTGCCGAAAGCCTGTTCCCCGGCACTCCGTACATCATCTTCCCGGGCAATGTGGGCGAAGTGTCCACCCTGCGGGAAGCGGTGGAAATTTTGCTGGGCTGACACTCTGATGATTTAGAATGCCCTCCGCTTCGCTCTGGGCATATTCAGCGGAAAAATTATTTTTAATGATTGCAAAACAGCCAGACCGCGGTTGCGCAGCAATGAAAGCCCCAGTGGGGCTTTCAAGCGGCAGAACGTTCTTGCGGGAGCAAGATGGAGGGGCCTTGCCCCGACAAGTTCCGCGGGTCTGGCTGTTTTGCTTTTTCACGAAGATAAGCTGCTTCTTGTGCAGTAGGTATTCGTGTGGGGCAGGTTTGTATGGCTTTTATAAAATGCATTGCCGCCGGATACGTTCTCTTTTGCGCGCCAAAAGAGAACCAGAAAGGACGGCGGTGCCCGCAGGGCATGAAAGTCCCAGTGGGACTTTTGAGCCGCAGACCGGTTTGCGAAGCAAATGCCACTACCTGTTACGACCCCTTCCCGTGAAAAAGCAAAGCCGGAATGACCGCAGTCATTCCGGCTTTGCAATATACAAAAATAATAATTCCGCTGTTTATGGCGCAGCGCACGCGGAGCCACTTTAAATGAACGATCACTCTTTTTTGGCTTTCTTTTTCTTCTTTGCTGCCTTTTCCTCCGGCTTGTTCTTCATCAGCCTGCCGAGGGATGCGGCAGTGTATACGCAGAAGCAGCCCACCACCACGATCAGCACGACGGCGCTTGCGTCCAGCGCCACGGTGCCGGCGCGGACAGCGGCCAGATACAGTGCCAGCAGCACCACGCCGCCGCCCAGCCACAGGCTGCTGCTGTTCACCTGCTTTTGCCACTCCTGCCGCGGCGTGAGCGGATGCTGCTGCGCCTTGCCCTGCCGGGCCTTCTTTTTCCAGATGTTATCACTTTGAAACGGATTCATGTTCCGGTGGCTCCTTCCCTGTCTTTTTCTTTAAGGGTATTATACGCCGAAAGATGGGATGATGTCCAGAAAGAAGTGAATTTTTCACCACCTGCATCCCACATTTGTGCAGAACGACCAAAACCGGCCCGAAATATCGGCTATTCGCCAATTTACTTTTTGCGGGCCGAAGAGTAATCTAATGGTAGGATGTAAAGACGGACAAGCTGTTGAGATTGAACTAAAGGTAGGATGTAGCGAAGAACCTTTGCTGCGGGCTTGTCCGGCACGAGAACGCGAAAAACAAAAGGAGGCTTTTCCGTTATGAAGGTAGGTCTGATCTATACCAGCACCACCCCGGAACTGATCGAACTGGTGGAGCAGGAGGTCAAAAAGCAGCTGGGCGATGATGTGGAGCTGTACAGCCTGCAGGACCCCAGCATTCTGGCAGATGTTCGCGCGGCAGGCTATGTGACCACTGCACCGGCAGCACGCCTGATCGGCATGTACATGAAAGCCGCTGAGGAAGGCGTGGATGCCATGCTGAACCTGTGCAGCAGCGTGGGCGAAGTTGCCGACAGCGCACAGGACGTGGCAAAGTACATTGGTGTGCCTATCGTCCGCGTGGACGAGGAGATGTGCCGCGAGGCTGTCCGCAAGGGCCAGCGCATCGGCGTGATGGCTACCCTGCCCACCACGCTGGAACCCACCAAGGGCACCATCCTGCGCATGGCCCGCGAGTGCAACAGGCACGTGGAACTGGTGGACTGTCTGGTGGACGGTGCATTCGGTCTGGATCAGGACCAGTTCAAGGCCCGCATGACCGAGATGGCCGGTACCATTGCCGACAAGGTGGACGTGATCGTGTTTGCACAGGGCAGCATGGCCTACTGCGAACAGTATATCGCCGATAAGTTTGGCAAGGTGGTTCTCAGCAGCCCCCGCTTTGGTGCAGCCGAGCTGAAAAAGGCGCTGGAAAAGAAAGGCACCATTTAAAAAAGGAACAAGAGCCGGAGCACGAGACCGGCTCAGGAGAAGATATTTTTTTGAAGGAGAATTCTTATGAAAAAGATGATTTCCCGTCGTGACTTCCTGAAGGTGGCTGGCATTTCCGCTGCTGCTCTGGGTCTGGCTGCCTGCGGCGGCTCCGGCACCAGCACTGCTGCTTCCACTGCCTCTACTGCAGCTTCCACCGGTTCTTCCGCTGCCGCTTCCGGCTCGGCTGTCACCCTGAAGCTGGGCTTCTCCACCAACGAAGAAGACCCCCGTGCAAAGGGCGCAAAGCAGTTTGCAGAAGAAGTTGCCGAAAAGACCGGCGGCGCTGTGGAAGTTCAGCTGTACCCCTCCGGCCAGCTGGGCGGCGATGCTGACCTGATCAACTCTATCGCTCTGGATTCCGGCACGGTGGATATCATCATCACCGACGCTTCCAACTTTTCCACCTACGATGCAAAGATGGGCATTTCCGCACTGCCGTTCCAGTTCGAGACCTTCGACGATGCATGGGCATTCATGGACAGCGACATCGAGGCTGCCGCTGAGGAAGGCCTGCTGAGCCAGAATATGCGTGTGCTGGCCCACTACTGCAACGGCTTCCGCTGCGTGACCAACTCCAAGGGCCCCATCAACAGCCCTGCCGACATGAACGGTCTGCTGATCCGCACCCCCGAGAACCCCGTCATCATGGCTACCATGACCGCTCTGGGTGCCAACCCCCAGCCGCTGAGCTTCTCTGAGCTGTATCAGGCTCTGCAGCAGAAGACCTACGATGCACAGGAGAACCCCATCCCCGTTATCTACAACAACAACCTGTTCGAGGTTCAGGAGTACCTGAGCATCACCAACCACATCTACTCCGGCATGTGCTTTACCATTGCCGAGAGCAGCTGGAACAAGCTGAGCGCTGACCAGCAGCAGATCGTTTCCGACGCTGCAAAGGCATCTGCCGATTACGACCGTGAGCTGAACGAGCAGCAGACCAACGATTTGGTCTCCGCTCTGGAAGAGAAGGGCATGAAGATCAACAGCCCGGAACTGGCTCCGTTTGCAGCTGCGACCGAAAAGGTCCTGACCGACAACGCTGATACCTACGGCGACCTGCTGGATCAGCTGAAGGCATGGAAAGAAGCCCGCTGAGATTACTGACCAGAAAACCTTGAAATAAAACCGAAGCAAAGGGACGAGGGGCGTGCCCTTCGTCCCTTTGCATTTTATCTGAATCGCACTTGGAAAGGAGTTTGTACTGTGAAAAAACTGCAAACCACTCTGGACAAGATCACCACCCTCATTTCCGCCATTCTGTGCGCGGCTATGATGGTAATTCTGTTCGCAAACGTTGTGCTGCGCCTGATCCCCGGCATCGGCGGCTTCAAGTGGTACATGGAGAGCAGCCAGTATCTGAACGTCTGGTCCATGCTCATTGCCTGCATTGGCATCAACGCCATGGGCACCAACCTCCGCGTGGAGGTGGTGGATTCCATCCTTGGTAAGACTCCGCTGGGCAAAAAGATCGTTGTCATCATCCGTGATGTGTTCATCATCCTGTTCTACGTCATGGTCACCTACGGCGGCTACCAGCTGTGCACCCGCGCAAAGCAGGCTGTTTCCACCATGCCGCAGTTCACCATGGGTCAGGTGTACACCATCTTCCCCATTGCCGGTGTGCTGTGCATCCTGTCCGCCGTTCTCAACCTGATCGTTGAACTGACCGCAAAACCGGAAGGGGGCAAATCCAAATGATCGCATGGCTGCTGATCTCATTCTTCGTTCTGCTGTTTCTGGGCGTGCCCATCGCCATGAGTCTGGGCCTGTCCGCCATGGGCGGCATCCTGTTTCTGGGCGGCGGCAGCACCGTCACCATTGCCCAGCGCATGTTTGAGGGCATGAACAGCTTTGCACTGCTGGCCATCCCTCTGTACACCTTTGCCGGCTTCACCATGTCCAAGGGCGGTATTTCCAAGCGCCTGATGGACTTCTGTTACTCCATCGTCGGCCACATCTACGGCGGTCTGGCTCACGTGAACGTGCTTTCCAGCATGATCTTTGCGGGCATCTCCGGTTCCGCTGTTGCCGATACCGCAGGCGTTTCCGGTATGTTCATGCCGGAAATGGTGCGCAAGGGCTACTCCAAGAACTTTACCGTTGCCGTTACCGCCATTTCCTCCACCATCGGCATCATCATTCCTCCGTCCATCCCCATGGTGGTTATTGCTGGTATCTGCGGCATTTCCACCGGTAAGCTGTTCCTCGGCGGCATTATCCCCGGTGTCCTGTGCGGTCTGGCACAGATGATTGTCAGCTATTTCATGGCCAAGAAGGAAGGCGTGCCCAAGGAGCCGGGCCACTTCACCATCGGCCCCGTGCTGCATGGCCTGTGGGAGAGCTGGCCCGCCCTGCTCATGCCCATCATCATCGTGGGCACCATCACCATGGGTATCGTCAGCCCCACCGAGGCAGGCGTGATCGCTGTTGTTTACGGTCTGTTTGCCGGCGGCATCATCTACCGCGAACTCAAGTGGGAGGACATCAAGTTTGCCTTTGCAGAGACCGTCCGCACCAGCGGCCGTATCTTCATCGTTATCGGCGCTGCAAAGCTGTACACCGTCATGCTGACCACTGCGGGCTTTGATAAGTGGGTGGCCAAGACCATGCTGGGCTTCTCCACCAACCCCACTGTCATTCTCATCGTGATCCTGCTGATCTTCTTCATCGTCACCATGTTCATGGAGTCCATCGCAACGCTGACCCTGTTCATGCCCATCCTGTATCCCATTGCTCTGGGCGTGGGCATCAACCCCATCGTGCTCAGTGTCCTGATCACCGTGGTCATCGGTGTTGGTCTGGTCACTCCTCCGGTGGGCATGTGCATTTACGTTGCCTGCGATCTGATGGATGTTACAGTCGGTGAGGTGTTCCCCACATTGGTGCCGTTTATTGCGGCTACCTTCGTCTGCATTGCCCTGATGGTCGCCTTCCCTCAGCTGATCCTGCTGCCCACCTATTTGATGGCGTAACCGTTGCGTCCGCTTTTCAGATATGGTAAAATAGTGGTGGAAGTTCAACGTGTGATGTTTAGAGGCTTTTTGCCCCAGAACGTTCCACGTTGAACGACCCCGAATATCCACCAAACCGGATTTGGAGGCGGAACTATGTCAATGGAACATCCTGAAAAACAGAAGAATGCGGTAAAGTCTGTAGTCGATCAGGTCATGGATGGGATCATCTCCCAGATCATCGACGGCACCCTGCATCCGGGCGACAAGCTGCCTACCGAAATGGAATTGTGCAAGCAGTTCGGCGCGGGCCGCAACTCGGTGCGGGAAGCTGTGAAAAAGCTGCAGGCCTACGGCATCCTGTACATCAAGCGTGCCGACGGCACCTTTGTGAGCGAAAACTACAACCAGAAAATGCTGGACCCGATGCTGTACAGCATCATCCTGCAGAAGAACAGCTGGCAGGAATTTGTGGAACTGCGCTCCGTCATCGATATCGGTACGCTGAATATTATCATTCAGCGCAATGATATCACATCCTTTCTGCCGGACCTGTACCGCACCTTCGGCGAGCTTTCTGCCGAAATGCACTCGCCGGAGCCTTCGGTGGACAAGGTGCTGGAGCTGGACAGCCGGTTCCACACCCAGATCGCCAATGCGGCCCAGAACCCTATGCTGGCCACCATCACCGAGTATATCACCCGGCTGACGCTGCCCAGCCGTCTGGAGACCACCCGCAAGGTGCTGGCCAAGGGCGAAGAGGAGATCGAGCGGTTCGTAGAGCTGCACCGCCAGCTGCTCAGCGTGATCGAGCGCAGGCAGGTGGACGAGATCGCCGCTACAGTGCAGGATCACTACATCTTCTGGAAGAAGTAAGCATACAGGCCTCCTGCCTGCCGTAAAAGGCGGGCAGAGGACTGTGAGTTTACAAGATGGGATGTTTGCGCTAAAATGACGTTAGCATCCTTTGTTAAGCTTCTCCAATGCGACATGCAAGGAGTGTTCATCCAATGAAAAAAATCATGATCTCCGTGGCCCCCGTTGCGGCCACAGACATTCTCATCAATCCGCGGGCCATTGCCCGGGATGTGTATGAGTGCTACAAAAACGGCGCGTCCATGGTGCATCTGCACTGCCGCGACCTGAACGGCAACCTCACCCCGGATCTGAGCCTGCTGGAAGAAACGGTGGCCTACATCCGCGAGATGTGCGACATCGTGGTGGAGATCTCCACCGGCGGCGTGTCCAACCTGACCATTGAGGAACGTGTGCAGCCCTGCTACCCCTCCTGGGTGGAAGCCAACAGCCTGAATGTCGGCTCGGTGAATCTGGGTACCTCGGTGTACCAGAACCCCATCAAGGATGTGGAGTACTGCGTCAAGACCATCATGGACAACAAGAAGATCCCGGAGACCGAGGTCTTTGAGCTGGGCATGATCAACACCGTGCGGGAACTGAACGACAAGTTCCACTTTGTAAAACCCATCCTGTTTGCACTGGTGTTCGGCCATGGCGGCGAGATGCCTGCCACGGTGCCGGCCCTGCGCCACATGATCCAGGCGCTGGAAGAAAACTTTCCCAACGGCGACTACCTGTGGGGCTACACGCAGGCCCACCGCGAGGACTGGGAAATGGTCAAGACTGCGCTGGATATGGGCGCTTCCACCGTGCGCATCGGCTTTGAGGATTCGGACATGATCGCGCCGGGTGTCCATGTGGACAACAACGCAGCGCTGATCGCAAAGGTGTCGGACATCGTAAAGTCCAAGGGCATGATGCCCATGACTCCCGACGAGGTGCGCGCCATGCTCAAGATCCCGCCGCTGCGCCGTTAAAAAGGAGGAAAGAAACGTATGGTGATTCAAGGCGTTACTTACCTCTCAGACTTTGAGGCAAAAAAAGCCATCATGGAAATGGCCCGTCGGCTGGAAGCCAAGGGCTGGCTGGTGGCCGGTGACGGAAGCATGAGCGTCCGCGTCGGCCCGCAGGCCGTGTGGGTGACCGTTGCCGGTGCCGACAAGGCCGCGCTCACGCAGGATATGCTGGTGCGCGTGGATATGAATGGCAAGGCGATGCTCAGCGCAAAGCCCAAGCCCCTGCCCGAAGACCTGCCCATCCATCTGAAAATCTATCAGGAAAACGAGAACGCCCAGTGCGTGATGCACACCTATCCGGCCTGCGCGGCTGTGATGGGGATGCAGGGCCAGACCGTGCAGCCTGCAGCATTCAGCCCCGCAGTGCGGGCGCTGGGACGGGTGCAGCTGCTGCCCGCCCAGAACGTGGACGCACAGGCACAGGCTGTCAGCCTGTTGTGCCGCACCGATAAGGCTGTCCTGCTGGAAAATGACGGCTGCCTGACCTGGGGCAAGACCCCGGCAGATGCGGCCCATCTGGTGGAAGCACTGGATTACTACGCAGCCGTCACCGCAAAGCTGGGCTGCGCAGGCTGCTCCAAATGCGGCAGCTGCGGCGGTCACTGCACCGGCTGCAGCAAGTGCGGCGCACCTGCCGTGCAGCCCATGGCTCAGCCCGCTGCACAGCCTGTGGCAATGGCAGTACCCTCCGCACAGCCTGCCCAGCCGGTGAGCCTGCCGGGCGTTACCGGGCTGATCCAGCCGGGCATGGCGCTGCCCACCCTGCCCAAACAGCAGGCGGCTCCTGCCCCTGCCCCGGTGCCCGCCGCACAGCCTGCGGCAGTCCCTGCAATGGAAGCGGCCCCGGCCGCACCGAAGTCCGCAAATGCCCGCGATGCCGCAATGGCCGAGGTCATCCGCCGGACGCTGAAGAGCTTTCAATAACAAAAAGTTTCGTTTGATCCAACGGATATGACCTTTACGGAAAGGAACGAAAACCATGGATATCAGTTCGCAGGAAATTGAAGCGATCGTCAAGCAGGTGCTTGCCGGTATGGGCGGTGCACAGACAAGCGCCGCCCCTGCAGCCTATACCGCTGCACCCGGCGGTGCAGCAGGCGACCGCGGCGTGTTCGAGAACGTAGACGACGCAGTGGAGGCTGCATGGAAAGCCCAGCGCGACTGGGTGGCCAACTACAAGATCGAGGACCGCCAGCGCATCATTGAAGCCATCCGCCGCTGTGCCCGCGCACATGTGGAGGAGTGGTGCCACAAGATCGTGGAAGAGACCGGCATGGGCCGCTATGAGGACAAGGTGGAAAAACATCTGGCCGTCATCAACAAGACCCCCGGCCCCGAATGCCTGACCACCGAAGCCAAGAGCGGTGACGCGGGCCTGATGCTGGAAGAGTACGCACCCTTTGGTGTGATCTGCTCCATCACCCCCACCACCAACCCCACCGAGACCATCATCAACAACACCATCAGCATGATCGCAGGCGGCAACACCGTGGTGTTCAACGTGCACCCCCGCGCAAAGCGAGTGTCTGCCGACTGCCTGCAGGCGCTGAATACCGCCATCATCGAGGCGGGCGGCCCTGCAAACCTCATTACCATGACCCGTGAGCCGACCATGGAGAATGTGGACAAGATGGCCGCAAACCCCAAGATCCGCCTGATGGCAGGCACCGGCGGCATGGGCATGGTGAACGCCCTGCTGCGCAGCGGCAAAAAGTGCATCGGTGCCGGTGCAGGCAACCCGCCCGTCATCGTGGACGAGACCGCAGACATCGAGCTGGCAGGCCGCAAGATCTACGAAGGCGCTTCGTTCGATAACAACATCCTCTGCTTTGCAGAGAAGGAAGTGTTCGCCGTGAACACCGCCTACGATGGCCTGCTGCACGAGCTGCAGAAGCAGGGTGCCTACCTGCTGAACAAGGCCCAGACCGAACAGCTGGTGAACATCGTGCTGCAGCCCAAGAAGGGCGGCGGCCACGAGGTGAACAAAAAGTGGGTGGGCAAGGATGCCGCCCGCATTCTGGAGACCATCGGCGTGCATGTGCCGGATACTTGCCGCCTTGCCATCTGCGAGGTGCCTGCCGACCATCCGTTCGTTCTGGTGGAGCAGATGATGCCGGTGCTGCCCATCGTGCGCTGCCAGAGCTTTGAACAGGCGGTGGAAGATGCCGTGGTGGCCGAGCACGGCAACCGCCACACCGCTTCCATCTTCTCCAAGGATGTGGACCACATGACCCGCTTTGCCCGGGTCATTGAGACCACCATCTACGTAAAGAACAGCGCCACCAAGGCCGGTGTTGGCATTGGCGGCGAGGGCCACTGCACCATGACCATTGCCGGCCCCACCGGCGAGGGCATCACCTGCGCAAAGAGCTTCTGCCGCCGCCGCCGCTGCATGCTGGCCGAGGGCGGGCTGCGCATCATCTGAGTTTTTGAAGGACGAAACCATCACATACAATTTTTTCAGTGTTCTGACAGGAGGAACAACTTATGAAAGCTCTGGGTTTTATCGAGACGAAGGGTCTGGTTGGCAACATCGACGCTACCGATGCAATGCTGAAGGCTGCTGACGTTGAGTTCATTGGTTCCGACACCATCGGTGCCGGTCTGACCACCGTGATCGTTACCGGCGAGGTGGGCGCTGTCAAGGCTGCTACCGAGGCTGGCGAAGAGGCTGCTTCCCGCGTGGGTGAGCTGTTCTGCGTCAACGTCATTGCACGCCCCCACGCAGATCTGGCCCGCATCATGCCCGCCAAGGGCCCCGCGACCGGCAAGTCCGGCCTGCCCGCAGGCGAGCAGGTGCCGCTGGATGCCGCTCTGGGCATGATCGAGACCAACGGCCTGACCGCTTCCATCGAGGCAGCCGATGCCATGCTGAAGAGCGCAGATGTCTCTCTGGTGGGTCAGGAGAAGATCGGCGCAGGCCTTGTTACCGTGTTCGTGCAGGGCGACGTTGGCGCTGTGAAGGCTGCTGTTGAGGCAGGCCAGACCGCTGCTTCCCGCATTGGCGAAGTGGTCAGCGCACTGGTCATTCCCCGCCCGCACGCAAGCGTGTCCGAGTGCATGCCTGAGCTGCGCTGAGCCCTGCGCTGACGCTGCATAAGAAAGGAGCGCTGTGCCTTGGTTTACCATGACATCAGTCAGGAACAGCTGCTGCTCCTGATCACGCAGGCCGTGCAGGCAGAGCTGCAAAAGCGCAGCCGTCAGGTGCCGGTAGGCATCTCGGTGCGGCACATCCACCTTACCCGCGATGATGTGGACAAGCTGTTCGGCTATGGCTACCAGCTCACCCCCAAAAAGGCGCTGAGCCAGCCCGGCCAGTTTGCCTGCGAGGAATGTCTGGACATCATCGGCCCCAAGGGCGAACTGAAGCATGTCCGCATCCTTGGCCCGGAGCGCAGTGCCACTCAGATCGAGCTGGCGCAGACCGACTGCCGCAACATCGGCATCAAAGCGCCGGTGCGTTCCAGCGGGGATACAAAGGGCACGCCGGGCGTGACCCTGCGCGGCCCCAATGGCACCCTGACTGTGCCGGAGGGCGTGATGATCGCCGACCGCCACATCCACATGACTCCCGCACAGGCAGCGGCCTTCGGCCTTGCCGACGGCGACCGCGTGAAGGTAAAGATCGACGGCCCCAAGCCGGGCGTGATGGGCGGGGTGCTGATCCGCGCAAACGACAAATGTGCACTGGATTTTCACATCGACACGGATGACGGCAATGCCTTCCTGCTCAAGCAGGGGCAGCTGGTCACCGTGCTGGGCAAAGAGGAGTAAGCTATGATTTTAGGGATCGTCAAGGGGACCGTTGTCGCCACCCGCAAAATGCCGGAGCTTGTAGGCTATAAGTTCCTGCTGGTGGAGCCGGTGTTCGGCTCCAAAAAGGATACCATCGTGGCGGGCGACAACATCGGCGCGGGTGTAGGCGAGATGGTTCTGGTCACCACCGACGAGACCACCCAGCATGGTCTGGACCATCCGTCGCCCATTGATGCTTTCATCGTGGGCATCGTGGACAATCCTCCCACCCTGAGTAAGTAACACCCTGCAAGTTTTGCCGCAGAGAGGGGCTTCCTCCCGGCGGGATCGTGAGGCTTAAACAATGAAAATTATTATCATCGGCAGCATTGCCGCCGGGGTTTCGGCCGCCGCCAGACTTGCCGCCGCCCAGCGCGGAGCGCAGATCACCGTCTACGAAAAAGGCGGCTTCTACTCCTGCGGCACCGGCGGCCTGCCCCATTACCTGTGCGAGGATCTGGACAGCCTGAACAAGGCCATTCAGGCCAAGGAGACTGAGCTGAACGCGCAGGGCATCACCGCACATCTGCGCCATGAGGTGCGCGGCATCGACGCAGCCGCCCGCAAGGTGACGGTATGTGATCTTGCCACCGGACGCGTGTTTGAAGACCACTATGACAAGCTGGTGCTGGCCACCGGTTCTTCCAACCGTGTGCCGCAGGTGCCCGGCAGTGACCGCGTGGGCGTGCAGACCCTCAAGACCGTGGAAGATCTGATCTTCCTCAAGGAGTTCGTCCGCACCCCCTATGTGCGGGACATCGTGATCCTGGGCGGCAGCTGGGCCGGTTTGGAGATCGCAAAGTCCTTCCTCAAGCTGGGCCGCAATGTGCGTATCATTGAAAAAGAGCAGCAGCTTTTGCCCCAGTTTGACCCTGAGGTGAGCAAGCTGATCCAGAAGGAGCTGGAAGCGCAGGGCGTGCAGTTCAATCTGGGCGAGCAGGTGCGCTCTTTCCCGGGCCGTACCTTCGTGGAGCAGGTGCAGACCAACCGCGGCACCTACCCCTGTGACCTTTGCGTGGTAGCCATCGGCGTTACCCCCAACACCGGCCTGCTGGCCGGTACCGGGGCGCAGCTGGCACCCAATGGCGCTGTGCTCATTGGTGCCGACCTTGCCACCAGTGTGCCCAATATCTATGCCGTGGGCGACTGCGCGGCCTGCCGCGACGGCTCTCTGCGCACCAGCAGCCTGAAGGTGGCGGATCTGGAGATCGCCCGCACCGGCCTGACCGAGACCGAGGCCCGCAAGGCCGGTCTGCGGGTCAAGAGTGCAATGGCCACCGGCACCGACCGTCCGGGCATCTGCCCGAACCCCCACCGCATCACCATCAAGCTGGTGTATGAGGCCAATACCCGTCAGGTGCTGGGTGCGCAGGCATGGGGAGAAAAGAATGTTTCGGCCCGCATCAACGCCATTGCCGTTGCCATCCGCGCTGGCATGACCGTGGAAGCACTGGGTCAGGTGGATTTCGTCTATTCCTCCTCGTCCTGTTCCATTTGGGACCCGGTGCAGATCGTCTGCGGTCAGGCACAGTAAGCGGAGGGTGAACACATGGCAGAACGCATCAACGCCGTCAAGACCAGCTTTTTTGGCAAGGGTGCCATCCGTCTTCTGGGACCGGAGCTTCAGAAGATGGGCATCCGCCGTGCTTTGCTGGTGACGGACCGCTTTCTCTATGATTCCGGTGCCGCTGCCCGGGTCGGTCAGGTACTGTCCGATGCCGGTGTGGAGTACGCTGTGTACTACAATGTGCAGCCCAACCCCACCGTACAGGTGGTGAACGACTGCATTGCCGCAGCCCGCACCCTGCAGGTGCAGCTGCTGGTGGCCCTGGGCGGCGGCAGCGCCATCGATACCGCTAAGGCAGCCAGCATCGTGGTGGCCTGCGGCGGTACCGTGGAGCAGTACGAGGGCGAGAACAAGTCCTCCAAGCCCGGCCTGCCCATCGTGGCGGTGAACACCACCGCCGGTACCGGCAGCGAGTGCACCTCCTTCTACATCGTCACCGACCCTGTCCGCCACAGCAAAATGGCCATGGTGGACCCCAACTGCATGGTCAGCATTGCGGTGAACGACACCGACTTCATGTCCTCCATGCCGCCCAAGCTCACCGCAGCCACCGGTATGGACGCGCTGACCCACGCCATCGAGGCGGCGCTTTCCAAAAACGCCAACCCGCTCACGGACAAGGATGCCTACTGGGCCATGCAGGCGATCGTGCAGAACCTGCCCCGGGCCGTTGCCAACGGTCAGGATGAAGCCGCCCGCACCATGATGGCCTACGCCGAAAATGTGGCAGGCATGGCTTTCTCCAACGCGGGCCTTGGCATGGTGCATGCGATGGCACACGCGCTGGGCGGACACTACAACCTGCCCCACGGTGTGTGCAATGCGGTGCTGCTGCCCTACGTGCTGGCCTTCAACAGCCGCAGCCCGGTGTGCCGGGAGCGGTTCATGACCATTGCCGCTGCCATGGGCCTGCAGGGCACTTTTACCCCGGACACTGCCGCACCGGCAGTGATCCAGTTTGTCCGTCAGCTCAGTGCAGGCGTGGGCATCCCCGCAAACCTTGCGCAGCTGAACAAGGTGAACCCTGCAGATTTTGCCGCGCTGGCAGAGCTTGCGCTGCACGACACCTGCATGTCCACCAACCAGATCACCCCCACCCGCGACGAGGTGGTGGCGGTATATACCGCTGCTTTCCGCGGATAAACTTTGAGACCTCCTCCATTTTCTCCATACCCAAACAAAGCCGCCGCTCTCCCTCTGCAAGGGAATGCGGCGGCTTTGTGCTGTAAAAAGGGGTGATGGGATTGTTTTTAAAGAGGGTTTTGTTATAATAAAATAAAAATGCGGCGCAGAAGTAAGAGGAGAAAGCGATGGAAACAAGAGAAAAACAGGCGTACCTGATAGAAGCACATAAATGTGATGAGATGCTTCTGACCCTGTTGCGGATGCTGGATGTACCGTGGAATGATATATTCATCCACATGGACAGCAAAAATACGGACTACCAGCCGGAAACGGTGGAGTGCCGCATGAAATATGCGAAAGTGTTTCACGCAAAACGGCACAGTGTTGTGTGGGGCGGTGTCAGTCAGGTAAAAGCGGAGCTTGTGCTATTGAAAACAGCAGTGGCCCATGGCCCGTATCAGCATTACCACCTGATCTCCGGTGTGGATCTGCCCATTCAAACACAAGAAGATATCCGTGCATTTTTTGAGGCAAACCCGGACGTGGAATTTGTCCATTTCGACCCGCACCCGTTCAGCCCATTCAACGATGAGCGCGTTTATTACCGGCACTTTTTCCAGAATATCGATCTGCGCCGCCATCCGGTGCTCGGCGTGATCAATGGAATCCTGCTGTCGGGCCAGAAGCTGCTGAAAATAAAGCGCAATCAGGACGTTCACTTCACAAAGGGCAGCAACTGGTTCAGCTGCACGGACGGCTTTGCACGGTATCTGTTGACAAAAGAAGAGTGGGTCCTGCAGGTGCTGGACAAGACCTTTTGCTCGGACGAATTCTTTGTGCAGACACTGATCGCGCAGTCGCCGTATCAGGATAAGATCTATCAGGGGCCGGGTGATACCAGTGCCCGTGCCATCGATTGGGACAGAGGCAATCCGTGGGTCTGGAAATACGCTGATCTGGAACAGCTGAAAGCATCGCCCTGCATGTTTGCCAGAAAATTTGATATCGAAAAAGAACCGGAGCTTGTGCATGAAATAGAACGCCTGTATGCACCTCATATATAAAAACAGTGCCGGACAGTTTTCAGGCTGTCCGGCACTGTTTTTTACTGTTCATTCTTTTTCGCCAGATCCTTGGTGTACAGGGCACGGGTGGCGTTGAGCACAGCCAGCACCATCACGCCCACATCGGCAAAGATGGCGGTCCACATGCTGGCCATGCCGATCGCGCCCAGCACAAGGCAGGCAAACTTGATGGCCAGTGCAAACACGATGTTCTGGTACACGATGCGTAACGTGCGGCGGGCAATGCGCATGGCCAGTGCGATCTTGGCGGGGTCGTCGTCCATCAGCACCACGTCAGCGGCCTCAATGGCAGCGTCAGAGCCAAGAGCGCCCATTGCAATGCCCACATCGGCACGGGACAGCACCGGGGCATCGTTGATGCCGTCGCCCACAAAGGCAAGGTTCTCTTTGGGCCGCTTTGCGGCGAGCAGCGTTTCGATCTGGTCTACCTTGTCGCCCGGCAGCAGGCCCGCATGGTATTCATCCAGCCCAAGCTCTGCGGAAACGGCCTTTGCAACCGGCTCGGCATCGCCGGTCAGCATCACGGTCTTGCGCACACCGGCATCCTTCAGGCCCCGGATGGCCTGTGCGCTGTGGGGCTTTACCACATCGGCGATCAGAAGATAACCGGCGTACATGCCCTCGATGGCCACATGCACGATGGTGCCGGTCTCGCTGACAGCGGGAGCCTTCAGGCCCAGCTTTTCCATCAGGCGGGCGTTGCCGGCAGCAACGGTCCTGCCGTCCACCTTGGCGGTCACGCCGTGGCCGCCAAGCTCCTGCACATCGGTGACACGGTTCGGATCGATCTCCCTGCCGTAAGCGGCCTTGATGCTGAGGGAGATGGGGTGCTTGGACCAGCTCTCGGCCAGCGCGGCAGTTTCCACCAGCTGCTCCTCGCTGGTGCCCTCTGCGGGGTGGATGCCGGTCACTTTAAAGGTGCCCTGGGTCAGGGTGCCGGTCTTGTCGAACACAACGATGCCGGTGCGGGCCAGCTCTTCCAGATAGGTGGAACCCTTGACCAGAATGCCGCAGGCAGATGCACCGCCGATGCCGCCGAAGAAGCTCAGGGGAATGCTGATGACCAGTGCGCAGGGGCAGCTGATAACAAGGAAGGTCAGGGCACGGTAGACCCAGTCACCAAAGCGGGCGGGCTGGCCCATGAGCAGCAGCACGATGGGCGGGATAAAGGCCAGAGCCAATGCGCCATAGCACACGGCGGGGGTGTACACGCGGGCAAAACGGGTGATGAAGTTCTCGGCGCGGGCCTTCTTCATGCTGGAATTTTCCACCAGATCGAGAATTTTGGAAACGGTGGATTCGCCGAATTCCTTGGTGGTCTTTACCTTCAGCAGGCCGGTCATGTTCACGCAGCCGCTGATGACCTCGTCGCCGGTCTGCACATCGCGGGGCAGGCTCTCGCCGGTCAGGGCGGCGGTGTTCAGGGCAGAAGCGCCCTCCACGATCACGCCGTCGATGGGCACGCGCTCACCGGGCTGGACCACGATCACGGTGCCGATCTCCACATCGTCCGGGTCCACCTGCTCCAGCCTGCCGTCCTCGCCCTCAATGTTGGCGTAGTCCGGGCGGATGTCCATCAGGCTGGAAATGCTCTGCCGGCTCTTGCCCACAGCCACGCTCTGGAACAGCTCGCCGATCTGGTAGAAGATGATAACGGCACAGCCCTCCACGTAGTCGCCCAGTGCAAATGCACCCACAGTGGCAACGGCCATCAGGAAGCACTCGTCAAAGGGCTGACGGTTCTTGATGCCAAGCAGTGCCTTGCGCAGCACGTCCCAGCCGACCACGAGATACGGGATGCAGTACAGTACCAGCTCCACCGGCGTGGGGAACTGGGGCAAAAGCTTGAGGATGAGCACCAAAATCAGCGCAATGATGATGCGCTGCAGGTTCTTTTTCTGCTTTTTGTTCATACAAAACGCTCCTTTTTGCGGGATCCATGGGCCGCATCACGCTGCGGCGGGCGGGGATTTCAACAACTTTTCCCCATAAAAATGGATATTCCACGGTTTTACCCGTGTTTTCCACACAGTTTTTCAGGCGTAAAAGCGCTTTTCCACGTTTATTTTACGTTTTTTCCGCAAACGGTGTTGAAAACTGAGTGGAAACTGTTGAAAACTGTCTGATTTTTCAACACGGAAATGCAGGAAAACCTCTCCGTCTTTGCTTCGCAAATCCACATTCCCCTTTTTGTCGCTGCGCGACATCTGTTCCTCTCTTTGTCACCTGCGGTGACATTTCTCCCCGGCGCGGGGAGAATCTGTCCCGGCCCGGGGGAAGTCTTTCCTCAAAGGGGGAGGTCTTATACAGCGAACGATACCGTATAATAAAAGCTCTCCCTCTCGGGAGAGCGGACACCGCGCAGCGATGACTGAGAGGGTTGGCTCCCCTGTTCTCAGATGTCAAAGATCTCGCAGTCGTCCTCCACCTTCTTGCAGGCGGCCAGAACGTTCACCATGGTGTCGTGGGGGTCTGCACCTTCAGAGAACTCCACCTTCATCTTCTGGGTCATAAAGCTGACGGTAGCATTTGCCACGCCTGCAACGGTGTTGGCAGCGTCTTCCATCTTCTGAGCGCAGTTTGCGCAGTCCACTTCGATCTTGTAGCTCTTCTTCATAAGTAATACCAGCCTTTCGTTATTCTTCGATATGATCCATCCCCATGGAGAGGATGCTGCGCACATGGTCATCGTCCAGTGCGTAGTAAACGGTTTTGCCCTCGCGCCGGAACCGCACGAGCTTGGAATCCTTGAGCACCCGCAGCTGATGGCTCACCGCCGACTGGCTCAGCTGCACGGCGTTTGCAATGTCCTGCACGCACAGCTCGTTGTCGTGCAGTGCATACAGGATCTTGATGCGGGTGGAGTCGCCGAACACCCGGAACAGGTCGGCCAACTCGTACAGCACCTCGTCGTCCGGCATATCCAAGGCTTCCGGCTGCGGCGCGGGCATTGCTTCCTTTATTTCCGCCATGTTGACATCTCCCTTCGCTGTGGATTCACATGAACGCTTGTTCATGTGTTCATAGTAGCACGCGGAATGCTCCTTGTCAAGGCTTTTTTAAAGATTTTCAGCGTCTGCTCTAAATTGATGAAATTTGCCTTAAAACGCAGAAAATTTGCGTTTTTGAATCGCAATAAGGATGCGGATTGGAGGGAAGGCGAAAACAAAAAAGAGGTCGCCGCATGGTCAGTGTCCTCGCCCTCTCCGTCACCTTCGGTGCCACCTCTCCCAAAGAGAGAGGACTTGGCAGCCCGTTTGCGCAAAAAGAAAAAGAGAAATTCACAAAAAAGTGTAAAACAGGGTGCGTTCTGGTGCAAAATGTGGTATCTTATAAAGGTGTTCAAAAATAAAATGCGCCATACGGCGCGCAAAAGGAGAGGAAAGTATATGACATTGGAAACCGGTATCCGCGGGGAACAGAGCGTGCTCGTCACCGCAGCCAATACAGCAAAGACCATGGGCAGCGGCACGCTGGAGGTGTTTGCCACCCCGGCCCTTGTGGCTCTGGCGGAAAAGACCTGCTGGATGAGCGTGGCCGATGCGCTGGACGAGGGCAGCGGCTCGGTGGGCACCAAGCTTGAGCTGGAGCACACCGCCCCCACCCCTGTGGGCATGACCGTTACCTGCGAGAGTGAGCTGGTGGCGGTAGAAGGCCGCAAGCTCACCTTCAAGGTGGCCCTGCACGACGAAAAAGGCCCTGTAGGCGGCGGCACCCACGAGCGTTTTGTCATCAACAACGCCAAGTTCGCAGCCAAGGCGGAGGCAAAGAAGGGGTAAAACTCCTTCCGTCATCGCTGCGCGATGCCACCGTTCCCCTTTTTGTCGCTTACACGACATCTTCCCCCGGCCGGGGGAAGTCTTTCTCAATGAGGGAGGCTTTGGCAGTACGGTAAAGTTCCCGGTTTGGCCAAAGGCTCTCCCTTTGGGAGAGCTGGCACCGAAGGTGACTGAGAGGGCGAGGACGCTGACCGAAGAAAACTATTCTTCATCCGTCTGCTCTGTTTGCTCCAATCGGATCGGCGGCGGGTCAGCTTCCAGCAGGTGCTGCTCAGCACGCTTCTGCGCGTCCTGCAAGAGCTGGGCGGCCTGCACGCTGGCCCGGAACAGCTCAAAATACATCGCTTTATAGTCCGGCGCGGTGCACACCTCCCTTGCATTCGATGGGGATAGTTTTTCCTGCGCAAAGAGGGGTATGCATCCCCGGAAATTTGAAAAAAGAGGAATCCGTTATGAAAAACAAGAACCTTTCATGGTTCGCAGCTCTGCTGGTGTTTGCCCTGCTGCTGTGGTGCACAGCGGCAACGCCCGGCAAGATCGCGGACCCGTCCACCTATACCTGTGCGGTGTACAGCACCATCTTTTCGCTGCTGCCGCCGGTGATCGCCATTGTGCTGGCGCTGAACACCAAGGAGGTGTACACCTCTCTGCTGGTGGGCATCGCATCCGGTGCACTGCTGTATGCCAACGGCAATCTGGAGCTGGCCATCAACACCCTGTTCTTCAATGAGGACGGCGGCATGGTGGCCAAGCTTTCGGACAGCAGCAACGTGGGCATTTTGGTGTTCCTTGTCATGCTGGGCATCCTTGTGGCCCTGATGAACAAGGCCGGCGGCTCTGCCGCCTTTGGCCGCTGGGCCTCCACCCACATCCACTCCCGGGCCGGTGCGCAGTTTGCCACCCTGCTGCTGGGCGTGATGATCTTTGTGGACGACTACTTCAACTGCCTGACTGTGGGCTCTGTCATGCGCCCCGTCACCGACCGGCAGAAGGTGTCCCGCGCAAAGCTGGCCTATCTGATCGATGCCACCGCAGCACCTGTGTGCATCATTGCGCCGGTATCCAGCTGGGCAGCTGCGGTCACTTCCAGCGTGCCGGAAGGCTCCGGCATCAACGGCTTTACCATGTTCCTGCGCACCATTCCTTATAACTACTATGCCCTGCTCACCCTCGTGATGAGCCTGTTCCTCATCTTCACCGGCACGGACTTTGGCTCCATGAAGCTCAACGAGGACAACGCCAAAAACGGCGACCTGTTTACCACCGCCGACCGTCCCTACGGCAACGATGTGGACGATGGCACCGATACCTGCGGCCATGTTGCAGACCTGCTCGCCCCGGTGCTGGTGCTGATCGTGGCCTGCATCTTCGGCATGATCTACACCGGCGGCTTCTTTGAGGGCGTGGACTTCGTTACCGCCTTTGCGGACTGCAACGCTTCTGCAGGTCTGGTGCTGGGCAGCAGCATTGCCCTGCTGTTCACCTTTGTGTTCTACCGCGTGCGCAATGTGATGACCTTTCAGGACTTTGCCGCCTGCATTCCCGAGGGCTTCAAGGCCATGGTCAGTCCCATGCTGATCCTCTCCCTCGCATGGACCCTGTCCGGCATGACCGGCCTGCTGGGCGCAAAATATTACGTTGCCAACCTGCTGAGTGGCTCTGCTGCAGCGCTGCAGTACATGCTGCCGGTCATCATCTTCCTTGTGGCAGTGTTCCTTGCCTTTGCCACCGGCACGAGCTGGGGCACCTTCTCCATCCTCATCCCCATCGTGTGCCATGCCTTCCCGGAGGGCGAGATGCTGGTCATTTCCATTGCGGCCTGCCTGTCCGGTGCCGTCTGCGGCGACCACTGCTCCCCCATCTCGGACACCACCATCATGGCATCCGCCGGTGCCCACTGCAGCCATGTGAACCATGTGTCCACCCAGCTGCCCTACGCCATTACGGCGGCTTCCTGCGCGGCAGTGTGCTATGTCATCACGGGCATTGCACAGGCTTTCCTTGGTGCCAACGGCAGCCTGTTCACCTCGCTGATCCTGCTGGCCGTTGCCATTGCCGTAGAGCTGGTGGTGCTCAGCGTGATCCGTGTGCGCACGAACAAAAAGGCGGCAGAATAAATTCCTGCCCAAAATTCAGCTGTTTCGCTTTGCGCCGCGGCCAAAACGTGGTATTTTTAAATAAAATGAACTATCGGAGGCACACGACCTATGCTGGAACAGGCATTTCAGGACGTATACACCAAATTCAAGCTGCATTTCTACCAGAACGTTTTTCAGCGTTTTGCCACCCGGGAAGCCACGCTGACCACGGTGGAGTCCTTCTGCATGGAGGGCATCATGGCTATGGGCGAACCCACCATTGCGGAGTTTTCCCGCATGATGCAGATCTCCACCCCCAACGCAGCGTATAAGATCGGCAGTCTGGTGAAGAAGGGCTATGTGGAAAAGATCCAGTCCACCACCGACCGGCGCGAGTATCACCTGCGCCCCACCCAGAAGTATATCGATTACTACAACATCAGCTATTCCTACCTGCACACTGTGGTGGAGCGCGCAAGAGAGCGCTTCTCCCCCGAGGACTGTGCAAAGCTGGAGGAGATGCTCACCATTGTGAGCACCGAGCTGATGCCCGAGTTGGATATGCTCAAGAAGGACGAAAAGGCAGAATAAGCAACAAAGAACTCCCGGACATCCGTCCGGGAGTTCTTTTGTTTCCCCTTACTTCTGCTCTTTATCTACTACCTGGATCTTGCCCTTCTTCCACAGCACATAGGAGGTAAGGATGCCGATGGGCAGCATCACGATGATGAAGATGCCCACAAGGCCACCCAGCACGGAGCCGTAGCCTGCAAGGCGTGCGGCGAGGGAGAGCACCGTCATGATGATGAGCACCGGCAGCACGCCCTTGATGCCGCCCTTGACCACCTTGCTGCCGCTGGCAGAGCTGGCGAACAGACCCAGAGCCATGGAGCCGAACAGGGCCGGCGGCAGCGGGCTCTGGATGATGTCCTTCATGGTTGCCATAAAATGTCCTCCCGCTAAATACAGAATGAACGAAAAAAGGCGGGTATTTTCGGCCAGCCGTCCTTGCGATACGGACGGGATACCGGAAAAGACGGCATCTGTCAAACGAGTATGACTAAAGCGCAACCGGCATTTTAGGGATATTTCAGGAACAGGATCCTGCAAAGAACCTTTACTGCATTAAAATAATAAAGCACTGACTGCGAGCCACTTTGTATCCGTTAAAAATTGCATAAAATTTAAAGAAAAAAACTGTCGTTCTGCCAAAAGCAGTGGGGATACACCTTTGCAAAAGCCGTGAGACCTGTTATAATACAGACATATTCATATCGAGAGAATGGGTTTATCGGCGGCAATGAGGCCAAAGAGGAAACCGGCATCGTATTTTGAGGGAAAGACCAATGGAACACGTAACCGAACAACAATTGACAAGGCGGCAGAGCACCGTATGGCGGGCACTGCGTGCCGCCGCACCGCAGACCATCCCGGTGCTGGCGGGCTATTTTGTGCTGGGGATGGGCTATGGCATTTATGTGCAGTCGCTGGGCCTGCCAGTGTGGATGCCCATGCTCATGGGCACGGTGGTGTACGGCGGTTCGCTGGAGTTTGTGCTGGCAAGCCTGCTGCTGAGCGCGTTCTCGCCCCTTTCGGCCTTTTTGATGGCGCTGATGATCCAGGCGCGGCATCTGTTCTACGGCCTTGCCATGCTGGAGCGCTACAAGGGCTACGGCCTGCGCAGCTTTTATATGATCTTTGCCATGAGCGACGAGACCTTTTCCATCACCTGTTCGGCCGAGCCGCCGGAAGGGGTGGACAGGGGCTGGTTCATGTTCTTCATCACCCTGCTGGATCAGTTCTACTGGGTGGCCAGTGCCGGTCTTGGCGCGGTGGTGGGCTCGGTGCTGCCCTTCAGCACCGAGGGTGTGGACTTTGTGATGACCGCCATGTTCACGGTGATCTTCCTCAACCAGTGGGAAAAGGACCGGCAGCACTACAGCGCCCTGATCGGCCTTGCCGCCCCATTGGCGTGTCTGGTGGTTTTTGGCTCCAGCAGCTTTTTGCTGCCCTCCATGGGATGCATTCTGATCCTGCTGCTGGCTCTGCGTAAACCGATCGAAAAGGCCGAAGGCACCGAAGCAGAAAAAAGCGGCGAGGAGGTGGGCGCATGACCGCAGTCCAGATGGGCCTGACCATTGCAGTGTGCACGCCGCCACCATGCTCACCCGCTTTCTGCCCCTTTGTGGGTGTTCCTCTTCCAAGGATCAGCAGCCGCGGAGGTGGTGCGGTATCTGGGCCGGGTGCTGCCCCGCCGCCATCTTTGGTATGCTGATCGTCTACTGCTGAAAAGCGTCACCCCCTTTGCGGGCAGCCGCGGCATTCCGGAGGCCATCGCCCTGCTGGTGACGGTGGGCCTGCACAAGTGGAAGCATGAGACCCTGCTCAGTGTCGCAGGCGGTACGCTGTGCTATGTGCTGCTGGTGCAGCTGGTGTTCTGAAGAAAGAAAAAAGCGCGCTGCCGAGCAGGAAGATTCCTGTACGACAGCGCGTTTGTGCATGGGACGATCCGCTGACAGCGAACCGGAGCAGGACCGTCCGAAAAACCGATGCTTTGCGACCCGGTCACGGAAATTTTTCAAAAAAAGGTGTATACTGTAGAAAAATGCATCCGAAGGAGGGTTTTCCCATGCCCAGCATCATCATTATAGGTTCCGGCCCGGCAGGCATTTCCGCCGCGCTGTACGCTGTCCGCGCCGGTGTGGATACCACGGTGCTCACCAAAGGCCCCGGTGCGCTGGACCGCGCCGAAAAAATTGAAAACTATTACGGCTTTGCCGAGCCGGTCTCCGGTGCGGAACTGGAACGCCGCAGCATCGAGAATGCAAAGCGCCTTGGTGTGAGATTCGTCACAGCCGAAGCCGTGGGCCTGACCTATACGGATAAACTCACCGTAGAAACAGTGGATGAAAATTACCCGGCGGACGCTGTGATCCTTGCCACGGGTGCATCCCGGGCGGTGCCGCGCATTCCGGGCCTTGCCGGGCTGGAGGGGCACGGCGTGAGCTATTGTGCCGCCTGCGACGCCTTTTTCTACCGTGGAAAGGACGTGGCGGTGCTGGGCAGCGGCGAGTACGCCCTGCACGAGGTGCAGGCTCTGCTGCCGGTGGCAAAAAGCGTTGCTCTGCTGACCAACGGCGCACCGCTGACGGCGGACTTCCCGCCAGAGGTCACAGTCTATCCGCAGGCGGTGGAGGCTGTTCTGGGCGAAACCGTTATCACCGGCGTGCAGCTGTCCGGCGGTGTGCAGCTGCCTGTCAGCGGTGTATTTGTGGCACTGGGCGTGGCGGGCAGCACCGCACTGGCTAGGAAGATCGGCGCAGAGGTGAACGGGAACCGCATCGTGGTGGACAAAAAAATGCAGACCACCGATGCCCGGCCTGTATGCGGCGGGTGACTGCACCGGCGGCCTTCTGCAGGTGGCAAAGGCCGTGTATGAGGGCGCGCAGGCGGGTACTGAAGCCGCCAAGGCCCTGCGGAAGGATGAAAAGCAATGTCGGAAACAACAAAGGAACACCGCGATTGTCTGGCCAAAGGTTTTCCCTTCTGGAACGACCTGACACCCGACGAACAGGACATGCTCTGCCGCTATACCCGTCCGGTGCACTACGCAAAGGGGGCAAGGGTGCACAGCCCGCTGGAAAGCTGCGTGGGCATTTTGCTGCTGCGCTCGGGCCAGCTGCGGGCCTACCTGCTCTCGGAGGACGGGCGGGACGTGACGCTCTACCGCCTGTTCGGCGGGGAGGTGTGCATCCTGTCGGCATCCTGCGTGATGGACTCGGTGAACATCGACCTGTATATTGATGCCGAAGAGGACACCGAGGCCTACTGCATCAGCGCGGGCGTTTTCCGCAGGCTGATGCAGCAGAACGTGCATGTGCGCTGCTACGCCTACCAGATGACGGCGGAGCGCTTTTCCGACAGCATGTGGACCATGCAGCAGGTGCTGTTCATGAGCGCAGACCGCAGGCTTGCCATTTTTCTCACCGATGAGCTGGCCAAGACCGGCGGTGATGAGGTGCGCATGACCCACGACCAGATGGCAAAATACATGGGGTCTGCCCGCGAGGTGGTGAGCCGGATGCTGAAATACTTTGCGCAGGAGGGCTGGGTGCGGCTGTTCCGGGGCGGCGTGCAGGTGCTGGACAGGAAAAAGCTGCAGCAGCTGGCAAGAGGAGAATAACAAAAAAGGGGCGATGTGAACATCACATCGTCCCTTTTTGGGTCATAGGTTATCCTTTGCAGCCCTGTTCTTCCCAGTCGCCAAAGTCGCTGGCTTCGGCGATCTTGGTGGGGTCGAATTTTCCGCTCTCGTCTTTGGGGGCAACAGCGGGGCCTGCTTCCACAGGGTTCTGGTTGGGAGCTTCCGGGTCGAACACCGGCTTCTCACCGCCCTCCGCGGGTGCCGCCGGGGCAGAGGCTTCTTCGGCGGGCTGGGCAGCAGCTGCCGCTTCTTCGGCAGGAGCTTCCGGCGCAGCTTCTTCTGCAGCCTTTTCGTTGGCAGCATCGGAGGCTTTGGTTTCCGCTTCGGCGTAGGCTTCGGCAGTCTTGGCGGCTTCCTCAGCGTTCTGCTCGGCGTCCTCCGGGAACTCTACTTCCTCCACATGGAGCGGGTCTTTCTGGTTCAGGATCTTGTCCAGTGCCACAATGGCAGCACCGGTAACGGCCACAGCAGCGGCCGTGCCAAGGATACGAAACAGTGTTTTCATGCCGGGACCTCCTTGAAAGATCAGATCAAGAGAATGTTACCACATCGTTCAGCGGCTTTTCGGCAGGCTCCACCGAAATGGCGGTGAGCACCGGGCCTTTGCCGCGGTAGATGTTATGGAACTTGTAGCCTACCTTTGCGGTCACCCGCACCCATGCGCGCTGCTCCAGCGCCTTGTAGCCATCGTAGCTGCAGGGGAAGCCAACGAACTGGATGTCCTGCACGCAGCAGGTCATGGCGAAACGGCCCGGCACGAAGCTGTTCTTGCCGGCACGGTTGGTCTGACACACCTGTGCAAGGAATTTGACCGTTTTGCCGGTATACTTCTGGGGCTCGTCCTGACAGTCCATGTACCAGATGCCGAAATCGTCATCCGGAACGTCGATGATGTCCGCGTTGATGTCAAAGGGCAGCGGATCAGGGATATCGTCGTAGGCCACGCTGCCGTCGGCAAACTCGTAGGCGATATCGCACTTGCGGGAAGCCTGACGCACCAGCTTGTGCAGCTCCTGACGGGCGGCATCGTTGTTCACGGCCTCAGCGCGGTTGAACACGATCAGCTCACTGCGGGCGATCTTGTCCAGCAGCAGGCTGCGCATGGAGTTGTCGCGGGCGTAGGTCAGGGCGGTGGTGCCGTCGGCGGTGGCGATGCACTGGTACACGATCCAGCTCTCGGGCAGAGCCTCGGCCAGATCCTGCAGCAGCCACATGCCGTTGTACTCAATGACCACACGGCCTGCACCGGATTCCTTTTCCAGCTTGAGCAGATTCTGCGGGTTCAGCTCGGCCTTGTCCTCCAGCACCTTGACGGTCACACCGGGAAAGGCGAACTTTTTGGGATTATACTCTTCTTCGCCCTCCTCGCAGATCAGCAGCAGGGTCTTGTCGCCGGAGTCGAAGTTGGGGTCTTCAAAGGTCTCCTGAATGAATTTGGTCTTGCCGCTTTCCAGAAAGCCCACAAACAGGTAGACCGGAATTTCTTTTGCCATAGGAATGGTTTCTCCTTTTTACTTTAAGCTCAGCAGCCGAACAGCTCTGCAATGGCCTTTTCGTTCAGCTTGGAGCCGATCACGACCAGCTTGCCGCCCACATCTGCACCGCGGGCACGCACTTCCCATTCGCCGGGCACATAGTCGAACTCCAGCCAGCCGTCTGCGCCGCCGTTCACGATGCCCTTGCTGCGCAGGATCATGCCGTAATTGCCGGTATCCAGCTCGGTGAGGGCGTGCTCCACTTCTGCCTTGGTGAATTTGCGGGCCGTCTCGACGCCCCAGCTGGTGAATACCTCGTCGGCATCGTGGTCATGATGATGGTGGTGATGGCCGCAGCAGCAGTGGCCGTCATGGTCGTGATGATGCTCGTGCTCGTCGTCATCATCGTCATCATCGTGGTCGTGATGGTGGCCGCAGCAGCAATGGTCATGGTCATCATGATCGTGATGATGGTGCTCATGCTCATCGTGATCATCATCTTCATCGTGATCGTGGTGATGCTCGTGCTCGTCCTCGTCGTCATCATCGTGGTCGTGATGGTGGCCGCAGCAGCAATGGTCGTGGTCGTCATGATCGTGGTGATGCTCTTCTTCCTCGTCCTCGTGGGAGTGCTCCTCATTGGCCTTTGCAGCCATGGCGATCAGCTCTGCCTTGAAGTCGTCCTTGGTGGACATGGCCTTCAGGATCTGCTCACCGGTCAGTTCGTCCCATGCGGTGGTCACGATGGTAGCGGTGGGGTTCTTCTCGCGCAGCATGGCGACCGCAGCGGCGATCTTCTCTTCGCTGGCGGTCTGGGTGCGGCTGAGCAGGATGCAGCTTGCGTGGCTGATCTGGTCGTCGTAGAACTCGCCGAAGTTCTTCATATACATCTTCACCTTGTTCACATCGGCCACGGTGACAAAGCTGTTCAGCTGCACATCCAGATGCTCGGCCACGCCTTCCACAGCGCGGGTCACATCGGAGAGCTTGCCCACGCCGGAGGGCTCGATGACGATGCGGTCGGGGTGGTACTGCTCCACCACCTGCTGCAGGGCGGTGCGGAAGTCGCCCACCAGAGAGCAGCAGATGCAGCCGGCGTTCAGCTCGTTGATCTGGATGCCGCTTTCCTTCAGAAAGCCGCCGTCAATGCCGATCTCGCCGAACTCGTTCTCGATCAGCACCACCTGCTGGCCGGCAAAGGCCTCTTTGATGAGCTTTTTGATCAGGGTAGTTTTACCGGCACCAAGGAAGCCGGAGAAAATATCGATTTTGGTCATGATTCAATTGCCTCTTTCTTCGAATAGCACACAGAGCCGCAGAGTGCTGGCTCAAAAATCTTACACTCCTATTATAACAAGGCTGTCAATGGGAAAACGGCCTTTTTCAAGAAAAAATTGTAACTTTTTTTGCAAATTGGCGGCATTTTGAGGGAGAACGAACTCCCTCAGTCAAAACCTGACGGTTTTGCCAGCTCCCTCGGGGAGGGAGCCTCTGGCGTGCCCGCAAACTTGGCGCTTACGCCGGAAACTGCAAACCCCTCTGGTGAACCACAAATATAAAAATATTTTCCGCTGAACATAGCCAGAGCGCAAGCGGAGGTCATTCCAAACCGTCCTGCCCCTGCATTGCAATCTTTTTCCCGGAATGATACAATAAGGCCAAACAGAAATGCACCGCTGCCGGGCTTTCCGGTGAGAGAAAAGGAAGCAAATCATATGAGCATGAATACCGTTCCCGAGCGCCTTGCCGCTCTGCGTGCCGCCATGGCTGCAAACGACGTGGCCGTTTATCTGATCCCTGTGGGTGATCCCCACGCCAGCGAATACCTGCCCTGCCATTACACCAGCCTGACCTGGTTCTCCGGGTTCCACGGCGAGAACTCCAACTTCGTGGTCACCCGCACCGAGAGCGCCCTGTGGGCCGACGGCCGTTATTTTGTGCAGGCCGAGAAGGAAATTGCGGGTACCGAGATCAAGCTGCAGCGCATGGGGGAACCCGGCGTGCCCACCGTGGAGGAATACTGCGCAAATGCCCTGAATGTGGGCGAAGCACTGGGCCTGTGCGGCCTGACCGCCAGCACGGCCCTCGTGAACGACCTGAAAAAGGCACTGGAAAAGAAGGGCGCTTTCATCAAGACCCTGAACCTTGAGGACGAGCTGTGGACGGAGGGCCGCCCTGCCCTGCCGGATACCCCAGCGTGGATCCTGCCGAAGGAATATGCGGGCTTCTCCCCGGCGGAAAAGCTGGATCAGCTGCGCAGCAAGCTCAAGGAGCTGGGCTGCACCGCTCAGTTTGTGGGCAAGCTGGATAATCTGGCATGGCTTTTGAACCTGCGCGCCATGGACATTGAGTGCACTCCCTATGCCATGGCCTACTGCTATGTGACCCCCAGCCGCGCGGTACTCTTCATCAACACGGCCCGCGTCACCCCGGAGGCAAAGGCAGAGCTGGAAGCCAACGGCATCACGCTGGCGGAGTATGATGATGTGCTGAAGTTCCTCGCTGCTGAGACGGAACCCCAGACCGTGCTGACCGAGTGCGCCACGGTGAACTACGCCGTGTATCAGGTGCTGGAGCAGAACCCTGCCCTCACCGTGAAGGACGGCACCGACCCGCTGCTGATGATGAAGGGCGTGAAGAACGAAACGGAGCTTGCCCACACAAAGCAGGCCCATATCCGGGACGCTGTGGCCATGGTGCGGTTCCAGATCGAGCTGGAAAGCCGCCTTGCTGCCGGTGAGACCCTGACCGAGCTGACGGTGGATGAAATTCTGCACAAGTACCGCAGTGCGGACGATAAATTCCTTGTGGAAAGCTTTGGCACCATTGCGGCCTACGGCGGCAACGCAGCCATGATGCACTACCACGCCACCCCGGAAGATCACGCTGTGCTGGAAAAGAAGGGCTTTCTGCTGGTGGACAGCGGTGCCACCTACATGGACGGCACCACCGACATCACCCGCACCTACCCGCTTGGCCCGCTGACCGAGGACGAAAAGCGCTTCTACACATGGACTCTGCAGAGCCACATCGACCTTGCCAAGGCCGTCTGGCTGGATTACTGCGAGTGTAAGATGATCGACACCATTGCCCGGGAACCGCTGTGGCGGCACCTCATCAACTACCGCTGCGGCACCGGTCACAGCGTCAGCTTTGTGGGCAACGTGCACGAAGGCCCCCATGCCCTGAACAGCCGCAACACCACCCGGATGCGTCCCGGCATGGTGGTCACCGACGAGCCGGGCGTTTACGAGACCGACCTCGTGGGCATCCGCATCGAGAACGAGCTGGTGTGCGTGCACAAGGCCGATAACCAGTACGGTACCTTCCTTGGTTTTGAACCGCTGATGTTCGTGCCCATTGCCACCTCTCCCATCCTGCCCGGTGTGCTGGATAAGGACGAGATCGCATGGCTGAACGATTACCACCGTCAGGTGTTTGCAAAGCTGGCACCGCACCTGAACGACGAAGAGCGCAGCTGGCTGGCGGAGAAGTGTGCCGCCATCGGCTGCTGAGAAAGCGCAAAAAACACCCGGAGCCGTGCAGGAGCCAGAGCGGCTCTCGGCGGCAGCCGGGTGCTTTTTATAGGGTCACAGCTTGCAGCAGTGCGTTTGTGGGGTGTCCAGCGGCGGAAGAGTGAACTCGTTTTCGCCAAAGGGCGAACGCAGGATGGCCGCCCGCGTTTCCGGGTAGATGCCAAGTTCGGTGTAGATGTCCCGGTACAGGAGCATCACCCGCCGCCGCAGCGAAAGGATGTCGGCGGTGGTCACTCTGGAGTGGGAGACGCTCTGGCCGTTCTGCAGGTAGTAATAGCCGATGTCCGGGATGGAAACGGCGGTGCGCACATAGCGCAGATATTCGGTGTTGAACAGCTGATCCTCCGCAAACAATTCTTTGCGGAAATGGAGGCTGTACTTCCGCAGGAGGTCACGGCAGTAGAGCTTGTTGCAGGGGCTGCCATAGTAGAAGGTGTTCGGCTTCTGGATCAGATGCTTTGCGTACTCCTGTCCGGTGTACACCCCGGCAGGCAGATAGCCATAGGCCTGGGTGCGGGGCGGATTGCGCTGGAGCACATGCTGCAGCGCCTTTTCCCATGGGCGGATGTGCTCCACATAGTTTTCCGGGTACACCATCCAGAAGGGCGCGATCACAAGATCGGCGGTGTGGGCCTCGGCGGCGGAGACCAGCTTTTCCGTAAAATCGGGGGCCAGCCAGTCGTCGCTGTCCACAAACTGGATGTATTTGCCGTGGGCTAGCGCAATGCCCTGATTGCGGGTATCCGCTGCGCCGGTGTTGGTTTTATCCACCAGTGCAATGCGGTGGTCGTTGGCGGCAAGGGCGCGGCAGACGGCAAGGGTGTCGTCGGTGGAGCCATCGTTCAGCAGCAGGATCTCAATGCTTTTATAAGTCTGGGTGCAGATGCTTTTGACACAGCGGGCAATGCACCCGGCAGTGTTGTACATGGGCACGATGATGCTTACAAGGGGAAATTCCATAGGTTCTCCTTTTCTCAGATGCGGCTGTGGGTGCGGGCAAATGCGTCGGAAAGCTTCTGCACCGGGCCGTTGGGCAGAGGGCTTTCAAACAGGCTCAGATAGATGCCGTGCAGCCGCAGGCGGAATTTATCGTACACGCCCAGCTGGATGCACAGTTCCTTGTAGGTGTGGTACATCCGACTGCGGTGGCGCAGCATGTCCGCCGCGCTCACCTGCGTATGGCATACGCTCTGCGGGTTCTGAATGTAGCAGTAGGCGGCTTCGTCGATGGCGGCAAACCGCTGTGCCACCTGCAGATACCGGGTGTTGAACAGCTGGTCCTCGGCGTATACCACATGCTCGAACCGGATGTGCGCCATCTGGATGAGATCCCGGCGGTAGAGCTTGTTCCAGAGCACGCCGTAGTAAAAGGCAGCGGCATTGCCGGTGAGCTGCCACAGGTAATCCACCTTGTTGTACACCCCGGCGGGCAGCAGGCTGTACTCCCGGGTGTCATAGCCGCCATCCTTGCGGGGCACCATCATCCGGTAGGGAGCCAGCACAAGGTCGGCATGGCTGCGCTGCATAGCAGCCACCAGGTTTGCGGTGCAGCCCGGCAGCAGGTGATCGTCGCTGTCCGCAAACTGGATGTATTCGCCGTGGGCAAGGGCAAGGCCGCAGCTGCGGGTGTCTGCTGCGCCGGTGTTGGGCTTGTCCACCACACGGATGCGGCTGTCGGCGGCAGCAAGCTTCCGGCAGACAGCAAGGGTGTCGTCGGTGGAGCCGTCGTTCAGCAGAAGAATCTCAAGCTCCGGGTAGCTCTGGGATGTGATGCTCTCCACACAGCGGGAGATGAAGCCCGCCGCGTTATAGGCGGGCACAATAACGCTGACAAGCGGCTGCGGCATGGCGGGTCCCTCCGTTTTTTCTTTTTTCGATGCAGCAAAGTTTTATTTATCATACTCCAGCCCTGCGCAAAAATCAAGGCGGGCGGCTGGCGGAAAGGAGAATGTGAGATGGTATTTCACATTGCGGTATGCAGCCCGGACGCGGCCTTGCGCAGCGGGCTGGAACGCCAGTGCATGGAATATTTTGCCCGGCGGCAGGATGCGTGCATCGTGCAGCAGCTGCCGGATGCAGATGCGCTGCTGCGCCGGGACACCGAGGGAGAACGGTTTGACCTGTATCTCATCGAGCTGGGCGCTGTAGCGGCCCCGGCAGGGCTTTCGGCGGCTGCGGAGCTGCGCCGCCGGGGCCGCAGGGCTCCGCTGGCCTTTGCGGCCCGCACACCGGCCCACGCCTACAGTGCTTTCCGGGTGGATGCCATGCAGTATCTGCTTCTGCCGGTGCACCAGCAGGAGCTTTCGGCCCTGCTTGCCCGCGCCACCGAGCCGGAGTACGGCCCGGCAATGACCGTTGTCACCGCCGAAGGCCTGCGGGCGCTGGCCTATGCGCAGATCGAATATCTGGAGTGCACCCACCATGTGGTGCACTTCCATCTGCTCAGCGGCGAGGATGTGGTGTCCCTTTCGCTGCGGGTGTCCTTTGCCGAGGTAGCAAAGCCGCTGCTGGAAGACGGGCGTTTTTTGCAGCCGCACCGCTCCTATGTGGTCAATCTGGCGGCGGCACAGCTGCTGACGGCGGGCGAGCTGCAGATGTGCAGCGGTGCGCGCATCCCCATCCCGCGCGGACGGGAGGGTGCAGTGCGCGAAGCCTTCCGCAGCTGGATCGACCGGTAAAATGGCAAACAAAAAAGAGCCGCTTTCACGGCTCTTTTTTTCGTGTCCGGAGATCAGGCATCGGGTTCGGTTTTGTGTTTCTTTTCCTTGTCGGAAGCATCCAGAACACCAAAGCCCCAGCGGTTGGCCATGTCCATGATGATCTTCTGGGGAGAACCGGAGGGATAGGCGTTCTCGGAGAACGCGGTCAGGAATTTATACAGCTGCGGCTGCACCTGATCGTACAGGCCCAGCTTTGTGTACAGCTCCTTGTAATAGCGGAACACCTGCAGTTTGTTCTGCACGATGGAAGCCAGATTGATCTGGGTGTGGCAGATGCTCTGGGGGTTCTGCACATAGTGGTAGCCCGCTTTGGAAATGGATACGAAAACATTGGCGTACAAAATGTATTCCAGGTTGAAAACCAGATCTTCGGCCCAGCGCACCTCGCTGGTGAACTGAAGATGATGGTCTGCCAGAATATCCCGGCGGTAGAGCTTGTTCCACAGCACGCTGTAGAAGAAGGATGCGGGCTTCTCCATCAGGCGCAGGGCAAAGGTATCGCGGTCGTAGATGCCCTCGGGCAGGAAGCCGTATTCACGGATATCATCAGGCTTTTTCTCGGCATCGATGCCAAGGTTCTCCTGCAGGTTTTCCAGTGCCTGCGTGGCCTTGGAAGAGTTGGCGGGAATCACCATCCAGTAAGGTGCAATGACCAGATCGGCGTTGTTCGCTTCGGCGGCAGTCACCAGCCGCTCGGTAAAATCAGGGTCGAGATAATCGTCGCTGTCCACAAACTGCACATACTTGCCCCTTGCAAGGGACATGCCGCAGTTGCGGGTCTCCGACACACCGGAATTGGATTTGTCCACCAGAACGATGCGGGGGTCCTTTTCACGGAATTGCTCACAGATGGAAAAGCTTTCGTCCCGGGACCCGTCGTTGACCAGAATGACCTCGATATCCTTCCATGTCTGGGCACAAATGCTCTCCAGACAGCGGGCAACACTATTCTGCACGTTGTACACAGGCACGATAATGCTGACGAGTGGGTTGTTCATGACGGAAGGTCTCCTCTTTACGGATATTATACCTTTATATTAAAAATCACAGAGTGTATTCTCACAAATGAGGACACTTCCCCCTTGGGGCAGTCCTATTTATAATATCATACTCTTCTTGCGCACAAAATGCAAGAGCAAAGAAGGATCAGATAAAGAAAAGAACCGCACGCTGCGGCCCTTTTTTCTTACACACGTGTCCAGTCCAGCGCATCCCACCGGGGCACGAACTGGCTGCAGATGCGGCGCATCTCCGGCTCGTCGGCGGCAGAGGTGCGGTCTGCAATGCCAATGACGTAATACCCGGCCTTGTGGGCGGTGGCGGCGGCGTATACGGCATCCTCGCACACGGCGCAGGCGGCGGGGTCTGCACCGCCCAGACGGCTCATGCACTCAAAGAACACCTCCGGGTGGCTTTTGTGCAGCACGCCCTGCGCTTCCACGATGAAGGAGAAATACTGCGCGATGCCCAGCCGGGTAAGCACGGTGCGGCACTGTTCGGCCCAGGTGTTGGAGCAGATGCACATGCGTGCGCCCTCGGCCTGCAGCTTTGCCAGCATCGTGCGCACGCCGGGTTTCAGCTCCACGGTCTCGTACAATTCGGCGATCACCTCGCGCATCACGGCAAAGTAGCTCTCCTCGGTCAGCGGCAGATCGTATTCCCGGATCAGATACTGTGCGCCCTCCTGCATTCCCATGTTCAGCAGTGTGGCGCGCAGATCCCCCCGCGGGGTGCGGCCATAGCGGCGCAGCAGTGCGTCGGGGCACCCTCCCACACCACGGTCATGCTGTCGGTCAGGGTGCCGTCCATATCAAAGATCCATTGCTTGCAGTGCATGAGAATGCCTCCTTTTGAGATCCTGACAAGTATACCATGTTTCTTTGCCGGGAGAAAGGCATCAATTTACAAAAAACGGAAGAAATTTCTCTGGAAATATGCTATAATCTGAACAAAACCGGAAACGATCAAAGGAGGCGGATGCAATGGATGAACGCAGTGCGCCGTGCAAAGCTCTGGTGCTGGCGGGCGGCGGAGCCAGGGGCAGCTATCAGGTGGGCGTGTGGCGCGCGCTGATGGAGCTGGACTGGCACCCGCAGATCATTACCGGCACCAGCGTTGGCAGCCTGAACGGTGCCATGTTCGTGCTGGACCAGTACGAGACGGCCCGCGATATGTGGCTGGCCATCCGCAGCAAGGATGTGATGGAGCTGCCGGAGGAGGATGCCGACCTTTCGGCCCTGCACCAGTTCCTGCGCAGCGTGGTGAAAGCCGGCGGCATGGATGTGACCCCGCTGGAAGAGATCGTGGAGCGGGTTCTGGACGAGGATGCCCTGCGCGCGGCTCCCATCCGCTTCGGCCTTGTCACGGTGGAGCAGCGGGGCTTAAAGCCCCGGGAGCTGACGCTGGACGAGATCCCGGCAGGAAAGGTCAAGGACTACCTGATGGCCTCCGCTGCCTGCTTCCCGGCGCTGCGTGCGCGGGAGATCGACGGGGTCAAGTTTCTGGATGGCGGCTACAGCGACAACATGCCCACCGGTCTTGCCAAACGCATGGGCGCGGATGAACTGGTGTGCGTCGATCTGGAAGGCGTGGGCATCACCCGCCCCAACCTCACCGGCCTGCCCACCGTCATGGTGCGCAGCTACTGGGAGCTGGGCGATATCCTGCACTTTGACCCCGACACCGCCCGCCGCAACATCGAGCTGGGCTACTATGATACCCGCCGCGCTATGGGATATCTGCGGGGGTGTGCCTATGCTGTCTCCTGTGATGCCCAGAGCTGCGCGGACGCTGCTGCGTTCCACGCAAAATTTGAGCGGGTGCAAAAGGCCGTGCGGGAGAAATACCCGGTCACCCTGACGGCGGATGCGGCCCTGCTGCTGGCCAAGATGAAGGATGCCGACCTTGCCCCGCTGGAAGCCGCCGCGGAAGATGCCGGTGTGGACCCGGCCCATTACTACACCACCCATACTTTGTGCGATGCATTCCTTGCAAAGTGCGATCAGGCACGGATGCAGAGCTTTGCACCGCTGTTTGAGGGCAGTGCCGATGCGGCGCGGGCCGCACTGGCCGCGCTGCTGCCCAATACCTTTTTGCAGGCGCTGGTCTGGCGCACCCTGACCACGCCGGAAGCCGAGCTTTTGCCGGAGGTGACCGAACATGAAAGTGTATAAAGGTTCCTGCGCTTCTCCCGGCCTTGTGCTGGGGCAGGTGAGCCGTCTGGAGCACCATGTGGAGACCACGACCGTGGGCCCCTTTAAACCGTCCCGGGAGCTGCAGCTGCTCACCGATGCCATCCGCACCGCACAGGACGAGCTGGAATCCATGGCAGACCGTGCCGCACCCAGCGAGCAGGCCATCTTCCAGTTCCAGAGCATGATGCTGGACGACGAGGGCATGATGAACGAGGTGCGCTTCTGCATCAATGCAGGCATTGGCGCGGCAGCGGCCATGAATCAGGTGGGCCAGCGCTACGCCGACCAGCTGGCCAACATGAAGGACAACCCTTACATGCAGCTGCGCAGTGTGGATATCCTCGACGCAAGCCGCCGGGTCATCAACATCATCACCAACCGCCCCCGCATGTGGCTGGCGCTGGATCACCCGGTGATCCTTGCCGCAGAGCGGCTGATGCCCACCGACCTGTTCAGCGTGCCCTCCGGCATGATTTTAGGCATCATCACGGCAGAGGGCAGCGGCCAGAGCCACGCGGCCATCATTGCCCGGGCAATGAATATCCCGGGCATCGTGCAGGTGGGCCGGGATTTTCTGGACGACTGCGACGGCCGCACCGTGATTCTGGATGCCACCGGGGGCCAGTGCACGCTGGACCCGGACGCTGCCGCCCGCCAGCAGGCCGAGACCCGCATCTGCGAGCTGCAGCGGGAGAACGAAGAGATGGGGCAGCTGCATGCTCTGCCCAGCAGGACAAAGGACGGCCAGCCCTTTGAGCTGCTGGCCAACTGCTTTGGGCCGGAGGACATCGACACGGCCATGCAGTCCGGTGCACAGGGCGTGGGCCTGCTGCGCACCGGCTACATGATGCTGCCGGGCCGCATTCTGGACGAGCAGGAACAGTATTTCTTCTACTGCTCCTGTCTTGCTGCCGCCAAGGGCTGCCCGGTAACGGTGCGCACCTTCGACTTTGGCTCAGACCGCACCATTTCCGACGCCTATCAGGGCCTGCAGTCTTCCAAGCTTGGCCTGCGGGGCATCCGCAACAGTCTGCGCCAGCCCCACCAGTTCGAGACGCAGCTCTGTGCACTGCTGCGCGCCGCCGCCCGCGGCCCGCTGCGGGTGATGTTCCCCATGGTGACGAATGTGGAGGACTGGGACGCAGCCATGCGTGTGGTGGAGCGCTGCCGCGAGCACCTGCGGGAGCGCGGCGTGGCGTTCAACGAAGATACAAAGTTCGGCGTGATGCTCAGCGTACCCGCTGCCTGCCTGACCGCTGAGGAATTTGTAGAGCACGGGGTCGATTTTCTTGTGGTCGGCACCAACGACCTGACCCAGTACACCCACGCGGCAGACCGGGAGCTTGCCAGCGCCGAGCACTACTACCGCCCGGCCAGCAAGGCCATGAAAAAGCTCATCACCATGGTGCTGGATGCCGCAAAGGCGCGCAATGTGCCGGTGACCATCTGCGGCCTTGCGGTGGGCAACCCGGCCAACACGGTGCAGTATCTGCAGCTGGGCCTGCGCAGCTTCTCGGTGAGCCCGCAGAACCTTTTGAATGTGAAGAAAGCTCTGCTGGAGCTCTGACGCTCCAAACTATTTTTGACACAGCAGCCCGGAACGATCTGTGGGTCGTTCCGGGCTGTTTTTTCTGCGGCTGCGAAAGCATTTTCTCTTCCATTTTTTTACAGAACGCACGAAAAAAACGGGGGGGGGTATCCAAAAGGTTCGTACAGAATGAAGATTGCGCCTTGCTGCAGAAGTGCTATACTTTAAATGTTTAAAACGTGCGGGCAGGCGAAAAAAGCTTGCATGCACGAAAAAAACGAGAGAGGAGTTATCTTTATGAAGAAGTTTGGCACACGGCTCATCAGTGCGGTACTTGCAGGCTGCATGATGACCTCTGTCCTTCCCGTGAGCGCATTTGCTCTGGAGGGAAGTACAGAATTTGAAGGCAATGTGAGCGCACAGGAAAATTCCGATGCGCCTGCAGAGCCCTCCGGAGAGGTGGCAGCGGCCTGCCCCCTGACCGGCGGCGAGACCATCAACAAGAAGTTCATTGAAGAGCATGGCGGCAGCAAGGTTTATTCCATGAGCGGTACCTATACAGATGGGATCGTGATCGACGCTGAGGACGACGATGTGGTCATCAACGTCACCGCAGAAACGACCTTTGATAAAAAGGATGGGAATAAAAAAGACTGTGCGAACTTTATTACAGTCCGCAGAGCCAAGAGCGTGATCGTCAACGCTGAGGGGCAGACCATCACGACGGCAGAGGGGGGCCTCGCCTTCAGCCGTTGCTTCTATGCCGAAAACAGCTTCACGGGCACCGCAGAGCTTCACGGCGGCAACTATAACTGGCAGTGTGACGACATCTCCGCATGCTATCTGCTCGGCGGCAACTGGACGTTTGACAATCTCACCCTGAAAACCATCCAGTGTGCTATTGAAACAGATAAGGGAGCCAATGTGACCGTCAATGGCGGCACCTACGACTGCCACGATAGCGACAGCGCGACGTTTATGATCATGAATTCCCCCAGCTCGTCCTTCAATTATGTGACAGCCTCCGGCGCGGGCTGGGTCCTGGACGCCATCAACAGTTGGGTCGATGTCGTCGGCGGCTCTTACTCCCGCAATAAGGACGTCGAGGTATTCATACAACGTCCGACGCTGCGCGCCTCCGATAATGCAACGCTGAACGTCACAAATGCCGATGTCACCGGAACCTACTGCGATGTGTTTGTGACGGGCGCCACCGCCAACCTTTTCGGCGGTACTTATACCAACACCAACGAGTATATCAACCATGAGCCTATTAACTACGAGTCCCCTGCACTGAAGGTATGGAACGGCGGCACATTGAGCGTCAATGGTGCCACTGTGGATTGCACGGGCGGCAATGCTGCCATTTCTTCGGGCGAACCGGCAGGGTCGGATTACGATGATCAGGCCGGCGGCAAGCTGGTCGTTGAGAACTGCACGATCAAAAACAGCAAATACGGCATTTATCTCGGTCAGGGCAGCAACGCCTCCGCAGAGCTGAAGAGTGCCACGTTTGAGGGGACCGAGAGCAATATTTACCTCGATTCCAACAAGGAGATCACCATCAGCGATACCTTTACCACCCCCGCCACCATCAAGGTTGCCGACCCGGAAGAAGGCCGTCAGCTCACGGTCGCAGGCAATGCAAACAAGCTGAACCTTAAGGGCCAGAACGAGAGCTACCGCGTGGCGTATGACAAGGCACAGCACTATTATTACCTGACCCAACGGGCACCCGGCTACACCCTGACCGCCAAGGATGCCACGGCAACGATCAAGGTCGGGGGCGTTGACACTAAGGTTGACCCCAATGACGAGATCTACGAAGGCACCCCGGTCACCCTGACCGCAGACCCAGCCCCCGATGGACAGAAGTTCGCAGGCTGGGCCGGGATCGTGATCTTGAACGGCGTTGTACAGAATGAAATGAATGACCTGCTGAGCTTCCCCAATGAGGAGGACCATACCACGGCGAACTTTGAAATGCCCAAAGGCAACGTGACGGTCAGAGCCGTGTACGAAGCCGTGGACCCCGTGGAGCCGCCTGTGGACCCGGTAGACCCGGTGGACCCGGTGGGCCCCGTGGACCCCGTCCTGCCCGGTGTCATCATCGGCGGCGCTGTAATCCTGGGTGCCTATGAGACCGGCACCGGCATCTACCGTCTGATGAACATGCAGGGCCTCCCCCTGCCGTCTGACCGCATCGAGCTGGCAGAGCTGGTCTGGGAGCGTGCAGGCAAGCCGGAGCCGCAGAACATGACCGATGAGGACCTGTATGCGGACATTGACGCCGCCGACACCGATGCCCAGAAGGCTGCACACTGGATGGTGGAGCAGGAGCTGATGAAGTTCGATGAGGACAACAACAAGTTCCATCCGTGCTTCCCGGTCAGCAAGCTGCGCGTCTGCCTTACCTGGCAGAATGCAAAGGACAAGGGTCTCATTGACTGATCTGCCCTGCGTCTGCACAGCGGAACAATAAAAAAACAAGGGGCCGCTCCCGAAAAGGAGCGGCCCCTTGTTGCTGTCCGGAAGGCCCGCAGGCGCTGCCGGGCAGCACAAAGCATTATTCCAGATTCCCCGTCAGGGTCATTACCGAAGCAAGCACGGCCAGCGGGGCGGTCTCGCACCGCAGGATGCGGGGGCCAAGGCCCACCGTTCTGGCACCGGCCTTTGCAGCCATCTCGGCTTCCTCGGCGGCAAAGCCGCCCTCGGCACCAGTCACGATGGCGATTTTCAGTTTTTCACCATCGGCGGGCTTTGCTGCGGCCAGCAGGTCGCGCAGGGGCGCGCCGCCGCACTCGTAGCAGAACAGCACAAGGTCGTACTGTGCAAAGGTGCGGCACACGGCACCAAAGTTTGCCAGCGGCAGGGCCACATCCGGCAGAATGCCCCGGCCGCACTGCTTGGCGGCTTCCACCGCAATGCGGTTGTAGCGCTCGTTCTTCTGCTCCTCTTTTTTTGGCGCGGCCACGCAGTACCGGCTGAAGAAGGGCACGATGTGGGCTGCGCCCAGCTCCACGCCGTGCTTGATGATCTGCTCCAGCTTGTCCTGCTTGGGGTAACCGGCCAGCAGAGTGACCTCCACGCTGGGTTCGGCGGCGCTGGGATAGCCCGGCTCCACCCGGAACTCCACACACTCATCGCCAAAGCCGGTGATGGTGGCGGTGTATTCCACGGCGTTGCCGTCGCATAGAATGACAGTATCGCCCAGCCTTGCGCGCATCACGCGGGCAAGATGGTGGGCATCGGCCCCGCGCAGGGTGGCGGTGCCGTCAGAGATCTCGGTGGTAAAATAACGGTGCGGCATAGTGGTTCTCCTTAAACGTCCTCGCCCTCTCAGTCTTTGCTTCGCAAATCCAGGTTCCCCCTTTTGTCACCTACGGTGACATCCTCCCCCGGCCGGGGGAAGTCTTTCCTCAAAGTGGGAGCCCTTGGCAGTCCACGCAAACTTCATCTCTTTGCCAAGGCCTCTCCCCTTTGGGGAGAGGTGGCACCGAAGGTGACGGAGAGGGCAAGCCAGCTGAAAGAAATCATGAAAGCTTCTGTAATTACGCTTTCTTGCAGACGATGCACTCCCAGCCGCGCTTCTCCTTCACTTCCACAACGGCAAGGCCGGCTTTTTCCAGCCCGGCGATCACTTCGTCCTTGCGGCTGTCGATGATGCCGCTGGCAATAAAGGTGGCACCCTCCGCCATCAGGCCGGGCACGGCAGGAGCCAGAGACAGGATGGCATTGGCCACGATGTTGGCGGTGATGATGTCGTATTTGCCGCTGGCCTTATCGGAAAGGTCGCCCACCAGCACGGTCAGCTTGTCCTGCACACCGTTCAACGCGGCGTTCTCGCCTGCGGTGCGCACGGCCACAGGGTCGATGTCCACGCCCTCGGCCACGGCAGCGCCCAGCTTCAGCGCCGCAATGGCAAGGATGCCGCTGCCGGTGCCGATGTCCAGCACCCGCTCGCCGCCGGTCACCCGCTCGTCCAGCGCTTCCATGCACAGGCTGGTGGTCTCGTGGCCGCCGGTGCCGAAGGCAAGGCCCGGATCAAGGATCAGCTTTACCCGGTCGGTGTCGTACTGCTGCCACGAGGGCACCACCGCCAGACGTTTGCCGATTTCCAGGGGGTGATAATACTTGCGCCAGCCGTTCTGCCAGTCCTCCTGCTCCACGCCCTCGGTCTCTACGGTGTAGGCGATGTTTGCAGCTTCCATGCGGGCGGCAATGAGGGCCAGCGTTTCCACGGGGGAAGCGCCCGGCTCCAGATACATATGGATGATAACGGTATCGCGGGGCTTGTCCAGCAGCTCCTGCTCGATCAGATCCACATGGGCGATCTCGGCCACCTGCTGCTCGATGTCGCTGTAGTCTTCGATATAGATGCCGCCCTCGGCGATCATGGTGGCAACGGCTTCGGCGTTGTCGGCGTCGGCCTTGGCCACGGTCAGGCGGATATCAGTCCATTCCATAAAATAAACCTCCTTCGGGTTCCCGCTTTTCTTATAATAGTATAGTACCCGATTCGGCTGTGGGATGCAAGCCTTTGGGCAAAATGTACGTAAAAAGAAAAGATTTTCAACATAAAGACGACCCTTGTGCGGAAAACCCAAAAATTATCGACTGAAAAACTGCCAAATGAGGACTTTTGATGCATTTTGATAGAAAAAAGGCGAAAGGGACTTTCTTTTTTTGCGGAAATATGTTACTATTCTATTACGGAATTATGGACGGCCTGCAACCAGAGGCGTCTGTAAACACAAACATTTCTTAAGGAGGAATGTGCTTTATGATGAAGTATCTCCAGAAACTGGGCAAAGCTTTGATGCTTCCCGTCGCTGTGCTGCCGATTTGCGGCATCCTGATGGGCATCGGCTACGCTCTGGCTCCCGCTGTTATGGGTGCCGAGGGCGCAACTTCCGGCGCAGCATACACCGTCGGCTTCCTGCTCATCAAGGCAGGCGGCGCTCTGATCGATAACATGGCATGGCTGTTTGCCATTGGTGCCGCTGTCGGCCTTGCTGACAACGATGGTACCGCAGGTCTGGCCGGTCTGGTCAGCTTCCTGATGATGCAGCAGCTGCTGAACCCCGGTGTGGTCAGCGCTGTGCGCCACATCGAAGAGGGTACCGCTACCTACATTGCATACCAGAAGGTCGCCGGCAACTCCTTTATCGGCATTCTGGCTGCCGTCATCGGCGCTGCCTGCTACAACAAGTTCAAGGATACCCAGCTGCCTGACTGGCTGGCATTCTTCTCCGGCAAGCGCTTCGTTGCGATCGCTACCGGTCTGATCTCCATCGTAGCATCTGTTGTTCTGCTGTTCGTCTGGCCCGTCATCTTCGACGCACTGGTCGCAATCGGCAACGGCATCGCTGGCATGGACGGCATCGGCGCCGGCATCTACGCCTTCCTGAACCGTCTGCTCATCCCCACCGGCCTGCACCACGCTCTGAACAACGTGTTCTGGTTCGACACCATCGGTCTGGGCGACCTGACCCACTTCTGGGCAGGTGAGACCAGCGCTGATGTGGGCTGGAGCCTTGGCATGTATATGTCCGGCTTCTTCCCCTGCATGATGTTCGGTATTGCCGGTGCTGCTCTGGCTATGGTCAAGACCGCTAAGAACAAGAAGGCTGCTATTGGTCTGGTCGTCTCCGCTGCCATCTGCGCATTCGTCTGCGGCGTTACCGAGCCCTTCGAGTTCGGCTTCATGTTCCTGTGCTTCCCGCTGTACGTTGTGTACTCTGCTCTGTACGGCATCTTCACCATCATCACCTACTACACCGGTTTCCGTGCTGGCTTCTGCTTCTCCGCAGGCGCTACCGACCTGGTGTTCTCCGCTTCTCTGCCCGCAGCTGCTAAGACTTGGATGATCATTCCTCTGGGCATCGCAGCATTCCTGGTGTTCTACTTCGTGTTCTACTTCGCTATCACCAAGTTCGACCTGAAGACCCCCGGCCGTGAGGATGACGACGAGGAAGCTGAGAAGAAGGTCGTTCTGGCTAACAACAACTACACCGAAGTTGCTTCCGCTGTTCTGGCTGCTGTCGGCGGCAAGGAGAACGTGAAGGACGTTGGTTACTGCGCAACCCGTCTGCGCTTTGAGGTGAAGGATAACGCTAAGGTCGATGAGAAGGCTGTCAAGGCTGCCGGTGCTGCCGGTGTTATCCGTCCCAGCAAGAACGCTTGCCAGGTGATCATCGGCACCAAGGTTCAGTTCGTGTACGACGAGCTGAAGAAGATGCTGTAACGCACACAGCATTCTGAACGGAGTTTGTGCGGGAGACTGGTTGCTCCTGCATTCCCATAAAAGCCGCCGGGAGCAGGGCAGAACCTGCCGCTCCCGGCGGCTTTTTGCGTTCCCGCGCGGAGTGTGCTATACTGGTTCAAAAGGCAGATACGGGAGGAAAAACCATGAGCAAAGTGTACAGCTGGCGGAAACTGAACGAAAAAGAACTGACGCGGGTCTATCTGGACGAAATGCGGCGGGACTTTCCGCCCACGGAGCTAAAGCCCCTGAGCATGATCCTGAACAGCGAAGCGGACGGCACAGCCCACACATGGGGCGTGTTCGACGGCGAAACACTGGCGGCGTACCTGCTCATGGTGCGCCCGGCAGGCAGCAGGGTGAGCCAGCTGGATTACTTTGCCGTGCTGCCGGAATACCGTGCTGCAGGGCTGGGCGCGCAGCTGCTGGCCGACCTGCCGCAGCACGAGCGCGGTGCGCAGGCCATCCTCATTGAGGCCGAATGCCCGGATAAGGCGGAGGACGAAGCTATGGCTGCGCGGCGGCTGGGCTTTTACTCCCGGTGCGGGGCCCGGGACACCGGCTTCACCGAGCACCTGTTTGATGCATGGTTCCGCATTCTGGTGCTGGACTGCCCGGGTGCCGGTACCTTTGCGGACCGGCAGGCCGTGGATGCCCTGGTGGACTGCTACCGCCGCACCATCAGCGAGACCGAGTGGCAGAAGTACGTGCAGTTCTACTGCCCGGACGGAACAAAATACTGCTGAGCAGAAGGCGCTCTATGCAAATTATGTGTACAGAGCGCCTTTTTGCCATATTTTTGTTGACAGACTCCCAAAAAGTGGTACGCTAAAAGCACAGAAAAACGCTTTTAGAGGAGGGCAATATTATGGCAGAAAAAATGACCCGGCGTACCTTTATGAAGAGCGCAGCAGCAGCGGACCGGCACAAAACGAGGTGCGCGTTGGTGCATTTATCGTTGCAGTGTACGATGCGAAGGGGAATGTCGGTGGCACAGTCCTTGGAAGTGGAAGCAATGGCAGCATCACTGCGACGGTGAAACTGACATACAGCAGCAGCGGTAAGGGCTTTGTGGAATATCCTTATGAAGGAATGTTTACCGCGAAGGTGAAGGAAAACCAGCTGAAAACGCTGAAGCCGACCAGTGGAAAGCTTCAGGCATCCAATGCTTTTGGCCCGTATAAGAAAGAAAATGTTACCCAGCTGGAGCTGCAATTTGATAACAATGAGTCGAGTGGTGCATTCCTGGATGGCGCACCGGTAGAATTGACCATTAATGTCGACAATGCAAAAGGTATGCTTTACCTGACAAGAGTGGAAAATCGGATCGTAGTGACGAATACAAAGCCTGTTGGTTGATTGAAGGAAAGCTTTTTAAAGAGGGCTGCTCACCATATCATGAGCAGCCCTCTTTTTGTCACTTTGCCCAGCCGGAAAATGGCATTTTCGGCATATTTATCCTGTTTGTAAAATTTGAGTACAGGCTTTTCATCCCGGCTTTACGCAGGCTTGACACAGCCGCCGGAGCCTGTGCAAAAGCTTTACCTCCATTTTGCGCGTACATGGTCGCAGCGCACACGGCGGTGCGGTACAATAAGGCCGTTCCCAAGGAAAACACATAGAAACAAGAAAACATCGGCCGGAAATGCATTTCGGCATTTATTGGAGGAAAAGGGTTATGAAAAAGATCACTCGTCGTTCGTTTATCACTGTCTGCGGCGCTGCTGCTGCGGCTATGGCTCTGACCGCCTGCGGCGGCGCAGCCTCTTCCACTGTGGCATCCCCTGCTGCGGAGCCCACCTCTTCTTCTGCCGCTGCGGAGACCGCTGCAGGCACCCTGTCCGGCAATGTGGCTACCGGCGGTTCTACCTCTATGAAGAACGTCATCGCTGCCCTGACCGAGGGCTTTGCCGAGGTGGAGCCGGGTGTCACCGTCAGTTACGACCCCACCGGTTCCGGCGCAGGCATCACCGGTGCTACTGATAAGACGCTGGACATCGGCCTGTCCTCCCGCGCCCTGAAGGACGACGAGAAGAACGACGTGGACGGCACCACCGTGGCGCTGGACGGCATCGCCATCATCGTGAACAAGGACAGCAAGGTGGCAGACCTGACCGTGGACCAGCTGAAGCAGATGTTCACCGGTGAGATCACCAACTGGAAGGATGTGGGCGGCGACGAAGGCGAGATCGTTCTGGTGGGCCGCGAGGCCGGTTCCGGCACCCGCGATGGCTTTGAGAGCATCGTGGACGTGAAGGACAGCTGCAAGTACGCACAGGAGCTGACCGCTACCGGCGCTGTCATCAGCGCTGTGGAGGCCAATCCTCTGGCCGTCGGCTACGCTTCCCTGTCCGCTGTGGGCGACACCGTCGCCATGGTCACTGTGGAGGGTGTGGAGTGCAGCGAGGACACCGTGAAGGACGGCAGCTACAAGATCCAGCGTCCCTTCGTGTTCGTCACCAACAAGAGCGTGACTCTGTCTGAGCAGGCACAGGCCTTTGTGGACTTTGCCACCAGCAAGGACGCTGCCGACCTCATCCGCACCGCAGGCGCTGTGCCGGTGAACGAGTAACGGTTAGAGGGCAAGGCCGTTCACAAAATACCCCGCCGCGTCGGGCTGCCGTTTCTGCGGGCCGACGCGGCTTTTATAAAGGATTTCAGCTATGAACAAAAAATCCTATCTGAGCCGTGTGCGGCTGCCCCGCACCCCCGCCGAATGGCTGGAAGCGGTGATGAACTTCATCTTCTTCCTGTGCGGTATGCTGGCGGTGGGCTGCGTGGTGCTTATCTCGGTGTACATGGTGATCTCCGGCGTGCCGGCCATCCACAAGATCGGCCTGTTCCAATTCCTGTTCGGCACAAAGTGGGCCTCCACGGCAGCCCAGCCGCTGTTCGGCATCCTGCCGTTCATCCTTTCCAGCATCTACGGCACGCTGGGCGCTGCCATCATCGGTGTGCCCATCGGCCTGCTGACGGCGGTGTTCCTCTCCAAGGCCGCCGACCCAAAGCTGCGCACCGTGGTGGTCACCGCCATCGAGCTGCTGTCCGGCATCCCCAGCGTGGTGTTCGGCCTGCTGGGCATGCAGGTGCTGGTGCCCGCCGTGGCAAAGACCTTCGGCAAGGCTTCCGGTGCCTGCCTGCTGAGCGCTATCGTGGTGCTTTCCATCATGATCTTGCCCAGCATCGTGTCCGTGTCGGTCACGGCACTGAACGCCGTGCCGCCGGAGTATGAGCAGGGCAGTCTGGCACTGGGTGCCACCGACACCGAAACATGGTTCAAGATCAGCATTCCGGCAGCCAAAAGCGGCATTGCCGCAGGCATTGTGCTGGGCATCGGCCGCGCCATCGGTGAGGCCATGGCGGTGATGATGGTGGCAGGCAACAGCCCCAACATGCCGGACAGTCCCTTCCGCAGCGTCACCTTCCTGACCACCGCCATCGCCAAGGAGATGAGCTATGCCGGCGGTCTGCAGCGGCAGGCGCTGTTCAGCATCGCGCTGGTGCTGTTCGTCTTTATCATGATCATCAATGTTGTGCTGAACGTTGTGCTGAAGGGAGGAAGCCGGGATGAATAAGGGCCTTTCGCCTTCCCGTCAGATGTGGAACCGGGTCATGACCGCACTGGTCTGGGCCAGCGCCGTTCTGGTGATGGTTCTGGTGGCCGGTATCATCGGCATGGTGCTGGTGCGGGGCATCCCCCACATCAGCTGGAAGTTCCTTTCTACCACTGCCAGTGTGCTGAAAAAGACCGACGGCATCCTGCCTGCCATCCTCAACACACTGTATGTCATTGTGCTGACATTACTGATCGTACTGCCTCTGGGCGTGGGCGCGGCGGTCTACCTGACCGAGTATGCCTCCAACCGGCGGCTCATCGAGGTCATCGAGTTCACCAACGAAACGCTGGCGGGCATCCCCAGCATCATCTACGGTCTGGTGGGTATGCTGGTGTTCAGTCAGGCGCTGGGCTTCCAGACCTGTCTGCTGTCCGGTTCACTCACGCTGGTGGTCATGAACCTGCCCACCATCATCCGAACCACGCAGGAATCCCTCAAGACGGTGCCGCAGGGCTACCGGGAGGGCGCCATGGGCTTGGGTGCAGGCAAGTGGCACATCATCCGCACCATCGTGCTGCCCTGCAGCATCGACGGCATCGTGACCGGCTGCATTCTGGCTGTGGGCCGCATCGTGGGCGAAAGTGCCGCCCTGCTTTTCACCGCCGGTGCCGCAGAGGTCATTGCCAAGAGCGTGGCCAAAGCCTACACCTCCAACGGTGCCACCCTGTCGGTGCTGCTGTACCTGCGTGCCTTTGAGGACGGCGATTTTGCTTCCGCCTGGGGCATCGGTGCGGTGCTGCTGGTGCTGGTGCTGGCCATCAACCTTGCGGCGCGGCTGGCAAAGACCAAGCTGAAACAGAAACAGTAAAATTTGATTTTACTGTTCAAAATGGCCTCCGCATTCGCTTTGGCCATGAATAGCGGAAAAATTATTTTTAATTTCGTAGATTTGAAAAATCTGCGGATTTTTCAAATCTACCTTTTCACGGGAAGGGCCGAAACAGTAAACTTCCTGTTTAAATTCAACAATGAGGTATTCTATGGAAAACACGAACATGCCGGTGATATCGGCAAAAGACCTGAACCTCTGGTACGGCGACTTCAAGGCGCTGAAAGGCATTTCGCTGGACGTGGGCGAGCGGGAGATCACCGCTCTCATCGGCCCTTCCGGCTGCGGCAAGTCCACCTTTTTAAAGACCCTCAACCGCATGAACGACCTTGTGCCGAATGTGCGCATCGAGGGCGATGTGCGGCTGAAGGGCGAGGACATCTTTGCCCGGGAAATGCAGCTTACAGACCTGCGCCGCCGGGTGGGCATGGTGTTCCAGAAGGCCAATCCCTTCCCCATGAGCATTTACGACAATATCACCTACGGCCCCAAGCTGCACGGCGTGCGCAATAAGGCTGAGCTGGACGAGCTGGTGGAAAGCTCTCTGCGGGGCGCGGCCCTGTGGGACGAGGTGAAGGACCGCCTGAAAAAGAGCGCGCTGGGCCTTTCCGGCGGCCAGCAGCAGCGTCTGTGCATCGCACGCGCACTGGCAGTGAAGCCCGAAGTGCTGCTGATGGACGAGCCCACCAGTGCTCTGGACCCCGGCTCCACCATGAAGGTGGAGGAGCTGATGAGTGAGCTGAAGAAAAACTACACGGTGGTCATCGTTACCCACAACATGCAGCAGGCGGCCCGTATCAGCGACCGCACCGCCTTCTTCCTGCTGGGCGAGCTGGTGGAAGTGGGCCCCACGGCGCAGATCTTCAGCGCACCGCAGGATAAACGCACCGAGGACTACATTTCCGGTCGGTTCGGTTAAAGGAGGAAACAGCTATGAGTATCCGTAAACAGTACGACACCGATCTGGAATCGCTGAAAAATTCGCTGACCGAAATGGGCCGCAACTCTGCCGATGCCGTGGAGAACGCTCTGGAAGCGCTCTGCGTTGCTGATGCCGATGCGGCTGCGGCAATCGTGAAGGGGGATGCCCGCATCAACAATATGGAGCGGGATATCGAGCACCGCTGCATGACGTTGCTGCTGCGTCAGCAGCCGGTGGCAGGCGATCTGCGCCGCATCTCCACCGCCATGAAGGTGGTCACGGACATTGAGCGCATCGGCGACCATGCCGCCGACATCGCCGAGATCATCCCCCACCTTGTCACCGTCCGCAAAGAGGGCGACCCGGCGGTAAGTCAGGCCATTGCCATGGGCAAAAAGGCCCACCAGATGATCCTGGATGCCCTCGATGCCCTGACGGCAGAGGACGAAAATGCCGCCCGCAGGGTGATCGCCGCAGACGACGCGGTGGATTACGACTTCAATGCCATCAAGCATCAGCTGGCGCAGGAGATCGCCGAAGACCCCGGCAAGGTGGACGCAGCGCTGGACCTGCTGATGGTCATCAAGTATCTGGAGCGCATCGGCGACCACGCCGTGAATGTGGCCGAGTGGGTGCAGTTCGTGCGCACCGGCCGCTATAAGGACGAGAGCATGTTCTGAGCATTTCCCTTCCTCATTTTTGAGGGTTCGTGTTTTCTTTATTTCTCCTGAAAAAGGCCGTTTCTGCCCGGTGCGGAAGCGGTCTTTTTCTGTAAGACGAAAACCCTCTCAGGCTCACTGCGTTCGCCAGCTCCCCCGAAGGGGGAGCTTTTAAGCATCTACCGGTTCGTGCCGATAAAGCTCCCCCTTCGGGGGAGCTGGCACGCCGTCAGGCGTGACTGAGAGGGGTCTGACTCCTACAACGAAAATTGACTAAAAATTTTTTAGCTTTCTGCAATATTCCGGTGCGTCGGTTCGTATCTGAGGTGTAGGGCGGCAGGAGCCGCCATTCCCTGTGCGGCGGGCGTCCGACATCCCCCAGTCCCCGCCCGCCGCACCCTTTACGGAGGAAACGCAGATGACACAGACGAATCCTATCCTGCCGGAAGTCAGGGCCGGAACGGTCAGCCGTGAAGCACTGGTGCAGGCGGCACTCAAAGAGATCACCCAGAATTACCGCGAAGCAAGCCTTTCCAACGTGGCACGGGAGTACGGCGTTTCGCTGGCATATGTCAGCGAGTGCGTGCGTGCCCAGACCGGACGCACCTATAAGGAATTGCTGCAAAAGCACCGTATGGAGACCGCTGCCCGCATGCTGCGCCGCAGCGACATGAACATCCAGCAGATCATTTCTCTGGTGGGCTACGAGAACACCAGCTATTTCTACCGCCTGTTCCACGAGCGGTATGGTCTCAGCCCGCGGGAATACCGGCTGGTGCGCACCGGCCATGGCCGCGCCAGCGCATAAGGTACTTACTCTAAAAGCAGGGACTGCTGCACATCGTTTTAGCCGAAAGTGCAGCAGCCCCTGCTTTTTGCCGGTTTGGAGCATTTTAAGGTACTTTGGTGCGGGAACTGGATTTTTATGGTAATTTGTAGTACAATAAGAACAATTCTCAAAGTGCTGTGCCGGAACGAGCGCAGCGCAGAAAAGACGAGGTGGAATGAATGTTTCGTGGAGCAGTGAGAGGGGATCTGCCCCAGATCCTGAAGATCTACGCCCATGCACGTGCAGTCATGAAGGCATCTGGCAACCCGACCCAGTGGGGGGATAATTTCCCGCCGCAGGAACTGCTGGAGGAGGATATCGACTCGAACCGGTTGTTCCTCTATGTGGTCAACGGCCAGATCGAGGCCGTGTTTGCCTTTATTCTGGGGGCAGACCCCACCTACGCCGCCATTGAGGACGGCCAGTGGCTGGACGATACCCTGCCCTATGGCACGGTGCACCGTCTGGCATCGGCCGGAAAGCACAAGGGCGTGGCATCGGCAGTGCTGGACTGGAGCATGGAGCACTGCCAGAGCCTGCGTGCCGACACCCACGCCGACAACAAGATCATGCAGCATCTGCTGGAAAAGAACGGCTTTACCCGCTGCGGCATCATCCATGTGGCAGACGGCTCGCCCCGCTTTGCCTACCAGAAGCTTGCCCCCACCCAGCCGCTGGGTTGAAAACAGAATACACCCCCAAAGAGCCCCGGTCTGCGGATGCAGAGCCTGCCATGCAGGACTGCGCACGCAGGCTTTTTTGTTTGCCCCCGCTCGCTCCGCCCTGCGCCGCTCGACGGTGACGGAGAGAACAAAGCCGCGAATGGCCAAACCTGTCCTTGCTACAAATACAGATCGGCGGAAAACCCCCATGGGCACCGACCTGAATGCAAATTTGTGAACGAAAAATGTCTGAAAACGCTTTCATTTCTCTGCCGTATGTGCTATAATAACACCCGTCCTTGTGTAAGAGACAGGAAGCTGTACGCCATTGGCGTACAATAGGAAAGAGGAGTGTCTATATGAAAACGTTGAATAAGGCAGTTGCCCGCTACAACGGCATCAGCCTGATCGTTCGCATTCTGATCGGCCTGATCATCGGTGCGGTGCTGGCTCTGGTGGCCCCCGGTGCAGGCTGGGTGGGTGAACTGGGCAGCCTGTTCGTTGGCGCACTGAAGGGCATCGCCCCGGTGCTGGTGTTCGTGATCGTGGCAAGTGCTCTGGCACAGGGCTCTTCCAAGCTGGACCGCCGCTTCGGCACGGTCATCTGGCTGTACATGCTCACCACCTTTCTGGCTGCGGCCATCGCAGTGGCGACCAGCTTTATGTTCCCGGTCACGGTCGTGCTGGCAGACGCTGCCCAGTCGGACGTGGTGCCGCAGGGTCTGGGCGAAGTGATGGGCACTCTGCTCACCAACTTTGTGGCAAACCCCGTCAGTGCTATCATGAGCGGCAACTACATCGGCATCCTGTTCTGGGCCTGCATGTTCGGCGTGGCCATGAAGAAGATCGGCTCTGACACCACCAAGACCTTTATGGCAAACACCGCCGATGCGGTCTCCCAGATCGTGCGCTGGATCATCAATCTTGCTCCCTTCGGCATCATGGGTCTGGTCTACACCAATGTTTCCGGCAACGGCCTTGCCATCTTTACCCAGTACGGCAAGCTGCTGGCTCTGCTGGTGGGCACCATGCTGTTCATGGCCCTCATCGTCTCCCCCTTCATCATGTTTATCTATCTGGGCTGCAACCCCTATCCGCTGGTGTTCCGCTGCCTGCGTGAGTCCGGCCTGACCGCCTTCTTCACCCGCAGCTCCGCCGCCAACATCCCCGTGAACATGGCCCTGTGCGAAAAGCTGGGTCTGGACAAGGATATGTACTCCGTCTCCATTCCGCTGGGCGCCACCATCAACATGGACGGTGCCGCCATCACCATCACCATCATGACGCTGGCCGCTGCTAACACCTTGGGCATTCAGGTGTCTCTGCCTGCAGCCATCGTGCTGAGCGCTATGAGCGCTCTGGGTGCCTGCGGTGCTTCCGGCGTGGCCGGCGGTTCCCTGCTGCTGATCCCCATGGCCTGCTCCCTGTTCGGCATCTCCAACGATGTCGCCATGCAGATGGTGGGTGTCGGCTTCATCATCGGCGTGGTGCAGGACTCTGTGGAGACTGCCCTGAACTCTGCCGGTGACGTGGAGTTCGCTGCCACCGCCGAGTATCATCAGTGGCGCAAGCAGGGCAAGCCCCTGCCGGAGTTCCTGACCGGTAAGAAGAACTGAAAAATTTAAAAATATAGAAAAGGGCTGTTGCCAAACTCCTTCCCCATTCATTGTAATCATTGCTGTACGGCGTCAGGTACTCATCCCCGACACGCTTCTCATCCACATACACCTCATACAGTCCAAGTCCGCAGACATACAGCCTGGCCTTTGCTACCTCTTTTGCCGG
>ENA-OQCU01000054-OQCU01000054.1-human-gut-metagenome-genome-assembly--contig:-NODE-54-length-57880-cov-7.175558_pt1 | contig 57880 bp, 54 predicted proteins | sample MGYA00242504_ERZ504590 | MGnify/ENA primary metagenome ERZ504590 (study PRJEB26092, sample SAMD00036318) | human gut metagenome | host: Homo sapiens | study: EMG produced TPA metagenomics assembly of... | reverse complement strand
TGGAAAGTTACAGCCGTAATGAGGCGTAATAATGATTGAACATTCTGCAGTAAAAAGACAGAAATGAAAAAGCAGCAGAAGAAGAAGAATGAAAACTGCAGGAGCAACTGGAAACAGGAGGGAAAAAATGTATCGCGTTCTTCTTGTAGAAGAATGAAGAAATTGAACTGGAGACATTGCGGGATTATATTGACTGGAAAAAGAACGGGATTTCCAGGGTATTTACCGCGCGCAAATGGCAGAAGGGCACTGGAGTGCCTGGAAGAAAATATGGCAGATATTGTGATTACGGATATTCAGATGCCAGGAATGAGTGGAATTGAACTGGCAGATGACGATCGTACGCCGGGGATATCCATGCAAAATTGTTTTTCTGACAGGATATGATGATTTTTCCTATATCCATTCCGCTTTTCAGGTGAATGCCGTGGATTACCTTTTAAAGCCATTTACGATTGAAGAAGTAGAAGCATGTCTGAAAAAAGTGAGAAGTGAACTGGAGAAAAGAGAGATAGCAGACTGGTCGCGGAAAACGGCGGCGAAGCAGTTGCTGGAAATGGCTTTGCGGGAAAAACAGGAAACAGAGCTTTTACGGAAAAATTTCCGTGGTGTATTTGGAGAAGAACTGGAAGAGTGCAGGTTTGGAATCATAGCGGTTTATGGAAAAACGGAAGAAAACATCTGTAGCCAAATTCAGGAAAAATACAAGGGCATCCGTTACATCAGCAAAACGGAACGGATCAGTATGCTGCTGCTGGCGGGGTATCTGTCGGTGAAAGATACGGCATTTCAGATCTGGAATGATTTGAAAGAAGACACACCGAGAGCCGTTGGATGGTGCAGTGGAGCATGGACAGCTGACTGCCTGTACGAAAAGGCGGAAAAACTTCGGAACTGTTGTGTTCTGGCATTTCATATGGATCCACCGGAACTTTTCTGTGCAGATGAAAAAGAAACGGAAGAGGAAAAAGCATATCATTTCCGGGAACAGAAGGAGCGGAGAGAAGAAATCTGTCGTCTGGTCAGCAACGGGAAAAAACGCAGGAAACGCTGCAGACCATGAAAGATTATTTTCAACAGCTAAAGGGGCTTGCGCCGAAAACATTTGCGGGAGAAGTTTACAATCTCTATATGTATCTATGGAACCGTCTTGTTTTGAGCGATGAACTGCTGGAAAACTGGATGGAAGCAGAAAAAATTTTGAGAGAAAATGAAATTTTTGAAGCAAACAACAGTTATCAGATGCGGGAAAAGATGAAGCAGTATCTGGAACGGATGTTGGCATTTTTTGAAGAACAGAATCAAAATCCAAATTACTATGCCGTTTATCAGGTAAAAACATATCTTCAGGAGCACTGCTCGGAAAGCGCAGATATCGAGAAGCTGGCCGCGGAGGTCGGTTTGTCTCCGAATTATCTGAGGAGCCTGTTTAAAGAGGCAACAGGAAAAACGATTTTGGAATACAATACGGAAATGCGTCTGCAGAGGGCGGCGGAACTGTTAAAGAATAAGAAAAATAAAGTACGGGAAGTGAGTCTGGCGGTTGGATATGAAAATGTTTCTTACTTTGGCGTTGTGTATCGCAATGGCGATGAGTGTCCTGATGGCAGCGGGAATGCTTGCAGGATGCGGATCAAATGGCAGTACATCATCAAGTACTGCATCCGGCAGTGCATCATCTGCATCGGGCGAGGTATCAACAGACGGAGTTACGATTTCTATCTTTGACAAAAACTCCGGAAGCAATACCTTTGATGATCCAGTTGCAAAAGCAATTGAGGAAAAAACAGGTGTCAAAATTCAGGTAGAAAATCCAACCGGAGATCCGCTGGAAAAATTGAACCTGATGCTGACCGGTCAGAATTACCCGGATATCGTCCTGATGGATCGTGGAAATGATATTGTAAACCGTTACATTGAGGCAGGCGCACTGCTTCCGTTGAATGATCTGATCGATGAGTACGGCCCGGATGTAAAAGAGATGTACGGGGAAACCTTAAACAAGAGTCGTTATACCGATGGAAAAAATTACTATCTGAATAACTGGTACGGAGAAGATCCGGATCCGGTAGCCGGTGTTCTGATGCGCTATGATTATCTGTGCGAAATCGTTGGAAAAGACCGCGCAGACAGCGATGAGCCATTTACACAGGAAGAGTATATTGACATTTGTAAGAAATTCAAAGAACTTCATCCGACCATTGACGGAAAAGAGAGTATTGCCATTACCTTTGATGCAGAATCCAAAAACTACGATGGAACATTAAAAGGAATGTATGGTCTGAAAACATATTATCAGGATGGGGACAATCTGGAACATGTTGCCAAAGCACCAAACTTCAAAGAGATGATGTCCTTTGCCAATGAACTGTATACCGAAGGCCTTCTGGACAAAGAGTGGGTTGTCAACAAGAAAAATCAGTGGACGCAGAAACTGTCTGCAGGCAACGTATTCAGTACCTTTGCTTCCTATTGGGATACCGATGCAGCAAATACAGCACTTGCTTCTTCTGTAGGAGAAGATGCAAAATTCTATTCCTATAAAATCCTTGGAAACGGAATCAGTGCAGATGAAACTACTTACTGCGGAAGAAGTACACTTGGCTGGGATGCAATCGCGATCACCAAGAATTGTAAAAATCCGGAAGCAGCCATGAAGATGATCAACTACCTTGCAAGCGAAGAAGGACAGTATCTTCTGATGTGGGGTATTGAGGGAACCAACTGGAATATGGAAGATGGAAAACACGTTCCGAACGATGATCTGATTGAAGGATTCCAGACGGATTTTGACAAAACAAAACTGGATACCGGCGTCCGCAAATGGACCTGGTTTGTAAAGAACGGAAATGGTACAGACGGAACTCCATACGATGTAACACAGTATAAAGTAAAAGAGACCCGGCAGGTGGCTATGAATCACTTTGGTGAGAACGACAGATGGGATACCGCAGAGTTTACAGGCCTTACCCCGGCAGGAAGCACTCCGGATGGCTTGAAATGGCAGAAAATCCAGGATATCTACGATCAGGAATATCCGAAGATTGTGAATGCAGACAGCCACGATGCGGCAATGGAAGAGTACGACAAGATGATTTCCGAAATGAATGACGCAGGACTGGAAGATGTAGAAAAAGTTATCACACAGAATTATCAGGAGCGTATGAAACTCTGGAATGAGTAAGCTAAAGTAAAATAAAAAAATCACACACGGAAAAGAACCGGCAGAAATTGAAATACAGATTTCTATGTCGGTTCTTTTTTATCAGAAGAAGCATTGCGATTTTCAAGGAATCTGGATATAATGAGGAAAACTGGAAAAACAGGGAAATCCAACCGCATGAGACAGGAGGCATCGTACATGGCAGCGAAAGAACAGTTAACCGCAATGGAAATGATCTGGGGATTTATGAGTGGGACGACAGGACATATGGGAAAGACGGACTTTGCGCCGCAGAAGGAAGCGTTCGGGGATTTTGCATCTCCGGAAACGTATTTTCCGCGCGTGGTGCCGGAGAGCGAAGGCATCTCATCGGAAAAGCTGACGCAGATGCTTCGTGAGCTCGCCGCTGCGCGCCATACGGACATGCATCATCTGCTGGTCCTGCGGAATGGACATGTCATCTGCGAATGCAATTTCGCCCCATACCGCAGCGGCATCTGGCATGCGACGTATTCTATGTGTAAGAGCATCACTGGCATGGCGGCTGGTTTTCTGATCAGTGAAGGAAAACTTTCCCTGGACGAGAACGTCTATGATATTTTTGAAAAACGAAACGGTCTGCTGCAGAAGATCCTGCGCCCGAATCTGACCGTGAAGCATCTTCTGACGATGAAGAGCGGCGTACAGTTCAACGAGATGGGCGTTGTTTCCGGCAACGACTGGGTGGACAGCTTCTTAAATGCGCCGGTCAAGGGAACACCGGGCGAAGCGTTTGAGTACAACAGTATGAACACGTATCTGCTGTCTGCAATCATACAGGAGCGCACCGGCATGAAAATGGTAGATTACCTGCGGCCGCGTCTGTTTGAGCCTCTCGGCATCCGGAAAGTTTTCTGGGAGAGCTGCCCGGCAGGGATTACGAAAGGCGGCTGGGGCCTCTTCCTGTGCCCGGAGGACGCGGCCAAGCTCGGGGTGATGTACGTGAACGGCGGAAAATTCGAAGGAAAACAGATCGTCCCGGCGGAATGGGTCGCAGCGTCCACCTCCGTTCATGCGACACCGCCGGAAAAGATGGGAAAATATGGCTATGGTTACCAGGTCTGGATGGAGGAGCGGCCGGGCAGCTTTGCGTTCAATGGCATGCTGGGGCAGAACGTGCTCGGCTATCCGGATACCGGCGTGGTGATTGTGACGAATGCGGGCAGCAATGAGCTGTTCCAGACGTGTGAGATGCTTGACATTGTGCGGAAGTATTTCGGCGCGGAATTTGGTGCAGAGCTGAAATCCGGCGAGGCGGAAAGCCCGATGGCATATCAGAAGCTGGTGCAGACCTGCCGTGATCTGGAGGGCGCGAAAGAGACACCGGGAAGAATCCTGCGCGGCGGCTGGAAGCGGAGAACACCGGGGCCGCGGAACAGCGGAACACCGCGTCAGATCGACATGGCGCAGCTTCTGCACGGAAAAGAATATAAAATGGAGGACACGCATGTCGGCATGTTTCCGCTGACGCTGCAGGTCTTCCACAACAACTTTTCCGACGGCATTTGCCGCATCGGTTTCTTCTATGAAAAAGGCCGTTTCTTTGTCAAGCTGACCGAGGGAGAAAAAACACAGCGCATTGAGATCGGTCTTACGGGGTCCAAAGTTGTAGAATGGGTGGAAAACGAGGAATCGTATCTGCTCGGAACGACGGGACAGTTTGCGGAGAATGAAGACGGCGAACTGGTGCTGAAGCTTGAGTTTGCATTTCTGGAAGAGGCCGCAAGACGGAGGGTCAAAATCATTTTCCAGCGTGATTTCGAGCGGATCAGACTGGAGTGGAATGAGACGCCGGGCAAGGATCTGATTATCGAGGGCCTTGAATCCCTCGTGACGGATGTGGCGATTGCACCGCTTCTGCCGTCGCGGTTCCGCGAGCGGAGCCTTGACATGATCCATCTGCTGATGGCACAGACCATTGAGCCAATGGTAGAGGCACACCGTGTGCGGCCGGGGGAAGAAACGGAGACAGAAGAAGCGGCAGCTGAAGTTGAATCGGCCGCGGCAGTGGAAAATGCGGAAAACGCAGAAGAAACGGTGTAAAAACAGAAAAAATCAGAAGAGAAATGTGGATAAAAAAGGGAATGGAGCTGCCGGATGCGCAGTTCCATTCCCTTTTAAAAATACAGATTACAGATTCAAAGCCATATCGCCGGATTTGATCAGGTTTGCCTTGCGGAATACCTCTGAGAAGAACAAGGTGATCACAGCCGGAAGCACGAAGTGGAGCAGAATGATTTTGATGATGACGAGCTTCGGATCATCGTAAGCGATCATCGTCTGATACGTTGTGATCTGTCCGACAAGACCTGCGGAACCCATGCCGCTTCCCGTTGCATTATTCTGCATATTGGCGAGGATTGTGGAGACGGGTCCTAAAATCGCACTCGAGAAGATGACGGGCAGCCAGATCAGCGGATGACGCATGATGTTCGGCACCTGAAGCATCGAGGTTCCAAGACCCTGTGCGACAAGGCCGCCGAATTTGTTTTCCCGATAACTTGCAACCGCGAATCCGACCATGTTGCAGCAGCAGCCGATCGTTGCGGCACCGGCGGCAAGACCGGAAAGATTCAGAATGATGCCGAGTGCAGCGGAGCTGATCGGCAGTGTCAGAACCATACCCATGACGACCGAAACAACGATGCCCATGATGAACGGCCGCTGTTCCGTTGCCCAGTTGATGATGCTTCCAAGGCCTGTCATCATCTGGGAGATCGGCGGTCCGACGAGCAGTCCGACAACGGAACCGGCTCCGATGGTGATGACCGGTGTCACGATGATATCAACCTTGGTCTTGCCGGAAACCAGATGGCCGCAGGTGATGCCTGCGAAAGCTGCGATGAAAGCGCCGAGCGGTTCGCCAGGTCCTGCCAGAACGGCATTTCCGTCCACAAAGAATGTGCCGCCGGTGATCTTGCCGGCATAACCGCCGACCATGGCGGCGACGGCTGCAGAAACCGTGACAAGCGGGCTTTCCCCATATTTCACTGCCACGCCGACACCGATACCGGCACTTGTCAGGGCTGCGGCAGCTTTTCCAAGCAGATAGATCACATTTCCAGTCGAACCGCCGATCAGAAGACCGATCTGCTGAATCATTGTACCGATAATCAGGGTTGCAAAAAGACCCTGCGTCATGCCGCCGAAGCCATCAATGAAGATGTGCGAGGCGACTTTTTTGATTGTTCGCATATGGAATTCCTCCTCATGTATGTGGTGTGTTACTGTATTCACAAGTGACTTGTCAGTCGACTTTTAGTCTATCATAAGATGGGGGCGGGTGCAATCCTTTTCCGGGGGCATAAGTTGACAAAAGAAAGGGGCACGCTTATAATTGAGACAAATTCAGAGCGCTTCCAGAAAACAGCGCAGACAGTAAAAAAGTGATAAAGGAGACGCATGGGAAAACAGAAAAAGAAACAGAAAAAACGCGGCAATCCGCTTTGGACTCTGGTATTTTTAGCGGCACTTGCTGTTTTCTGCTTTTCCGGGTATAAGCTGATCGGCATTTACCTGGATTACAAGACCGGTACGGATGAATACCGGGATCTGCAGCAGTATACGACGGAAATTACAAAAACATCGGAGACACAGGCACCAAAGAAAACGGAGGAGCCGCAGGCGGAATCCGAACCGGCGGAGCCTTCCGAACCGGAGCCGGAACCACTGTCGTATCCGACAGAACCGCCGCTTGCCGTCGATTTTGAATCCCTAAAAGCGATTAACCCGGATGTGAAGGGATGGCTTTATATCGAAGCTCTTGACATCAGTTACCCGGTCGTACAGGGGCCGGACAACGATGCGTATCTTCATACGACGTATGAGGGAACGAGCAACTTTGCGGGTTCCATTTTCCTCGATTACCAGAATCAGGGTGATTTCAGTGATGGAAACACAATCGTTTACGGTCATAATATGAAGAATCTCTCCATGTTCGGAAAGTTGAAACAGATGAAGGAGCAGGAAAAATATAGGGACAGCGTCTATTTCTGGATGCTGACGCCGGAATCAAACGATGTGTACCAGATTTTTTCTGCCTTTTATACGGAGGCAGACAGTGATGTCTACACGCTGTATTCCGGCGGGGGTGAAGCGTTTGTACAGTATCTGAATACCATGGCGGCGCGGTCAGAGATCCCGGTGGAGCAGCCGGAGATGGATGAAAACAGCCATATTATTGTGCTGTCCACCTGTGCGGCGAGCGATACGACTGGACGGTTCGTCGTTCTGGGCGTGCGGCGGAACCGGTAATGATTGGTCAGAAGGAGGAATGACAGATGGAAGAGGAAAGAAAAATCGAAGAACTGCAGAGATTGATTGATACGCATGAAAATATCGTATTCTTCGGCGGCGCGGGTGTGTCCACGGAGAGCGGGATTCCGGATTTCCGGAGCGTGGATGGCCTTTATCATCAGAAGTATGACGTTCCGCCGGAGACAATTTTAAGCCACAGCTATTTCCTGCGGTACCCGGAAAAGTTTTATGCTTTTTACCGCGACAAAATGCTTCCGGTCGGCGCGAAACCGAACGCGGCGCATAAGAAACTTGCAGAGCTCGAAGCGGCGGGAAAATTAAAAGCGATTGTGACGCAGAACATTGACGGACTGCATCAGGCGGCGGGAAGTAAAGTAGTGTATGAACTGCATGGAAGCACACACCGCAATTACTGTATGAAATGCGGGGCATTCTGCGATACAGAGCTGGTGAGAAGGAGCAGCGGCGTTCCAAGATGTGAAAAATGCGGAGGCATGATCAAACCGGATGTCGTACTCTACGAGGAGAGTCTGAATGAGAAAGTGCTCGACGGTGCGATCCGCTCGATTGCGGCGGCAGATCTTCTGATTGTCGGCGGAACGTCGCTTGCTGTGTATCCGGCAGCAGGTCTTCTCCAGTATTTTCGGGGCGATGCACTGGTCCTGATTAATAAAGGTGCAACACCGATGGACAACAACGCAGATCTTCTGATCCAGCAGCCGATCGGACAGGTGCTCGGCAGTATCCGGGTGTGAAACTTCAGAGCTGTGAAAAATGGAGGTGCGGCTCTGATGATACAGAGAGAACCTTGAGAAAAAATCTCGGAAAGTGTCAGGAAATATAAAAATAAGGCGGAAGAAACATGGCAGAACATTACGAAGTAGGCGATATTGTAAAACTGAAAAAGCCGCATCCGTGCGGCAGCAGCGAGTGGGAAATCCTGCGTGTCGGCGCAGATTTCCGTCTCAAATGCACCGGCTGCGGCCACCAGATCATGGTAGCACGCAAGCTGGTCGAGAAAAACACCCGCGGATTACGAAAAAAAGATGCGTAATATCGTGAAAAAAACAAGAAAACACGCGAAAAAGAGCTTGCTATAAGCCCTTTTTTATGTTAAAATAACAAATTGTGACGTATAAAAATAATTCCTTGCTCCCCATAATGAAAATGGGGTGCCAAAAAGTCCAAAAGGAGGTAAAGCATGAACAAGTACGAATTAGCACTGGTTGTGAATGCAAAACTTGAAGAAGAGGAACGCGCAGCTGTAGTTGAGAAAGCCAAAGGTTATGTAACCCGTTACGGCGGAACAGTTGGCGAAGTAGAAGAGTGGGGCAAAAAACGCCTTGCATACGAAATTCAGCATATGCGTGAAGCATATTACTACTTTATTCAGTTTGAAGCAGACGCAACAGCTCCGGCAGAGATCGAGAGCCATATGCGTATTATGGATAACGTACTGAGATACTTAGTCGTTAAAAAGGAAGCTTAAGAGGTAAGCGAATGAATAAAGTTATATTGATGGGAAGATTGACCAGAGATCCCGATGTCAGATACTCTGCTGGAGAAAACTCCACAGCGGTAGCCCGTTATACACTGGCTGTTGACCGCAGATTCCGCAGAGACGGCGATTCCGCAACCGCAGACTTTATCGGATGCGTTGCTTTCGGCCGCCAGGCAGAATTTGCAGAGAAATACCTGCGTCAGGGAACGAAGATCGCCATCACCGGCCGCATTCAGACCGGAAGCTACACCAACCGTGAAGGCCAGAAGGTCTACACGACAGACGTAGTTGTAGAAGAGCAGGAGTTTGCAGAGAGCAAAAATGCAGGTGGAAACAACGGAGGATACTCCGCACCGCAGCATAACAATCCGGCTCCGTCCGCGAATACATCTGACCTGGGCAGCGCCGATGGTTTTATGAATATTCCCGATGGCATTGACGAAGAATTGCCATTTAATTGATAGAAAAGGAGAGATTGATCATGGCTTATAATAATAGTGAAAGACCAGCTTCCAGAAGACCGGCCCGCAGAAGAAGAAAAGTTTGTGTTTTCTGTGGTGGAGAAGAGATCAGCTACAAGGATGCAGCTAAACTGAAAAAATATGTATCCGAGCGTGGTAAAATCCTGCCGAGACGTGTAACTGGAACCTGCGCAAAACATCAGAGAGCAGTAACAGTAGCCGTTAAGAGAGCAAGACATATGGCTATTATGCCGTACGTAGATGATTGATTCTGACTTGCGCTAAGCACTGTCCGAACGTTCATTTTGAATCGGTAAATAAATGGAGGTATCTGCCCGAAAAGGGCGGGTACCTTTTTTGTATCCAGAAGTATCTTGTTGCCAAAGTACAGGTCAAAGTGGTATAATCGGAAGGACAGGAGCGAAATACAACACGCAACGTTGGAAAGGTGTTAGGAAATGAAAAGCAAAATGAAGTTGAGCGGCCAATTGCGGAGCTATCTTCGATGGCCGCTGATTTTGTCCATCCTGATGCTTGTGATGAATATCGGCATGTATTTTGTGGATGTGATGGCAGGAATGTGGTTCACGCTGTTTTTTGCAGTCTATGTGATCGCAGCCGCAGTTCTCTATTACAGACAGCGTCCGCAGGTGATCAACGAGCTGATTACCTTTGCGACTGAATACGGCCAGGTTCAGAAGCATCTGATCCAGGAACTGGCGCTGCCCTATGCCGTTATGGATTCGCAGGGAAAACTTCTCTGGGTCAACAAAGAGTTTACAAAAATCACAGGGAAGGATACACAGTATCATAAATGTATCGCCACCATTTTTCCGGAGCTGACGGTCGAGCGGCTGCCGAAAAATGAGGAGGAGACCGACATCAACGTGGCTTACGGCGAAAAGAATTTCCGTGCCCATGTAAAAAGCGTCTGCATCGACGAGCTGATCCAGAATTCGGAGATGATCAACACAGATATCAAAGGCTATTTTATTCAGGCACTGTATCTGTTCGATGAGACGGAGCTCCGCGAGTATATGCGGAAATTCGAGGACGAAACGATGGTCACCGGTCTTCTGTATCTGGACAACTACGACGAGGCGCTGGAGAGCGTCGAGGAGGTCCGCCGTTCCCTTCTGACCGCACTGGTCGAGCGAAAGATCAACAAATATTTCAACGATCTCGACGGACTGGTGAAGCGGTATGAGAACGACAAATACATCGTGGTCATGCGCCGGAGTTCGTTAAATGAACTGAAAGAGAAAAAGTTCGATATCCTCGAGGACGTCAAGACCATCAACATCGGAAACGAGATGGCGGTCACAATCAGTATGGGTATCGGAGCAGATGCTGGATCGTTTGCGAAAAACTCCGAGTATGCGAAAATCGCGATCGACCTGGCTCTTGGCCGGGGCGGCGATCAGGTCGTTTTAAAGGACGGTTCGAAGATTCAGTATTTCGGCGGAAAAACGCAGGCTGTGGAAAAGAATACGAGAGTCAAAGCCCGCGTCAAGGCGCACGCGCTGAAAGAATTTATGAACACGAAAGAGAAGGTCGTTGTCATGGGACACCGCCTGCCGGATGCCGATTCGTTCGGTGCGGCCATCGGTATCTATCGTGCGGCGAAAACGCTGAATAAAAAAGCGTACATCGTCATCGACAACCCGACCAGCTCAATCATTCCGCTGATGAATACGTTCCGCGACAACCAGGATTATGAGGCGGACATGTTTGTCAACAACCATGAGGCGAAAGAGATCATGGACGACAACACGCTGCTCGTTGTGGTCGATACGAACAAACCGAGCATCACACAGTGTGAGGATCTGCTGTACATGGCGAAAATGATCGTCGTGCTGGATCATCACCGGCAGGGAAGCGATACGATCCGCAACTCGGTGCTTTCCTATATTGAGCCGTATGCATCATCCGCGAGCGAGATGGTTGCCGAGATTCTCCAGTATTTTACCGAGGGAATCCGCATCCGGAACGTGGAGGCGGACAGCATCTATGCCGGCATCATGATCGATACCGACAACTTTATGCAGAAAACAGGTGTCCGCACGTTCGAGGCGGCAGCGTTCCTGCGCCGCTGCGGTGCGGATGTGACGCGTGTGCGCAAGCTGTTCCGTGAGGATATGAACGATTACAAGGCAAGAGGAGAGACGATCCGCAATGCGGAGCTGTTCCGCGGCCAGTTCGCGATTTCCGAATGCCCGAGCGACTATGTGGACAGCCCGACGGTGGTCGGAGCACAAGCGGCGAACGAGCTGCTGAACATTGTCGGTGTCAAGGCGTCCTTTGTACTGACCGAGTATAAAGGCGTGATCTATATCAGCGCCCGCGCGATCGATGAGGTCAATGTACAGATCATCATGGAGCGGATGGGCGGCGGCGGTCATCTGAATATGGCAGGATGCCAGCTTGAGACCGTCGATCTGGAGGGGGCGCGCAGCCTCCTAAAATCAACCTTAACAGAAATGCAGGATGGAGGAGAAATCTGATATGAAAGTTATCTTACTGGAAGACGTAAAAGCACTTGGTAAAAAAGGACAGACTGTAAACGTAAGTGACGGATATGCAAGAAACATGCTTCTGCCGAAAAAACTCGGCATCGAGGCAACCGCAAAAAACCTGAATGAGCTGAAACTCCAGAAAGCACACGAGGACAAAGTGGCAGCAGAGCAGCTCGCTGAGGCACAGGCTTTCGCGAAAGAGATTGAGGACAAACAGGTTACCGTAGCAATCAAAGTCGGCGAGGGCGGAAAAGTATTCGGAAGTGTATCGGCAAAAGAGATCGCTGAGGCAGCAAAAGAGCAGCTCGGATACGACATCGACAAAAAGAAAATGCAGCTTCCGAACCCGATCAAGGTTCTTGGAACGACAGAAGTGCCGATCCGCCTGCATACCAAAGTAACTGCAAAGCTGAAAGTTATCGTAAAAGAAGCATAATTCTATGGAAGAAGCACTGATTAAACGAATCCTTCCGCACAGCATCGAGGCGGAGCAGTCGGTCATCGGTTCCATGCTGATGGGGCGCGAAGCCATCATGGCGGCATCGGAAATCCTGACGAGCGACGATTTTTACCAGCACCAGTACGGCGTCATTTTTGATGCCATGGTGGAGCTGTTCAATGAGGGAAAACCGGTCGATCTGGTCACCCTGCAGAACCGCCTGCGTGAAAAGGATGTTCCGCCGGAGATCAGTTCGATGGAGTTTGTCCGCGATCTTTTAAATGCGGTGCCGACTTCGGCGAATGTGCGCCATTATGCGAACATCGTCAGCGAGAAAGCGGTGCTGCGCCGTCTCATTAAGCTGACAGAAGAGATAGAGAATGACTGCTATCTGAACAAAGAGCCGGTGGAAGTCATCATGGAGGAGACGGAAAAGAAGATGTTCCAGTTATTGGGCCAGAGGAATTCCGGAGACTTCATGCCGATCCGCCAGGTTGTCATCAATACGCTGGAGAACATCGAGCGTGCATCGAAGACGAAGGGAAATGTCACGGGTATTCCGACCGGATTCACGGATCTGGACTACAAGACATCGGGTCTGCAGAACTCTGACTTTATCCTGATTGCGGCACGTCCGTCTATGGGTAAAACGGCGTTTGTCCTCAATATTGCGCAGTATATGGCGTTTAAGAAAGACAAAGCCGTTGCGATTTTCAGTCTCGAGATGTCGCGGGAGCAGCTGATGAACCGTCTGCTCTCGATGGAGTCGAAAGTAGATTCCCAGCATCTGAGAACCGGAAACCTGAAAGACGACGAATGGAGCAAGCTGATCGAGAGCGCCGGCATGATCGGTGAATCCCGACTGATGATCGACGATACACCTGGTATCTCGATCGGAGAGATGCGGTCGAAATGCCGCAAATACAAGCTGGAGCACGGTCTTGATATCATCATCATTGACTACCTGCAGCTGATGTCGGGAAGCGGAAAGAGCTCCTCGGAATCGCGCCAGCAGGAGATTTCGGATATCAGCCGTTCCTTAAAAGCACTCGCGAGAGAGCTGAATGTGCCGGTTGTTGCACTGTCCCAGCTTTCCCGGGCTGTTGAGCAGCGTACCGACCACCGTCCGATGCTTTCCGACCTGCGTGAGTCGGGAGCGATCGAGCAGGATGCCGACGTTGTTATGTTTATCTATCGAGATGATTACTATAATAAGGATTCCGAGAATAAGGGAATCGCGGAAATCATCATCGCCAAACAGCGAAACGGCCCGATCGGAACCGTCAATCTGGTCTGGCTGCCGGATTATACGAAATTTGCGAATGCAGAGAGATAAAAGAAAATATTTGTAACTATTCAGAGCCATGCGAAATTGAGGGGAAAAGTGCGACTCATGCTTGCATGAATGAGCACTTTTCCCCTCAATTTCATATGGCGAGAAGCCACATCGAGATGTAGCGTAGCGGAATCGAGATGGGGCTCTGAATAGTATGGTGTCAGAACGTGTCGTGGGATAGTCCTGCGGCACGATTTTTTGTGTATAATTGTATAAAATTGTCGGAATATTACGATGAGATTTTCTTGCGGCGGGGTGGGGACGCTCTTATAATAAAGGGAAGAAGGGAGTGGCTGCCGTATGGAAAATAGAACGTATCTGGTCACGGAGGCGGAGAAGCTGACCGGGGAGAAAGCGCATGTGCTCCGGTACTGGGAGGACGAGCTCGGCATGGAAATCCACCGCAATTCGCTGGGACACCGCTGCTATACTGCGCAGGACATTCAGATTTTTCTGGGAATCCGGGAACTGAAGAAAAAGGGGCTTCACCTGAAAGCGATCCGCGAGCTGATGCCGAAGCTGGTGCAGGCAACGGCGGAGATCAAAGCGTTTCCGGCGGAAGCGGCAGAGACGGCAAAGGAGAAGCCGGATCCGGCAATACCGGGAAAAGCGGACGAAGTGCCGGAGGTGGTTGTCGATCTTCTGCCCGAGCGGGAAGCAGAACAGCTGGCGGACACTGTGATGCGGCAGGAAGAGGAGGAGCGTCAGACGGAGTTTTACCGCGTGCTCGGCCGTCTGCTCGATCAGATGATACAGAAGCGGCGCCAGGAAGAGCGGAGCCGCCGTGTGGATGAGGCGATCCGCCGCCACCAGCAGAGCCGGAGAGAAGCAGCGGCGACGCTGGAGCAGAAAGGAAAACGGACGAAAGCAAAACGGGGCCATCGGAACAATGGGTAAATCGGACAGAAAAAAAAGAACGCCTGCGAGAGGCGTTCTTTTTGGATCCACGCGGAAATCCGACTTATTTTGCAGCCAGATAATCGTTGATCTGGTCTTCCAGAACCTGAGCGTCCAGGCCGTGAACCATAGCTGCTTCTTCCAGGGACTCACCCTGTGCAGAAGGGCAGCCGATGCAGTGCATACCGGCTCCCATCAGGATTCCGATGATATTTGTATCCATTGCGATTAACTCGCCGATTGTCATGTCTTTCGAGATCTTTGCCATCTTAAAGTTCCTCCTTTAAATGTGTATATACCCGTCGTTCCGATTTTGACGGCTATTTTGATTATAGCGTACCCCCGGGGGGAATGCAAGAACAAATTCATAAGATTATAGAATGTTTATAATTTTGTACTTGTATTTCAGGGGGCAATCGTTTACAATGTGGATAGTACCGAAAGGGCCAAAAAATCTACAAGGAGGATAAGATCATGGCATATGTAATCACAGACGAATGTGTAAGCTGCGGAACCTGCGCTGGAGAATGTCCAGTAGAGGCTATCGCTGAGGGAGATTCCCATTACGAAATCAACCCGGATGTATGCGTTGAGTGCGGAACATGCGCAAGCGTATGTCCAACCGAGGCTATCACAGAAGAGTAAATTTGTACGGAACGTACAAAAAAAGGAAGTCCTTCGCGGACTTCCTTTTTTTATACATACGTTTCAAAACTTACAGAGAAGCCAGCTCCTGCAGAGCATTCTCTTTTACCATTGCATTTCCATGTTCCAGCAGAAATGCTTCAGCGGCCAGGGAGAAGGATTCCTGTCTGCCGTACTCAGAAAGAATGTTGCAGACCTTGTTGAATTCCTCCGGTTTGCAGCCGGACTGGTGCAGAACGAGCTGATAGTTGGCATCTGCCCTGTTCTTATAGAGGGAATTGCTGCCGGTAAAATACTGGTTCAGCGCTTTTGCGGAGCTGATGACATCGTCGAGGGTTGAGAAGTGGAAGGTGCGTACCAGATCCACATTCTTTTCCTCGGATGCTGCAGGCTCTTTTTCGTTTTCCTTCTGTGCCGCTTTCTTTGCGATTTCCTGTGCCTTGTTCTTCACATCGCAGAGCTTGTGGAACAGGTCGATGATGTCGTCCGCGCCGGAATACTGTACCGGTTCCGGTCCGTCCGTATCGTCGCCGGATGGAGCAAATTTGGCGAAGCGGGTGTCGAGCTCCTGTGGATCCTCGACTCTGGTGATAATGAGGACAATGCTGTCCGGAGCCACCGGAACGGCCTCGACCATGAGCGGGGCATTATCCACATTGAAGCCGAACTGCTGGTTGGCTTCAAGCATCATATCCTGAAACAGGCTGCGGGCCTTTTCCGTGCCGTAAGCCAGTTCGCTGAGCTTTAAATTTCTTTCGGCAAGATCGGCGCTGGTCAGTGTGCAGCGGATCTTGTTATCATTGATTTTTTCTATTTTCATAACTCTCACGTCCTTAATTACTCTTTACTTATATAAATAGGGCTGCTTACAATATAGTATAACACATCACGGAAAGAAGTAAAGAACTTAAGATTTTTTTTACATTTCGCATAATTTTTTCAGAAATGAAGGGACAAACTTTATTTGTAATTCCCCCGGCTTGAAGTATAATAGGAGTTGGGGAAACCTTTGCTTCTGCCCGGAGGGTGCATACTCCGGCCAGAAGCAGGCACAGAAAAAACGGATCGGATAAGAAGGCGTCCCCGCGAAACATGATCATTGAAACTAAAAACAAAAGTATTTCATACGGATCGATGGGGCTTTCTTTTTTGTACGTCACAACTGCAAATAAGCCATGAAACAAACAATCGACAAAACTTTTTAAACAGATTTTCTGAAAAATACCCAATAGCAAAAAGCAACGATACGTTCGTTACTGTTCAATCAGCAGTGAAACACCTGCTGTTTCGCTGCGTAAGAACATGATTCAGGTGTGAGCAGCCCTCCTTTTGCGAAGCAAAACTTTAAATGAGGGCTGCGAATGTTACAGTTCGCTGGGAACCAGTGAACTGTAACGATACTTTCTGACTCGCATGCGGTTCCCTTGCGCATAACGGTTGCTATTGGGTATTTTTTTTGTTATAATGGGCGCAAGTGGGGAGATCTTCAGAGCGAAGAAAAGGGGAAAAGAACACATGAAGGAGCAACAGAAGAAAAAAGCAGCGCCGGTACTGGTCGTACTGATTCTGATCGTGCTAGTCGGTGCAGCAGGCATTGTTTCATTTTTGATAAACCGATATAAACCCGGAACCGAATACATGGCCGGGAACGAATATTTTAACCTGACAGACGAAAACAGCGTTGCGCTGATCCAGAACGGAGAACTTCTGGAAGAGCAGGCCGTTCTTATCGGAGGAGAGCCGTATGCGGCGTACACATATGTAGAATCCCAGCTGAACAGCTGCTTCTACTGGGATGAAGAAACAAAAGGAATCCTGCTTACAACGAGCGGCGGCGTGCAGACACTGCTTCCGGGCGATGCGGCCGTTGCCAAAACACCGGGCGGACAGCCTGCCGTACAGCAGGAGAGCGACGGAACGGTTTACATTTCGCTGGATGTCGTAAAAGAATACACAGATCTCGACTATGCATATTACAGCGATCCCAACCGTGTTGTAATCCGGAATGAATGGGACGGCGTGGAGCAGGCGACGGTACAGTCAGACACCGCGCAGGTGCGCCAGAAAGGCGGCATCAAGAGTCTGATTCTTGCGGATGTACAGAAGGGTGACACCCTGCTGTATCTGGAAAATCTGGACAACTGGTGCAAAGTCATGACGGCGGACGGCTATACCGGCTACATCCAGACAGAGGATATCTCCGAGCCGGAGGCCATCGAAGCGCGGACGGCAAAGAAAGATTCCTATGAAAGAATTACACGGGATCACAAAATCAATCTGGTCTGGCATCAGAGCACATCGACCGAGTCGAACGACGCGATGGCAGAGATGACAGCAGAAATGACCGGCGTGAACGTGATTTCACCGACCTGGTTTTCCGTGACAGACGAAACCGGTACGATTTCCAGCCTTGCGAGCGCCGATTACGTGAAACTGGCGCATGAAGCGGGACGGGAAGTCTGGGGATTGATTGATAACTTTAATGAAGCATTTGACGAAACAACCGATCTTGCCTACGCATCCGTGCGCAGTAGAATCATTGAGCAGCTGCTCGCCGAGGCAGCATCGTGCGGCATGGACGGCATCAACGTGGATTTCGAGAATCTGAAAGAGGCCGGAATCCCGCATTACCTGCAGTTTCTGCGGGAACTGACGAGCGCGGCGCATGCACAGAATCTTGTGGTGTCGGTCGATACGCCGGTACCGCAGGCTTACACGATGTATTATCAGCGCGGCGAGCAGGCAAGATTTGTGGACTATATGATTGTCATGGCCTATGACGAGCATTTCGCGGGAAGCGAGGAGGCAGGCTCTGTTTCATCCCTCCCGTTCGTACAGCAGGCCGTGGAGGAGATGACGCGGGTGATGCCTGCCGATCAGGTGATCTGCGGAATCCCGTTTTATACCCGTGTCTGGACGGAAAAGTTCGGACAGAGCGCCATTACCAGCGAGGTGCTGGGCATGGATGGCGCCAAAAACTATGCCAAAGAGAATCAGATGACAGAAACCTGGGATGCATCCCTTGGCCAGAATGTGGCAACGGTAGAAACTTCCGATGCCAGATACACGATCTGGATGGAGGATGAGCAGTCCATGGAGGAAAAACTGAAAGTGATCCAAAGTGCCGATCTCGCCGGAGTGGCAGAGTGGAAGCTCGGATTCGAGTGCGCAGACGTCTGGAGTCTGATTTCAAAATATATTGAAACAAACAGTTGACGAGGAGTCCGGGAAGGATAAGGGGAATGATAAAAGCCCGGGCACGAAGGAGGAGTATACATGTCAGAAAACAATCACGAAGAATTATTTAAAACAACGCTGATGGGCGGTTTCGATAAGGACGATGTTATGACGAAAGTGCAGAACCTGAAAGATCAGGCGTATGCCGCTCAGAAGAAACTGGAAGCGAAGATCGAGGAAAAAGAGCAGGAAATCGAGAAGCTGAACCGCAAGATCCGCGAGCGTGAGGATAAAATCGAGGAGCTCGAAAAAAATATTCATGAGAAATACCAGAGCTATATCGACAATTATGACAGCATCAGCGGCCTTGTGTTTGAGGCACAGGTGAAAGCGAAAAAACTGACACAGGAAACAGAGGAGAGCTGCAGAAAGCTAAAAGAAGAGACCGAGGAAGCCTGCCGCCGGAAAACCGAAGAAACGGACGAGTCCTGCCGCGAGAAAACGGAGGAAACGGATGAGGCGTGCTGCAAAAAGAGAGAGGAGACAAACGAGTCCTGCCGGAAACAGCGGGAAGAGACAAAGGAATCCTGTGCAAAGCAGCGCCGCGAGACGAAGGAACAGTGCGAATACATGGTAGAGAGCGCACGTCAGAAGGGCGAGGAACTGGCTGCTGTTTATGAAGAAAAACTGCAGGCCGAAGCAGAAGAAATCCAGAGCCATATGGACGCGGAGCTGCAGAAAGCCAACACCAGATACCAGAAGATTTACGCCGAGATGGAAACCATGACGAGTGTACTCGAGAAGAATCGCAGAATTTTTGAGGAGACCTTTGCCGGCATCGAAAAAATGCGTGAGGAGATGAAACGTTCTGCATCGGAAGTGGAAACCTTCATGAAAGATCCGGTAAAAAGTATCTTTCCCGGAGAGGCAAAAGAAACAGCCGCAGAGCCAGACCGTGAAGATACCGCAGAAGAAGCAGAGGAAGAAGACGAAATCGTCGAAAATTCCGCAGTCATCAATCTCGAAAATGAGCCGGATTATCTCGATGATGACAACGACGAAGAAGAGGATGAAATCCCGAATCGCGCGCATGATGAAGAAGATGAGGAAGAGTAACCGGAAGCAATAAGAGTTGTAACCTGCCCCGCTGCTGCATAAAATGACCAAGAAAGGAAATTTGCAGCAGGGGGCTTTTCATTTGGAAAAAGGGAAAAAACTGGAATGGCTGATGGCGGTGATTCTGCTTTCGGCGGCGTATGTTCTGTCCCGCGAGGGCGCACGGCTGGTGGCAGCACAGAAGGCAGCCACAAAAGTAGTGGTGCTGGACAGCGGCCACGGCGGCGACGATCCCGGCAAAATCGGGGCAAACGGTGTCAAAGAAAAGGACATCAACCTTGCGATTGCCCGTCTGCTGAAAAAGAAGCTGGAAAAGCAGGGAATTCTTGTGGTGATGACGCGGGAAGGGGAGGATGATCTCTCCGATCCGGGAGCCGTGAATGCGAAAGTGCAGGATCTGCAGCGGCGCGTGCAGCTGATTCATGAAAAAAAGCCGGACTGTGTGATCAGCATTCACCAGAACAGCTACCCGGATGCGGCGGTCAAAGGGGCGCAGGTGTTTTATTATACGGATTCAAAAGAAGGCGAAAAACTGGCGCTCTGCATGCAGGCTGCACTGGTCGCGGGGCTCGATCCGGCGAATCACAGGAAAGCCAAGGGAAACAAAACGTATTACATGCTGAAGAAGACAGATGCAGTGCTGGTGATCTGCGAGTGCGGATTCCTCTCAAATCCGGAGGAGGAAGCGCTCCTGAACACAAAGGAGTACCAGAAAAAGGTGGCGGATGCACTGTGTGACGGCGTTTTAACGTATCTGGGAGAAAAGAAGAATGGCAAAGAGAAGACACAGACGAAGACGGAAGAGACCGCTGCGGGCGCTGCTTCCGCTTATGCTTGCCCTGCTGGCGGCTTATCTGGTATTCGGAGAATTTGATGAGAGCGATCCCGCGCAGAACGGAAGCGGAGCGGACAGCAGCACTGCTTCACAGACGGCAGACGAAAACAATGGTCTGTCAGAGAATGGCGCAACACAGTTTCAGGCGGAAAATACAGATGAGGAGGAGCTGGCGAAGCGGTATTATTACAGCCAGCTCGATGAAAACAGACAGATGATTTACCGCGAACTGGTGCAGGGAATCGCGGAACACCAGGAAACCATCATCACAAAAGGCGGCGATCCCGATGTGACGGCGGAGGTTTACGGATGGGTCTATATGGATTACCCGGAGTACTGCTGGATCAACGGAGCATCACATGTCACGGGATACGGTGAGCCGAAAAACTACTGTGAGGTAGTTCCAGAATACACGATTTCTGCGGAGGAGATCACAGGCCGCCAGACCCAGATCAAAGGGGCGGGAAATGATTTCTTAAGTGATATCGACCGTTCGATGGATGACTATGGGAAGATCAAGGCTGTCTTCGAAAAATGTATCCGGCAGATTGATTATGTGAAAGATGCGCCGGAGAATCAGACACTCTACAGCGGACTTGTGAACGGACAGACGGTCTGCGCAGGCTATGCCAGAACGTTCCAGTATCTGATGAACCGCCTGGACATCCCGGTCATTTATGTGACGGGAACGACAGACACCGGCGAGGCGCACGGCTGGAATATCGTAAAGTGCGGAGACAATTATTACAACGTCGATGTAACCTGGGGCGACCCGGTATTCGCAGAGGGCGAGAGCGGCGAGTACAATCTGCCGGACGACCTGATCTACTACGATTTTCTCTGCGTTTCTGATGCGGAATTTTCGGACACGCATCAGGCGGATACGAATCTGCCGCTCCCGGCGTGCAATGCAGATGACCTCGAGTATTACCGCCAGATCGGCCGGTACATGGATACATTTGATGCGACGCAGATTCTGTGGGAAATGGAGACGGATATTGAAGAGACAAAAGAGTATTCCGAATTTAAATTTGCCACCGATGATCTGATGGCACAGGTCATGGAAGCCCGACCGGAGCTTCTCGATAAGGCTTCCGGCTATCTTTGCAGCTATTACGGACTCGGGTCCGTAAAATATACATACAGCGAGGATACGGCGACAAGAAAGCTGATGGTATTCTGGCAATATAAAGGAGAACCGAGTGAATGACGGCATCATCGGCACCGCATGCGTAGGCATCGCGCATCATGGTTTCCGCCTGCGGAGGCCCCATGGTCAGCACGGTCACGGTTCCGCCAAGTTTTTCACGGAGAGAAATTGCAGTTTCGAGTGCAAGAAGATCATATGGATTCGTCCGTGTATCGCCGGACATCCGCTTCATGGCGCCGGTTTCCAGATCGATATCCACTTTCGTGCCGGCCGGCATCTGTTTCATACATACAATTATCTTCATTTCTTTTTCCTCTTGTACTTTTTGACTTTGACGCGTTAAAGCACTGTGCTGTTATAGCACAAAAGTATAGGGATGTCGAGAAAAAATATCAAATTTGCCGATGGAGAGGGAAGAAAGAAACCCGGGATTGGACAAAATGCCAAAGGAAAAGGGACAGGAACCTGCGCCGGCGTTAAGGATATCCCCCGTGGGGGCTTGTGAAAACGGCCGATTTTTGGTAGAGTAAAGGAATATTTGAGCGGTTGGAAAACGGCCGCGCCGGTCTGCGGATGAAAACCGGAAAATGGAAGAAAAAGAAGAAGCGGAAGATATGGAACAGGAATTATTACAGGAAATTGCCTCCTACTGGGGAACCCGTGCGGAGGGGTATTCTGAGGTCAATGAAAAAGAACTGGCGGGAAGCCAGAGAGAAGCGTGGCTGCATGTATTAGAGGAGCAATTTTCCAGAGAAAAAGAAAGAAGAGATGAAGATTCTCGATATCGGAACCGGCCCGGGATTCTTCCCGATGATTTTGTCGGAGGCAGGTTATACGGTGGCGGCTGTTGACTACACGGAGGAGATGCTGGAAAAGGCGAAAGAGAATCTGGGAAAATATACGAAATACGGTCTGGAGCGCGTGACGCTGCAGCGGATGGATGCACAGAATCTGGAGTTTGCGGATGAGACCTTTGATGTTGTCATTTCCAGAAATCTGACCTGGAATCTGGAAAAGCCGGAGCAGGCATACCAAGAGTGGATGCGTGTCCTGAAACCGGGCGGCGTGTTGCTCAATTTTGATGCGAACTGGTACGGTTATCTCTATGACGAGGAGAAAAAAGAAGCGTACGAGGCAGACCGGAAGAAAGTGGAAGAGCAGCAGCTCGACGACCATTATCTGTGCACGGACATTGACCGCATGGAAAATATTGCGCGCCAGGTGCCGCTCTCTGCGATGGAACGGCCGGCGTGGGATACGAAGGTGCTCGAATCCCTCGGCGTCTGTTCCATCCAGACCGATTCCGAAATCTGGAAGCGCGTCTGGAGCGAGGAAGAGAGACTGAACTATGCATCGACACCGATGTTTCTGGTGCGCGCGGAAAAAAGCGCAGAGCAGTCCTTCCAGCTTGGTGATGTGACCGTCCGCCGCGGCGAAAAATATCAGGCGGCTTCCGAAGACGGTCTCTGGTATCCGGCGGCAAAACCGGGCGATATGGTAACAGAAGGTGGCCCTGTCGTTGCTTACGGAAGAATTGTGCGCGAGCCGGAGTACGACGACCGCAAAGAGCAGATTGTCCATTACTGGGAGAAACGGAGCGAGAGCTTTTTAGAGCAGAGACGCTCCGAACTTGCAAACCCGATTGCGAAGCGCTGGATGAAAGAGATTGAAAAACAGATCCCGGCGGGAAGACGGTTAAAGATCCTTGATGTGGGCTGCGGAGCCGGATTTTTCTCGATCCTGCTGGCAAAAGAGGGCCACGAGGTATTCGGCATCGACCTGACACCGGAGATGATTGAGAATGCAATCCAGCTTGCCGAAGAAGAGAATGCCGACTGCTGCTTCCAGGTCATGGACGCGGAAAATCCGATGTTTGCGGATGAAACGTTCGATGTTGTCATTTCCCGAAACCTGACGTGGACGCTGCCGAATGCGGAGCATGCTTACGGCGAGTGGATGCGTGTGCTGAAAACGGGCGGTGTGCTGCTGAACTTCGATGCCAATTACGGAAAAGAAGATGTTGCCGATACGAAGGGACTTCCGGAGGCGCATGCCCATTTCAAGGTTGGAAACGAGATGCTCGAAGAGTGCGAACGGATCAAATCACAGCTCCCGATCAGCCGCAAAAACCGGCCGGCGTACGATGTGGCGGTGCTGTGCGAAAACACAGCGGGAGAAATCCGCATTGATACGAGCCTTGGAAAACGCATTTATCTGGAAAAAGACGAGTTCTATAACCCGGCACCGATGTTTTCGATTTGTGCCGTGAAGCAGTAAAGGAGTATTTGTGAAAACATATCTGTTAAAACGACTGCTTCGCCTGATTCCGGTATTCCTCGGCGTGACGATTCTCGCTTTTCTGCTGACGGGACTTTCCTCGGTCGATGCGGTGGATTTAAAAGAGAGCAGCAGTGGCGGCGTGATGTCGGAGGCGGAAAAAGAAGCGATGCGGGAGGAGCTGGGACTGAATGAGCCGAAAGCTGTCCAGTACCTGCAATGGCTGAAAAACGCCCTGCGCGGTGACTTCGGGGAGTCGTACGTTTCCGGCAAACCGGTGCTTGTAAGCTTCTGCGAAAAACTGCCCGCAACGATTGCACTTGCGGCGCTGGCGCTTGCCATGACGGTCTGTCTTTCGTTTCCGCTCGGTATCTTAAGTGCAAAATATCAGAATACGTGGGCGGACCGCGGTATCAGCCTGTTCTGCTTTGCAGGTAATTCGTTTCCGGGGTTTTTCACTGCACTTCTTCTCTTGTATTTCTTTTCGCTGAAATGGAATCTTTTTCCGGTTCTCAGTATGGGAAAGGGATGGAAAAGCTGTGTGCTTCCGGCGGCGACGCTTGCGGTTTCGATGACGGCAAAATACACCCGTCAGGTGCGTTCTGCCGTGCTTGCAGAGCTGGAGCAGGAGTACGTGGCGGGTGCACGGGCACGTGGGTTAAGTGAAAACCGGATTCTGCTCGGAAATGTATTAAAATCCGTGCTGCTTCGGATGGTCACGCTGCTATTCTTATCCGCCGGTTCGCTGCTTGGAGGAACCGCCATCGTTGAGACGATTTTCATGTGGAATGGTGTCGGAAAAATGGCCGTGGATGCCGTTTCCATGCACGATATTCCCGTGATTCAGGCATATCTGGTGTGGATGGCGGCGATCTATCTGCTGCTGCATCTCATTGCTGATCTGATGATGGGTGCACTGGACCCGCGGGCGAAGTTGGAGGGAATGCGATGAAAAAAGAACAGAAAAGAAAGATCCTTTTTTATGGCATCCTCGCCGGTGCGCTACTGCTGTTTGCCGCGTGTGCGGCCCATCTGACACCGTACGATCCGTATGAGCAGAATCTGGAACTGTCCCTTCTTCCGCCGTCCGCGGCGCACTGGATGGGGACGGACCGCTATGGAAGAGATCTGTTTTCAAGGATTCTCTCCGGCGCGCGGGTCAGCATTTTTTCAGCACTTCTTGTCGTTGCGGCAAGCGCTCTGATCGGAACACTCGCCGGAATTTTCAGCGGCTGGCTGGAAGGCAAAACGGATACGGTTCTGATGCAGATCTCCGATATTTTTCTGGCCTTTCCGGGTATGGTATTTGCAATCGCATTTTCCGGCGTTCTGCAGAGCGGCATGACGGGAGCCGTTGTGTCGCTGATCCTTGTTTCCTGGCCGAAATATGCACGGCTTGCGCGGAACCGTGTGCTGGCATTGAAACACATGCCGTTCATCGCGGCGGCGCGCCTTACAGGAAACGGAACATGGAAGATGATCGGACGCCATATTCTGCCGAATCTTGCGGGGCAGACGATTGTCACAGCGGTGCTCGATATCGGAACGATGATGCTGGAAATCGCAGGTCTGTCCTTCCTCGGCCTTGGTGCGGAAGCGCCGTCGGCGGAGTGGGGAGCGATGATGAGCAACGGAAGAAGTATGCTGCAGACCGCGCCCTGGGTCATTCTGGCGCCGGGACTGGCGATTTTTCTGACCGTTCTTGTCTGCAATCTGCTTGGTGAGGCGGTACGGAAAACGGTGGATCAGGGATAAGGGGCAAACGAAAATGGAAACAAAGGGAGCAAAAACATGAGCGAAAAACTGCTGGAAATCAGCGGCCTTTCTGTCTGTTATGAAGGGGAGCAAATTTTAAATAACATCTGTTTTTCCGTCGAAAAAGGAGAAACCGTCGGCATCGCCGGGGAGTCGGGCAGTGGAAAAAGTACCTTGCTGCGAGCGATCCTGCGGCTGATGGGAAAGAATGGTTCCATCACCGGCGGGCAGATCACATTTCGCGGAGAGGAGCTGACGGGCATGTCCGAAAAGAAGCTGCGGAGTCTGTGCGGTTCAGAAATTGGTATGATTTTCCAGAATACAGGGGCATCACTCTGTCCGACCCGGAAAATCGGAGCACAGATCTGTGAAAGCGTGCGCGCCCATGAGAAACGCTGCGGATTCATCACCCCGATTTCTGGGGGAATGTCTGGCAGAAAAAGCCGCAGAGAAATCAAAGATATGACGCTCCAGCGATTTGCGGATATGGGGCTTTCGGATGGCGAGACGATCTGGAACAGCTATCCATCGTCGCTCTCCGGCGGCATGAACCAGCGCGTCGGGATTGCGCTCGCAATGCTGCTGCATCCGTCGCTTCTTCTGGCGGACGAGCCGACGAGTGCACTCGATGTGGTTTCGCAGGCGCAGGTGCTGCGGGAGCTTCAGGCGTTGCAGCAGAAAGAGCAGACGGGGATGGTGCTGGTGACGCACAATCTTGCGGTTCTCGAGCAGATGGCAGACCGGGTTGCTGTTTTGAAGGATGGAAACATCGTGGAGCAGGGGGAGACAAGGACGGTTTTCGATCACCCCAAGGATGAATATACAAAAAATCTCCTTGCGGCTGTGCCGGGAAGAGGGAAGAACGATGCATAATCATAACATGCTGGAAGTAAACAACTTAAGCAAAAACTTTGCTGGAACCGGCCGGGAAACGGAATTTGCCGCCGTGGACGGCATCAGCTTCACACTGGATGCGGGGGAATGTCTTGGCCTGATCGGGGAGAGCGGATGCGGAAAAAGCACGACGGCCCGTCTGATCACCGGATTGGTCCAGGCGGATGCAGGCAGCGTTCTGTTGGAAGGCGAGGAAATCCTCGGAAGAAAAGGCAGGCGGCAGCGCGAAGTTTACCGGAAAATACAGATGGTATTCCAGATCCCGCAGGATTCCTTCGATCCAATGCAGACGCTCGAAACCGGGATTCTGGAAGCTTTTCGGAATCAGGGAATGAGCCGGAAAGAGGCGTGTCTTCATCTGCCGGAGCTGCTGAAAAAAGTGGAACTTAGTTCGGAAACGGCGATGCGCTATCCCCGCGAGACGAGCGGCGGAGAGTGCCAGAGAGCCGCAATTGCGCGGGCTCTTGCTGTGCAGCCGTCTCTTCTGATCTGCGACGAGGCAACGAGTGCGCTCGATGCGGCGGTACAGGCGCAGATCGTTCAACTGCTGAAAAAACTGCAGCGGGAAGAAGGACTTGCGATGCTGTGGATCGGCCACGACCTTGCGCTGGTGCGGGAACTCTGCAGCCGTGTGATTGTCATGCGGCAGGGAAAAATCGTGGAGCAGGGGGAGACGCGGGAGGTATTGGAGTACCCGAAAGAGGAATATACGAAACTGTTGATGGAGTATAGTCTGTGAGAAAACTGTTGAAACAGAAAATCAGACAGCGGAAATGGTGGTGCCATTTGCGAAAACAGGAGAAGTACAGAATGCAGAGAAAGAACGGCAGAAGGAAAAAAATTGCATATGTTTTGTGCGGCATTCTGGCGGTGGTACTGTTTTCTGGTTGTCAGAGCACAGCGGCAGATGGTACAGATGAAAAAGTTTTCGTATACGGCGACACGACATTCAACGCCGAAAACGACGAGTCCGATGTCAACCCGCACAACGGCTATTCCGGCTGGGCGTGTATCCGCTATGGGATCGGTGAGACGCTGTTTCATTATTCCGATTCTATGGAGATCGAGCCATGGCTGGCAGAAAGCTATGAGATTGTGGACGATACAACATGGCGGATTACACTGCATGAAGGCATCTCCTTTACGAGTGGGCGCACTCTCGACGCAGAGGCGGTCAAAGAATGTCTCGAGGATCTGATCGCAGTACATGACCGTGCACGCGGGGATCTGAAAATTGAGAGCATCAAGGCAGACGGCCTGATCGTAACAATTCACACCGAACAGCCTGTCCCGGCGCTTCTGAATTATCTGTCTGACCCATATGGATGCATCATTGATATGCAGGCAGGTGTGACGGATGACGGCAATGTCGCCGGAACCGGCCCGTACCGCGCAGTACAGGTGGAGACGGATCAGGGACTGACGCTCGTGAAAAATGACAATTACTGGAACGGAACGCCAAAGCTCGACCGGATCGAAGTAAAAACGATCCGCGACGGCGATACGATGACGATGGCGTTACAGTCAGGCGAGCTCGACGCGGCGTACGGCCTGCCATATTCCAATCTGATCCTGTTCCGCGATGAACCATACACGATTTCTTCGGCGGATACGTCGCGTACCTTCTTCGGACAGTTCAACGGATCATCCGAGGTGCTGCAGGACGACCGCGTGCGCGAGGCAGTCATCGGAGCGATCGACCGGGAGGGCTTTGTGAATACGCTGATGGAAGGAAACGGAAGCGTGGCGGAAGGCCCGTTCCCCTCTTACTTTGCATTCGGCGACAGCAAAGTGCAGGAGGAGTCCTATGATCTTGAGTATTCCAGAGAACTGCTGGCTGAAGCAGGCTGGACCGATGAGGACGGCGACGGCTACGTGGAAAAAGACGGAAAACGCCTGACCATCTGCTGGCTCACGTATCCGAGCCGCCAGGAACTGCCGCTTCTCGCGGAGAGTGCACAGGCATCGCTGAAGAAAATCGGAATCGAAGTACAGATCCAGTGCACGGCAAATCATTTGGAACTGCTGAAAAAAGGAAACTGGGATGTTTATGTCAGCGCATTTGTCAGCGCACCGACGGGCGATCCCGAGTATTTCTTTACAACGCACTGCCTGCAGGATTCCTCCAAGAACCGCGGCGGTTATTACAGTGAGACACTCGAGATGCTGGAGCAGCAGTTAAGCGGCGAGTTTGATACCGAAAAACGAACCGAACTGGCCATCGAGATGACGCAGACGCTGCTGGATGACCACATGTTTTTCTTCGCATCACACCTCAAAATGTCGATGGTATCCGGTGAGGGCGTGACGGGGCTTACGGCGCATCCGTGTGATTATTATGAAATTACAGTCAATTTGGACAAAAACAAATGATTATTTGGAAAAAGAGCAGAAAATGTGGATTTTCTGCTCTTTCTGCGCTATGATAGGAAAAGAACGGCACTGCGACGGTGCCAGAGAAGAGAAAAGGAGAAGTTACGATGCGGAAAGAAGAATTGAGAACATATATTGAAAACCACGAATCCGAAATGATCGAGGATCTGAAAAGCCTGATCCGGATTCCAAGCGAAAAACAGGCGGCAGAGCCAGGCAAACCATTCGGCGCACCGGCGGCAGAAGCACTGGCGCAGGGAATCGAAATTCTGGAAAAATACGGCTTTGCCGTAACCAACTACGACAACTACGCGATTGCAGCTGACTTTAATCAGGAAGAAAAGGGCCTTGATATTCTCGCCCATCTCGATGTCGTACCGGCAGGCGAAGGCTGGCAGGAGACCGATCCATTCACCCCGCTCATCAAAGAAGGAAAAATGTTCGGCCGCGGAACCGCAGACGACAAAGGACCGGCGATCGCAGCTATCTACGCAATGCGCGCTGTCAAAGAACTCGGTTACCCATTAAAGAAAAATGTCCGTCTTGTCCTCGGTTCCGACGAGGAGTGTGGAAGCTCTGACCTCGAATATTATTATAAGAAAGAAGTGGAAGCACCATGCACCTTCTCACCGGATGCCGAATTCCCGGTCATCAACATTGAAAAAGGCGGCATGCGCGGCCACTTCGAAAAAACATCCGCTGCCGGAACGACAGGCGTGCGCCTCGTATCCTTACAGGCCGGCACCAAACTGAACGTTGTACCAGGCAAAGCATATGCAGAGCTTGCCGGCATGGCAAAAGAAGACCTGAAAACCTGCGCTGACGAGACTGAGCAGAAGACCGGCGTTTCCTTCGTTCTGGAAGACACCGAAAACGGCAATATAAAAATCACCGCCTGCGGTGCCTTTGCCCACGCATCCACCCCGGAAATGGGTAACAACGCACTGACCGCACTGCTGCAGCTTCTCGCATCCGTTGGAATGGAAGAGAGTGAACTGAAAAACGACATCAGTTTCCTTGCAAAAGTTTACCCGCACGGCGACGGCAAAGGCGCAGGCCTCGGTGTCGCCATGTCAGATGAAGAGTCCGGCGAGCTCACCTTAAGCCTCGACCTCATGAACTACGACGGCAAAACCCTGACCGGTTCCTACGACTGCCGCGCCCCGATCTGCGCGACAAAAGAAAACCTGTACGATACCGCCGGGCAGAACATGAAAAAAGGCGGCTTCTCCATGGAAGGCAGCGGAATGTTCCCACCACACCACGTCCCGGCCGACAGCCCGTTTGTCCAGACCCTGCTGCAGTGCTACACGGATGTCACTGGAAAACCAGGCAAACCATTTGCGATCGGCGGCGGAACGTATGTGCATCATCTGAAAAACGGTGTTGCGTTTGGATGCGCGGACCTTGAAGTCGACAACCGTATGCACGGAGCAGACGAGTTCGTGGAAATCGAATGCCTGAAAGAATGCGTTGTGATCTTCGCGGAGGCGATTCTGCGGATCTGCGGGGAATAAATAATTGAAAAATAAAAGATAAAAAAGATCTTCAGCCAAACCGATAGATTCTGAAAAGAACAAGGTTTGCCTGAAGATTTTTTATGGCTCTGAATTGTTACAAATTTTCTCAGAACCGCAGTTCCCTGCACCGGTTCAGGCATGCAAAGATTTCCTGCTGTCTCGGCCGTGCTAGGTCGCTGGGTCTTCCAGGAGCGAGAAGAGAAGCAAGGCCTTTTTCATCCATCTGTTTTTCCAGCAGATCCACTACCTGCACCAGTGTTTTCTTACCGTCCATCTTGTGCTCCGCGGCTTCTAAAAGGAGCGCAGCCAGCCCGTTCAGCTGTTCATTGTCCGTGAGCTGTTCCACGGCGCGCAGATCCGTCAGAGATTTGTTGATGAGGATGGATTCACGTCCCATCACTTTGACTTTCGTGCGGTCACTTCCCGTCAGGCCTTTGCCCGGCTGCGGGCAGCGATGGAAGGCTGGAACGGAAAAAGGGCGTACGGAGGCAGTAAACGGCGGAAATTCCGCGGCTGTGGTTTTTGCGCGATCCGTAATGTCATAAGGAACGTATTCTTTCATCTGAATGACAGTGTCTGCCACGTGGAAGTAAGAACCGGAGCTTCCGGCAACGAGAATCGACGAGATGCCGAGCTTCTCATACAGATCCCGCACGCGGCTGATAAACGGTGTGATCGGTTCCTCGCTGTCGGCAACGACGCGCTGCATCAGCTCATCGCGCACCATAAAGTTGGTGGCGGACGTGTCCTCGTCGATCAGAAAGAGGCTCGTGCCGGATTCGATGCCCTCGATCACGTTGGCGGCCTGTGAGGTGCTTCCGCTGGCATCTGCAGTCGAAAATGAGGTGGTGTCGCTCTTTCCGGGAAGATTGTGGATGAAGAGGGAGATATCGACGTTGCTGATGCTTCTGGAGTCCTCGGAGCGGAGCTTTCCGGCGCTTGCATCGGTGATGACATATTCACGGCCGTCCCCGGCAATGTGGTTGTATACGCCGCGCTCAAGCGCCTGCAGCAGGGTAGATTTTCCATGGAAGCCTCCGCCTACGATCAGTGTGACGCCGAGTGGAATTCCCATGCCGGAAACAGGTCCGCGGTTCGGAAGATCAAGGGTAATGCGTAAGGATTCCGGTGAGGTAAACGGAACGGCGTGATTCATCGGCAGATCAGAAACACCGGTCTCGCGCGGGAGAATGGAGCCGTCGGCGATGAAGGCAGTAAGCCCTTTTTCTTTTAATGCGGAACGGATCGCCTGCTGGTCCTCACAGAGATAGGCGACATTGGCACATGCTTTTGGATCCAGAGCACGGTAGAACAGTGATTTTTCTACGCAGCCGGGAAGAAAGTCGAAAAGAATGCGGATCAGCTCCTGCGAGGCGATGGTGCGGCCGTTGGCCGGAAAGCCGATTTCCATGTTGACGACAAGACTGCCGTCGGAAGGATTCAGAACACAGGCAGTACGCTCAAGAATTTCCTGTCCGCAGCGGCTTATCCCCAGCAGACCACTTTTGCCGGAACCCTTTGCGCGGAACGAATACGGTGCGATGGCGCGCGCAAACTGGCGCAGCAGGTAATCCTGGAGGGCGACGCGCTTTTCATATGTGTCGTAGAGAAAAGCCGGAAACGCAGCGGTTTTGCCGCTGATATGAACGCTGACCCGCGACGGAGCGGCGAACGGATCGCCCTGGACGTGGTCGATGGAGAGTGTGTAGCGCGGAAACTGATAGGCGCCACGGGTGGATTTATAGGCGGGATAGCTTTTGTGATTGATACTGAATAAAAGCTGTTTCAGGTCATTTGCAGATTGCATAAAAAAAACTCCTTTCAAAATAAAAAAGGTGAGGCTGCCGTACAGAGCGTGTCTGAAAATGGCTTTTCGCAAGCTGCAAGTTCCAGGTGGTGGGAGATTTTGTCCGAATGAGGGCGGCTTAAACCCGCTACGGCAACCGAATGAGGGCAAAATCTCCCATAAAGTGGGGCTTGCAGCTTGCGGAAATGATTTTTCAGACACGCGCTGGACGACAGCCTCATCCAAAAAACTTTAACGTCTGGAAACACTCTGGCGCTTCACCAGCTTGGTTGCCATGCACATTTTCAGACATTCGCGTTTCGGATCGGCCACGCGGTCAAGCAGGCGCTGGACGGCAGTGGCTCCAAGCTCGCGTTTTCTGACCTTCATAGTGGAAAGCGGCGGAACCATCATATCGCACATCGGAACGTCATCAAAGCCGATGATAGAGACATCCTCCGGGATGCGGTAGCCGTTTTCACGCAGCGCACGCATAGCGGCCGCAGCAATAATGTCATTATCGGCAAAGTAAGCATCCGCGATCGGCGCTTTCGACTCGAGAAGGCGCAGCATGTCGCGGTAGCCTTCGTCCGAGGTCGGGGAAACCAGGTGAACATATGGATGCGAGGTGCTGATGCCGTTTGCACGGAGCGCTTTGTAGTAGCCGTCGGCGCGTTCGGAGAAGTTGCTGATGTCGAGGCTCGAGTGAAAGTAGCCCACGTTTTTGTGTCCGCACTGGATCAGATAATTCGTGGCGTTGAACGCCCCCTGAATGTTGTTGATCAGAACGCAGTCGTAATCGAGCTCATCGTAATAGCAGTCCACGACAACGATCGGAACAGAAAAATCGCGGAACTTGCGGAAATCGGACGGAGCCATTTCGGTTGCAAGAAGAAGAATGCCCTCACAGTCCACAGCGCGGAGTGCATCGAGCTGGCTGTCAATATCCATGGTCTCATAAAAATAGGAGATATGAAGCGCACAGCTCTGGCGGGTGCATTCGGTGGAGATTCCTTCGGTCAGCTGGGAGAAAAACGGCGTGTCGGCAGCGACCTTTCCGTGCTTTTTATAATTGACCAGCTGAATAATGCGGGAGGAAGCGCCGGAGGATTCATTTTTTTTCGGCGCATAGCCATACTCGGCTGCGGTTTTTAAAATCCAGCTCTCTTGTGGCATCGCTGATGCCGGGTTTGTTATTGAAAACCATAGAAACCGTGGCAGGCGATACGTTGATCAGCTTTGCCAGTTCTTTCGCAGAAATATTCATAAGAGTTCAGCTCCTGTTCGATAAAATCAGCCCGCATGGTGCTTTCGTTTGTTTTTTGCATGCGGGGTGTTGAAATTTATTTCAGTATTTATTTGAAAAATGTTAAACTTATGCATTGATTTTAATATGAATTAAAAAAGAAGTCAACTTCTGAACTGTAAAAAAATGAAATATGAAGAAATGCATAAAGACAGCCATTCTTTTTTGTGTAAATTACTAAAAAAGATTTAATAAAGCTGAATGGATGTTGACAAGTTCAAAAGAATTTAGTAATATAAGAGCCATAAAGAACAGGAAAATTCAAGATATAATTTAGCAGAATTTAAAGAAAATTAAGAGGAGGAAATGAATATGAAATCAATTAAGATCGGATTTGCACCTACGAGAAGAAGCATTTTCAGTGCCCCGGATGCCGTAAAATACGCCAACCTGACGAGAGAGCGTTTAAAAGAGCTCGGCGTTGAATTTGTCGATATCACAGACATCAACGAGGAGGGTCTGTTTTACGATGAGGCGGACCGTGAGAAAATCCAGGAGAAATTCCGCCGTGAAAACGTAAAGGGAATTTTCTTCCCGCACGGAAACTTCGGAACGGAATATGTCTGTGCAAGACTGGCAAAGGAAATGGGGCTTCCGGTACTCCTCTGGGGACCGCGCGATGAGAGACCGGATGAGAACGGTGTGCGTCTCCGCGACAGCCAGTGCGGCCTGTTTGCAACCGGAAAAGTGCTGCGCCGTTTTGGCGTTCCATTCACCTACATGACGAACTGCCGTCTGACTGATCCGGAATTTGAGCGCGGCATCAAGGATTTCCTTGCTGTATGTAATGTGGTAGATACCTTCCGCCACACCAGAATCCTTCAGATCGGACCGCGTCCGTTCGACTTCTGGTCTACCATGTGCAACGAGGGTGAGCTGCTGGAAAAATTCAACATTCAGCTTTCCCCGATTCCGCTTCCGGAACTGACTGCGGAGATGAAAAAAGTAAAAGCAGAGGGCAGCGAGGTAGAAAAAGTCGTTGCATACTGTAATACCAATATGTGTGTAAAGATCAAACCGGAAGAGCTGGAAAATGTAGCAGCTCTGAAGGTTGCGATGAAGAATCTGGCTGCAAAATATTCCTGCAATGCCATCGCGATCCAGTGCTGGAACGCACTGCAGGGTGAGATCGGCATCATGCCGTGTGCGGCAAACTCCCTGCTGAACGAAGAGGGAATTCCGGTCGTCTGTGAGACCGATATCCATGGCGCCATCACCGCTCTGTTGGTAGAGGCTGCCGGCAGAAACGATAAGAGAAGCTTCTTTGCCGACTGGACGGTGCGTCACCCGGACAACGAGAACGGCGAGCTGCTGCAGCACTGCGGACCGTGGCCGATTTCTGTTGCACAGGAAAAACCGACGATCGGTTATCCTCTGGCATTCAGCCATCCGGGCGCTGTAGAGGCGCAGGCAAAATTAGGCGAAATGACACTGGCGCGTTTCGACGGAGACAACGGAGAGTACTCCCTGCTGCTTGGAAATGCAAAAGGTGTCGAGGGACCTTATACGAAGGGAACCTACGTATGGGTTGAGGTACAGAACCTGAAACGCCTGGAGGCAAAAATCGTGGAAGGACCGTACATCCACCACTGCGTCGGTATCCACGAGAACGTTGTGCCGGTTCTGTATGAAGCATGCAAATACATCGGCATTGCCCCGGATTTATATGATCCGATTGAGGAAGATGTCAAAGCATATTTAAGAGGAGAACGAAAATCATGAGTGAATACAAGGAATTGAGTTGTCTGGCGTATGATCTGCGGAAGAAAGTAGTGGAAATGGTAGTTTCCGGCAAGGGCGGCCACATCGGCGGTGACATGAGTGTCATTGATGTGCTTGTAGCGCTGTATTTTAAAGAGATGAACATCAGCCTTAAGAACATGGACGACCCGGACCGCGATCGTTTTGTGATGAGTAAAGGTCATTCCGTTGAGGCATATTATGCAGTACTTGCGGCAAAGGGGTTCTTCCCGATGGAAGAGGTCATTGAAAAATTCTCCAAATTCGGCAGCCCGTACATCGGCCATCCGAACAATAAACTGCCGGGCATCGAGATGAATTCCGGTTCTCTCGGCCACGGACTTCCGGTCTGCGTGGGAATGGCGCTGGCAGGAAAAATGGATAAAAAAGATTATCGTGTCTACACCGTTATGGGTGACGGCGAGCTGGCAGAAGGCTCTGTCTGGGAGGGCGCAATGTCCGCAGGAAACTACAAGCTGGACAACCTCTGTGCGATCGTAGACCGCAACCGTCTGCAGATCTCCGGAAATACCGAGGATGTCATGAAACAGGACAGCCAGGAGGAGAGATGGGCAGCGTTCGGATGGAATGTTCTTTCCGTACCGGGCAACGATATGGACGCGCTCGTTCATGCGTTTGAGCTGGCGAAACACTGCAAGGGAAAACCGACGGTTATTATTGCAAACACAACGAAGGGCTGTGGTTCTTCCGTGATGGAAAATAAGGCGGAGTGGCATCATAAAGTGCCGACACCGGAGGAAGTAGAACAGATCATGAAGGATCTGGATGAGAGAAAGGAGGCACTGTTATGAATAAGATTCCAAACAGACAGGCCATTTGCGAGGTTTTAATGAAACATGCCGAGACGGATAAAGATATCGTGGTGCTCTGCAGCGATTCCAGGGGAAGTGCTTCCCTGACACCGTTTGCAAATGCGTATCCGGAGCAGTTTGTGGAGATGGGTATCGCGGAGCAGGATCTGGTCAGCGTTTCTGCCGGTCTTGCAAAATGCGGCAAGAAAGCATTTGCGGCATCTCCGGCGTGCTTCCTTTCTACAAGAAGCTATGAGCAGGCAAAGATTGACTGTGCATACTCCAACACCAATGTAAAGCTGATCGGTATCAGCGGCGGTGTGAGCTACGGCGCACTCGGCATGAGCCATCATTCTGCACAGGACATCGCAGCAATGGCAGCTATTCCGAACATGCGCGTTTATCTGCCGAGCGACCGCTTCCAGACAGCAAAACTGGTTGAGGCGCTCCTTACCGATGAAAAACCGGCTTATATCCGAGTGGGAAGAAATGCCGTTGCGGATATTTACAGCGAAGAAAATACCCCGTTTGAGATGGATAAGGCGACGGTTCTCTCGGAGGGCACCGATGTTTTACTGGTAGCCTGCGGTGAGATGGTCCGCCCGGCGCTTGATGCAGCTGCTATGCTGAAAGAAGAGGGAATCAGCGCAGGACTGCTCGATATGTACTGTGTGAAACCGCTGGACAAAGAGGGCCTGGTAGAGGCTGCAAAGAAGGCAAAAGTTGTCATTTCGATCGAAGAGCACGCTCCATTTGGCGGCCTTGGTTCGATGGTGAGCCAGGTGGTCGGTGCGGAATGCCCGCGCAAAGTCGTTCCTATGTCTCTGCCGGATGCGCCGGTCATTACAGGAACGTCCAAAGAAGTGTTTGATCACTATGGACTGAATGCGGAAGGCATTGTAGCGAAAGCGAAAGAATTACTGAAATAATGATGTTTATGACGTTCCTGCGTGCCCGGACTGTGGAAGGCCCGGGGTGCAGGGACGTTTCTTTATCTATAATAGTAATGGAGTTGGAAATATGGAGAAAAGGTATATTATCGGAATTGATCAGAGCACGCAGGGAACGAAAGCGCTGCTCTTTGACGGGGTGGGACATTTACTCCGCCGTACCGACCTGCCGCACCGGCAGATTGTCAATGAAAAGGGATGGGTGTCCCATGATCTGAATGAGATTTACCGGAATACAGTACAGACGGTAAAAACGCTGGTGGCAGAGTCCGGTGTTGCACCGGAAACAATCGCCGGAATCGGCATCAGCAATCAGCGTGAGACGACGGCGATCTGGGATAAGGCGACCGGGGAACCACTGGAAGAGGCCATTGTATGGCAATGCGGCCGCGCAAGCGGGATTGCGCAGGAGATTGCGGAGCAGGGGCACGCAGAGGAGATCCGCGAGGCGACGGGTCTGCAGCTTTCGGCTTATTTTCCTGCTGCAAAGATGGCGTGGCTGCTTCGAAACGGCGGAGAAGAAAGACAGAAACGTGCTGCGGACGGGAAACTCTGCCTGGGTACGATTGACAGCTGGCTGGTTTACAAGCTGACGGGGGATCATGCATTTAAAACAGATTTTTCAAATGCGTCGAGAACGCAGTTGTTTAATTTGAAAACGCTGGCGTGGGATGAGAAGATCTGTGAGATATTCGGAATTCCGGCCTGCGCGTTGGCCAGGGTGTGTGATTCCGATGCGGTGTATGGAACCACGACGATGGAAGGATTGTTTTCCGAGCCGGTTCCGATCTGTGGTGTATTAGGCGACTCTCATGCGGCTCTGTTCGGACAGGGCTGCTTAAAACCGGGTATGATCAAGGCAACGTACGGAACGGGTTCTTCGCTGATGATGAACATTGGAGACAAGCCGATTCAGAGCAGCCACGGCGTTGTGACTTCGCTTGCGTGGGGAAGAGGCGGCAAGGTGGACTATGTGCTGGAAGGCAACCTGAACTACACCGGAGCGGTGATTACCTGGCTGAAGGATGATCTGAAGCTGATTTCTTCGGCAAAAGAGACGGAAGGACTGGCGAGGGAGGCAAATCCGGCAGACCGCACGTATCTGGTTCCGGCATTTACCGGGTTTGGTGCGCCGTACTGGGATGAGAAAGCAACGGCATCGATCAGCGGAATTACCCGCACCACAGGAAAAGCCGAGGTGGTAAAAGCGGCTCTCGACTGCATTGCCTACCAGATCACCGACCTTGTCCGTGCGATGGAGCAGGATACCGGCATGCGGATCGAGGAACTCCGTGTAGACGGCGGCCCGACACGAAACGGATATCTGATGCAGTTCCAGAGCGATATTACGAATAAACGCGTAAATATTCCGGACGCGGAGGAGCTTTCCGGCATCGGGGCGGCTTATATGGCCGGTATTTCAGCCGGGGTCTACGATCTGGAAAAACTCGCGGGAAATATGAAACGAAGTGTGTATGAGCCGAAGATGGACGATGAAATCCGGGAGAAAAAATACGCCGGATGGAAAAAGGCTGTCGACGGGGTATTAAGTAAATAGGGGACGCGGGCATTACTGTGCACTCGGCAAATACGCGTTTATGATAAGAAAACGAAGACGCATACATGCGTGATTGAGAAATTTGAAAAATAAAATAATCTACAAACAAAAAGGAACGATTTGGATAGAACGTTCCTTTTTTGCATATAGAGAATAAATTGCACAGAAATAAAAGGCGCTGTATAAACAGCGCGTAATGCTGATAGAATGCGGGAAAACAGCAAGAAAAAGAGGATTAAACTTGTAGTTCAATGAAGAAAAGAATAGATGTGGTATAGTATCAAGAAAAGGGGATTTCGCATGAATGAAATTTCAATAGAAGATGTATTAGAGCGTACATTATGCAAAAAAAGGAGGGACAAGAGTTTGTCCGGTAAAAAACAGGAAGTATGGTAAGATAAGCTGGTAATGGAGAACGTATGCAGATTCGTATGGATGAAAAAGGGAGGGTTCTGTTTATGGCTACTTATGTTATTTCGGATATTCACGGTGAGTATGAGAGATTTATGGAGCTGCTGGAAGAAATTGAATTGAAAGATACAGATACGCTCTATGTTCTGGGTGATGTTTTAGACCGGGGTGAGCATCCGATTAAGGTGATATTGAAACTGATGGAAATGCCGAATGCGTTCTGTATCGTGGGGAACCATGAGGTGATGGCGCTGGAATGTCTGCGGTTTCTCTGTCAGGAAATCACAGATCTTGCCATCGAGGAAGTGGATGCTGAACTGCTGGACAATCTTGTTCTCTGGAAGTATAACGGCGGTGATGCTACGATCCGGGAATTTCGGGCGCTGGATCCCGAGATGCGGGAGGAAGTACTGAATTTTCTGGAGGATTTCAGTCTGTATGAGGAGCTTACAGTGGGAGAAAAACAGTATCTGCTGGTGCATGGAGGGCTGGGTGGATTCACACCGGAAAAGAGGATCGAGGAATATTCCCTGCACGATCTTGTATGGGCCAGACCAGATTATCAGAAGGAATACTTTGCGGATACAAATCTGGTAACAGGACATACACCGACGCAGACGATTCCGGAAAATGATAATCCCGGGTATATTTATAAAAAATATCACCACATCGCCATCGACTGCGGCGCATGCTTCCCGGGAGGGAGGCTGGCGGCAATCTGTCTGGAAACGGGGGAAGAGTTTTACAGTTCGGACAACAATGGGTGAACGATTTTAGACGTTCCATGATGCCAGCATCAGAAGACCGAAATCCGGAACCAGCAGAACAAGCGGGAAGATTTTTGAAACAGGACATGCCAAAACACAAGCAGGAAAGCCGTTTTGGAAAAAATGAGCGGATAACGAAAGCTTTGAAGATTGCAGGAGCAGACATGAAAGCTGCGAAAGAAAAGGAGATTTTGGATGCACTATATTATTACCGATATACATAACGACAGCTGGCGGTTCATGAAATTGCTGGAAAAAAATGGATCTCAAAGAGGACGATCACCTGTATCTGCTTGGTGATTTGTTTGACCGCTGCATGGATCATCCAGACCCGGCGGGCGTGTAATTTTCAGGTATTGAAGCTGGGGAAAAAATGTACTGTGATCCGCGGCAACCACGATCACTGGCTTGCTAACTATATTTTCCACTATTACGGAAGCAAAGAGAGAGACCGCGCCCTCCTGCAGCCGTATCCGTACAATTCCTTCCATCTTTTACAGGAACGCCTGACGGAAGTTGATTTAAAGCAGCTCGCAGAGCGCATCCTTTCCTGGCCGGTACAGGTGGAAATCGAGGTAGACAGTCAGCCGTATCTGCTTGCCCATGCCTGTACGGCAGAACCGGGAAAATGGAAACTGGACAACTATTATCTGATGGGGGATTTGTGGTACAAGGTTTTTTCTTCATGAGGGAGTGCATGGATATATTTCCGTCTGCGGCCATCAGAACATGGGAAATGGATCCATCTGGAAAAATAAAAAAGGAAACGTCTATCTGTGTGATTGTGGCTGCGGCTTTGAGAATGGAAGACTGGGATGCCTTTGCCTGGAAACGAAAGAAACTTTCTATGTATAAACAAACAGAGGAAAAGCAATGAAGCGATATATGATGTCGGATATTCACGGATTTCTGGAGGCATTCGAGGCAGCTCTGAAAAAAACAGACCTTTCGGGGAAAAACCAGCTGATTCTGTTGGGCGATTACATAGATTATGGGCCAGATGGCCGGGCGGTGCTGGAAAAAGTCAGGGCATTGCAGGAAAAATATGGTTCGGAAAAAGTCATTGCCCTGATGGGAAACCATGAAAAAGCACTGCTGGACTGGCTGGAAGAATATGCGGATGTCAACCGGCATATCGGCAGTGTGGAGCAATATCGCAGCCGGGAATGGCTGGCATCGGATGCAGATGGAGACTATGAAACGCTGCACAGCTTTCTGAAAGAAGAACATTTTCAAGAGTTTCTGGAAAAAGAAGCACACCTCTCAGAGGATTCCAGAAATGCAGAAGCAGTACGGCTGATGTTCGAAGATGCGGGGGATCTGATCACCTGGATGCGCCATTTTCCTTACTTTTATGAAACAGAACGCCAGATTCTGGTGCACGCCGGAATTGCCGAATGGGGCGAAAAAGACTGGCTGTGCGTGACCAGCAGGGAGCTGATGGTTGGAAAAAGAACAGTAAGTCGTGGAGCATTCCATAAGGATGTGATTGCGGGCCACATTTCCACGGCAAAAATCAGCGGAAACAGGACATATGACGGTATCTGGCACGACGGTCAGAGTCACTATTATCTCGATGGAACCACCTGGCGGAGCGGAAAAATTCCGGTGCTGGAATATGACAGTGAAACGGGAAAATACAGAGAAATATAGTGAGAAATATTGTAATGCAGCACAGCAAAATCACGGCAGGGCGGAAAAAGTGATTGAACCGAATCAAGCAAGGAGTGAAGCGGCTTGCGGATATCCGCTTTGACAAAGAAACAGGATCCGAACAGAAGGGAGTAGATCAGATGCATTTACCAGTTAGTGTAACACAGGATGAATTATTAGAAGTTTTGCTTCAGGTTGCGCCGGTACGGCCGGTCTTTATCTGGGGTGCACCCGGCATCGGAAAATCCGCGTTAGTGGAAAAATTCGCAGATGAAGTCGGCCTGCCGTGTGTGTCGCTCCTCGGAAGCCAGCTCGCGCCGGAGGATATCATCGGCATTCCGCAGATCCGGGGCGAGACCTCGGAATTTCTTCCGCCGAAAATGATCGCCAGAAAAGAGCCATATGTCCTGTTCCTGGACGAACTCAACGCCTGTACGCAGGAAGTGCAGAAAGCCTTCTATTCCCTGATCCATGAGCGGCGGATCGGAGAATACCATCTTCCGGAGGGAAGCATTGTGATCGGAGCAGGAAACCGTGCCGAGGACAGCGCGATCGTAAAAACGATGTCGTCCGCCCTTTTAAACCGTATGTTCCATGTGCAGCTGAAAGCGGATGTGGGACAGTGGATCAAGTGGGCGCAGGCAGAAGGACTCCATCCGTGGGTCATTGACTATATCATCCAGCGGCCGGATCACCTCTTTTCCGAACCGCCGAAAACCGAAGAACCGTTTTCCACCCCGCGTTCCTGGCATATGCTGAGCGATGCGTTGAAGGAATACCGGGCCGGGGAGCAGGATATTTCGCAGGAAACATTAAAAATGATGGCGTACGCTTGCCTCTTGGAACAGCACGCGGGGATGTTTCTTGCTTACACAAAAACACTGCGCAACACACATCTCCTGGATGACATTATCGCGCAGAAAGCAAAATGGCCGGACAAGCCGGAAAACCGGGATGTGCTGTATTTTCTCGCACAGTCCTTCCGCGCCAGACTGCTTGCAGAACTGCCGAAAAGCAAACAGGGAATTTCCGGCGGCATGCTTTCCTTTGCGTACCGCGCCAAGGGCATGATCAAAGAACTCGCAGTCATCAATTTCGAAATCGCCCAGATGACCGTCGCAGCTGATGGAGCGGAGGCACTGCCGGACTGGTTTATGATGGAAATCATCCGTGATCTGCCGCGGCTCGTCGGCTGAAAAAAGCCCGGTTATTATTGAAACACATGCCGTCTTGCTGACTGGGGGAGTGATTCATGAGCTTCAAATGGAAGCACTAAAATAAATTGACACGGATCTGAAAAACAGGAAGGAGAAACAGATGCCATACGTTCGAAGCAGGTATTACCGCGAAGAAGAAAAGCCGGCCGGGTACCACAGAGTGGAGGCCGGCTTTGGTTTGCTGGAAAAAAATACACTGTTCCATCAACTGGATGGGTACATCACTGCAAAGCCCTCCCATCTGAATGCAAAAGGAAGTCTGGCCTGTGTTACGAAAGATGGAAATATCTACGTCAACATGCGGGCGAACCTGTCGCCGGAACAATGGTGCTATGTGATGGCACACAACCTTCTGCACCTGGCGTTCGGCCACTTTGACAAAGCGAGCATCCCTTCCGACTGCGAATTTGTCCCGGCACTCTGGAACAAAGCCTGTGATATCTACATTACCAGATTCCTTTATGACATCCGCCTCGGCGAGCCGATCTGCGCAGATCCGGCGGAAGCATATCCGATCAAACTGAACAGCGAGCAGAAAATTTATGAATATCTGTTGAAGCACCAGGATAATGGTGCGCAGATCTGCGGGACAAACTCTGAAAAATTAAAGGATATGATCGGGGTAGAACGGCCGATCGTTTATAAAAAGGGAGAAAGAAATGCATATGCTGAAAAATTTTCCTATGCAGTCACTCATTCCATCAAATCTGCACTCTGCGATGCGGGAGGATACGATCTTAAAACGAAAAAGAATACCGTCATTTCCAGAGCAGCAGAATGGTTCCTGTCCCATTATCCGCTGCTCGGAGGTCTTGCAGCTACATTTAAAATTGTGGAGGACATTGAAATGTGCCATCGGTATGAAATCCATATTGCAGCGGTTGACGCAGAGCAGGGAATCATTTATGCCAATCCGTCGTGCGGATTTTCGGAGGAAGAGTGGATTTTTGTTCTCGCGCATGAATATCTCCATGCCGGACTGCAGCACCAGAAACGGTGCAATGGGCGTGACTTCTTTCTGTGGAACATCGCCTGCGACTACGTCATCAACGACTGGCTGCACGAAATGGAGATCGGCAGAATGCCGCCGGATGGGCTGTTGTATGATGAAACACTTCACAACAAATCGGCAGAAAGTATCTATGATCTGATCGTGAAAGAGATCCGAAAGTACAAAAAGCTAAACACCTTCCGGGGCTTTGGCAGAGGTGATATGTTTAACGGAAACAGACCGCATTTTACTGGAAGAGAAAACGGGGTCAGCCTGGATGAACTGCTGAAAAATGCACTGCGGGAGGGATTGGATTACCATCAGGAGCACAATCGTGGTTTCCTGCCGGCCGGGCTGGTGCAGGAAATCAGGGCGCTTGCGATGCCGGTCATTCCCTGGGATGCCGCGCTGGCGAAGTGGTTTGACGTACAGTTTCCACCGCTGGAAAAACACCGTACCTATGCGCGGCCGAGCAGACGGCAGGGTGCCACGCCGGACATTCCAAGACCAGGATATGCGTATTACGAGCAGGATCTGGAGAGCCGGACCTTCGGTGTGGTCGTGGACACGTCCGGTTCCATGAGTGCAAAACAGATCGGTATGGCACTTGGCTCCATCGCCAGCTATGCCGCGGCGAAAGATGTTCCGTTCGTGAGAATCATTTTCTGTGATGCCAAAGCGACGGATGCGGGATATCTGGCACCGGAAGATATTGCCGGACGGGTAAAAGTCACGGGACGAGGAGGAACCATACTGCAGCCGGGCGTGGATTGTCTGGAACAGGCGAACGATTTTCCAAAGGACGGGCCGATTCTGATTATTACGGACGGGGAGATTGAGAATGACCTGAAGGTAAGACGAGAGCATGCATTTCTGCTTCCGAGAGGAAACCGGCTGCCGTTCCGGGCACGGGGAGAAGTGTTTTATTTTCGGGAATAGTGCGGCGTAGTCTGTGTCTCTGCAAGAAGCGATAGCAGCGGCAGAGAAAGCGGACAGAATTTGCGGATGATGTTTTGCGATACTTTAGAGAACAGAAACAGAGAACACGAGAGGAGACGCTGAGAATGAGCATTGTCATTACAGGCGATACCCATGGCACCTTTGATATTGAAAAAGTTGTACGCTATTTTAACGAGCACGAAGACGAGTACACCCGGGATGACTATCTGATCATCTGCGGAGATGTCGGCATCTGCGGCTTTTCTGCAGCATACGAAGCGAATACGAGAGCCGTTTTCCGAAGTCTGCCGGTGACGACACTGTTTATCGACGGAAATCATGAGAACTTCGAACAGCTGAACTCCTACGCCGTGGAGCAGTGGAACGGCGGAAAGGTGCATATCATTGAGGACAACATGATCCATCTGATGCGCGGCCAGATCTTTACGATTGACGGGCTGAAATTCTTTACCTTCGGAGGTGCTTACAGCATCGACAAAATGTCCCGCGCGGAGGGAATTTCGTGGTTCCCGGAAGAAATTCCGTCACGGGAAGAGTACGAAGAAGGATGGAAAAATATGGAAAAAGAAGATTTTCAGGTGGACTACATACTGACCCACACAGCCCCAAGAGATGTGGCCGCGGCAATGGGGTATGGAGAGCTGTCTGACGATGAGGTGGAACTCCGCCAGTACCTGCAGCGCGTGGCGGATGAGACAGAGTTTCAGAAATGGTATTTCGGACACTTTCATGAAGATGCGGAAGTGGAAGAGGTGTTTGTGTGTCTGTATGATGAGGTTGTGGAGTTGAGTTAGGACAGGATCTTGTCCTGAAAAAAATAAGAAGCATGGTAAGATAAAATAGAAGCAGAGAACAGCCAGAAAATGCACATCGAACCATAAAAATCTGCTTTGAAAAAAATAAAAGTTAATTGTGTTCTTCTGACGGGGCGTCCATGTGATCCAGCGCATACTCACACGCCTGAATCACAAAACTGGAAAAGGTAATGTCCTGGTCAGAATCGGAAATTGCCTGTTCGATCTGATCGATCAGGTGAATGGGGAAACGGATGGTTTTGTTTCCGTTTCCTTGCGGTTGCCTTTTAACTGAAATGCCATATCAAACTCCATTCTGCTGCCGGAGAATATAAGAACGGAGCATGCTTCCGGATCTTATGTGGAAACTACGGGCAGCATAAAACATAACAAAGGTGTTTTCAAAAAAAAGTTCGACAAAAAATAAATTTTTCGAATCTGCGAAATCGAAAAATGAAGAAAAAGCTGTTTTGGGGACAGCATTATTTCAGTGCGCTTTTTTCTGGCTGTATTCTGATTTTAAAGAGTACTGGAAGCCCAGTCTGTTTTATTGTATTGCATAACTTGCTTGAAATATGCATTGCAAAATGCATGACAAAATATATTGCAAATAAAGGGAGGATGTATTACACTAAAAGAAATACAACAGAAGAAGGAGGAAAATGAAATATTCATTGCTCTGCTCAGCTAATGTTTGGATGCAGAGCAAGAAAAGCCGCTTTTCCATTGACGGAAGGCGCCAGGGATCCTGAAGACAGCATAAGCGGCAGACATTCAGAGAAAAAGGATCGAAATTTTACATTTACGAGGGAGAAGACGTATGAAAGTGTGGAAGAAATTACAAGTTGTCTTTCTGGCACTGCTTTTATGCACCGGAATGATGACACAGCCTGCTCTTGCAGCATCGCTGCTTCAGGATGGAATCGAAGCAGCCTTGACAACAGACAAAGAAACTTACCAGCAGGGTGAAGAAATCAAAGTTACTTTAACTGTAACCAATACAAATGATACAGCAGTAACGAATCTGTCACTGGAAAATGTTTTGCCGGAAAATTTTGTGCTGGCCGAAAATACGGAGACAACAAAAAAGATGGAATCTCTGCAGGCTGGAGAAACCGTTACGTTGACAACGGTTTGTACGGTAAAAGCATCAGATGACAAGAAGGATGATGAAAATAAGGAAAATCCTTCTGGAGATGACAAAAGAATCCGACAGATAATGAAAAGCCAGGAAATGGAAACGTAGCAAATGACACGAAAAATCCTAGGTACAACAACGGGCAGCAAGGATTCCGGAACGACATTAACAAAAGATCAGGGAACTGGAAACGCAAAGCAAAATGGCCAGTCCTTAAAGGCTGAGAAATTGAAATCTGCACCGAAAATGGGTGACAACACCAAAAATTATTGTTTGGGTTGTACTGCTGGTGCTGGCAGGAGCAAGCCATTGTTGTTGCACTGAAGAAAAAAAAACAGAAGAAATAAAATGTTGGCGTGGTTTCTGTGCCTGATTATGACGGGAAGCACCGTTGCAGGCGTATTTCCGGAACGGGCAAGAGCAGAAGCACAAAGTGTAAACATAGGAAAGGTCATGGAGCTTTCCAAGAATATTCTTGTGGATCAGACTACCGTGGAGCTGAAAGCAAAAGTTGAATATACCTACGTGAAGTCAGATGATCCATCGGACGACACCAAAACATATACACGCGGTGAGTGGGTGCAGATGCTCGCTGAAAGGTTGAAATGAACCTGGATACAGATCCGGATTCCTTAAACCATTATTATGCGGATACGGCAGGAAATGCGTATGAAGCAGCAATCGAAATCGCAGAGAAATATGGAATCCTGCCGCCACCGGATATCGAAGATCTGGAGCAGGATATCCCGTTTTTCTATCCAGATGAACCGGCAACACGTGAATTTGCGGCTTATACGGCAGTACATGCAATGGGATTCAATGGAATACATTCGTATGATACGAACAGTTGGACGGATTGGGATAGTATTACATATCAAAATGAAGCAGCAATTGCAGTAGGGAAAGGATTTCTGGAATTAAATACAGAAAACCAGTTCCAGCCGCATGCGTTGCTTTCCAAGAAAGATGTTAAATCGATTTTCTGTGAAATTGATGAAATCAGACAGGAAGACACAACAATTGGTGAAGAGCCGCATGATAATACACAGTACGTAGATGGTGTATTGAAAAAAGAACTGGAAAATATCACAGATTATACAGTTGTAGAGAATGCGGATGGAACCTATACAGTTACACTTCCGAAAACAACCGAGACAGAAAAAATCGGAGAAGGAAGTGTTATGATCCTTCCTGCGAATGAAGTTTATATTTCAGGTATCGCGCTCAAAGCAACTACGGTAACAGAGGATGGCGAGAAACTGATTCTGACATGCATAAAGCCAGAATTATGGGAAGTGGTCAGCAAAATTGATTTTGTCGGAGGCGGTACAGCACTTATCGGAGGAGCTGCCGACACGGATGAATACGGAATTGCAACACAGGCTAATATAGGAGCAGGTGGTGTTATTGATGTTGGCTACGAAAAGAATTTTGAATTTAATATTGGTTCGAATGATGAAGGAAAAGGAAAAAATTGATTTTGAAATTCCTGAAATTCTGTGCGTTGTAAATGTTGACGTTGGAGTAAATGGTGTTTCGGTAAATGAACTTAAACTTGCTGTCACGGAAAATGCAAATGAAGATATTACGGCGGAAAAAGAATTTGCTGACAGTGGTCAGGTAGAATTAATGCGTTTTCCAATTACAATAGGGGCTACCGGTTTTACCTTTGATGTTGTACTTTTCTGTTCATACAAAGCAGATGGATCCTTACATATTTCATATAGCGTTGAATCAACACAGGGATTTGAATATAAAGATGGAACATGGAGAGGCATTTTCGATTTTCATCATGTGTTGATACCCTTTGAGGTAAAGGGAAATATGGAAGGCGGTATTGGCATAAAAGGTCTGTTGACTTTGTACAGTGTTTTTTGATTTAGCAGGCTATTATGCAGATTTAGGCTTAGGCGTTGAGGCAGAATTTGCATTACCATGATTTAGAAAATGGAAGTCTCGCATAGCGAGGATATCAAGGTATATCCATACTCAACAAATGGACTCGATACAGATTCCCTGCTTGGAGATGTATTGAAGAAATATTTCGATTTTGATCTGGAATTCAAACCGCTTCAAAATGATGAAAACAATAACTTGAGAATAAAAATGCATAAGGAAAATGGAGTCCGCGTTGAAAAATGTACGTACGCCAGCGGCGGTATCACAGGATATGTTTACTCGAGCAAAACACGTTTGCCGATAGAAAACGCGAGAGTCAGAATTTCCAGAAAAGTCAGAGCAGGCAGCGGCAATGGTGGAAACAGCGTAGCCGGAGGCGGCAGTGGAGGCGGAAGCCATGGAGCCTGGAGCCTTGAAACAGAAGAAAATGAAATTGCTGTTTTTTCAGGAGGAGCTGGAGCCTGGAGAGAGGAAGGAACAGAAACAGAAAGAATTCTCTATACCGATGTGTTTGGCAAATACAGCACCAAAAATCTGCAGGATGGAACTTATGAAATTACAGTATCCGCAACGTCTTATCAGACGTACAAGGTTGCGGAAGTTCTGGTTCAGAACAGTGAAATCAGATATGTAGAAGATATCTATATGGTGGAGCGCCATGATGATTTTAATACAGGTTCTGTAGAGGGAACGATAACCGATGCAGTCACGGGAGATGGTATTACAGAAACAGCCTACATTGTACGCAAAGGCTGGAACAATCAAACGGGTGATGCTGTGACAGAAGGAGTATTTGAAAATGCAGACTATACTCTTTCAATGGAAAATGGAAATTATACGCTTGAAATCAGCAAAGAAGGCTATGTGACGAATTACAAAAATATCACAGTAGCGGGAGACCAGATTGAAACAGCAAATATTGTTCTTGTACCGGGAGATGGGGATGGTGAAACCGCAGGAGAACTCCGCATCGTATTAACCTGGGGCGAAGAGCCGTGGGATCTGGATTCTCATCTTGCATGCTACTCGTCGGACAAACCGTATCATATCTGGTTCGGACAGACAGATTTCGAAGGAAATTCTGTTGGAAACTTAGACGTAGATGATACAAGTAGTTATGGTCCGGAAACCATTACAGTACGTAACGTAAAAGCAGACGAAAAGTTCAGCTATTTCGTACACGATTATACCAACAGTTACAGTGAAGTGGCCAATGAAATGTCTCTTTCCGGAGCAAAAGTTCAGGTTTATCTCGAAGGCAAAACATTGCAACATACACGATTCCGACAAATCAGCCAGGAACCTTATGGCATGTTTTTGATTTCGATGGAGCGACCAAAACCATTAAATCTGTAAACACGCTTGAATATCAGAATGACCCATACACCATCGGTGGAATTGATCAGGAAATGGATGATGTGGATGACACAGAAGAGATTGAAATGTACGCCGGAAAGGTACGAAACAAAAACAGCCAGAGCAGAAAGTGGTTGTTGAGGAAACTCCATTACCGGAAACAACTGCGGAGAGCGTGATTTCAGAGTCGGAAGCAGAAAAACCTGGTGAAGCAGTATCCAAATCAGAATCAGAGCCAGATGATGAAAACGTGGCAGAAGATGAAACGGTAACTCCGTAATACAAAGAAGTTTAAAATGTGGTGAATCAGTAAATCTGATGCACCACATTTTAAACGAATCAAGTAAGTGGCGAAGCGGATTGCGAATATCCGCTTTGACAGGCAGAATAAGGAGCAGGTACAGATGAAAAAATGGATCCGCGCAGTATTGGCAGGCACAATCATTCTGGCATTGATTCTGTTTGGAATTTTTGCAGCTCAAAATACACAGAAGAGTACAAAGCCGGAACAGAATCCGGAAGAACAGAATACAAGTGTATCGGAAAACAGCACATCGGATGAGAACACAGCAGAAAACAGTACGGATGATCCTGACATCATTGTAAAAGACAATGTAAAGGTGATTACCAATGAGATGAAATCAGAAGATCAGCCAACGGAAGTTTCTGACAACAGTCTTACCTTTGAAAAGATCCTGGTTACCAGACCGGAGATGTTCTTGTTGCGGGAGAAATCAGTGCAGCGCCTTCTGGATTTATTCGAAAAGTAGTGCAGAAAGAAAAAACGAATCAGGGTTACCGGGTAGAAACAGAGCCGGCGACCCTGCTGGATGTATTCGAAAAGGCACATATTATCAAACAGTTCCGGCTGACGGAGGATGGTGCAAGTGAAACAGAAAATAACAGCGCTTATACCATTAAAAGACTGTCCGAAGATGAATCGGAAGAAGAGACAGAGGAAGAAAACAGTGATTACGATTACAGTGTCTCAATCAATGTTGAAGAAGAACCCGTTCAGTTTTCCGGAGAGGCAGGATGGGGATGCTGGCTGGAACTTCAGATTGATATCGAAGACGGTGAAGTCCAGTGTGGAATTGCAGTAAGGAGCAAAGCCGGTATTGCCCTGGAATGCGGCGCAAACAGCGAGAAAGAATTTGAAAAGGAAAAAACCGTTTACGAACGAAAACTGCCGAATATCGAGTTCAACGCCGGTATTGTACCGATTGTTATTACAAATCATCTGGAAGCCGTTGTCGGGGCAGTGGGAAGTCTGGAGGGCGGTATTCACAGCTCTTATGGTGCAACAGCCGACAGCACCCTGGGATTCCAGTATGACAGCAGAACAGGCAAAGTAGAAGAAGTCAAAGAAGGAAATCTGAATTCAGACGGACTTGAGTGGAGTACGGTTGAGGTGAACGGAAGGCTGGAAGCATACATTGACATCCGGCTGAGCGCAAAATTATATGACAGCGCTGGCCTGAATCTTTCCGGCGGAGCAGTTGGAAAAGCAGGAGGCCAGGCAAAGGTATCCATGAAGGACGACCTGGGTGGATATGCGGGCTCACTGGAGCTTTCCATCAGCCCGAGAATCAAAGGAAAAGCAGTGGTTGATATCCCGGTCATTGATAAAAAAATGCAGGAAACAGATCTTTTTGACCGGACCTTTGATCCAATCTGGTCAAAACACTGGGAGTCAAGTGCAGACTGGCAGAAGGATATGGAATGGACGGAAACTGGGGAGCAGGGAGATATCTATGTTACACGGTATGGAGAAGTAAATCAGTGTGACAGCACGGCATTCCAGTTTGAAATCCCAAAAGGCTGGGAAATTCAGACGGAGGAAGTTGGCGGTCCCATGGATGCGGTCAGAGAAAACGTTGTTCTGACAAACGATAGAGGTGTTACCGTTTCATTTTGGTACTGCCAAGGCGCGCTTGGCGGCTATTCGCGTGATATGCTGAAGGCACAGGTTTCACAGGCAGACACTTCTAATTTTGTGCCTGGATATCCATGGGGAACCGATCGTGACTGTTCAGATCTTGGCGAATTTATGGTAGCACGAGTACATATCACAGGCGAGATGATGGCTGGCATTGATGATGATTATGTTCCTGTAGACAGCACGTTGTTCGCAGTGATACCGACATCCCGTCTTGGCGAGATTGAATTTGCAGGTCAGGCTGGGGACGTAGACGAATTTTCTTTTGACTATCCGACACCAGTTGCATTTATCGCAGAAGCACCAGATGGTACATTTACTCACATCCTCCAGATTTCCATTGAGAAGATTTTCTTCTTCTACAATCACAAAGGAAAAACGTTCTGCTGCATTCATCTCTGCCGCTGTCAGGACAACACCCCGCATGCAGTTGTCTGCACAGACATAAATCTGGATTGCCTCTGGCATTAGCATTCCGGTATGAACAATGTTCCAGTTACCATGTGCAGGAGAATTAAATTCCAGACCTGTTGGAAATGGAACAGGAAAATCAGCCTCTCCAATCGTTATAACCGCACCTTCCGGATCTATCTCACCACCAACTCGTTTCAGCATAAACCATCCTCTCTGCAGAGGTTCAGAATCTGCTCTGCCAGTATGCGGTATTCTGTTGCCATTTCGCTTTCCGGATAACATTCCATCAAAGTCTTTCCCTGTTCTTCTGCGTCTGTAACCAGATCACTGTGGGTAAGTTTTCCGATTACCTTTGTTTCAAAATCTTCCGCAAGTTCCTGTACTTTTTCTTCTTCTCGTTTTACATTGCGGCGATTCAGGATAATTCCTCCAAGGGCAGCATAACCACGGTTTCTGAAATTCTGTACCGCCATGGCAATATTGGCCCCGGCATGGATTGCCATATTTTCCCCGGGATGTGATAATAAAAACTTTGTCCGCATATCCTTTTCGCATTGGCATGGAAAAGCCCCCGCAAACAACATCCCCCAGTACATCATAAAGGACAATATCCGGTTTATAGGTTTCATACGCTCCGGTTTCCTTTAATTTTTCAAGTAGCCGTAATGATTCCACGTCCCGCGCAGCCAAGCCCTGGTGTCGGACCACCTGCCTCTACACAGATCACGCCCTGATAACCGATCATGGTCATGTCTTTGAGTTTGAGGTTCTGCTTTTTTTCATTATAAAGATCAAGCACCGTTCTCATTTCTTTTCCGTGACGAAGCTGAATCGTGGAATCTGCTTTTGGATCACAGCCAATCTGCATAACTGTCAAACCTTTTTCTGCAAGTGCTGCTGCCACATTGGATACAGTCGTTGATTTGCCAATGCCACCTTTGCCGTACACTGCTATTTTAATCATGTTTTTCCTCCATGTGTGTGATGACATTGGAATAAGCGGTCTTCGTGGATACGCCTTTCAGTCGGCCAATCTTGCCGGAAAGAGCACTGATGATATCCTGTGAAGCATCAATGGCGATACTGATGATGCTGATTCCTTTTTCACGGTATGGGATACCCATGCGACCGATGATATGGTCACGGGCATCGTAAAGGAGCTGGTTTAAAGTTTCAATCGAATTGTTGTCCTCTACAATGATGGAGATTACTGCTACTCTAGTATCCATGTTAGTCCTCCGTGTTATACATACAATAATTATAGCTGTTCAGTGCCCTCATGGGACATTTCTTCTGAACAGAGCAATATATTATTAAATTCATCCAGTCAACAGAATTCTGCACGAGTAGAAAACTGGATTGAACTGACGGCAAACGGAGATTTCGTCGAGAGTTATGTGCTAGCTGCTGTCACCGAGCGCACTGTCTGAGGCAAAGCCGAGTTTGCGCGAATGACAGCAAACAAGCGCACGTAACGAACAGAAATCGCAGTGTGTCAGGAAACCAGTTTTTCTATCTCTGTGCAGATTCGTGATTACTCATAATTAATGATTACTCATATCTTAACATATACGTGGCAGTAACTCTCCCCCCGGCTGTGGAAGGAGTGCCTGAGTGCCGATTTCAGTGGTCATGACGACTTTACCCGGCTGATCATCAATAACTTCTCCGATAATGGCAGCATCTTTGGAGTATGGACATTTGCGGAGAGTCTCTACGATTTTTTCAGCTTCGGCTTTTGGTGCCATGATGACCATACGGCCTTCGCATGCCAGATAAAGTGGTTCGAGTCCGAGCATGCCACAGACTCCTTTGACTTCCGGTGCTACCGGAACGGAGGCGGCATCAAGTCGAATCCCAACATTGCTCTGTCCGGCTATTTCATAGAGAACAGTTCCGACACCACCTCTTGTAGCATCGCGGATTACATGGAGATCATGAGTCGTGTTCATAACAGCTTCTACTGTTTTCCAGAGAGGCGCGCAGTCGCTGGTAACATTTGCTTCAATTCCGAAATCTTCTCTTGCAAGAAGGATCGTGCATCCATGTCTTCCGACATCTCCGGTCACGATAATCGCATCTCCCGGATGCGCAAGTGTTCCGCCAACATTTACTCCGTCTTCAATCTGTCCCATTCCGGTCGTTGTGATAAAAACACCATCCACCTGTCCTTTTCCGGCTACTTTGGTGTCTCCGGACACGATATGTACACCTGCTTCTGTCGCCGTTTTTTCCATCGCAGAAACGATTTCTTCCAGTTTTTCCATCGGAAATCCCTCTTCGATAACAAATGCACAGGTCAGATAGAGTGGTTTTGCACCCATGCAGGCAAGATCATTGACTGTTCCACAGATAGAAAGTTTACCAATATTTCCTCCCGGAAAGAATGCCGGTGAAACGATAAATCCGTCTGTTGATACTGCCATTTTTCCTGCCGGCGGAGTCAATACTGCTGCATCATCTGCAGTCAGATCCGGATTTGCAAAATGTGCTGCAAAAATCTGGTCGATCAGTTCAGAGGTCTGGCGACCTCCGGCACCGTGTGCCATCGTTACTGTTTTATCTTTTAAACTGCTCATAGGATCATCCTCTTTTTTCTTAATATTATCATACCTGCAGATTGCTTCATTACTTCGTAATTCTCGCAGTCTTACAATCATTCGGAATACGTTGATTTATTGATTGTCTCCATACGCATAATAAGCCGAACATGCACCTTCATTCGAAACCATACACGCGCCTACCGGATGTTGCGGGGTACAGACTTTCCCAAATACTTTGCAATCGGATGGTTTACATTTTCCCTGCAGGACATCTCCGCACCGACAGGCAGGATTCGCTTTGCCCTGAATCGATGGAATGTTGTATTTCTTTCTTGCATCAAATGCACTCCATTCTTTTTTGAGGCAGACTCCTGACTTTGGAATCACTCCAAGACCTCTCCACTCACTATCGCACGCCTCTGTCATTTCTTCGGTAAGCTGTTGTGCCTCACGACTTCCTTCCGGCTTCACAACTCGCGGATAGCAGTTTACAAAGAATGGTTTTCCCTCCTGAAATTTCACCAGTGCAACCGCCAGTGCTGTGAGAAGCTCTTTTGCTGTAAAACCGGCCACAACACCACTTACCCCTTCCTCTGTCAAATCTTCACAGAGTTCCGTACCTGTGATTGCATTGACATGTCCGGGATACAGAAAAACATCTGCACTTCCTTTTAAGGCTTCATATGCCTGTGGCATGGTTTTGTTCGCCATTAACAGAGAATAATTAGAAAGCTCATCTTTCTTCGCCTGTTTTACAGAAAGGCACTCTGCCGGTGTCGTTGTTTCAAAACCGACAGAAAGAAAAACGACCTGTTCTTCCGGATGTTCAAGAGCATATTTTTCTGCATCGGCCGGAGAATAAACGATTCTGATCTTTGCTCCTTTTTCTCTTGCTCCTGCAAGGCTCATTTCCGTTCCAGGCACTCGTACCAGATCTCCAAAGGTACAGATCGTCACATTTTTTTTCAGTGCCAACCACACCGCTTCATCAATAAATCCGACTGGTGTTACGCAGACCGGGCATCCCGGACCAGAGATCAATTCCACCTGTGGTGGCAGAAGTTTGCGAATGCCAAGTCGAAATATCTCGTGTGTATGTGTTCCACAGACTTCCATGATACGGACTGCCGCACCATCATAGTTCTCTATGATCTCCCGCGCTGTTCTTTTTTTCTCTTCTCCCATTACAGCAGTTCCTCCATTAACTGATCTGTTTCGTCATCATCTTCATCGGTGATCTTTGCAATTGCAACGCCTGCGTGAACCATCACATAATCGCCTGGCTCCAGGTCTTCCAGAAGCTGTGCGGAAACTTCTCTCTTAGCTCCACCAGCATCTACAACTGCTGTTCCTTCACTGATTTTTACTACTTTTGCTGATAACCCTACACACATGGTAATGCCTCCCTTTTACTATGTAACTTGTATTATTTTATATAGTCTTTGTCTCTATGCTTTTTCCAGATATGCCATCGCATACACAGCCTGTCCCAGCGCAATCCCACCATCATTTGGCGGCAGCAGCTGATGTTTCAACACTTCAAATCCCTGTTCCAGAAGCATATGATCAGTCAGCTCCAGAAGCAGTCTGTTTTGAAAAACCCCGCCACTTAAGGCTGCTTTATTACAGCCGCTCAGTTCTCTGATCTTCACACAGGCTGCCGTGATCTGGCAGGCAAGCTCCCGATGGAAAAAGTATGCCAGCTTGCCCGGATCTTCTCCATTTAATTGACGATTCAGGATTTCTTTTATCAGGGATTCTGTGTTGAGCAGCAAGCGATCACCTGCAGAAATCAACTTGTCATCCATTCTCTTTATTTCTTCTGTCTCTAACAGATTTTCATTTCTATTGAGAGTATCTGTATCCTCTTTATCGTAACCATATTTTTCAGTTTCCTGAATTTGTTGTTTACTCTTTTCAAGCATAGTTTCCCGGTACTCTTCTGCTGCAAATTCCAGTGCCATAGAAGCCTCACCTTCAAATGTAGACTTCCTTCGGATTCCAAGCATCGCACTCACACCGTCAAACAATCGTCCTGCACTGGTTGATATCACGGCATTGATCTTACGATCTGCCATGGTAAACTGCACGTTTGCTTCCTGTTTCGTACAAAGTTCTAATTTTTCTGTGATTTCAGCTGCTTTTTTTTCTGTCACCTGTCATTCCATAGATCAGAGAAACTGCAATTCTCCATCCTTCTTTCGAAGAAGCGTCTCCACCAACCTGAAGAAACGGCATCACACTTCCCACTCTCGTAAATCCATCTAAATCTGATAACAGGATTTCTCCTCCCCAGATCGTACCGTCAGTTCCATATCCGGTTCCATCAAAAGATACACCGATCACCTGCTCTGCACAGTCATTTTCTGCCATGCAGGAAAGGATATGTGCATAATGATGCTGCACTTTCACCACCGGAAGTCCCAGTTCTTCCGCGACCATCACAGAATTGTACTTTGGATGCATATCACAGCATACAATCTCCGGTTCTACTTCCAGCAGTGTTTCCATCCTTCCTACAGTCTCCCGAAGTGCTTTTACCGTTCGCAGATCTTCCAGATCTCCGACATATGGAGACGGATAAAATCGGTTATCCACACCAATGCAAAAAGAATTCTTGAGTTCTCCACCAATGGCAAGCACCTGTCCCCGATACGGTGTGGAAACCATGAACGGAAGCGGTGCATAACCTCTGGAACGGCGAATCATATATGGTTTATTTTCATAAAAATCCATGACCGAATCATCTGCCCGGATGCGTATCTTACGATCATGTGATAACATACAGTCACAGAATCCGGAAAGTTCTGCCTCTGCTTCCCGATCATCACGACATATTGGTGCCCCGGAAGTATTTCCGCTCGTCATCACAAGAAATTCCGGCATTTTGATTCCGTCATCATATCGGAAGATCAGAAGCTGAACCGGAGCATATGGGAGCATTACCCCAACTTTGGGATTGCCCGGTGCTACGGACGGACAGAGGATTTTTGCTTCTTTTTTCTTATCCAGAAGCAGGATCGGTTTCTGATGTCCATCTAGGATCCTGGTCTGTTCTGCACTCACTTCACATTCTTTTCTGACTGCTTCGAGATTTTTTGCCATCACTGCAAACGGCTTCATCGGGCGACGTTTAAGCTGGCGAAGTTTCCGAACTGCTGTTTCATTCGAAGCATCGCAGCAAAGATGAAATCCTCCGATTCCTTGATTGCAACAATTCCGCCCCCGGCAATCGTTTTTCTCGCATAAGTGATTGCTTCTCTGCCCCGTTCTTCTCTGCCGATCAGATACACTT
>ENA-OQCU01000051-OQCU01000051.1-human-gut-metagenome-genome-assembly--contig:-NODE-51-length-60064-cov-7.152510_pt1 | contig 60064 bp, 38 predicted proteins | sample MGYA00242504_ERZ504590 | MGnify/ENA primary metagenome ERZ504590 (study PRJEB26092, sample SAMD00036318) | human gut metagenome | host: Homo sapiens | study: EMG produced TPA metagenomics assembly of... | reverse complement strand
GCATCGGCCAAAGCGTTCGCGCTGACCGTGATCGATCAGACCTGGCCGACATGCTCTACATCGGTAACTTTGGGTTCCGCACCAGCAGCGATTATGACAAGTTTGCCAAATACGAGACCCGCGAGACGGCTCTGGGCATGCCCTATGTGCCCGAGCACGCGACGGCCCTGTTTAGCTGCCGTTTGATCGACACTGTGGATGTGGGCACGCATCTACTGTTTATCGGCGAGGTCGAGGATGCCGAGCACCTGAGCGACGAGACGCCGCTCACCTACGATTACTACCATAAGGTCCTGAAGGGCAAGACGCCTCCGAAGGCGTCCTCGTATCAAGGCTAGAAATGTTCTAAAAATACTTGCATTATATTATTGATAACATATACTAATAAGCGAAGTACATCACCAGTCGCGTTCGAGAGGAGAACATCATGGCTGAGGAGAAGAAGACGTATAAGTTCGTGTGCATCGTTTGTGGCTACGAGGTTGAGGTCGACACGCCCGAGCTGCCCGAGGACTACGTGTGCCCGGTCTGCGGCGTCGGTCCCGATCAGTTTGAGCTCGTCGAGGAGTAGCTCGCAGACACACGGCGAAAGCCGAACATAGCTCTGTCCAAGGGCCTCGGTCGAATTCTCGCCCGGGGCCCTTTTCCTCCGCCCCCAAGGGATCGCGGTTGCTGTTGGCCGATCCTGTCTGTTGTGAGTCCGGCCGACCTTTTGTCTCAATCTGTAACATCTAACGGTGGAAATTTGGCCCACTTGTTACAGATTGAGACAAACGGAGCTGACCCTCGGAATGATCTCGATCTGTAACATCTAGACATCAAAAGCGGGTCTAGATGTTACAGATCGAGACGTTTGCCTGAGTAGGTGCCCCGCCCCATTACATCCCTGTCAACAACACGACATCGAGAATCGTCACGATGGCACCGATCCCTACGAGCAGCGCGTTGAGTGGACGCGAATTGGCGTATTTGCCCATGACGCGGGGTGAACTGGTGAGCCGTATGAGCACAAAGACCGTAATCGGTAGCTGAAGCGACAGCAGTGCCTGACTCCAGATGAGACCTTCAAAAGGATTTGGGACGACCAGGCACGCCGTCACTGCGCCGACGAAACAGGCCGCCACCCCGATCGAGGAATGTCGGTCGTGGATATCGTATTCCTCGTCGAACATGCCCGCAGTGATGGTCCCCGCCGCCATGCCCGCTGTCACGCTGCTCGATAGTCCCGCGAACAGCAGCGCTACCGCAAAGATGGTCGAGCTCGCCGGGCCCAGAATGGGGGAGAGCGTGGCCGCTGCGACGGCGAGGTCGTCTACGACCATGCCGTGCGCAAAGAAGGTCGTTGCGGCCAGGATGACCATGGCCGAGTTGATTGCCCAGCCCACGCCCATCGAAATGAGCGTGTCGAAGAGCTCGTAGCGCAGACGCTCTTCGATAACCTGCTCGCCTTGGCCTTCGAAGTGCATGGATTGGATGACCTCGGAGTGCAGAAAAAGGTTGTGTGGCATAACGACCGCACCCAGGACACTCACGATAATCGCGGCAGAGCCAGTGGGCATACTGGGCGTGATCCAGCTTGCGGCGGCTTGCGGCCAGTCGACCTTGACTAGTGCAAGCTCGGCCAAAAACGAGAGTCCTACCACGCCTACGAAGGCGATGATCCAGCGTTCGGCTCGCTTGTAGGAGTTCGTCATGAGCATCGCCATCGATACTGCCGCCACGATGACGCAGCCCGCACGCACGGGCAGCCCAAAGAGCATTTGAAGGGCAATCGCGCCGCCCAGGACTTCGGCCATGGCGGTGGCGATGGTCGCGAGATAGGCGCTGCCGAGCACCGCGCGTCCCACGATGCGGGGGAGAAAGCGGGTCGTGGCCTCGGCAAGGCAGGCGCCCGTGGCGATGCCCAAGTGCGCCGCGTTGTGCTGCAGCACGATGAGCATAATCGTGGACAGCGTGACGATCCACAGCAGCGCGTAGCCAAACTGCGAGCCCGCGGCCATATTGGAGGCCCAGTTGCCCGGGTCGATAAAGCCGACGGTCACGAGCAGCCCGGGGCCGATATGCCGCGCAATGTCTAGGCCTCCGTGACCACCGGTGCGTCGGGAGCCAAAGTGTTGTTTGAGATGGTTGAGCATGGTGCGCTCCTGCGTATGGGCGGCGTGACGTCGCATCTGGGTCGTGCGGCGCCACGCGTCGGATTTGGGTTGGGGCTACTTGTGCGCTTTGCCCTGATTGGCCACGGCGTCGATCTTGGCGGCGATGGTCGCCGGGTCGCCGATGTAGCGCTTGTCGAGGACATTGAAATCGGTATCGAAGGTGTAGACGAGCGGCACGCCGGTGGGGATGTTGACCTTGAGGATCTCCTCGGGCGTGAGGTGCTCGAGCTTCATGACGAGTGAGCGCAGGGAGTTGCCGTGTGCGGCGATGAGTACGCGCTTGCCGGCGAGCATCTGGGGGCGAATCTCGTCTTCGAAATAGGGCCAGGCGCGGGCGATCGTGTCCTTGAGGCATTCGGTATAGGGCAGCTGATCGGGCGCGACATCACGGTATTGCTCCTGGGTGTGGGGATCGCGCGCGTCGTTCGGCTCGAGTGCCGGCGGGCAGATATCGAAGGAGCGGCGCCAGATGAGCACCTGCTCGTCGCCGTGCTCCGCCGCGGCATCGGCCTTGTTGAGACCCTGCAACGCTCCGTAGTGGCGCTCGTTGAGCTTCCAGGATTTGATGACGGGCAGCCACTCGCGATCCATTTGGCCGAGCACGATGTTGAGGGTGTGGATCGCGCGCTTGAGGCGCGAAGTGTAGCAGACGTCAAAGTCGAAACCGGCTTCTTTGAGGGCTCGACCGCCTGCTGCGGCTTCTTCGCGGCCCGTGTCGGTGAGCTCAACATCGGTCCAGCCGGTGAACAGGTTGAGCTTGTTCCACTCGGACTCTCCGTGACGGATGAGGACGAGTTGCATCGTCTGCTGGTCTGCTTGGTGCGCCATAGGGGCCTCCTTGATCTGGCACGGTGTGCGTGCCGTTTGCTTGACGCCGCAAAGGATACCCGTTTTAAGCTTAAAAGTTAACCAAGACTAACAAAATTGTTGTATTTGAATGGGATGGTGAAAGGGGGCTGCCGAAATGTCTCGATCTGTAACAGTTTGCCGCCAAAACCGACCCTTCGTGTTACAGATCGAGACAAACCAAAACCGTCCCGCAGAAAATCTCAATCTGTAACATCTAGGCGCCAAAATCGGTTCCTCCTGTTACAGATTGAGATGTTTGAAGCGGTGAGCTTACAAGCCGAACTTGGGCGCCTTGTTGCCGCCCTTGAGGTCGGCGGTGCCCACTCGTAAGGTGTGCGTTACGCGATTGTTTCGAAACGGGCGGGAAACACAACGATGCCCTGATGCTCCTACTATGCCTATTCAACTGACTGTCTAAATATCTAGGGGAGGATCGCGATGCAGGCAGATTCCGCTCAACAGCAGGGCCTTTATCGCCCCGAATTCGACCACGATGCATGTGGCATCGGCGCACTTGCCGATATCAACGGTGAGCGCCATCACCAGATTCTGGACGACGCGCTGTCCATTCTGGTCAACTTGGAGCACCGCGGCGGCACGGGACTCGAGAAGAACACCGGCGACGGTGCCGGTATCCTGTTCCAGGTTCCGCATCACTTTTTTCGCAAAGAGGCTCAAAAGTGCGGCCAGATTCTGCCGGCAGAGGGCGACTATGGCGTGGCCATGCTGTTCTTTCCGCAGGACGACAAGGGCGTAGAGGATGCCCGTCGCGTGTTTGAGGAGGGCTGCGCCGAGGCCGGCGTGCCGCTGCTCTTTTGGCGCGAGGTGCCCGTCGACCCGCACGACCTGGGCGAGACGGCACGCGCCTGCATGCCCACCATTCTGCAAGCCTTTCTGGGCCGCCCCGACGATACGCCGGCGGGTGACGCCTTCGAGCGCCGCCTGTACGTGTGCCGTCGCACTATCGAGAAGAAGGCCGATGCCGAGTTTGCCCTGCGCGACAAGATCTTCTACGTCTGCTCCATGAGCTCGCGCACTATCGTGTACAAGGGCATGCTCGTCGCCACGCAGATGCGCCGCTTCTTCATCGATCTCAACGACGCCGCTGTCAAGACGGCCGTTGCGCTCGTCCACTCGCGCTACTCCACCAACACCACGCCCAGCTGGGAGCGTGCGCACCCCAACCGTTTTATCATCCACAACGGCGAGATCAACACCCTCAAGGGCAACGTCAACTGGATTCGCGCCCGCGAGCCCAACCTGTACAGCCCCGTGCTGCAGCACGATCTTGAGCGCGTGATGCCCATCGTCAACCGCGAGGGTTCCGACTCGGCGATTTTGGACAACGTGCTCGAGTTTTTGGTTATGAACGGTCGCCCGCTTACGCGCGCTGCGTCCATGCTGCTGCCTGAGCCGTGGGACCACAACGACAGTCTGAGCGAGGAGCGCCGCGCCTACGACGCCTACCAGTCCATGCTCATGGAGCCCTGGGACGGCCCGGCGGCCATCGCCTTTACCGACGGTCGCACGCTGGGCGCCGCCCTCGACCGCAACGGCTTGCGCCCCGCCCGCTACTACGTGACGCGCGATGGCCGCTTTATGCTGGCAAGCGAAGTGGGCACCATCGAGGTGCGCCCCGAGAACATCCTGACGAGCGGCTGCCTGGGACCGGGCCAGATGCTCGAGGTCGATTTTGCCCGCGGCCGCGTGATCTACAACGACGAGCTGCGCGCCCGCTATGCCAAGGAGAAGCCCTACCACGACTGGATTGCCGAGGAGACGCTGGCCGTCGACGCGCTCGATGAGTCCGCCGCGCCCGCGCCCGCCGAGGACGCCGAGGTGCCCGCCGCCGTGCGTATGGCCAAGCTCGGCTACCACTGGGATGACGTCGACGAGGTCGTGCGTCCCATGGCCCAGCAGGGCAAGGCCCCGCTCGCCTCGATGGGCATCGACGCACCGCTGGCCTGCCTGTCCAAGAAGACGCGCTCGTTCTTTGACTACTTCTATCAGCTGTTCGCTCAGGTCACGAATCCTCCGATCGATGCCCTGCGCGAGCATATGGTGACTTCGACCACGCTCTACCTGGGCAACCACGGCAACCTGCTCGAGGACTCCCGTACGGCCTGCCAGCTGGTGCGCCTGGAGCGTCCGCTGTTGAGCGAGGAGGAGTTCGACCGCATCTGCGCCATCGACCGCGTGGGCTTTAAGACCCGCCGTTTCCGTGCCGTCTACCGCCGCGACGCCGGCGAGGGCGCGCTGCAGGCTGCGCTCAAGCAGCTTGCAGAGGACGTTGAGGCTGCGGTCCGCGACGGCGTGAATATTGTGGTGTTGAGCGATCGTGCCGCTGCGGGCGAGGTGCCCGTGCCGTCGCTGCTCGCCGTGGGCTGCGTGCACAATCACCTGATCCGCGCCGGCGTGCGTACCTTTGCCGACATCGTGGTGGAGTGCGGCGACGCCGTGTCCCCGCACGACTTTGCGGCGCTGGTGGGCTACTCCGCAAGCGGCATCTATCCGTACAATGCGCATGCGTGCATCCGCGACTTGGCAGCACGCGGCGACCTGGACGTGACGGCCGAGCAGGGCATCGACAACTACAACAAGGCCGCGACGGCGGGTATCGTCTCCATCATGTCCAAGATGGGTATCTCCACGGTGCAGAGCTATCACTCCGCACAGATTTTCGAGGCCGTCGGCTTTACTCCGGAGTTCGTCAACGCGTACTTCGCCGGCACGGTGAGCCGTGTGGGCGGTATGGGTGTCGAGGACGTTGAGTGCGAGCAAAACGAGCGCTATGACGCTGCGCTCGCCATCCTTAAAAGCCCGGCTCCCGATCAGCTGCCCACGCTGGGCCTGACCAAGTGGCGCCCGCTCGGCGGCGAGGAACACCTCATCGACCCCCAGGCCGTCTACCTGCTGCAGACCGCCTGCCGTGAGGACAGCTACGACACCTTTAAGGAGTACAGCGCCCGCCTGCACCGCACCGGCCGTGCCGTGCGTCTGCGCGACTTGCTCGACTTTGATGCCAGCGGCCGCACGCCGGTTTCGCTCGACGAGGTCGAGCCCACGCTCAACATCGTCCGCCGCTTTAACACCGGCGCCATGTCGTACGGCTCCATCAGCAAGGAAGCACACGAGTGCATGGCCATCGCCATGAACCGCCTGCACGGCCGTTCCAACTCCGGCGAGGGCGGTGAGGATCCGCGTCGCGAGACCCCGCTGGCTAACGGTGATTCCAAGAACTCCGCGATCAAGCAGGTGGCAAGTGCGCGCTTTGGCGTGACGAGCCGCTACCTGTGCAGCGCCTTCGAGATTCAGATCAAGATGGCCCAGGGCGCCAAGCCCGGCGAGGGTGGCCACCTGCCCGGCAAGAAGGTCTACCCCTGGATTGCCGAGGTCCGTCAGTCCACGCCCGGCATCGGCCTGATCTCGCCTCCGCCGCATCACGACATCTACTCCATCGAAGACCTGGCCGAGCTCATCTTTGACCTTAAGAACGCCAATCCTGGCGCGCGCGTGTCGGTCAAGCTGGTCAGCGAGGCCGGCGTCGGCACCATCGCCACCGGTGTGGCCAAGGGCGCTGCCGACAAGATCTTGATCAGCGGCCACAATGGCGGCTCGGGTGCCGCTGCTCGCGATTCGATCTGGCACGCCGGTCTGCCGCTGGAGCTTGGCCTTGCCGAGGCCCAGCAGACGCTGCTGCAAAACGGCCTGCGCTCGCGCGTGGTGCTCGAGGCCGACGGCAAGCTCATGGACGGCACCGATGTTGCCGTCGCCTGCCTGCTGGGCGCCGAGGAGTTTGGCTTTGCGACCATGCCGCTCATCTCGATGGGCTGCCTCATGCAGCGCGACTGCCAGCAGGATACCTGCCCCGCCGGCATCGCCACGCAAAACTGCCGCTTGCGTCGCGGCTTCCGCGGCAAGCCCGAGCACGTCGAGCACTTTATGCTCTTTGTTGCCGAGCAACTGCGCGAGGTCATGGCGAGCCTGGGCTTCCGCACCGTCGACGAGATGGTCGGCCATCCCGAGTGCTTGCGCCAGATCGAGGTCCCGGGCAACCGCAAGGCTAACCTGCTCGATCTGACGCCCGTGCTGGCAAGCGCGACCTGCGAGTTCGGTGCCCACATCCCGGGTGCCGACGGCCGTCACTTCCTGCCCCAGATGGCCGCGGACAGCGAGCTCGACAAGACGCTCGACTCCACGCTGTTTGTGCCCTACACGGCCGACGCCCGCGCACATCTGCGTCCGATTCGCTTCCGCGCCGATATCGCCAACGTCAACCGTTGCGTGGGCACCATCCTGGGCAACGCGGTGACCAAGGCGCATCCCGAGGGCTTGCCCGCCGGCTCCATCACCATCGATTGCGATGGTTCGGCCGGTCAGAGCTTTGGCGCCTTCCTGCCGCGCGGCATTACGCTCAACGTGTGCGGCGACGCCAACGATTACTTTGGCAAGGGCCTTTCGGGTGGCGAGGTGTCGGTGCGCCCCAACCCGCATGCGACCTACAAGTTCGACGAAAACATCATCGTGGGCAACGTTGCGTTCTTTGGCGCTACGAGCGGCCGCGGCTTCATTAACGGTTTGGCGGGCCAGCGCTTTGGCGTACGCAACTCCGGTGCCACCGTGGTGGTCGAGGGCTGCGGCAACCATGGCTGCGAGTACATGACGGGCGGTCTGGCGCTCATCTTGGGCGAGGTCGGACAGAACTTCGCTGCTGGCATGACGGGCGGCGTGGCTTATGTCTTTGACCAGTACGGCACGCTCGATGCCCGCGTGAACCACGAGAGCGTTGAGCTCAAGGCCCCGACTGCCGGCGAGCTGGAGCAGGTCCGTGCGCTCATCCAGGAGCACGTGGACGCGACACAGAGCCCGCGCGGCATCAAGCTGCTCTACAGCTTTGAGACGATGAGCAAGCACTTTGTGAAGGTCATTCCGACCGAGTACGAGCGTGTGCTGGCGATTGTCGCCGCGAGCGAGGCTGCCGGCAAGACGCATACGCAGGCAGAGGAGCTGGCGTTTGACATCGTGACCGGTCGCGCGAGCGCTGCGGATGTCGCTCGCTTCGATGCTGCGGGCGGTGCTGCGGGCGGTGCTGCGGGCGCTGCGTCCGTGGCTGCCAGCCCTGTTGCTTCGACCAAGAAGGAGGCGTAAGTGCCATGGGTAAGCCCGGTGCTTTTCTTGATATCGATCGCGTGACCCACGAGCTGCGTCCCGTGGAGGAGCGCAGTCATGATTTTGATCCCCTGTATGTGGAGCTCGATGACGACGCACGTCGCGCCCAGGCGAGCCGCTGCATGATGTGCGGCGTGGCGTTTTGCCAGATGGGCGCGAGCTTTGGCAAGGCACGTCCGAGCGGCTGCCCGCTGCACAACTTGATTCCCGAGTGGAACGAGCTGGTGTACCGCGGCCGCTGGGATGAGGCTGCCGAGCGCCTGTCGCTCACCTCGCCCATGCCTGAGTTCACGAGCCGCGTGTGCCCGGCACTGTGCGAGGCCGCGTGCAACCTGGGCTCGGTCGACGGCCAACCCACGACGATTCACGATAACGAGCGTGCGATCAGCGACCATGAGTGGGCCAACGGCGGCCCACGTCGCTTTGAGCCGGCAGGGGAGGACGCGCCCTCGGTCGCCGTGGTTGGTTCCGGCCCGGCTGGCCTGGTGGCAGCATGGGAGCTTGCACGTCGCGGTGCCCGCGTGACGGTGTTTGAGCGCGACGACCGCCCCGGCGGCCTACTCATGTACGGCATTCCCAACATGAAGCTCGAGAAGTCTGTGGTCGAGCGTCGTGTGGCGCTCATGCGCGAGCTGGGTATTGTGTTCGAGCTGGGCGCCGACGTGACGGACCCTGCGGTGGCGGCCAAGCTCAACGGCTTTGACGCTGTGGTGGTGGCTGCTGGCGCCCGTGCCCCGCGCGGTCTTTCGGCTACGAACGTGGACGCCCCGGGCGTGGTGTACGCCGTGGACTATCTGACGGCTTCGACCGTGTCGGTTCTCGACGGCGGCGAGCTCGCGGTCGATGCGCGTGGCCTGGACGTTGTGGTCATTGGCGGCGGCGATACCGGTAACGACTGTGTGGGTACCGCGGTGCGTCAGGGCGCGCGCAGCGTGCGCCAGTTTGAGTTCTTGCCGGCTGCGCCCGATAAGCGCGCGGCGAGCAACCCCTGGCCGCAGTGGCCCAACGTTAAGAAGACCGACTACGGCCAGCAGGAGGCTATCGCTGCGATGGGTGGTGAGATGCGTGCCTGGGGCGTGGATACGCTCGAGGTGCTGTTGGACAAGAAGGGTGCGGCTGCGGGTCTGCGCGTGGTCGATCTGGACTGGTCGGCGGGAAAGCCCGAGCGCATCGCGGGCTCCGAGCACGAGGTGCCGGCGCAGCTGGTGCTCATTGCCTGCGGCTTTACGGGTCCGGAGCACGGCGTGTTCGATGCGGTGGGCGTGCCTGTTGCCACCGCTGGTCGTCCGCTGCCGGTGATGGCTGCCGAGGGCTCGCACCTCGCGGCTCGCACGGAGGGTGTTGCCGCGGATGCCGCACCGGTGTACGTGGCCGGTGACGCCCGCAACGGCAGCTCGCTCGTGGTGAGTGCTATGGCCGATGCCCTGGCCTGCGCAGCCGAGGTCGCCGAGGCGTTGGAGCTGTAAAGTAGTCATTTAAGAACGTCCTCAATGACTAGTCATTTTTTGTCTAGTCGTTGGGGACACTCTTTGCGAGCGATTTGCTCGTTTGTCGACGTACGGGTGTTCATTTGTCGACTTCTTGGGCTGTGGTCACCTGTTGTTTCTGTGGTGGCTGCGGGCATCTGGCTCAAAAGGGCGGGTTGGCTGTCTATGTCTACCTGCGGTTTTGTTGCGGTGGACTCATTCGGTCAAGTGTCCCGTCAAGTGTTTGGTTAGCATCTGGTTTGCAGTCGAAGGCCTATTTTGCCCGCGCTTGCCTTGGTTGCCCACCCTCCTCGTAAGCTCAAATTGAGGTCCATCAGTTTGAGGAGGATGCCATGACTGACCAAGTTTTTGATCGAGCGCAGCTGGCCGAGGCCGTCGGCAACGATATTGCCGACATGGCTCACTTTTGGATGCTGCGGAAGTTTCAATTTCTGGAGCCGGCGCGCGAGCAGTTCGAGATTATCGTCGATCCGTGGCTCAGCTATTGCGAGGAACCATCTCAAAACGAAATCATGGCCTACAACATGGCGTTTACCGATTGGCTGCTGTTTGAGCGCCCCTATTACCACGGCAAGACGCTGTTGGAGCTGTATGTGGACGAGCCGCCAGCGTCAATTTCTCCTGCTTCGCTCGGGCGACTTAAGCAGGTGCGTGACACGCAGTATTTCTCGCGCTTTGGCATTTTGGACAAGAATCCTGCGTCCGGCATGGTCGTGCTGAAGGACACGCGCACCGATCATCGCTTTGATGTCTACGACCCGCATATCGTGCAGAAGGAGCATTGGAACGACGGCGCGATTGCGGTGCGCCTTGCCTGCGTCGACGATGCCTGGCTTACGGCGGGACAGCTCTACCTGTATGACATCGCGCGCCTGAACGACACGGCGGTCGATGGGCCGGGTGCGGTGCATCCCGAGGACCTGCAGGACGGCTTTGACACCTCGTGCATCAGCTTTTTCTTGCGTCTGGTCCGCGACATCATGGGCGCCCAGGGGCGGTATGTGAAGTCGCTCAACATCTACGAACAGGAATGGGGGTAGAGGATGGGCGGTTGTCGCCTGCCTTGCCTTCTGCCCTTTTGTCTCGATCTGTAACGTTTGGGGACAAAAACCAGTCTATCTGTTACAGATCGAGACGAATGCTTGGGCGCCGCTGGTTTGTCTAAATCTGTAACGTTTAGGGGCCTGGAGAACGTCTTACTGGTACAGATCGAGACGTTTGGCACCTGGCTGGGGGGGGGATGTCTCAATCTGTAACATCTACAGTCCAAAAATCGGTCTTCCTGTTACAGGTCGAAACGTTTGTCGGCGGAGGCAACGGTGACGATGGTCCATTTGTCCGATGTGGTGGTGATGGAAGTGTCTAATACCGTTTTCAAGCACAAGCATACGACTCGCAACACGTTGGCGCGGAATAGGATGCTCGCGCGACTCACGGAGGCGACCGAGCAAGGTGCGCTGCTCGCAACGCATGACAATGCCGAGCTCATGTGGCTGCGGCGTCATGTTGGAACCGACGATATCGCGGAACCCGAGCCGTATTTGTTCTGCTTTCAACATGATTGGGGTGTGCTGACGCCGGCGGAGCGAACGCTGCGTACCATCAAAGGGCTTGCAGAGTTTCATCCCGATTGGGCGTTTTGGGGCTATGACGCGGCGCTTTTGTGGGGTCTGGAGGTGCCGAATGATCTGCTTGGGTCGCGTTTTCTTGTTAAGACGGGTTGTTCGGTGGCGTTGAGCGGCGGGTGCAGGTTGTTGCGTCCGCAGATGGCGGGCGCACTCGAGCATGTTGATGGCGTGCGGGTGACGTCGTTTTGGCGCACGGTGGAGGATTGCCTACTGCGTGCGCCGTTCTCCTACGGGTTGGCGATTGCCGATTCTGCACTGCGGGCGAAAGGCGTATCACGTGGGGATTTGTGCGAGCGCCTCCGCGCCGATTGCGAGGGCAGGCGAGGGTATCGCAGGGCACAGGTGATTGCGTCGTATGCGGACGGGCTGTCTGAAAACGGCGGCGAGTCTCGGTTCCGAGCATTCTTTATTGCGTACGGCTTTCCGGTTCCGGAGCTGCAGGTGGAGTTTCGCGACCCGCTCGATCCGAGCCAGGTGTTTCGCGTCGACTATTTTTGGCGGCTCGAGGACGGGACGTGTGTCATCGGCGAGCTCGACGGAAAGGGGAAGTACACCTTGCAGAGCGGCGAGGGTCGGGAGTCGGTTGACCCATTCGTGGCAGAGCGTCAGCGGGAATCTCATCTGACAATGCTCGGGCATAAGGTGCTTCGGTTTACGTTTAACGAACTCAAAGACCCGGGGAAGCTGGTCGAGAAAATGAGGCTGGCGGGTATTCCTCGGCAGGTTGAATTGGCTGAGGAGTGGAGATGCCAGTGGTATGGGCGCTGAGGGGTGCAACTGACGCGGATGTGGTTGTTCCTGCCGAGTTTGTCTTGATCTGTAACAACAGGGGGCCGTTTGGTCTCGTAACTGTTACAGATCGAGACAGAAGGTTGGCTTCCGCTAAAAGATCTCGATCTGTAACATCTAACGGCCGAAAACCGCTCTAACTGTTACAGATCTAGACAAAGGTTGGACGCGGTGCCGAAAGATCTCGATCTGTAACATTTGGAAGGTTAAAGACGGTCCACCTGTTACAGATTGAGACATTTCCCGGATGTCGCTGGGATGGGGCTGCAACGCATTCCATTCTCCGCATCTCCTCCTTTCTCCGTTAACCGATATGTCCGCAGCAATCCTGCCGAACTGGGCAATAATGGACAAATGTTGAAGTTTTCTGAGGGGGAGGAGCTCGATATGGCGTCTGCTGATCGTCCCACGTTGTTTATCAATGCGACCGTTCTGGATGGTTCGGAGCATATGGAGCCGCAGCCCAATATGGCCGTGGCCGTCGAGCGTGGCATCATCACCTGGATGGGGCCGAGTGCTGTGGCGCAGGCGCCTGCAGGTGCCGAGGTCATCGACCTGGGCGGTGCGTATCTCATGCCGGGTCTCATCAATATGCACGTGCATCTGTGCGGTTCGGGCAAACCGGTCTCGGCGGGCGATGCGGGCGCGCTGATGAAGAAGCTCGACAATCCCGTGGGGCGCGCCATCGTGCGCCACATTCTTAAGGGCAGCGCCCAGCAACAGTTGGCAAGCGGCGTGACTACGGTGCGCGGTGCGGGCGACCCGCTGTTTGCCGATCTTGCCGTGCGCAACGCTATCGACGCCGGCAAGTATCAGGGTCCGCGTCTGGTGGCGCCGGGAACGGGCGTCACGGTGCCGGGCGGCCATGGTGCGGGGCTGTTCGCGCAGGTCGCCAATACCCCCGCCGAGGCAGCCGAACAGGTGCGCGACCTGTATGCGCGCGGTGCCGACGTCATTAAGCTGTTCGTGACGGGTGGCGTGTTTGATGCGACTGAGGTGGGCGAGCCGGGCGTGCTGCGTATGCCGGTGGAGGTTGCCGCGGCGGCGTGCAAGGCGGCGCACGAGGTTGGCCTTCCGGTCATGGCCCATGTCGAGAGCACCGAAGGTGTGAAGGCCGCGCTTCAGGCCGGTGTCGACACAATCGAGCACGGCGCTCCGATGACCCTCGAGATCCTGGAGCTGTACCGCGGCGCCGCGGGAACACAGCTCGAGGGACGCGCGCCGAGCGTGACCTGCACGATTAGTCCGGCGCTGCCGTTTGTACTGCTCGATCCGGAAAAGACCCATTCGACCGACACGCAAAAGAAGAACGGCGACATCGTGTGTTCGGGCATTATCGAGAGCGCTCGTGCGGCGCTGGAAGCCGGCGTTAAGGTGGGCCTGGGCACGGACTCGAGCTGCCCGTTCGTGACCCAGTACGACATGTGGCGCGAGGTGGCCTATTATGCCAAGTACGTGGGCGTGAGCAACGCGTTTGCGCTGCATACGGCCACGCAAGTCAATGCTGAGCTACTGGGCCTGGGTGACGAGACCGGCACGATCGAGTGCGGTAAGGCGGCCGACATTTTGGTGACGCACGAGAACCCGCTCGATGACCTGTGCGCTCTGCGTGAGCCAATGCACGTGATGTGCCGCGGCAACCTGGTGCGAAAGCTCAAGGTGAAGCGCATACCCGAGGTGGACGCCGAGCTCGACGCGATTATGGCCATGCCTGCCGAAGCGCTGGCCGAGGAGCTGGCTCGCGACGGTGTGGCGTAGATGTGACAAAGGTGCAGCTCCGTTGCCGCATACAAAAAGCCGAGGTCTCAACACGAGGCCTCGGCTTTTATTTTTCCTATGGTGTAGCTGCTAGGAGCGCGTTTCCATCTTGGCGTGGCACTTGGGGCAGGTGACGCGGATCTTGCCCTTACCCTTGGGGACGGACAGCATCTGACCACAGTTAGGGCACTTAAGGTAGGCCGTGGTCTTGCGGCCCTTCCACATCTTCTTGGCCGTTCGCTTGGCGCGCTCAAAGTCTTCCTTGCTGGTGCCGGCCGCGCACGAGGCGTTGGCAGCCGCGGCGCCGCCACCCAAGCTGGCGACGAACTTACCTAGGCCGGGGACGTTTGCGGTCGCCGTGACAAAGGCATCGTTCTCCTTGCGGCGCGCGTCGATGTTTTTGGACAGACCGCGCAGCACGCCGAGCGCGATCACGGCGATGGCGATCCAGCTGAGCCACTGGATACGGGCCATCGACCCGATCATCGCGATGATAATGCCTGCGAAGCCCAACACGACGGTGAGCTCATCGGCGCCGTTGCGACCCTTCATAAAGTCATTCATGCGAATTGCCTTTCGTTCGATATGCTGCACGCCTTTATACCCGATTTAGAGCAAGGGGGACAAGTTCATCTGCACCAATGTGGTGCAAACGTACCTGTCCCCATTGCACCAATTACTTGGCGAGTTTGTCGACGACGCGTTCGATCTCGGCGAGCTTGGCGGCTTTGAGCTCCTCGTCGCCCGATTCGATGGCCGAGGCGACGCAGCCCTCAATGTGGGCCTTGAGCACGTCGGCGTTAATGCGCGCGAGGAGCGCCTGCGTTGCCATGAGCTGCGTGGAAATATCGACGCAGTAGCGGTCCTCCTCGACCATCCGCAGGATGCCGTCGATCTGACCGCGTGCCGTCTTGAGCATGCGGGTCACCGATTTATGGTCTGCCATCATGGCGGGTCCTCGTTTCTGGTCGATGGGGTCGAATGTCTCTGGTAGCTGCTACGCGGCAGTCACGGACAGGGCGTGGAACTTCTCACCCGCGGTCTCGACGGCGGCGGCGAGCTGCTCGGCAGTCACAGTGTCGGCGCACTCCACCTGTACGGTCTGAGTCTCGTGATCGGCATCGGCATCGGTCACGCCGGCAACGTTGAGTAGTGCCGTCTCGACGGTGGCGTCGCAGTGGCCGCACATAAGGCCGGAAGTCTTAATCGTGTAACGCATGGGTATTCCTCTCTGTTATGTCGGCTTTCCCAGGCACCCGACCTTGACCTTCAAGCCGTCGCTCGCGTACCAAAGTACGCGTCGCTCCTCTTTCAGGTCAATCTCGGGCACCTGGAAAACCCGTTCTAAATGGACGTCATAGTGATCCTATTTTGCCACTTTGGGCTTAAAGGTTCGCAGGCGCAGCGCATTGCTTACGACGCACACGCTCGACAGGCTCATGGCCGCAGCGCCAAACATCGGCGAGAGCTGCCATCCGGTGAGTGGGAAGAACACGCCCGCTGCCAGCGGAATGCCGATGCCGTTGTAGAACAGTGCCCAGAACAGGTCCTGCTTGATGTTGCGGATCGTGGCGCGCGAAAGCTCGATGGCCCGCGCAACATCCATGAGGTCGCTGCGCATGAGCACCACGTCGGCGCCCTCCTTGGCGATGTCGGCGCCGGTGCCAATGGCAAGGCCCACGTCGGCGCGCGCCAGGGCGGGGGAGTCATTGATGCCGTCGCCCACCATGGCGACCTTGCCGCCCGCATCTTGCAGTTCGTGCACGTGGCGTTCCTTGTCGGCGGGCAGGACGTCGGCGATAACCTGTTCGCTGGTGAGTCCCACGCGGCGGGCGATGGCCTCGGCCGTCACGCGGTTGTCGCCGGTGAGCATGCGCACGTCGACGCCGAGCTTGCGGAGCGCGGCGATGGCCCCGGCGCTCGTTTCTTTGACCTCGTCAGCCACGGCGATGGTGCCGGCAAGCTCGCCGTTCTTGGCAAAGAACAGCGGCGTCTTGCCCTCGGCAGCGAACTGCTCGGCAAGACCGGCGGGCACCTCCGCGCCCAGCTCGTTCATCAGGCGCACGTTGCCGGCTGCGATGACATTCTGCCCCTCGCGTGCCGTAACGCCTCGCCCGGGCACGGCGGCAAAGTCCTCGACCATGCGTGCGACGATTCCGCGCGAGTCGCACTCGGCCATGATCGCCTCGGCCAGCGGGTGCTCGCTCGAGCGCTCCAGCGCGGCAGCGAGCTTCAGTAACGCCTTTTCACTCATAGCGGGCGAGCCGTCGGCGCGCGCGACAACCACAATGTCGGTCACGGCCGGCTTGCCGCGGGTGACCGTGCCCGTCTTATCGAGCACCACGGTGCCCACGCTGCGCAGGTTCTCCAGCGCCTCAGCGCTCTTAAACAGAATGCCCATCTCGGCGCCCTTGCCGGTGCCCACCATAATGGCGACGGGCGTGGCCAGGCCGAGCGCGCACGGACAACTGATCACCAGCACGGCGACAGCGGAAGTGAGTGCCTCGTTGATGCTTCCGGTCAGCACCATCCACGCCACAAAAGTTACGGCAGAGATTACAAACACCACGGGCACGAACACGCCGGCGACTTTGTCGGCCATGCGGGCGATGGGCGCCTTGGTGGTGTTGGCGTCCTCGACGAGCTGGATAATCTTGGCGAGCGACGTGTCGGCGCCCACACGCGTGGCGCGGAAGGTAAACGAGCCCGTGCGGTTGACCGTGGCCGCGTTGACGGTGGCACCGGCGGTCTTTTCCACGGGGATGGACTCGCCGGTGAGCGCACTCTCGTCCACGGCCGAGCTGCCCTCGAGCACCACGCCATCGACGGGGATGGACTCTCCGGGGCGTACGCGCAGGACCTGGCCGGGAAGGATGCTGTCGACGTCGACGGTGGTCTCGGTGCCGTCCTCTGCCACGACGGTCGCGCTCTTGGGCGCCAGGTCGATGAGCGCCTCGATGGCGCCGCCGGTCTTGGATTTGCTGCGTGTCTCGAGGTATTTGCCCACGGTGACGAGCGACAGGATCGTGCCCGCACTCTCAAAATACAGGTTGCCCATGCTCGTCATCATGGCCTCGTGGATTTGCCCGGCGGCCAGCTGGTCGGCCATGATAAACATGGCATAGAACGACCAGGCGATCGAAGCGGTGGCGCCCACGGCAATAAGGGCGTCCATGGTGGGCGCGCCGTGCGCGAGCGATTTAAACCCGTTGATAAAGTACGCGTCGTTGACATAGACGATGGGGATAAGCAGGACGAGCTCGGTGAGGGCGAGCGTCATGCTGTGGGTATGGTCGGTGAAAATGCCGGGCAGCGGCCAGCCAAGCATGTGCCCCATGCCTATGTAGAACAGTGGGATGAGGAATACGATCGAGACGATGAGACGAGCGCGCATGGCAGAGGCGGCGGCCTCCAGTTTTTTGGTGGGCGACTCCATATGGGCGGCGCCGGACCTGGCTTGCGTACTGCCGCTTTGGGCGGCGTCGGTGCCCGTGCTGACGGGTGAGGCCGAGTAGCCCGCGCGGTCGACAGCGGTGCAGATGTCGTCGGGGGTGACCTGCGCGGGGTCGTAGTCCACCAGCATAGAGCCGGCGAGCAGATTGACCGCGACGCTCTCGACGCCGTCGAGCTTGCTCACGGCACGATCCACGTGCGCCTGGCAGGCGGCGCATGTCATGCCACCCACGTCGAACTTATCTTGAGCCATGGCTTCTCCTTTCTGTGGTTCGCTGTTGGAATTGTTAACCTGCTGATACTATACACCCATACCCCCTGGGGGTGTCCAGTAATGGTTGGAATGTATGACTTTTCATTACAGATGAGGGTGGCTGCTCAATCGGTGGCCGTCCCAACCAATCATCTCAATCTGTAACATCTAGAGAAGTTTTAACCCCTTACTGTTACAGATTGAGATGTTGTCTCGCGGGGTTGGGGTTTTGTCTCGTTCCGTAACATCTAGACCTGTATCTGCCGAGCTGGTGTTACAGATCGAGACAATTGCCGGGGAGGGGTCCCGTCACGGCAAGACGCCCGCCGCCTAGATACAGAACCCGGGGATCACACAGGTTCGCTTATTTGGCTTGTCCGCAGGCGTTGCGTACGTAAAGACGTCGCCGTCGTGTCCCACGCGATTCAAATAGAGTGTGCCTCCACTCTCCGATGTGTCAGGGCTCACCGTGCGCTCCCACCAGCAGGTGTCCTTGCCCTTCCACTGGCGGACCATCGTCTCGTTCGTGGAATACGGGCTCACCTTGAGCTCGCGGAAGAGCTGATACTCCTTGCCCTCGCCGTTGTAGATGTCTGCCAGGTGGTGATAGCCCTCGGCAAACGAATCGGGCGGTTGCGTACCGCACAGCTCGACCATGGCGGGCAGCCAAAGGGTTGCGGGCAACTCGCTCAGACACGATGCACTGTTGGCGGCGCCCACATTGTTCGAGACCTTCTTGACCCCTTTAATGAGCGCGCGCAACTCGTTGGGCAGCAGCTTAAGGCCGTCGCCGTCGAGCCATTCCCGCAGCTCGCAATCTGCCCAGCCGGCGCTCGGCGGTTCAGTCGCAGCATCGCGCTCGGCAATACCCGCGTCGAACATAAACGTCAGCCCGGCCTTGCCTGTACCGTCCAGAAGTTCGTCGTGGCGGATGCCCACAAGCTGAGCGCCGACCTCCAGCCCGTTGGCGAGCTTCACACGCTTGGTGCACGGATAGGGGATATGCCCATCAACGTCGAGCAGGTGGTAGCGCTTGGCAATCTCGTGTGCCTCGCTACGGGTCTCGGCAGCCTTAATCTTGAGCGAAATCTCCTGCAGCTGAGCCCAGGTGTAGTCGTCAAGCGAACCGCGGATGCCGTCCAGGTAGTCGGGGATGCCAAAGCCATGGGTCGCCGCCCCGATAACGCCGAGCCCCGCAACGGCTGCAACGACGCCGCCGATGACAAAGCGACGGCGGGACATGGCGTCGTGCCGGGCCTGCTCCAAAATCTCTCGCGCGCGCTCGCCGGCGACGTCGACCTTAAGGTGCGTGCCAGAATCGATATCAATTGCGGCCTCGTCTCCTGCACCCTCGCGGTCCTCAGATTCTGCAGCGGGGAGGTATGTCGAGAGCACCTCGAGCATCTGCTGCTCGGTAGGGCGATCGCCCTGTTCGACCGAGATGCCTTTCATGATGATCTGGACAAGCGCTTTGTCGCCCTCGCAGCGCGGCTCGAGCGGCGCCGGCTTGGTCTTGGTCTTTATGAGGTAGAACGAGCCAGTTGCCGCGGCACCCGTCGACTCGACATCGAACGGTTTGCGACCGCTGTAGAGCTGGTACAGAATGCTCGAAAGCGCGTAGACGTCGATTGCGGGCGAGCGGCGAAGGGCCGCAATGCCTTCGATATCCTGCGTGAGCATCTCGGGCGCGGCGTATGCGGGCGTGGCAAAGCGCCAGATGTCGGCGCGCCGGGTGATCGTGTCGTCGCCGAGGGCCATGGTCGCGGAGCCCATGTCGATGAGGCAGGGGTCAAAGGAGCAATCGGCAATCTGCTGCTCGAGCGTTCGGCTGGTGGTGCGGAACATGATATTGGCAGGCGACAGGTCGCGATGGACGACCGGATTCACAAGGCCTTGGGTCATCAAGAGCGCGCGAAGCACGGCGTTTCCGACGGCGGCGACCATCTGGGTGGTCAGCCCGCCCGAGGCGTCGTGCGGAAGCAAGGGCAGCGCCTGTTTGAGCGAGGTGCCCTCGACCCACTCCATGAGGATAAGCGGGTCGTCCTCGCACGATCCGTAGCCATAGACGCGCGGAAATCCGCGCAGGTGCGAGACGGTACACAGATGACGGTACTCCTCGAACAGTGCGGCGGTGTTGGCCAGGTGCGCGGCCGATTGCTCGGCGGAGCGGTCGGGGGCTTGGCCGGAAAGGATGGCGTTGTCCTTGAGTAGCTTGACGGCAAAAACCTCGCCGCTTGTGTTGGTCGCGCGAAGCACATGTCCGATATTGCCGCTGTCGCGGTATGCCGTCTGAAGAATAAGCGTCATAAACCGGCGTTTGGCGTCGTCCTCGGCACTGGGGTCGACTGCCACGGCGGTATCGAACGTATCGAGACGGATGAGTTTGTCGCCATAGGCGCTATCGGTAGTATCCATGGCGTTCCTTTGTCTGGCATGGGTTGCCACGCGTATACGTGGGCAGTGCGGATATCGGTAAAGTACTATGATAGCCGCACTGCCCACGTATACCGCTGGGTATTGTCGTTTACGACGCAGAAGGTAGAAGACAAAAGACGGGCGGTGACCGTCTTTCGATCACCGCCCGCGCTAGTCCACAATGACAAGGAATGTCGTGTAGAGACCCAGATGGAGCCTGTCGCTGTTTTCGATTTCCACCGGGGGATAGATCTTGCCGGGCTCGCGTTGGTCGCGCGGCGGCTCAATCACAATATCGCCGTCGCCCGCGCCCGATTCGAGCACTGTGCCGTTGGTCGATCCAAGGCCCTGGGCGTACCAGTGCTCACCCTCAAGCCAAATGCGAAGATGCTCGCGCGATGCGTCGGCGCCCACATCGGTGATGCTGGGCGAGGTTTTGGGCAAAGAACCAATCACGGTGCCGCGCGGATCGCGTGTGAGGGGATGGATTTGCATGTCGACGCAGTTGTCGGCATGTGTCCTGAGCAGACCGAGGTTGGGGGCGACGGTGCGTGGCTGCTCCAGGCTGCCCATAAAGCCACGTCCGACGGTAGTTTCGGTGGTGCCAAAGTGCCCGCCCGTCTTGCTGTCGCAAAAGCGCTCGACGGTGGCCACGCCTTGAACGGGATCGGCAAGTGCACCCGTTGCCACAAAGAGCATCAAGAAGAGCGTGCTTTTCTCGCGCACGGCATTGCCGTCAAAGTTGTCGATGCGATTGAGGGCATTTGCATATAGGCGGCTGTCCAGTTTGTAGCTGGCGAGAGCCGACATCATTTCGTTGGCGGCCGGACCGCGATAGTGCTCGGCGATTGCCCGATAGGCGGACTCGCCGCCGCCGAGCTTGCTGCAGATTGCCGAGGAAAGGTTGAGCGTGGTGACGGTAAAGTCGCTGTAGATGGAGGGCGCGCACTGGTCAGGCTTGCGATGGACGATGTAACGGGTGAGATACGAGCGGTTGGAAGAGCATTTCTCGAGCAGGGTACTGCCGAGATAAGAGTTTCCATTGATGAGCATTCGGGCAATCTCGAGATGTTTAAGACCGCCGAACGAGCGAATATCGTTATAGAGGACCGAGCAAGGCGTCTCTGCTGCCACGGATACCTCCTTTGATTGCTTCCTAGCCAATATGGCGATAGGAATTAATGGCCCCCGGTGGGCGACGTATTAAATGGCTGCGCAATATATAGCGTAACCAAAGCAACATTATAGGCCACATGTTCGAAATTGCAGGAAGACTGAGAGATTTGGTTTGGACTGGACGGAAATCCCCCTCTGTCTTGATCTATAACAATTGGGACCGATTTTGCTCCGTAACTGTTACAGATTGAGACGTTTGTGAACCGTGCCGACCGTTTGTCTCGATCCGTAACATGTAGACCCGGTTTTGCTCCGTAATTGTTACAGATTGAGACAATCGGTCCGGGCCCGCCCCGTCATCTGTGGTTTACGTGGGGGCATGCGAAGCGCGGGTATACTAACCGGCGGCGAATCTGCTCCATCGCTTAGGGCCGCTGCGTCTGGACGGCGCGTGATAGGGCTGCCAAAGCGATCGCCAGCGTGCTGAGCAACGTCCTCTCTGTGCGCACCTGTTTTTGTATGTATTAGCGCACTACCAAGCACGCTCGCGCGGCCGCATGCCGTGCCCATAACGCGTGCAGATAAGGAACAACAACATATGCGTAATTCTGTATCCGACGTCACGGACGCCGAGATTCTGGACGAGGCCCGCGAGGCCATGACCCAGGCTGCCTTCGATGCTGCCGACGAGGCCAGCGCCGCCGAGACCGTTGAGTCCGCGACCGAGAGCCTGCCCGCCTTTGACGAGCTGGGACTTTCGGACGAGATGCTTCGTGCCATCGAGAACCTTGGCTACACGGCGCCCACGCCTGTCCAGGCTGGCTCGATTCCCGTTGTGCTCGAGGGCCGCGACCTGCTTGCCGCCGCTCAGACCGGCACCGGCAAGACGGCTGCCTTTTTGCTGCCGACCATGAACAACCTGGAGCACATCGCTCCGCCCAAGCCCGTGCGCGAGCGCGGAGGCCGCAACCGCCGTCGCGGCGCCAAGAAGCCCGAGGGCAACGGTCGCGGTCCCTTGATGCTCGTCATCACCCCCACGCGCGAGCTTGCCCAGCAGATCGACGAGGTCGCGAGCAAGATCGCCGACGTTACCGGCCATGTTGCCGTGACCGTCGTGGGCGGCGTGAGCTACAAGCCCCAGACCGCGGCGCTCAAGTACGGCTGCGACATCCTGGTCGCCACGCCGGGCCGTCTGGTCGACCTGATCGAGCAGGGCGCCTGCCACCTGGACGAGGTCAAGGTGCTGGTGCTCGACGAGGCCGATCGCATGCTCGATATGGGCTTTTTACCCGCCGTCCGCCGCATCGTGCGCGAGACGCCGGCCGAGCGCCAGACGCTGCTGTTCTCGGCTACGCTCGACGAGGAGGCCGTGGGCGAGATCACCGACCTGGTGAGCGACCCGGCCCGCGTGGAGATCGCGCCCGCTACATCGACCGCCGACACCGTCGACCAGTTTGTGTTCCCGGTGTCCATCGAGGCCAAGAACAACCTGCTGCCCGAGTTCCTCAAAAAGGAGGGCCCGGAGCGCACTATCGTCTTTATGCGCACCAAGCACCGCGCCGACAGCTGCTGCCGTCGCTTGGAGCGTAAGGGCATCAAGGCCGCCGCGATTCACGGCAACCGCAGCCAGGCGCAGCGCGAGCGCGCGCTTTCGGCCTTCCGCGACGGCACCGTCGACGTACTGGTGGCGACCGACGTGCTCGCCCGCGGCATCGACATCAGCGACGTGCGCTACGTCGTGAACTTTGATGTGCCGGCCGAGCCGACCGACTATATCCACCGCATTGGCCGTACGGGCCGCGCCGGCGAGCTGGGGTGGGCCATCACGTTTGTGACCGAGCAGGATGTCGATGAGTTCTACGAGATCGAGAAGCTCATGGACAAGACGGCCGACATCTACGGGGCCGGCGACCTGCATGTGGGGCCCAACCCGCCCGCGGTTGACCCCGAGCGCGACCCTGCCGCCTTTAAGGTGAAGAAGAAGACCAAGCGCGGCAAGTCCAAGAGCAAGAAGAAGCTTGAGCAGGCGCGTCGCGACGGCAAGCGCAACGGCGACGATTACGGCGATGTTGCCGGTCGTTCCAACCGCGGTCGCGACGAGCGCCGCAGCGACGGCGAGCGTCCGGGCCGTCCCAAGCGCGGCGGCAAGACCCGCGTGCGCGAGGGCGTTCAGGCTCGCGTGGACGAGGCTGTGGAGAGCGTGGCCCGCGAGGTAGCTGCCGAGGAGCGCGGGGGTGCTGCTGCCGTCGAGCAGACCCCACGCGGCAACCGTGCCGAGCGCCGTGCCAAGCAGTTCCAGGGCGAGGCGCATCGCCGTCGCCGCGAGGACGAGGACCGTGGTGGCCGTCGTCGTGTTGAGCGCGAGGACGAGGGCCGCGGTTCGCGCGGCGGCAAGCGCGGCTCGGGTGACCGTCGTCGTTCCGGTCGCAATGACGAGCGCAGTGGCCGTGGCGGCGAAGGCCGTGGTTCGCGTGACGAGCGCGGCGTCCGTGGCGGCGAGCGTCGCGAGGGTGCTCGTGGCAACGGTGGCCGCAGCGGCGCCGGTCGTTCGAATGAGTCGCGCGATCGTCGCGACCCGCGTGCCAGCCGCGATCGTCGCGATGATTGGCGCAACTACGACGACACCCGCGAGGAGCGCCGTGGCGGCTACCGCGGCGGGCGTGGTGACAACCAGGCCGGTTCCCGCGGCGGTCGCGCCGGCGGTCGCGATAACCGTGGCAGCTATGGTAACAATCGTGGCGGCAATCGCGGCGGCAGCTCCCGTCGTCCCGGCGACGGCGGCGGCAAGCGCAGATAACATACGCATCGCACGCTAGCGTGAGACAAACAAAAGGGCCCGAGCAAACAACGCTCGGGCCCTTTTGTTTACCGTGTCCATCGCTAATCCAAACGCGATTTTCTCGGGAATGCATCTGGGGGATGCCGAGGACCTATTTTCTGTCATGCGGCAATGGGTCCCATGGGGTGCGTCGTGCATTTTTTGGAGTATTCAGCAGCTCTAGTTGGTTGCATACGATTCGGTATTGCCAACGGCGGCCTTCGGATATCCCTAGCGAGCGTTCCGAGTCAGATTTCGCCGTTTTCCGGAGCAGGGGCGCGTCATTCTCGCCATGTCGGGACTTAGAATGATACGGCGCCCTACAGTTTTGCCCACCCGCGGCGGTGCTGGCGCGGTCACGTTGCAGAATACTCCGTTTTTTGCACGGGCCAGGATGGGGTACCTCAGGAGAACACGGCGGTATCCCGTAAATATATACAATCTGTACCGTAATTAATACAAAACGAAGAGGCAGACAGCGTAGGGTGGGTGCATTGGGGTGTTTGGTGCACCAAAACGTGGATCCCACGTACCGTATACTCTGGCTGGATGTGAAAACGGCTTGACGCGTCGCCAGGCGTAGGGGGAGGGTGCCTCGATGGACGTATTCGAAATTGTGTTTAGTCCGACGGGTGGAACGCGGAAGGTGTCTGGCCTTGTGGCCGGGGCGCTGGACAAAAATACCGTTACCGTCGATCTGACCGATAGCGGGCTAGATTTCAGCGCCGTCTCGATGACTGAGGACGACGTGGCCGTAATCTCTGTGCCGGCGTATGCCGGTAGAATCCCGGCTGTGGTGGCTGACCGGTTGGGCATAGTGCGCGGCAACGGGGCTCGGACTGTTTTGGTTTGTGTATACGGAAACCGCGCGTTTGAGGACACGCTCGTAGAGTTGGAGGACGTTGCGAAGCGCGCCGGATTTAGGGTGGTCGCAGCGGTTTCTGCTATTGCTGAGCATTCCGTTGCTCGTCAGTTTGCTGCTGGGCGACCGGATGCGCAGGATGCGGCGCAGCTCGCAGAGTTTGCGCAGCAAATTCAGCAGAAGCTGTTGGCTGAGGATGCATCCGAGCCCTCTATTCCCGGCAATCGTCCTTATAAACAAGCTGGAGGTCACCGCATGGCACCCGAGGCAACAGAGGATTGCGTCTCCTGCGGTGCATGCGCCGCGGCGTGCCCCGTTTGCGCTATCGACAAGGGCGACCCCAAGCGAGCAGCTGACGAGGCGTGTATCTCCTGCATGCGCTGCATCGCCGTATGTCCGCGAGGCGCTCGCAAGCTTGATCCCAACAAGCTATCCGCTGTTTCCCAGATGCTGAGCAAGGTTTGCGTCGTGCGGAAGGAATGCGAACTCTTCATCTAGCGCATACGAAATTGGTGCAATGGGGCCAGAGCAAGGAGTGTCCCTGGGTGCCGGCAGAAAAGGAACGTCCCCAAGTGCCGCTTAAATACCGTTTATCGAAGAAAAAATACCGCTCACCGGTCATAATGATTGTTCTGGCTTTGGGCTTGTCTACAATAGCTCCCGTAAAAAGAAATGCGGAAGGTTACCGAGTCCCTCGGACGTGGGCCTAACCAAAGTCTTTGAACGGATGTGTCTCTATGGACGCATTCGCTTGATTTTGGTTGGGCTATATTTATGAAGGGACATGCCACCATGGGTTTCTTTTCTCGCCTGATGGGCGGTTCGGATGAGCAGAAGACTGCAACTTCCGAGTTCGAAATCCTCGCTCCCGTTTCCGGCGAGCTTGTTCATCTGGAAAAAACCAATGACCCCGCTTTTAGCAGCCGTGCCGTGGGCGATGGCGTTGCCGTGGTTCCCCAAGAGGGAACGGTGTGCGCTCCTGTCTCCGGTACCGTCGCGGCGCTGTTCCCGACCGAGCACGCGCTGGGTATCATGTCCGACGACAGCTCTGCTCAGGTGATGCTGCATATCGGAATCGACACTGTTAAACTTGAGGGCAAGGGCTTCCATGCGCTTGTTGCTCAGGGTGACCATGTCGACGCGGGCCAGCCCCTCGTCGAGGTCGATTTCGACGCGGTCCGCGCCGCCGGCTTCGATCCCACGGTCTTCGTTATCGTGTGCGAGCGTTCGGAGAACTCGACTCTTCGTGAGCACGCTTCCGGCCCTGTTGCTGTTAAAGAGCCTGTCGTCTGGCTTTCCGAGTAAATTCTTGTGGTGGGTACCGTGGTTATCAAGCGAGTTTTCAACAACAACGTCGCAATGGTCACTTCGGACGATGGCTCCGAGCTCATCGTCATCGGTCGAGGCCTCTGCTTTGGCCGTCATGCCGGCGATGCCATCGACGAGGCGTCAGTCGAAAAGACCTACGCGTTGCAGGAGGGAACTTCTCAGGATTCGCGTACGATTGACCGCTTGGCACATCTTTTGGAGTCCATCCCCACCGTCAACCTCGTGATTTCCGAGGACATCGTTCAGATGCTTCGTCGAGAGCTCAATGTCGATATCAATGACAAGATTCTTATCGCTCTCGCAGACCATATCAGCCTCGCCCTCGATCGCGAGCGCAAAGGCGTTTCCTGCGAGAATCCGCTGCTGCTCGAGATCCAGCAGTTCTATCGCAAGGAGTACGCGCTTGCGGGCCGTGCCCTTCAGATTATCAAGGACTATTTGGGCATCCAGATGAGCGAAGAAGAGCAGGGTTTTATTACGCTGCATATCGTCAACGCCACCATGCCGCAACGCTCCGACCGTCTAATCATCTCGGTCCAGCTTGTTCGCGACGTGCTCGCGATTGTTTCCGAGCGCTATGCCACGACCCTCGATGACACTTCGCTGCCTTACGAACGCTTCGTTCGTCACCTGCAGTTTTTCGCTCAGCGAGCACTCGATCCTACGGCCGGGCAAATCAGTGGCGACGCGCTGTTCCGAATCGACGAAACGGCGTATCCGTGCGCATTCTCGTGCGCGGATGCCATAGCCGCTCACTTGTCGTCTACCTATAACGTTGTCGTTACCAATGCCGAGAAGAGTTATCTCGCATATCACGTTGTTAACCTGCTTGGAGAACCTGGTCTCTAGGCATAACGTGCCCACACATCGATTGATATAAGGCAGGGCTTACGGTCTTGCCCAGGGCACATCTGTCTTAATTTGCGGAAAAGGAAGGGGAGTACCGCTATGACCGCAAAAAAGAAGTTCAATTTCAAAGCGCCGTTGGAGGTGTTCGCGAAGTCAATCGTCCAGCCGATGATGTATCTCTCGGTTGCCGGCATCCTGCTCATCGTGGGCATCATTCTGACCAACAAGACCATCTGCGCTTTGGTCCCCGTACTGGGCTCCGGTCCGTTCCAGCTTGTGGGCGCCGTTGTCTATCAGTCGCTGATGTTTATCATCAACAACCTCTCGATTCTGTTCTGCGTGGGCATCGCCGGCGCCATGGCAAAGAAGAACAAGGGCCATGCTTCGCTGATCGCCCTGATGTCGTTCTTCCTGTTCCTGCAGGCTAACAACATCGTGCTCAACGCCACCGGCTCTCTTGCCGATGCGAGTGGTATGCTCGGCCTTACCGGAACCGGCCAGGCCACCGTTATGGGCATTCAGGTGCTCGATACCGGCGTGTTTGGCGGCATCATCCTTGGTTGCATCACCGGTGCCGTGTTCAACAAGTACTCGAACAAGCAGTTCCCCATTGCCCTTTCGATGTTCTCGGGCGTTCGCTTTCCGTTCCTGATCATGATCATCATTTCCTGGATCATGGGCGCTGGCTTCTGCATCGTTTGGCCTCCGGTTCAGGGTGCCATCTCCTCCGTTGCCGGCATCATTAAGGAGTCGGGCAACATCGGTCTGTTTATCTACGGCATGCTCAACAAGCTGCTCGTTCCCACCGGTCTGCACCACCTCATCTACACCCCGTTCCAGTTCTCCGATGTGGGCGGCACCCTTACGCTGGGTGATCAGGTTATCGCCGGCGCCTATCCCATCCGTGTTGCCGAGATGGCAATGACGGGCCAGCCCTTCTCCGATAGCACCTACTTCAACAGCTACACCTTCAACAACCTGTGGCCCTACATCGGTATCGGTCTCGCCTTTATCTTCACTGCTTACAAGGGGAACAAGGACAAGACCAAGGCTGTCATTATCCCGCTGATCATCACCGCCGTGCTCTCCTGCGTGACCGAGCCCATGGACTTCCTCTTTGTCTTTGCCGCTCCTGTGCTCTTTGTCGTTCACTCGGTTCTTTCCGGCATCTTCCTAGTCCTGCTCAAGGTCCTCTCCGTGCCCGCTTCGACTGCAGGCGGCATCATTAACATCGTGGTTTCCAACCTGGTTCTCGGTGTCGATAAGACCAACTGGCCGGTTATGCTGGTTCTTGGAGTCGTCAACGCCGCTCTGTACTTCTTCCTCTTCACCTTCCTTATTAAGAAGCTCAACCTCCACACGCCTGGTCGCGAGGAAGAGTCCGAGCTTGCTGAGTCCGTTGCCGAGGGCGAGGCCGCCGCGTCTGTCGCGGTGAAGCAGGGCGCTGTTGCCGCGGCCCCCGCAGAGGGCGTCGATGCAGGTATTGCCGACCTGGTCGCAGGTCTTGGTGGCAAGGACAACATCGAGGAGCTCGAGAACTGCTTTACGCGTCTCCGCGTGAACGTTAAGAACCCGGACCTCATCAATGAGGACCTCATCAACCACGTGCCCAACAGCGGCATCAACCGCAACGGCAATAATATCCAGATCATCTTTGGCATGAAGGTTGCCGAGATGCGCGACAAGGTCGAAAACGCAATTGAGAAGGAGCAGTAAACAATGATCATTACTCTGTGTGGTGGCGGATCCACCTTTACCCCCGGCATCGTCAAGTCCATCGCTCTGCGCAAGGACGAGCTCGACGTTGACGAGATTCGTCTGTACGACATCAACGAGGAGCGCCAGCGCAAGATCGGCGTGCTCGTGGACTGGATTCTGCACGAGGACCTCGGCCTTGACATCAAGCTCACGGTGACCACCGACAAGGAGACGGCTTTTACCGACGCGAGCTTCGTGTTTGCCCAGATGCGCGTGGGCGGCTACGCCATGCGCGAGCAGGACGAGAAGATTCCGCTGCGCCATGGCTGCGTGGGCCAGGAGACCTGCGGTTGCGGCGGCCTTGCCTACGGCATGCGCACCATCTTCCCCATGGTCGAGCTGATCGATGACGTTGAGAAGTACGCCAAGAAGGATTACTGGATTCTCAACTACTCCAACCCTGCCGCCATCGTCTCCGAGGGCTGCCGCGTGCTGCGTCCCAACGCTCGCATCATTAACATCTGCGACATGCCGATCGCAATCATCGACGTGGTTTGCGCCGCGCTCGATATCGACAAGAAGGATGTCGAGTACGATTACTTTGGCCTCAACCACTTTGGCTGGTTCACCTCGATTCGCCACAAGGGCGAGGAGGTGCTCCCGCAGCTGCGCGAGTACATCAAGGAGCACGAGATTCTGCTGCCCGATTCGTACCTCAAGGGCATGGGCTCGCTGATGTCCAAGAAGCCCGAGGAGGCCACTGACGAGCACCCCGAGCAGAACCGCCACACCAAGGGCAGCTGGTACTACGTCTGGAAGGGCGAGTACGAGATCATGGAGTGCTTCCCGGAGTACCTGCCCAACACGTATCTGAACTACTACCTGCAGCAGAAGGAGTTCGTCGAGCATTCCAACCCCGAGCGCACCCGTGCTAACGAGGTTGAGGAGACACGCGAGAAGAACCTCTTCGACGGCATCGACCACTACGAGAAGACTGGCGAGATCGACGAGAGCACGTTCTATGCGGGCAGCCACGGCGACTGGATTGCCGACCTGGCTATTGCTCTGAAGAACGATACCAAGCAGCGCTTCCTGGTCATCTGCGAGAACAAGGGCGCTATCCCCAACATGCCCTACGACGCTATGGTCGAGCTGCCTGCCTACATTGGCAAGAATGGCCCCGAGGTCATCAGCCGCGACAACATTCCGCTGTTCCAGCAGGGTCTCATGATGCAGCAGCTGAACTCCGAGAAGCTCGTGGTCGAGGCCACGATCGAGGGTTCGTACGAGAAGGCACTCAAGGCCTTTACGCTCAACAAGACCGTGCCGTCGATGAAGGTCGCCAAGGAAGTTCTCGACGACATGATCGAGGCCAACAAGGGTTACTGGCCCGAGCTTAAGTAATGACAGAAGGTCGCCGGCGCAAAAGAGTCACTGACCACATAACTTGAACAATGCCCCGTTCGTGCACTTGCGCGGACGGGGCATTGCCGTTTCGCGCAAAGGGCTGATATGGGGGATGGGCAGCGCCGTCGCGTCGAGATTGCCCGAGCCCAGCTGTGCCCGGGCGGTGCGGTGATTCTGGACGAGCCCTTTACCGGCCTGGATGTCGCCGCGCGCGATACGACGGCCGAGGTCGTGCTCGACCTCCTCGATGACCGCACACTCCTGTTCGCCACACACGACGCCTCCGACGCTCAGGCCCTCGATATCTCGGACATCATCACGCTCTAAATACTAACTCAGCAACAAAATGATCCGTTTTCCTCCGTCCCCATGGGGTCGGGTGTGGTATTCTATCTGCGGGGTAATACTTAGGAATACCAAGTAATACCAACGCCGCAGAAACAAACTCCGGATGCGGGCCAATCGGGTTGCCTTCACAGCCCGTCGCCCAGCCGCGTGGCCCGCATCTATCCGCACCACCGTCGTTTCAAAAAGGAAGCGCCATGGCAGAACACATGACCCCGGTTGTCGCGAAGGTCTTGCCCGAGGAGAAGGCAGCCTTCGCGGCGGCAACCCAGCTCGTGGGCACCACGCCGTCCAACGCCATCCGCATGTTTATCGCCGCGTTCAATCGTTGCGGCACCTTTCCGTTCGACATCTCGCCCAACGGGGCCTTCGGCAAAGACTGTCCCCAACAACTAGTCGTTGAAGAACGTCCCCAATGACTAGTCGTTGGGGACGTTCTTATATGACTACCCGTCGAGAGGAGGTTGGCATGCTCAATGCGATGATTTGGGCGCTTGCCTGTTTTGGCGTCGTCGCTGCCGATATAGCCCTGAGCGTCGTTTTGTTCTCCGCCCTTGGCGTCGCATCGGTGTTCATGGGTTTTTCAATCGATGACCTCGACATTCAATTGCTTCAGGCCGTCGCGCAGACGGTATCGTTTTTGATGGCGCTGCTGTGGTGGCGTTATCTGTGGCCGCGCTCGTTTATGGCGCGCTGGCAGGGCGAGCGCCCGCTTGGCGGGGGAGCAGGCAAAGCATGGAGGCGCATCGTCTGCGTTATCGTGATCGGCCTTGCCCTGCAGGTGGTCGTTGGCTACGTGACCGACGCCGTGCTGTCGCTGTTGCCCGAGGTCGCGACCGATTACAGTGAACTTGTCGAGGAAACAGGCATGGGCGACACGAGCTACCTGGCCGTCCTGACCACGGTGCTCGGCGCTCCGTTTTGCGAGGAGTTGCTGGTGCGTGGCATCATTTTTGAGTTTTCGCTCCGAGCATTTAACCCGCAGTGCCGTCCGCTCTGGAAGTGCCGGCGTCGTGCGGGTGCGCAGGACGGCGCCATGGTGCCTTGGGCGGCCCCGAGCACGTGGGGTATCGCCACGGCGGTCGTGCTGCAGGCGGCGATCTTCGGTTTTATGCACATGAACTGGGTGCAGGGCTGCTATGCGGGCGCTGCCGGCCTCATTTTTGGCTGGGTGCTCGTGACGACCGGAAAGCTCCGCTACACGATCCTGCTACATTTTGCCTTTAACGCCGGGTCGTATCTCATGACGTTGCTCTGGTTTGTGAACACGCCGTTCGACGTGATAATCACGGTCGCAATCGCCGGCGTGATCCTGGTGGAGGCAATGCGCTCGCTGCGCCAAGCGTGTGGGATGGACGCAGCGAGTGCACCACTTCGCTAGTTGCGGCGACCGCCTCCGTTGGCACCCTGACGCCCCTGAGCTGCGCGGTTGCGGCCTGCGGTGTTCTGCGCGCGCGACATGCCGCCGTGGCCCTTGCTGCCCTTAGGCCCCTTGCCAGCGCCGGCGCCGCCGTGTACCTTGCCGCCCTTCTTGCCGGTGCCATGCCCGCCGCCGGCAGAGGTCTCGCCCGGGCGTGGCGGCACGGGGCGAATCAGGCAATGCTTGGTGTAGCCGATCAGATCGCGACGGCCAGCCTTTTCCAGTGCCTCGCGCACGAGCTTGTAGTTCTCGGGCTTGCGATATTGGATGAGCGCGCGCTGCATAGCCTTCTCGTGCGGGTCGCGCGCCACATAGATCGACTGCATGGTGCGCGGGTCAACGCCGGTGTAGTACATGCAGGTGCTCATCGTGGACGGTGTGGGGTAGAAGTCCTGTACCTGCTCGGGCATGTAGCCCATGTCGCGCACAGCCTCGGCAAGCTCCACCGCTTCCTTCATCGTCGAGCCGGGGTGGCTCGAGATCAGGTACGGAACCACGTACTGCTTGAGTCCGTATTCACGGTTCAAGCGCTCAAATTTGCGACAGAACGCGTCGTAGACGGCGCGGCTCGGCTTGCCCATTACGGAGAGCACGGCGTCGCTCACATGCTCGGGTGCTACGCGCAGCTGGCCCGAGACATGGTGTTCCAAAAGCTCGCGCAAAAACTCGTCCGAGGTATCGGCCATGGTGTAGTCAAAACGGATGCCGCTGCGCACGAAGACCTTCTTGACGCCTGGCAGCTGGCGCAGGTCGCGCAGCAGCTGCGTGTAGCCGCTCTCATCGACCACCATGTTCTTGCATACGCTCGGCCACAGACAGCGCTTGTTCTTGCACACGCCGTGCTTGAGCTGTTTGTCGCAGGCGGGACGGCTAAAGTTGGCCGTCGGTCCGCCCACGTCGTTGATGTAGCCCTTAAACTCGGGGTCGCGCGTGAGCAGCTCGGCCTCGCGCATGATCGAGTCGTGGCTGCGCATCTGCAGCACGCGGCCCTGGTGGAAGGTGAGGGCGCAAAACGAGCACTCGCCAAAACAGCCGCGGTTGGAGCTAATGGAAAACTTGATCTCGGCAAAAGCCGGGACGCCGCCCGCTGCGTCGTAATCGGGATGCCAATCGCGTGCGTAGGGGAGTTCGGCCACCTCGTCCATCTCCTCGGTGGTGAGGGTGGCGCTCGGCGGGTTCTGCACCACATAGACGCTGTTGGGGTAGGGTTCTACCAGGCGATGCCCGGTGATGGGATCCATGTTCTGCTGCTGCACGTTAAAGCTGCGGGCGTAGTTGAGCTTGTCGGCAGCAAGGTCGTCCCAGCTGGGCAGCAGGTCGTAGTCGTAGACCTCGTCGAGCGAGTTGGTACGGTAGACGGTGCCGTTGATATAGGTGATTTGGTCGACGGGCAGGCCCGCGTCGAGCGCGTCGGCGATCTCGACGATCGCGTGCTCGCCCATGCCGTAGATGAGGATGTCGGCGCCCGAGTCGAGCAGCACCGAGCGCTTGAGCTTATCCTGCCAGTAGTCGTAGTGGGCCAGACGACGCAGGCTCGCCTCGATGCCGCCGATGATGATGGGCGCGTCCTTGAACGTTTGGCGGATGAGGTTGCCGTAGACCGTGACGGCGCGGTTGGGGCGGTGCCCCTCTTTACCGCCAGGGGTGTAGGCATCGGTGTGGCGACGATGCTTGGTCACCGAGTAATGGTTGACCATGGAGTCCATGTTGCCGGCACTGACGAGAAAGCCCAGGCGCGGCTCGCCGAGCACGGTGATGCTGGCGGGGTCGGTCCAGTCGGGCTGACAGATAATGCCCACTTTGTAGCCGTGCGCGTCGAGCACGCGGCTGACGATGGCCATGCCAAAGCTGGGATGGTCCACGTAGGCGTCGCCGCAGATGTAGACAAAGTCACACTGGTCCCAACCGCGCGCATCCATGTCGGCGCGGCTGACGGGGAGGAACTTATCGCGGCCCGGGCGCCAGGGGCGGGCGGGCGCTGCCTGGGCATGAGTGGCGTGGCCACCCTGGGCCTTGCCGCCACGCTTTTGCTGCTGGCCGCGCTGGGCATGCTTGCCGTGCTGGTTGTGCTGAGCGTCCTGGGGCTTTTTTGCCACGATCCCTCCCGGTGTTTGTATGCTGCACGTAATTGTAACCAGTCTTTTTGGGACGGGGCTAAAAAGACTGGTGGAGTACACGAGGTCTCGGGTGTCGGTGCCGCGCCCGCCGTTTGTTTCCAGACTGTGTATCTGCGCGTTGGAGAACCCGTCTCGCGCACACGCCATGTTGTCAATGGGTTACAGTATGAACGGCGGCTATGTCTCCGCCAACGCACGAGAGGGTCGTCAACAAGGAGGATGCACGACGATGCAGCGTGCCAAACAGATATCGGAGTCTATTGAGCTGGGCATCATCTTAGCGCTCGCCGGTGGCTTTATGGATGTGTATTCGTACATTGGGCGCGACCATGTTTTCGCCAACGCGCAGACGGGCAACATCCTGCTGGTGGGCGTGAGCATCTCGGAGGGCAACTGGGCTCTGGCGGGACGCTATTTCTTTCCCGTGGTGTCGTTTGCCGTGGGCATTATGCTTGCCGACCTGGTTCACGAGCGGTTTGGCAGTGTGATTCACTGGCGCCAGGTGACGGTGTTCTTTGAAGCCGTCATCTTGCTGGGCGTGAGCTTTATCCCCGGTGGCGATTTCAACCTGCTCGCCAACTGCCTTACCTCGTTTGCTTGCGGTATGCAGGTCGAGAGCTTCCGCAAGATCCACGGTCACGGCATCGCTACGACCATGTGCATCGGCAACTTGCGCAACGCCCTGCAAAACGTGGACGACTATATCATCACCCACAAGCGCGGCTTTTTGGAAAACGGCGCACTGTACTTTGGCGTGATCTTCACCTTTGTGTTTGGCGCCGTGCTGGGCAACTGGTGCATCGAGCGCATGGGGCTGCACGCCATTGCGGTGGCGAGCATGCTGCTGTTTATCGCGTTTGCCATCATGTTTATCGATCGCGAACGCGACTTGCACAGGAAATGGGCCCGCATCGTAGCTGACTGGCAGACCACGAGTCTTAAGCGCTAAGGTGCATGTTCGTAACAACATTCAGGAGCCAGAAAAACTATCTAGCTCCTGAATGTTGTTACGAACTGCTTTTTGCGATTTATTCGAGATGCTCTTCAATCCGAGCCCTAAGAAGGGCAATGGCTGTAGGTATTCCAATTGCGGCGGCTAATTCGGCTTTATCCAAAACCTGTATGCTAAAGCACGATTGTTTATCACATTGAAGGACGATAACTGAAGATAGCTTCACTTCCTGTTGGCTGAATATATCGTAATCTCCAAATAGGAAGTTACCTTTTATTGCGTAATTCGGTATGTTCGTTACGCACTTCATCTCAAGTCTGTTTAGACCATAATCGAACACCGCAACTTCCTTGTGTTCGATGATGAGCGCAACCCTGGGCATGTTGCTAAAGCCACCGTCGACGACAGTGAAGAGTTTTTCATTCGCATCGTCATAAACGGTATATTTGAGACTCGATAGCTGTCCTAGTGGACCCGTGAACCCATGTCTTTTGATGTTGAGGTTGTCTCCCGCTGGGTTGATGAGAGCCAGAGTATGCGGATAAGGATTACCTTCAATTGAGATTCGATATTCGTTTGTAGCCGTCTTGCTCGATTTAGGACCAGTAGCCATCACGCGTCATCGCCTCGATCGAATTGGAACCGTCTTCTACCTCGTGCGGAGAATTGCGCTGTACGTTGCGGTACATGCAGCTGCAATAACCGCATGGGCAATTTCTAACAAAATGAAAGACGCTATTTGCTGCATGCATTTATTTACTATTAAGTATCCTTTTATAAACGTATTGTCAAACATATATTGCTAAAACAGAAACAATTTATAGACTGAGTTGGTCGTATTCTTTGGGCGATTGCTCCTATAATCTAGCCTTCGCTGCTGTCGGGAGGGAAGGACTGGGGCTCCGTTATTATGTTGAAACGCTTTAAGACTTTTGACGTTCTCACGCGTTTTTTGTTTCAAAAGCGTTAGGATGGAACTTGTAGCGCGGGGCGTAATGGGTGCCCCGCACACGATGGGAGGCTATCAATGGCTAATCGTTTCGTTCTCAACACCATTTCTTATCATGGTTCCGGCGCCATCAAGGAGATCCCCGGCGAGCTCCAGCGTCGCGGCTACAAGAAGATCTTCGTCTGTTCCGACCCCGATCTGGTCAAGTTTGGCGTTACCGCTAAGGTGACCGACGCGCTCGACGCCGCCGGCATCGCTTGGAGCCTCTACTCCGAGATCAAGCCCAACCCCACTATCCAGAACGTCAAGGACGGCGTTGAGGCCTTCAAGGCCGCCGAGGCTGACGCTATCGTGACCATTGGTGGTGGCTCCTCCATGGATACCGCCAAGGCTATCGGCATCATCATCAACAACCCCGAGTTCGCCGATGTCCGCAGCCTCGAGGGTGTTGCTCCCACTAAGAACCACGCCGTGTTCACCATCGCTGTGCCGACGACCGCCGGTACCGCCGCCGAGGTGACCATCAACTACGTCATCACCGACCCCGAGAAGGTCCGCAAGTTCGTGTGCGTCGACACCAACGACGCCCCCGAGGTCGCCGTCGTCGACCCCGATATGATGGCTTCCATGCCCGCCGGCCTGACCGCCTCTACCGGCATGGACGCTCTGACCCACGCCATCGAGGGCTACACCACCAAGGGCGCCTGGGAGCTCTCCGACATGTTCCACTTTGAGGCTATCAAGCTGATCAGCGAGAACCTGCGCGACTCCGTCGCCGAGGCCAAGTCCGGCCAGCCCGGCTCCGGCCGTGAGGGCATGGCTCTTGGTCAGTATGTCGCCGGCATGGGCTTCTCCAACGTTGGCCTGGGCATCGACCACGCCATGGCTCACACCCTGTCCGCTCACTACGACACCCCGCACGGCGTCGCTTGCGCCATGCTGCTGCCGATCGCCATGGAGTTCAACAAGCCGGTTTGCGCTGAGCGCCTGGCCAAGGTTGCCGTTGCCATGGGTGTTGACACCACGGGCATGAGCACCGACGAGGCTGCCGACGCCGCCATCGCCGCCGTCAAGCAGCTCTCCGCCGACGTGAACATCCCGCATGTCTGCGAGGCCATGAAGGCCGACGAGATCGAGGTCCTGGCCAAGGACGCCATGTCCGACGCCTGCTTCCCGGGCAACCCGCGCGAGGCGACGCTCGACGACGTCATCGAGCTCTTCAAGAAGATCTGCCCGGCTGCCTAGCCCAGTTTGGTGGTCCTTCGCCCGTAGGCGTATGGTCTTTTGACTTGCTGCTGGCCCCGCCGTGCTACACACGGCGGGGCTTTTTGTGCTGCGTCGATGCCCTGAGGCGAGCAAAACTAAGGCATGCTGCCCGCTGCGGATAGGTGGTGCACTTCCCAGCGTGCATTTTTGGGAGTATTCAGCAAGCTCTGAAAAATGCATAACGTTGTGAATGGGCCGCAGTGGCCCGCAGACGCCCATCGACAACCATTGCGGGTGGGCTATCGATGAGCGGAGGGGGGCTGTCGCCGCGTTTTTGGTTTGCGACGACCTGCAACACTGCTGTAACCGCGTCGCTTTGCCGTTTGCGATGGGGCTGACGGGGTCCACGGTGCTGAATACTCCGTATTTTGCACGGTCCAAGGTGGGGTACCCTGAGACGAAGCAAATAGATGCCTCATATTTATGCAGATACCGATAGGATTTATGCAAGATTGGGACTGTAAACCGAGCGCGTGCACAAAACCGGTGCGGGGACGTCTGGAGTCGGCTCGGTTTCTAGAGTATTGCACGTGCAGAACGGTTAAAATCGGGGCTCGGTCTTAGTTTTACTTGGAAGGATGCATATGGCTTCTAATGTTGATGCTTCTCTAGAGGAGACGCTCTCCTATATTACTGACCAGTTGAAGACGCTGACTTCTATTGCTTCACCTACGGGCTATACCCGTGCGGCTACTGACTATCTAATGGAAACGTTGCGCGATATGGGCTTTGGCCCCGAGCGCTCCAATAAGGGCAACGTGTTGGTTGAGCTTGGCGGCGAGGGCGAGCCGCTCGTATTGGCGAGCCATGTCGATACCCTGGGCGCCATGGTGCGCTCCATCAAGGACAATGGTCGCCTACGTCCCACGACGCTTGGCGGGCATCAGTGGTCTACGGCCGATGGCGAGAACTGCACCGTCTACACGCGTGACGGCAATGTGTACACGGGCGTGGTCCTCAATACCGAGCCTTCGGCGCATGTGGCCGATGAACCGGTCAAGACCATCGAGAAGAACATGGAGATCTTGCTCGACGAGAACGTCGACAGCAAGGACGACGTGCTCGAGCTGGGCATTCAAGCTGGAGACATCATCGCTATGGATCCGCGCACCACGGTGACGGAGAGCGGCTACATCAAGAGCCGCTTCCTTGACGACAAGCTGTCCGCGTCGATTCTGCTGGGTCTGGCTCGCGCCGTTGCTGGCGGCGAGGTGACCCTTTCGCGCAAGGTGTCGCTGCTCTTTACCGTGTACGAGGAGGTCGGCCACGGCGGTGCCTTTGTGCCGGCTGATACGCGCGAGATGATCAGCGTGGACATGGGCTGCGTGGGCGACGACCTGGGCTGCACCGAGCGCATGGTGTCGATTTGCGCCAAGGATTCGGGTGGTCCGTACAACTACGACCTGGTAACCACGCTGTCCAACATCGCGCGCGAGCTTGAACTCGATTACGCCATCGATGTGTACCCGCATTACGGCTCGGACGTCGAGGCCACGCTTTCGGCCGGTTACGACATTCGCCATGGCCTGATCGGCCCCGGCGTGTACGCGAGCCACAACTACGAGCGCAGCCACATCGACGGCGTGCGCAACACCTTCGAGCTGGTCCGCGCCTACGTACAGCGGTAAGCGCGGCGATAACACTAATCGAACCCGCCGCCTCGGCTGTTGCAGCGATATCAGCCGGGGGGGATGGTGGCGGGGTTCTGCTAGTTGATAGCGGCAGTTACCGTGCCGCCGCCGAGCACGACGTCGCCGCGGTAGATGACGACTGCCTGGCCGGGGGCGATGGCGCGCTGTGGCTCGTCGAAAGTTAGCAGCATTTGCCCGTCCTCGCCGCGCGTAAGGGTTGCCGCCTGGTCTTTCTGACGGTAGCGGTACTTGGCACCTACGCGAATGCCGCCGGCGTCGAGCTCGGCCTCCATGCGCTCTGCCGGCGCGCTCCAGATCCAGTCGTTGGCCGTGAGCGCCGCGGCGGTCAGATCTTCCGCCTCGCCCAGATGTACGGTGTTGCTGGCGGCGTCGACGCCCGTTACGTACACGGGATGCGCCATCGCGACGCCCAGACCCTTGCGCTGGCCGATGGTATAGCGCAGCGCGCCGTTGTGGCGTCCGACCACGCTGCCGTCGCGCCACACAATGTCGCCCGGTGCAGCGGGATGTCCGCACCGACGCTCGATATAGCCCGCATAGTCGCCGTCCGCGATAAAGCAGATGTCCTCGCTTTCGGCCTTCTTGGCGTTGGTAAAGACCTGCTCGGCGGCAATGCGGCGCACATCGTGCTCCTTGTCCAGGCCTGCCAGCGGAAAAATCGTGCGCGACAGCCGCTCCTGCGTGAGCGAATACAAAAAGTAACTCTGGTCCTTTTTGGGGTCCTCGCCGCGATGCAGCTGCCAGGTGCCGTCGGGCGCCTGGCTCGTTTTGGCATAGTGGCCTGTGGCAATGTAGTCGCAGCCCATATCCAGCGCCGCATCCAGCAACGCGCCAAACTTAATATGGCGGTTGCAGATGATACACGGATTGGGCGTCAGCCCCTCCTGGTAGGCGTTCATAAAACGCTCGACAACGTTGCGGTCGAAGGTTTGCTGCAAGTCGAGCACGTGATGGGGTATCCCCAGGCGCTCGGCGACGGCCTTTGCATCGGCGATGTCGCGGTCGACCTTACTCATGCCCGTGGCGGGATCGGGCGCGGGGCAGGTGAGGCGCATGGTGGCACCGACACATTCGTAACCCTGACTTTTGAGCAGATACGCGGTCACGCTGGAATCGACGCCGCCGCTCATGGCGACGAGCACGCGCTTGTTGTGCATGGGGAGGTTCTCCTTGGTGGCATGTGGCCAAAAAAGAAAAGCGGCGCGGGAGGCTGGTTCCGCGCCGCAGACATTGTAGCAAGTTCGGGCGTCCTGTGGGACACCCTGTTGGGATGAGCTCAGGCTGCCAGAAGAGAGGGGAGACCGGCGTGCCTTGGACTCGTTCTAAGAACGAGAGCTCTAGTCCTGGAAGAGTGCCGTGGACAGGTAGCGCTCGCCGGTGTCGGCGAGCAGCGCCACGATGGTCTTGCCCTCGTTCTCGGGGCGCTTGGCCAGCTGCAGTGCGGCCCACACGGCGGCGCCGGACGAAATGCCCACGAGCACGCCCTCCTTGTGGCCAACGGCGCGGCCGGTGGCAAAGGCGTCGTCGTTCTCGACGGGGATGATCTCGTCATAGACCTGGGTGTCGAGGACGTCGGGCACAAAGCCGGCACCGATACCCTGGATCTTGTGCGGGCCGGCCTGGCCCTTGGAGAGCACCGGGGAGGTGGCGGGCTCGACGGCGACGACCTGAATCTCGGGGTTTTGCTCCTTGAGGAACTCGCCCACGCCGGTCACGGTGCCGCCGGTGCCGACGCCGGCGACGAAGATGTCGACCTTGCCGTCGGTGTCGTCCCAGATCTCGGGGCCGGTCGTGGCCTTGTGAATGGCCGGGTTCGCGGGGTTCACAAACTGGCCGGCGATGATGCTGTTGGGAGTCTCCTTCTGCAGCTCCTCCGCCTTGGCGATAGCGCCCTTCATGCCCTTGGAGCCGTCGGTGAGCACGAGCTGCGCACCGTATGCCTGCATCAGCTTGCGGCGCTCGACGGACATGGTCTCGGGCATGGTAATGATCACCTTGTAGCCGCGGGCCGCTGCCACCGAGGCGATGCCGACGCCGGTGTTGCCGCTCGTGGGCTCGATGATGGTGTAGTCGCCGCCGCGCACGAGCTTGCCGGCCTTCTCGGCCTCGTCAATCATGTTCTTGGCGACGCGGTCTTTAACGGATCCGGCGGGGTTGAAGTATTCGAGTTTGACGAGCACACGAGCCTTGAGGTCCTCGTCGGCCTCAAAGTGGGTGAGCTCCAGAAGCGGGGTGTGGCCGATAAGCTGATCGATGGACGTGTAAACCTTGCTCATGGTGAACCTCCAAAGTGTTCAAGTTGCTGGTTGCCGTGTGGTTTTACGGCATGTCTATCAGCTAAACCCATAAACCTTATAGGTTGTTCGTTTAGCTGTTGGCAAGCATAGTAGACACTAAAGCCTAGTAATGCAATAGGAAATAGAAGATTATTACGAGTCGATTAACCATCTTGACCGGAACGGGTATTTTCAAAGCCAATTTTTCGGCTAGAATTTCAACGGACTAAAAGACCGAAAGGCAGCACTAGATATGTTGGTTTCCACTAAGGGCAGGTACGCCCTGCGCGTTATGGTTGACCTGGCCGAGCACCAGGCGGCCGGTCGCATCCCGCTCAAAGAGATTGCGGCGCGACAGGGGATTTCCGAGAAATATCTCGAGAATATCTTGGCTACGCTCGTGCGCGCCAACATGCTCTCGGGCATGCGCGGCAAGGGCGGCGGCTACGTGCTCACGCGCCCGCCCGAGCAGTACACGGTGGGCGAGATCTTGCGCCTGACCGAAGGCAGCCTGGCACCGGTCGCATGCCTGGACGGCGACTGCAAGGGCTGCTCGCGTTCGGACGAGTGCCCCACGCTCGACGTGTGGAAGAACCTGGACAAGCTCATCAACGACTACCTCGACGGTGTGACGCTCGATGCGCTCGTTGCCCCCAACGAGGGCTACGACTACGTCATCTAGTCCCACCTGCCATTGGGGGACGGGGCAGAAATGCCGGATTTTCTTGCCCTCTGAGGCTCGACAAATGACAAGGCCGCCCATCGTTGCGATGGACGGCCTTCTTTAGGTGTGTTGTGGCGGTCCGAATCCGGTCGCTTTAGTTCCTGGCGACGCTGTCGAGAATGCTGCGCATGATGGATACCAGGATGCTGCCCATAAAGGCCGATCCAAAGCTGGCAATGGAGATACCCGCGCCCAGCAGATTGACCGACAGGTAGCTGGCCAGCTCGAGCATAAAGCTGTTGACCACAAGCTGAAAAATACCAAGCGTGATAATAGTGAGCGGCAGCGAGATGACCGTCAGGAACGGCTTTACGAGCGAGTCGACTATGTTGAGGAACAGTCCCACGAAGGCAAAACACACCCAGGCGTCGGCCATGCCGAAGGGCTGAATGCCGGGGACGAGAAACGTTGCGATCGCGATGGCGATTGAGGTAAAGAGCCAGTTAAGCATAAAGCGCATGGTGTGAATCCTTTCTTGCGCAAGACGTGGCAAAGAGGCGTGAGAGGCACATGCCTTTGCAACTCGGATAGATGCGCGGGCACGGCCCTGTTTGGGCGCCCATTGTCTCAGATATTCGTGGAGCTTGCGTGCGTATTCGGTTTCAAAACGGCGTTCGTCCTAGAAAACGCGCCGCTGGCAGAGAGTCTTGTCGCTTTAGTTTGGTGGTGTGCTACACTGCTACGGGCAAAAGCCACAGGCGTTGCCCTATTGCATATTACGGGTGAACGATGCCCGATGTCAGTATCAACTTCGATGCCTTTTGGCGGGTTTGGCGGTGATCGATGAATATCGAGAACATGTTTGACAAGCCTGATGTCAAGCAGCTGGTCCACGCATTTAGCCTTTTGGACGACGAGAAAGATATCCAAGCGTTTTTGACCGATATCTGCACGCCGCGTGAGATTTGCGATCTATCGCAGCGTTTGCAAGTCGCGCGTTACCTGGACGAGGGCGAGCCCTATGTCGAGGTTCAGGCGCGTACCGGCGCTTCGTCCACCACGGTGAGCCGTGTGTCCAAGGCGCTCAACGGCGAGTACGGTGGCTACCGCAAGATCCTCATTAAACTGGAGGATGGCGAGTAGGCCGCGCCAAAAACGAATTGTGCAAAACCGCTCCTCCGGGGGCGGTTTTTTGATCCCCTGGGGACGGAGGAAAACGGATCACCGGGTTAGACTGACCCTCTCCATGATCCGTTTTCCTCCGTCCCCAAGGGATCAAATCTGTTGGCGTGGGGCAAATCTGTCCGCTTGGGCGGGTAGGATGGATGCATTGATTATTGCGAACAGTTTGAGCGGAGGACCATGCCTGTTCGAATCTATACCACCAATGCCGGCACGGATTTGAGCGATGCCGAGTCGGCGTTGCTTGCCGACCTTATTGCCCGCCACGGGCGTGCCGTGCTGCTGGCACCTACGTTTGCCGAGCTCGACCTGTGCCGTCATGATGTGGCGGAAGCCGGGGTTTCACTGGGTATCGACTACAAGACGCCTACATCGTGGCTTCGTTCGCTTTGGGAGCTATTGGGTGACGGGCGCGGTTTCGTCGACAACCTGCAGCGCCAGATGCTGTTCTCGGACATGGTCACGCGTCTCGATGATGCCGACCTACAGCCGCTTTCGCGCAGCCAGGGTACAGTGCGCATGCTTGCGCGCATGGCCCGCGACGTGTTGCCGGGCGTTGCGGGGACGACGGCCGAGCGATGCCGTGACAACAATTGCCAGCCTGAGCCAAAAAGCGATGCCGAGGCTCGTGTGTTCGAGCTTTTGCGTGCCTATGCGGGCGGTTTGGACCGTCGAGATATGGTCGAGCCCTGCGAGGCAGCTGACATTATAGCCGGTGCCCTGGCCGATAACCTGCCGGCGTGCACCCGCGCCGTATGCGTGCGCGGTGTCACGTCGTTTACGCACGGCCTGCTCGAGCTGCTATCTGCCGTGGCGAACAATGGGGGAGAGGTCGTCGTGCTGCTTGCCCGCGAGCAGGCGGCGATGCGCGAGGAGCTTGCCACGGCATTTGATGCCCGCGGTGTGCTGTTTGAGGCCGCGCCGCTGGGGGAGGACGCCGTCGCGTCTGATGTCGCTTGCGGGACTGCCGCTCAGCCTGTCTTTATTGAGGTCGCCGGTCCCCATGCCCGTGCTCATGTCTATGCGGACGCCATCGATAAGTTGGTGAAAGTGCACAAGGAGTCCAAGGCCGATAAAGCTGCTGCAACGCCCGCCGACCCCGTGTGCGTGCTCGTTGTTTCTGCCCGGGCACCCCAGCTGTTCGGTGAGCTCGCCTCTCGTCTGGCGGCTCGTCATATCGCTGCCGAGACAGTTGAGTTCACGGCGTTTTCCCAATCCATTGCGGGCAGGCAGCTTGCGGCGCTTGCCGGCCTGATCGAGCGCATGAAGGCCGCCGATGAGGGCATGGCGTCAAAGTCCGAGTGGTGGCCCGCGCCGGAGCTTACCGACTGGATCTACAGTCCGCTTTCGGGCGCTGATGCCGTCAATGCCCGTACCTTCGATAAGAATATGCGTCTCTCGCGCAGCAAGACTATCGCGGGCGTTAAGAGCCTGCTGCAGAGCGTTCAGGGCCAGGTGAGGGGCGCGCGCAAGGCGGCGAGCGACGAGAACTGGTTTAAGAACGTGCCGTGTGTGGTTTCGGACGTGTTCCAGGCGCTGTGGCGTGACAAGCCCGTGACGGCGCTCAAGGCCATGCTTGCCGTTGCCGAGGCACTGCCCGATCGCGCACTTGGCGGTCTCGACGGTCAGGCCCGTCGCCAGGCGGAGGTGGCCCTGCTGCGCCACGTCATCGACATCCTTATGAATGACGCCCGTGCGCTCAACGTGTCGCAGGCCGCGACCGTGCCCGTGCTCGATGACATTCGAACCAAGGTGGACAAGCGTAGCGCCGCCTACGATTACGAGACCTACGAGGTTGACCGTGCGCCACGCGCCCAGGTTCGCTTTGCTTCGCTTGCCGATGCGGCGGCTCTGCGCCCCGGCAGCTACGATGCCGTGCTGTTTGCCGATGTCGATCTGGACAGCTATCCGCTCTCACACGAAGAGGGGCCGCTGACCACGCTGACGGCGAGCCTCGGTCGCGAGGACGTGACGCTTGAGCCTGCGGCCTTGCTGCGCGCACGCTTTGGCCGCGCGATACAAGCGTCGCGTGGTCCGGTTACGCTCGCCCGTGTGACCCACGATCGTCAGGCGCGCGAGTGCTATCCGGCGGCCGTGTGGACCGAGTTGCGGGCGCATGCCGAGGCCGCTAACGATGCTAAGGCCGCTGACGCCGACAAGGCCGCTGACGACGCTAAGGCCGTTGGCGCCGACAAGGCGAAGTGTGTGGGTGAGGGCGATATCGTAAGGGACTTCGATCCCGCGGCAGGCGAAGGTCTTAGGCGCGAGCGCGTGACCTGCGAAGCCCCCCAGCATCTGAGCGATGAAGCCATTCCGTATCTGGTCCTGCGTCGTCGCGATGGCGAGGGCGAGGATGCGCCGCTGGTGCCGCGCCTGACGTCTGCCTCGCAGATCGAGGCCTATTCGACCTGCCCGCTATGCTGGTTCGTCTCGTACCGCGTGAAGCCCCAGTCGATCGACGCTGGCTTTGGCAATATGGAGAAGGGCAACTTTGTCCACGACGTGCTGGAACACTTGCATGCCCGTCTGCCCCAGGAGGGCATGGAGCGCGTGACACCCATGAATCTGCCACGCGCGAAGGAGCTGCTGCGCGAGGTCTTTGACGAGACCTTGGCCGAGCATGCGGGCAAGCGCGGTACCGAGGGCCCGCTCGTGCCGCTCTCCCCGGTGGAGGAGCGCCAGGTGGCCGAGATTTTGCCGCAGCTGGAGGGCGTTCTTGCCTACGAGTCCGAGGCGCTCGCGCCCTTCGCGCCGCGCTACCTGGAGTTTGCGTTCAACGAGCTCCAGGTCGAGTATGCCGGCTGGCCGCTCGGCGGGCGCATCGACCGCGTGGATGTGGATGCCGAGAATCGCGCCGTGGTAATCGACTACAAGCATCGCACGGGCGTTGAGGAGTTTAAACTCGCCGACCCCACGGTGCGCGACGAGGAATCGGGCGAGGCCGCCATCGACGACCCGCGGTGGCTGCCGCCCCATACCCAGACGCTTATCTATGCGCAGGCCATGCGCCGGGCGCTGGATCTGGATGCCCGTGCGGCGCTCTATTTTTCGACCAAGGGCGGCAAACCGGCGCTGCGCGGCGCCGCGAGTGCCGAGCTGCTCGAGGAGGAGCGTGGTGACGGCCGCATCCCGGGGCTTAAGAAGGGCTTTCCCGGCGAGGGTGGCAGCATGGACTTCGACGCCCTGCTCGATCGCGTGGAGGCCGGCATCGCCGAGCGCCTGCACGAACTCGAGGCAGGCGACGTTGCCGCCGTCGACCCGATGTCGGCTCAGGCCGCGCATGCGCGCTGCTCGTATAACCACGAAGGAACGTTTGTAAGGAGGGACGTGTAGACCATGGATCTTTCGACTTTGATGCCGCAACAGCTGCAGATCGTCAAAACGCTCGACCGTCCGCTGTTTGTCTCGGCGGGTGCCGGTTCGGGCAAGACCTTTACCCTCACGCGCCGCATCGTCTACGCGCTCTCGCCCGAATCCGGTCCGTTCATTGAGCATCTGGACCAGGTGCTCGCCATTACCTTTACCAAAGATGCCGCGGCCGAGATCCGTGACCGCGTGCGCCGCGCGCTTATCGAAGAGGGCATGGACGAGGAGGCCCTGACCGTCGACGATGCGTGGATCTCGACCATTCACGGCATGTGCTCGCGTATCCTGCGCGCACACGCGTTGGAGCTGGGCATCGATCCCGAGTTCACGGTGCTCACCGATACCGACGAGCTCATGGACCAGGCTGTTGAGCATGTGCTGGCCCGCGCGACGGCGCCCGATGCCACCCCCGAGCTCGCGGCATCGCTCAAGGCCCTCTACGCCTGGTATCCCATGGCGGGCGACGGCGGGCCGTTTGGCGCCGGTACCACCATCAAGGGTCTGGTGCGCGACCTGCTGGAGCTCTCGAGCCAGCTGCCGGGCGGCATGGACGATGTGTGCGTGGCGCGCGGCCAGGCTGACACTTCGGCGCTTGCCGACGCCTATCGCGCGGCGTTGGGTGCGAGCAAGGCCGCGACCGAGAAGGCACAAGTGGCACTCGACGCCATCGACGCGTTTGAGGCGAGCGGCAAAACCATGGAGGACGCGGCGCGGCTCATGATGTCGTGTACCATGCCGCGCGCGAGCAAGGCATTCCCTAAGGAGCAGATTGAGCTGCTCAAGGCCGAGGCCGCCGATGCATTTATCAATATCGTGCTCGCCTGCGGTGGTCCCGCGCTCGATGCACTGGTTGGCTTGGCCCGCTCTGTAGAGGCTGAGTACCGCGCGCTCAAGGCTGCCCAGTCCGCCCTCGACAACAACGACCTGCTGCGCATGGCCTACGAGGCCCTGCGCGACTACCCGGCCATTCGAGCTGCCTATGAGGGCCGCTTTAAGATGGTCATGATCGACGAGTTCCAGGATACCGACCAGATGCAGGTCGATTTGATTCGTTACCTGACCGGTGCGGGGGAGCGCGCGCTGTGCACCGTGGGCGATGCGCAGCAGTCGATCTATCGCTTCCGTGGTGCCGAGGTCGAGGTCTTCCGCCGCCAGGAGCGCAAGGTGGGCGCCTCGGGGACGGCCGAGGCGGCGGCCGTCGCTGGCACTGCTGCCGATGTCCCCGCCGGCGAGCTCGTTAAACTTGTGCGCAACTTCCGCAGCCATGACGAGGTGCTGCGTTACGTGGCACGCGTCTTCGACGGCGATGACGGCGGCCTGATGCAGGGCTTTTTGGATCTTGAGGCGAGCGACGGCCGCAAGGACACGCTGGTGGCAGACGCCTCGCGTCGGCAGGCGCTCTTTGTTGCCGGCGGCAGTACGCAGGAGCGCACACAGGCCAAGGCCCGCGCGATCGCGGAGCGGTTCCGCGCGCTTGCCGATGCCGGTCAGCCCCAGGGCGGCATGGTGCTGCTGCTGGGCCGCATGACCAACGCCGACGTCTATGCCCAGGCTTTCCGCGACCAAGGACTCGACTGCGTGATCGCGGGTGGCTCGGTCTTTGCCCAGGCAGCCGAGGTGCAGACGGTGCGCGCCCTAGTCTGCGCGCTCGCCAACCCGGCCGATACGGCGCAGGGCCTTATGCCGCTGCTCGCCTCGCCGATATTTGCGCTCGGCGCCCAGGAGTTCCTGGCGCTGGCGACCAAGCTCGATAGCGAGACGGGGGAGACCTCGCGCCGGAATATCGACGCGGGCATCATGAGCGATTCCGATGTGCCCGGCTTGCAGGGCTTGCCACTGGTGACGCGCGCCCGCGAGGTGCTGCGCTATGCGCTGCGCCGCGTGGGACGTGATTCGTTCGCCAACATCGCGCGCGACGTGGTCAACGCCTCCGGCTGGTTTGTGCGTCTGGCGCAGCGTGGTCCCGAGGGCAAGGCCATTGCCGCCAACGTGCTCAAGGCGCTCGACGCCGTGGCCGAAGCGGAGGCCGAGTTCGGTAACTCGCCGCGCTCCATTGCGCTGGCCTTTGACCGCTTCCTGGCGGGCAAGGAAGCCCCGGGCGCGCTCAACGAGGAGGGCGACGGCGCGGTGCGCATCATGACGGTGCACGCCTCCAAGGGCTTGGAATATCCGGTCGTGGCGGTCGCCGAGTGCTTTGGCGTGCGCAAGTCCTCGGGTGCGGCACAGATGGGTCGCGTCGAGGGCGGAGCGCAGGTCGTGGCACTGCCGGCACGCTTCGACGGCGTTAAGCTCGCCGACGGAACCTTTGTGAAGGGCGACGACGTTAAAAAGCAGTTTGAGCATGCGTTTAAGGGCAAGGGCACGTCGCTGTGGCTGCCGCCGGAGCTCATGGAGGACGTCTGTGCGACGGGTTCTCCCGCCGAGGCATTTGCTCGCCTGCGCAACGATGACCTGCAGCTTTCGCTCGAGGAGCGGGCTCGTCTGCTCTATGTGGCCATGACGCGTGCGCGCGAGCTGGTGATCTTGGCGATGGATGCCGGCGTGAGCCGTGGCAAGCTGTGCGCGCCGACCTTCGACGTCGAGACCGATCTGACCTATGACGTGCTGCGCCGTATTTTGCCGACGGACGGCCTGGACATGCCACAGCTCGATGCCGACCGCCTGGTGTTCGACAACTCCCAGCCGGGCGACTACGAGCTTATCTCGCTGGCGGACTTTACGTTTGGCGAGCAGGCGTTTGAGGCCAACGCTTTACTGGATGCCGAGGGCAGGCTTGTCTGCGGCGATGCGGAGCCGGAGGGTGCCGGTGCAGATGCCCGCGCCGCCGTTCCCGGTCCTGCCGACCCGAGCCGATGCGTTTGAGCTCGTGTATCCCCAGGCGGTGGGCGTGCGCATGGGCGCCTGTCCGTTCCCGGCGCGTGACTCGTATAGCTACTCGTCAATTGCCGCGGCGCTCCATGCCGAGTCCGAGGACCGTGCCGCCGAGGCACACGTGCCCATGGACGAGGCTGGCGATGATGCCGAGTCGGATGGCTCGGAGATGGCCGATGCGGACGTGGCTGCTGTCGAGCCCGCCGGCAATCCCATGGCCTTGGGTTCGGCCTTCCACGCCGCATGCCAGTGGCTCATCGAGATGGGTGCCGATGCACTGCCCACCGCGCGCGCCGAAGCGCTGGCGCGTCTGTGGCGCTTGACGCCGGAGCAGCGCGAGCGCTTCGACGTTGCCCTGGACCGCTGGCTCAAGTCGGCTGTTCGTGCCGACCTGCTCGCGTGGCCGTGCGTTCGCGCCGAGGTGCCGTTCTTCTCGCTGGGTTGCGAAGACGAGGACATCGCCCGCTACGGTGCCTATGCCGAGGGCGCCATCGACGCTTTGGCGACGAACCCGGCGGATTCGTCACGCGCGCTGGTCATCGACTACAAGACGGGCGGCACGCCGGACGAGACGCCGGAACAGCTGCGGGAGAAGCACGCCCTGCAGGCGCGCGTCTACGCCGATGTTCTGCACAAGGCGGGCTTTGAGGCCGTGACCGTCAAGTTCGTCCGCGTGGAGCAGGCCGATCCCGCCAACCCCTGCGAGCCCCAGGTGGTCACCTACAACCTCTAACCCTCAACAACCTGCGGTGGAATACGGACTGTTTTGGCCAAAAAAGCCGCCAAACAGTCCGTATTTCATCGCAACTCAATAGGAGCCGTGTGGGTTTGGCTAGGTTCGGGTGCTGTCCGTGCCGTGGGGTAAAATCGTTCAGTCAGAACACGAACCCGCATCGGAGCTCATCACATGGCATTCGTCCATCTGCACAATCACACTGTCTTCTCCATGCTCGACGGCGCAACCCGTATCCAGGATATGGTCAACCGTGCCGTTGAGCTGGGCATGCCCGCCGTGGCCATTACCGACCACGGCTACATGTATGGCGTACCCGACCTGGCGCTGGCCTGTGACGCCGTCAACCACAACACGCCCGAGTACAAAACCTGGAGCCACGACAAGGCCTTCTTGGAAAAGGACCGCCGCGACGAGCTGGTGGAGCCCGACCCTGAGGCAAACCCGCGCGAGCATGCCCAGTATGTGAAGGACATGGCCATGTGGGACGAGAAGGGCAACATCGACGAGCTCAAGCCGCCCCTGGTCATCAAACCCATCTTTGGCTGCGAGGTCTACTTTACGCCGGACGAGACGCTCGCCCGCGACCACAAGCCCGAGCTCTACCACATGATCCTTCTGGCCAAGGACCAGGAGGGCTACGTCAACCTGATGCAGACGGTTTCCGAGGCAGCCGTGCAGGGCTTTTACTACAAGCCGCGCGTGACGCTCGACAACCTGCGCCGCCACGCCAAGGGCATGATCTGCACGAGCGCCTGCATCGCGGGCATCATCCCCAAATACATCGACCGCGGTGACATGGAGGGCGCCATCAAGTGGGCCGAGACCTTCCGTGATACCTTCGAACCTGGCGACTTTTATATCGAGATCCAGGAACACGGCATCACCACCGACAACGGCCTGACCGATGAGCAGATGGACCGCACGCTCATCGACATCGCCAAGCAGGTAGGCGTCAAGGTCATCGCCACCAACGACTTCCACTACCTGCGCCGCGAGGACGCTCCCGTGCAGGACGTCATCATGTGCATCGGCATGAACGCCAAGGTCGACGACCCCAACCGCATGCGCATGACCGGCTCGGAGTTTTACATGAAGACCGAGGAGGAGATGCGGGCGATGTTCCCGTATTGCCCCGAGGCCTGCGACAACACGCTCGAGATCGCCGACAAGTGCTACGTCGAGCTGGACTGGGACTCCATCATCCTTCCGCGCTTCCCGTTGCTCGACCCCGGCGAGACGCACGAGAGTCAGTTCCGCCGCGAGTGCGAGAAGGGCCTGCGCCAGCACTACGGTGACGACTGGGCCACGCGCGAGATCGGCGGCGTTAACATCAAAGAGCGCTTTGAGTACGAATACAAAGTCATCTGCGACAAGGGCTTTGCCGCCTACTTTTTGATTGTTGCCGAGTACGTGCAATGGGCCAAGGACAACGGCATCGGCGTCGGCCCCGGCCGTGGCTCGGCTGCCGGCGCTATCGTCGCCTACGCCATGAACATCACCGCGTTCGACCCGCTCGAGAACGGCCTGATGTTCGAGAGGTTCCTGTCCCCGCAGCGTACCGAGATGCCCGATATCGATATGGACTTCGACGATGAGCGGCGCCTCGAGGTCGTGGAGCACGTTCGCCAGCTCTACGGCCCCGAGAAGGTCACCCACGTCATCACCTACTCGACCATTAAGGCCAAGCAGGCCATCAACGACGCCGCTCGCGTCCTGGACTACCCGGTCTACATGGGCCAGCGTCTGTCCAAGATGGTCTCGAGCGACCCCAAGGTCAAGCTCAAGCAGGTGCTCGAAAAGCAACCCGGCAAAGAGGATCTGTTTAACCCAGACTTTGCCGAGGCCTATAAAAAGGATGACGACGCCCGCCGCATCATCGACACGGCGCTCTCGATCGAGGGCCTCACCCGTGGCGAGGGCGTGCACGCGTGCGCCGTTCTGATCTGCCGCGACCCCGTCAACGAGCACGTGCCCACCAAGCTCGACACCAAGGGCGGCGTCGAGATTACCCAGTACGAGGGCCATACCGTTGCCGACATGGGCCTGCTCAAGATGGACTTCTTGGGCCTGCGCACGCTGACGGTTATCTCTAAGGCCAAGGCAAACATCAAAAAGAACTTCGGCATCGACATCAAAGAGGAAGAGATCCCCTTTGACGATCCCGAGATCTTTAAGCTCATGGGCTCCGGTCACACTGCCGGCGTCTTCCAGGTCGAGTCCGCCGGCATGACGGCCACGATCAAGAACATGAAGCCCACCGAGTACAAGCACGTCGTGGCATTGATCGCCCTGTACCGCCCGGGCCCGCTGGGCGCCGGCATGGTCTCGTCCTACATCAACCGTATGAACGGCAAGGAGCCGGCCGTCTCCTACGACGACCGTCTGGACGACATCCTGGGCGAAACCTACGGCACGATGGTCTACCAGGAGCAGGTTATGCTCATCTCCGTCGAGATGTGCGGCTTCTCCAAGGGCGAATCGGACTCGCGTATCCGTAAACCCGTGGCTAAGAAAAAGATCAAGCTGCTCACGTCGACGGTGCTGCACTGGGAGGATGGCTCGGACGAGACCACCTACGACCACTGGATGAACGGCGCCATCAAGAACAACTACACGCGCGAGGTCGCCCAGAAGATTTGGGACGATGTTCTCGAGTTCGCATCTTACGCCTTTAACAAGTCGCACTCCGCCGGCTACGCCATCCTGGTTATGCAGACGGCGTGGCTCAAGGCGCACTATCCGCACGAGTACATGGCGGCCGTTCTGACGTCCTATACGGGCAAGACCGACAAGATCGTTCACTACGTCTCGGCGTGCCGTCACGACGGTATCCCCGTGCTGTCGCCAGATGTCAACGAGTCCGGCACCGAGTTCACGGCTACCAAGGAGGGCGTGCGCTTTGGTCTGGCCGGCATCCGCGGCGTGGGCACCGGCGTGGCGCAGGCGATTATCGCCGAGCGCGAGGCGGGCGGCCCCTTTAAGACGCTGCACGATTTTGTCGAGCGTGTGGACTCGAGCCAGGCAAACCGTCGCGTAATCGAATCGCTGATCAAGGCAGGCGCCTTCGACTCCACGGGGTATCCGCGTCGCCAGATGATGCACTTTGTGGACAAGAACAACCCCGAGAACATCATCGATGCCGCGGTGAAGCGCCAGAAGGATCGCGCGAGCGGCCAGACGTCGTTCTTCGATATGTTCGGCGACGTCGAGGGCTCGGGCTTTGAGGTGAGCGTGCCCGATCCGGATGGCCAGGAATGGGATCGCCACCTTAAGCTGAGCCAGGAGAAGGAAGTTCTGGGCATCTATGTCTCGGACCACCCGCTGCGCCCGTTTGAGTATGCGCTAGCCAAGGCGCGCGACTTCTCGTTCTCGCAGATCGATACCGGCTACGAAGTGCAGAACCCCACGGGCGGCACCATCAACCAGGAGATTCCCGAGGGCAAGGCACTGGTGGTGGGCCGGCATGGTCTCGAGCGTGTCCAAGCGCGTGACCAAAAACGGCGACCCCATGGGCATCGTGCAGCTCGAGGACATGGAAGGCGAGGCCACCGTCGTCGTGTTCCCCAAGACCTATAAAGAGGCCGAGGGGTACCTGTACGGCGAGGTCGATCCCGAGACCGGCGCGCAGCTGTCCGATGCCTTTGTGCGCATTAAGGGCAAGCTCGAGCGCTCGGACCGCGGCGACCAGATCATCGCGCAGGAGATTGTGCCGCTGGAGCTTAGCGAGGAGAACAACAAGCCCAAGGTCTTTGAGGTCATGGTGCCCAACAGCCGCTTTAGCCAGGGCAATATGGCGCGCCTGGCCACGGTGCTCACCACCAACCCGGGCGGCGACCGCGTGGAGATCTTTATTGAGCAAGTCGACGGGCGCGTGCTACGTGCCGAGGTGCCGGCCAAGGTCAACGCGCGCTCGATTCCGCTGCTGGCCGAGGCAAAGGCGATTGTGGGTAATCAGGGACGCGTGACGGTTATCTAAGCTACCCCGGGTGAGATTGGAGGAAGTGATGGCGCAGGGGACGTTTGTGCAGGCGCTTCGCAAAGAGGCGGCGTTGAGCGGCACCTTTATGAAGGGCCGCTCGCTCATGCTCAACGGCGCCGTGCTGTCGATTGAGGACAGCGGCTCGCGCTTCTCCAAAAACGTGACGGTTGAGGGCTTGGTGCGCGGCTCGCGCGGCGACCTGTACAAGACGCACGTGGCGCTCGATATGGATGAGCACGAGGTTATCGACTACAACTGCGACTGCCCCGCCGCATACCGCTATCCCGGTATGTGCAAGCACGCCATCGCTACAGCGCTGGCGTACCTGGACACCAGCGGCATTGAGCCTGTTGAGGGGCTGCGCACGCCGGTTCGCACGTTTACGGCGCAGCCGAAACAGCCCGCGCGCACCGCGCCCAAAGCGCCGGCCGTCAACCCCAACTTTCCCTTTCCGGCGCCCGTCCCCACGAGCCCGAGCCTTGTGGCGGCGCTTTCCGATCTTTCGGACGCGCGCATGGATGAGCTGGCGAGTATGCGCCGCAAGCTTGCCGGTGCCGTTGATCCCGACGCCCCCAAAGCGGCGTTGGAGCCCTCGCTGGTGCCGTACTACAATCCGCTGTTCGCTGACCGCTTTAGCTGGGCGCTCGAGTTCCGCATCCGCTGTGGATCGGTCTCCTACGTGGTCAAGGACATCGACGGCATGGCCGATGCCTACGTGCGCGGCGGCACGTTCTCCTATGGCAAGAAGCTCACGTTTGTCCATTCACCTGAGGCCTTTGACGAAACATCGGCAAAGCTGCTCAACCTTGTTGTGACGACAGTTGCCTATCTCGATGACATCACAAGCTCGCGTTCGGCGTCGTACGACTTTGCCCGCAGCGGTTTTGTTGCCGAGCGTCAGTTGCCGCTGTCCGAGCATAGCATCGTATGTGTGCTGGACCTGCTGCGCGGCCAGACCATCTCCTTTGAGCCCGCCTGGTCGCGGGGGACGACGACGCATCGCACCTACGACGTGGCGGTTGAGCTGTCTCCGCAAGGGGAAGGCGAGGCGTCCGCTAAGCGCCCACCACTCCTTGCCGCCAAAATCGCGCCGGCGGCTGGTGGTAGCTATGACCTGCGCCTGCCCGCCGATATGTACTGCTTTGCGTCGGGCGATGCCGCCTACTTGGTTGACACGCGCCGCGCGCGCCGTACCGACGCTGCATTTGCTCAGCATGCCGCACCTTTTTTGTCGCGCTTGCTGCCGTGCCGCACGCCCGCCCATATTGCCGCCGAGCAGGTGGGTGAGTTCTGCCGCATGGCGCTGCCCATTTTGCGCGACTACACCGACCTTACCGCGCCCGCTGCGCTCGATACCGTGGCGCCCGAGCCGAGCTTTGCCATGGCGATCGGCGTCGACGATGGGCTCGTGACCTGCAAAGTTACGGTTACCTACGGCGACTGGTCGGCAGATCTCTTTAGCCTGGGCGCTCCGGGCAGCCCCTTCGAAGAGCAGCGCCCGGGCGTGCCGCCGCGCGACGAGGTGGCAGAGTTTCGCGTTATGGACACGGCGGCCCTGTATTTCGACTTTTACGAGGGCGGCCTGGCGTTTGAGGAACGCGATGACGAGAGCCTGTTCCATTTGCTGACCGAGGGCCTGTCTGCCCTGTCCGAGCTGGGCGAGGTCATGCTCAGCGACCGCCTGCGCCAGATTTCGGTCCGCCCTGCGCCCAAGCTCTCGGTTCGTGCGACCGTTAAGAGCAATCTGCTCGATGTCGAGCTGGGCGCGAGCGGGCTTTCGGCCGCGGACCTTGCCGTCTATCTCGATTCGTACAAGCGCCATCAAACGTTTGCGCGCCTTACGTCCGGCGACATCATTCGCCTGGACGAGGGGGCGCGCGCCGCGTTTGGCCTTGCCGAGGACCTGGGTGTCGATGCCGTCGACCTGCTCGACGGCGTGTCGCTTCCCGCGTCGAGCACCCTGTTCGTCGACAGCATGCTCGCACGCACGCCGGCGCTCGAGGCCGATCGCGACGCTGCGTTCCGCCGTACCGTCGAGCGCCTGGACACGCTCGGCAAGATGGACTTTACGGTGCCGGCATCGCTCAAGGCAACGATGCGCGGCTACCAGGTCGACGGATACCAGTGGCTCGGCTCGCTCGAACACCTGGGCCTTGGCGGCATCTTGGCCGACGACATGGGCCTGGGCAAAACGCTCCAGATGATTGCGCATATTCTGGCGCGCGTGGAGGCGGGGGACACCAAGCCCACGCTCGTGGTATGCCCGGCCTCACTCGTGTACAACTGGACTGCCGAGCTGGAGCGCTTTGCCCCGTCGCTCGATGTGTGCGCCATTGTGGGCGCCAAGGCTCAACGCCGCGTGCAGATCGCCGGCGTGGCCGAGCATAGCGTGGTCGTGACGTCGTATGACCTTATGCGGCGCGATATCGACGAGTACGTCGAGCAGGATTTTGCCCGCGTGGCGCTCGATGAGGCACAGTACATTAAAAATCCGCTCACGCAGGTGGCGCGCGCCGCCAAGCGCCTGCCTGCCGGCGTGCGCTTTGCCCTGACGGGCACGCCCATCGAAAACCGCCTGTCCGAGCTCTGGAGCATCTTCGACTTTTTGATGCCGGGCCTTTTGGGGACGCGCGAGTCGTTTGCCAAGCGCTTTGAGAGCCCCGTCGAGCATGCCGAGGGCGATAGCGCCGCTCGCCTGCAGGCGCTCGTGTCGCCGTTTGTGCTGCGCCGTGTTAAGGAAGACGTGGTGGCCGACCTGCCCGAGAAGATCGAAGACACCGTCATGGCGCAGCTTACCGGCGAGCAGCGCAAGCTCTACCTGGCCAACCAGGACCGCATCGCCCAGCAGGTGCAGCACCGCGAGGCTGGGGAGTTTAAGAAGGACAAACTCAAGGTGCTCGCCGAGCTCACCAAGCTGCGCCAGATCTGCTGCGACCCGCGTCTACACTACGAGGATTACAAGGCGGGGAGCGCCAAGCTCGATACGTGTATGGAGCTCGTGCACGGCGCACTCGACGGCGGGCATCGCATCCTGTTGTTCAGCCAGTTTACGGGTATGCTCGATATCATCGGTAAGCGCTTGGCCAAGGAGGACATCGCCTTCCTTAAGCTCACGGGCGCTTCGTCTAAGGAGAGCCGCGCCAAGATGGTCGCGCAGTTCCAAGCGGGCGAGGTTCCGGTCTTTTTGATTTCGCTCAAGGCGGGCGGCGTGGGCCTTAACCTGACGGCGGCCGACGTGGTCATCCACTACGACCCGTGGTGGAACGTGGCAGCGCAGGACCAGGCGACCGACCGCGCGCACCGTATTGGCCAGCAACATACCGTGACCGTGTACAAGCTCATCGCCAAGGACACGATCGAGGAGCGCATTATGCAGATGCAGGAGTCCAAGCGCGACCTGGTCAACAGCGTGCTCGGCGGCGACGGCATCTCGTCGGCGCTGTTTACCCGCGAAGATGTTCTGGCGCTGCTGGGCGGCGACGGGCACTAACCCGCTCGGGTGGGGCCGCCAGGGCGGATAGCGCACGCTGCCCCATCGTCCCCGCCCGTTATGTGTTCATTTGCAATGCCGTGGATGGTTTGTCTGCCTTTGGGCATAAGAACCATCAAGAACATTGGCACGTCAGCAAAGGAGAACATCATGGCGAAATTCTTTAAGGACCCCGACGGTAAGCTCATCGCTGCCCTTGGCGACGACGTTGCGACTCCTGCCGGTTGCACGGAACTGACCGCAAACACTGAGGACGCGGCGCACGAGAAGCACGTGCCTGTTGTCGAGACCGAGCGCGACGGTCACGTGATTCGCGCACGCGTTGGCTCGGTCGAGCACCCCAGCCTGCCCGAGCACTATATTGAGTGGATCGCCCTTGAGGCCGAGGGCCGCTTAGAGGTCCATTACCTTGAGCCCGGCATGAAGCCCGCGACGTTTTTTGCCGGCGGTTCCAAGACCGGTACCGTCTATGCCTACTGCAACCTGCACGGGCTGTGGTCCGCGACGTTCTAGGAGCGCGCCCCCGCTCGGGGTATCATAGCTAGCATATGCACATGCGAGCGCCGACTGCATCATGCGGCCGGCGCTTTTACTACGATTTCGATGGTTTACGACGGAAAGGGCTGAGCCATGAAGCTCGCGCTTGCACAGATCGATATGCGCCTGGGTGATATCGAGGGCATTTGCGGCCGCATCGAGGACCAGGCTCGTCTGGCCCACGAGCGCGGGGCGCGCGTGCTGTGCGTTCCGGCTCCGCTCTTTATGGGCGCCATGCCCGGTGGCCTGGTGGGCGCTGCCGACTTTGAGCACGACATGCTTGCCGGCTTGACTGGTGTCGCCGAGCGCATCCAGGAGCTTGACATGATCTGCATCGTGCCCGCGGCGGTTTCGTTTGAGGGTCAGCCGCTGCTCGACTACATGATGCTCAAGGACGGTCATGTGGTGCCGGCGCGTTCGAGCATTGCCCTGCAGCGTGGCGAGAACAACGACACGCGTTGGGCGCCGCCGGTGTTCGACGTGGACGGCGTGCGCATCGCCGTGATTTTTGACTTGGACCGCGAACTCGAGATGTTGCCGACCGGTGTTGACCTCATTGCGTATTTCCAATTCAATGCGTTTGACATGACCGACCGCGAGACTGCCGCCATTGCCGCCGTTCGCAGCGGCGCCTACCGCAAGATCGCATCCAAGCGCAGCGTGTGGTTTGCCTGTATGGCGCCGGTCGGTGCTTATGACGAGTCGGTGTATACCGGCGGTTCGTTTGTGCTTGACGACTGTGGTCGTGTGGTGGCCCAGGCGCCGTGTTTTGAGGAGAGCCTGCTGGTTCAGGAGATTCAGCGCGGCGTGATGCTCGATGCCCTGGAAGATCACGAACTGCCCGAGTTCCGTTCCGAGGAGTGGCTGTGGCAGGCGCTGGTGCTCGCCGTGCGCGACAACGCCCGAGCCCACGGTGCGTCGCGTGCTGTGGTGGCGCTCGAGGGCGACTTGCCGTCGTCCCTGCTGGCGGCGCTGACCGTCGACGCTCTGGGCCCGCGTAATGTGATTGGCCTGGTGCTGGGGCGCAACCGTATCTTTACGCCGGCGCAGGAAGAGGCCGAGGCTGCCCGCTGTGCCGCCGTCCGCGCCATCGCCGAGCGTCTGCACATTCGCACCGTCGAGCGCGATGTACCGGATGCGGCGCGTGTGCTCGATCGCGACGTGTCGGCGGGCGATGCCGAGCGTCTGCGCTCGCGCACGCTGGGCCTCATGCTGGAGGACACGGCGCTCGAGCTGGGTGCGATGGCGCTGAGCCCGCTGTCCAAAACCGAGTACGCGCTGGCGGCGCCGGCGCTTTGCGGCGGCTACCAGGGCGATTACGCGCCCTTTGGCGATGTGTACCTGTCGACGCTTGAGTTTGTGGCGCGTGTGCGCAACCGCACGTCTGCCGTGGTGCCCCAAGAGCTCGTGACGCTCAACGCGGTGGAAGATTGTATGGAGCGAGTGCTGGCGCAGGCGCTCTCGACGCTCGACGGTCCGGTCGATATGCTCGACCGCGCGGCACAGCTGCTCGGCGGGCTTGAGCCGGGTGAGGTCGATGGCGCGCTCGAGGCGCACGTGGACCGCAATCGATCTTTCGACGACATCCCGATGGCCGCTGGCAAGCCTGAGGCCTGCTCGCTGCTGCTGATGCTCGTGCGTCAGGGCGAGGCCGCCCGCCGCATGCTGCCGACGGCGTCGATCGTCTCAGCCCGTTCGTTTGTCGAGCGCGCCTGGCCGTACATGCTCGCGTGGTCCGACCTGGGGCTTAACGGCAAGGAGCGTATGACGGTCGATTCGCTGGCGCGCGCCGAGGTGCGCCGTTTTGCTGACGAGGATACGAGCGAGCGCGTGCGAAACGAGATGATGGGCGTGCTGGGCGAGCTACTGGGTATTTCGCCCGAGCAGATGGAGGAGCTGCGCTCCGAGGACGGCCAGCGCCGCCTGCACGAGGGTATGAAGAAGTTTGAGGGCGAGGTCCAGGACGCCATCGATAAGATGATGGGCGGCCAGGGTGGCCCGCAGGGTGGGCCCCAGGGTGGCCCGATGCCGCATCCGCCGGTGGATCCGAGGCAGTTTCCCTTTTTCTCTCAAAACTAACTATGGGATAGGATTCGCTTGGGGGTGCGGACAGAAAGTTGGACCGCGGGGCGGTCCGGACTGGAGGTTCGCATGTACAGCAGGGAGAAGGTCGAGCTCTTCCTCCTGGCGACGGAGGACGGCATGGGGCCCACCGCCGCCGCGGAG
>ENA-OQCU01000049-OQCU01000049.1-human-gut-metagenome-genome-assembly--contig:-NODE-49-length-60750-cov-7.941755_pt1 | contig 60750 bp, 51 predicted proteins | sample MGYA00242504_ERZ504590 | MGnify/ENA primary metagenome ERZ504590 (study PRJEB26092, sample SAMD00036318) | human gut metagenome | host: Homo sapiens | study: EMG produced TPA metagenomics assembly of... | reverse complement strand
CTCCCTCCATCGCGGGCCGGGGGATTCCGGCCCCTCTGGGGTTGCCTACCCGGATTCGCGCCTCAGGACTCAGCGCAACGCGTTGCGCTGAGTCCTGAGGCTGTTGCAATGAAAATGAGAATCAAGGGGTTACAGAATTATGTAGAGCTCCACATAATTCTGTTGTATTTTCCAGCCTCTTGTGATACTATTTTGATACTAAGAAAATTGACAGCCGAAAATAGCAGGTAAAATATTAGCAAATTTGCGAATATTTTACCTGTAAATTCAAGAGAAATACTTCCTCATATACTTGAATTTGTCGAGTGGGAGTAGGCTGATAGGGTTCTGACCTGCACTTTTGAGTGACGCACTGTGCCGCTGAGTTTCGTTTCGTACGACAGTCATGGCAAAGCCACCAGCGACGGCGGTGAGTAAAAACGATTTCCTAGCCTCCGTTCCCGCGTTGGGACGGAGGCTTTTTCTTTGGTCTTTTACTCCCTTTCACCTGCTATTTCGCTATTTACTCCCAGTGTTTCAAGATGGCAAAGCACTGGGCGGTATTCGGAGGAATGGGAGTAAGGATTTATCCCAAGTGAGTAGACGTGCGATTTTTGTCCCCGGGCCCCGAAACGGGGACGTTTCGGGGCCCGTGAAACTCAAATCGAACTCAATGGGCGGCACCGACGGCTTCGTGCCGTTCCAGACCTCCGGCGCCTCCGTCCTCAAGCTGGGGGCGGGTGGCGTTCTGACTGACCCCGAGTACGAAGTCCGCACCTGGCTCAACGCCACGCTGTTCGCCGACGGCGAGCTCAAGATCGGGTTCGCCAAGGCCGATGCGACAGGTCGCGAGGTGCTGGCCTCCGACACGCTTTGCGCCAACGCCAAGTACGCCGCGATCCAGGCGACGCCCTGGGCTTCGTTCGGCAAGAGCGTGAAGCGCGTGACCATCGCCGCCGACACATCGAGGGTCGCCAACGTGAACCTGAACTACTGGTTCTACAGTTGCAACGCCCTGACCTCGGTCTCTGGCATGGCGAACCTGCGCGGCGTGGCCTACATGAACCGTACGTTCAACTCGTGCTCCGCGCTCACCGAGCTCGATCTGCGGGGCATGAGTCTGGCGTCGCTTTCTAGCATGCTCTACACGTTCGGTGCCTGCACCGCCCTTGAGCGCATCCTGGTCGATGCCGACTGGGGGCTGCCGAGCGGGTGCACGGGCTCTTCCACGTTCTACAACTGCAAGGCCATCGCGGGTGGCAACGGCACGACCTACGACTCTAAGCAGACGACGTACGCGATGTGCCACATCGACCGCGAGGGGCAGGCGGGCTACCTCACTGCCGGGTAGCGGCTTGGGACTGAGCATAATGGCACCCCTGGCAGCTGCGCAGGCGCCCTTCCTGCGCTGCTGCCAGGGGTGAGCGCGCCGCCCCCGTGGTGTGGGTTAGGCGATGGGATGCGGCGGCGTGTAGCGAGAACTGCTTTACTCCTCGATTTCGGAAGATAGGTGAACCTTCCCCTTTATTTGAGGCTTCTGCTTTTCGATCTGGCGATAAAGCCTGTTGTACTCGATAGCCCACGGCCTTTCGATTTTTCGCAGAGCCAGAAGGTTCATGTGGCTAGTCGTATATGCCCTTGCCTTTTCTTTGGAAAAGCCTTCGTACATCGTCAGGTATCTTGCGAAATCACGCTGGAAGAATCCTTCGTAGCGTTCCTGCGACAACAGCTGCTCCGCTTCTCCTCGAGGCAAATCCCAGTGTTTTTGCAACAGGCCCAGGATTGCTTCCGTGGATGCAGGAGTCTCGTTAAGAGCCGCTACAGCTCTCAAGAGACTTTCGTCGTACCCCTCCTCGTAAAGCCGGCTTTCCATTTCTACCTCCCGTTAGCGACTCTTTCGAACAATCGTTACTGTGCTTTTTCTTATTTTACCTCGCTTTTTATAGCAGCGATTCAGCTACCAGCTGATTTGTGACCGCAGCGGATGATGGGGCCGTTGAAGTTGGTCCATGTTCTGCTGGGAGGTCCTTGTGGAGTCTATTGCGGTGGCGCTCATCGGCGTCGTGACGCAGGTCGGGGTGATCGCGTCGAACTCGCGAAGCCGCGCGGTGATGGAGCTCAAGATTGACGAGCTCGCGCGGCGCGTTGAGAAGCACAACTGCCTCATCGAGCGCACCTACAAGCTCGAGCAGGACATGGCCGTGGTCAGGCGCGACGTTGACGCTCTTGAGGAGAGGAGCGGCAGATGAACCGTTTTCTGACGAGCAACGAGCGGCAGTGGCGCTTTATGCGCACGGTCGTCCAGGGCGTCCTGGGCGTCGTAGTGGCCAACGTCGACCTGCTCATGGGCGTGGCCGTGCTCGACCCCACGCGGCGCGCGCTGTGCGTGGCCATGGTGATGGCCGTGCTCTCGCCCGTTATTGCCGAGCTGGGAAAGGCGGGCGATTCCTATGAGTGAGTACGCAAGCGAGGAGGAGCGCTGGGAGGAGTTGCGCGAGCCCGGCTGCGAGCCCGACACGCCCAGCGACTTCAAGCCCGAGGAGGGCGAGGACGCGGGATTCAAGGAGGTCAGCGCCAATGGGGCATAGCATCCTGTTCAAGCAGTGCGGCAGCGACCGCATGACGCGCAGGCGCTCGCACGCCATCGACCGCATCGTGATCCACTACACGGCGACTCTGGCGTCGGCCCGCAACAACGCGATCTACTTCTCGCACAACGAGCGGCAGGGGTCGTCCGCCCGCTACTTCGTGGGCGACATCACCGACGAGATCTACCAGAGCGTGGCCGAGGGCGACACCGCCTGGCACGCCGGCAACTGGCTCATGAACTGCCGCAGCGTCGGCATCGAGGCCGTGAGCGCTAGCGAGGACTACAGCGAGGTCGAGGCGGGCAAGCTCGCCTGGCTCGTGCAGACCCTCATGAAGCGCTACGGCATCTCCGAGGGCGGCGTCATCCGCCGCTACGACGTGACCGACAAGATCTGCCCCGCGCCCTACATCGCCGCCGGGCGCAGGGCGGCCCTGCGCCCGCGCATCTGCCGAGGCGCCGGGTCTTCGGACACCGTGGCTGCGGGGTCTTCCGGCAGTGGCGGCTCTGCGCCCTCGGGTGACGTGGCGAGCCTGGCGTGGCGCGTCATCAACGAGGAGTTCGGCAACGGCGAGGCGCGTAAACGGGCCCTGGGCTCGCGCTACTTCGAGGTGCAGGCCGAGGTGAACCGGATTCTCTCGGCGGTGGTTCCGGCGGTTCTTCTTCGTCCGGCAGTGGCGAGGTCGACATCGACGCGCTGGCACGCACCGTCATCAACGGCGACTACGGCAACGGCGAGGAGCGCAAGCGACGGTTGGGCTCCAACTACGCCGCCGTGCAGCGCTGTGTGAGCCAGATGCTCTCGTGAGGCGGTTTCGCGAGGAGCTGGCGGAGGGCTGGCAATCGTGGCTTGCATCCCTGTGTTGCTGGCGGCGGCCGTTCTCATGCCAATCCCTTGGATGCTTGGATTGATATACAACAAATAATACTTTTTGATGAGAGGCGCAGGTCAAGTTTGGACTGCGCCTCTTTGTTTGGACGGTCGGGGGGTTACGAACAATCCTGAACGGAGCGCTTCCGAGCGTTGCGGAGTGTAAGAGACGATTTTTAAAACAGCATATTCTACCTGCGGTTTTGTTGATTATCGTTCTGAACCGTTTTGAAGTGCTCTATGGTCTCCGATTAGCTCGCGGCTAAGTCCCTGAAAAGTAAAAGGCGCCCGTGCGGGCGCCTGCCTAGGACCGAGATTCGTTCGATTGTGGTCGGAATGCTCGTCTTCCGCGGTGCTGTCGTCCGGAGTCCGGCATCTGTCGTTCGCCTCTTCTGTCGTGTTTGATGTTGCGCGTTCTGCGAGCGACCTTGCGCAGGCCTACCGGCCCGTTGCCCCAGGTGCACCCGGATAAATGGCACCCATCGGTTGGGACTCAGCTTATCGAAATCGAACTATATGGGAGCGAGCGGAAGGGTGAACGGCCTAGGGTGCAACCAAGATGCCGTCTATCGTATCGTTTTCCCTAGACGAACGCAGGCCTGCGCTGCATTAATGAATCTACACGGAGTCGTTGAGAAGGTCTTCCAGCATCGGGTCTATTCCGCTGGTGATAATATCCTCAATCAGATGCTGGGCATGGAAACGGTTGATTTGCCATGCTACATATGAAAGCGTTTGGCAGGCACGCTCCTTGATGTCGTATGGCGCCTTGCTTAAAACAATCGACTTTGCGATGTCGGCAAATGGATCGTGGTCTTCCCATGTCTTGCAGACTTGCGTCATGCTCTGGTCGATAGCATCCATGACAAAGGCCGCATTGCCGTTGTCGATTTCCGTAAATTTGACAACCGTTTTAGCGAACGCGGGGTTTGACGCTACCCGTGAGCACAGCTGCTCATCGGTCATTTCGAGAATCCATTCGGCAACCTCTCCGTCGAGGATTCCCCGTGCTGCCTTTTCCGCAAGTTTCGTTTCCCGGTCCGCATCTGCTATCGAAGACAACCTTCGCTTTATCGCGCTCAAAAACTCTGCCGCATCCTGGTATCTTTTCGACGGATCGTCTGCGGTTGCTTTTTCTACCAGCGGTCGAAGACGATGATTCGTTTTTGTCGGATGTCCGGCGAGCACGAAGTTGATAATCCTGCCCAAGGAAAAGACATCGCTCCTTTTGTCCCCATCTTTTAGATAGACAAGCTGTTCAGGTGAACAGTAGAACCACTGTCCATAATTGTTTGTGTTGGTGGTTTGGTAGGATGAAAGTGTGTTCAAGTTCTTTCCAAGCCCGAAATCGGCAATCTTCAGTTGGCCGCTCAGTAGAAAAATATTCGTGGGGCTTAGATCTCGGTGAATGTATCCGCGCGAGTGAATGGCAGCCATGGTGCCAACTATCTGCTCGATTATGGACATCTTGACTTGCTCGGATAGAGGATTGTCCATGAACTCTAGTAGCGTGGTCTCGCCGGCCTCCATCGTGTAGGAGCAATTGCTCTCGTCGAAATCAAAGACACGGAGAACCCCTGGCAGCTCCGAAAGATCATTCATTATCTCGTATTCGCGCTTGAAGCGATGGCGGTTTCTTGCATCAAGGGCTACTTCGGGCATGAGCTTTTTCAGGACTCTGCCTGTTGACTTTTGCCTGAACGCTTCGGCAAAGCCGCCTTTCCCGATCGGGATTAGATCCGAATCAATCACCACAAGCTTCATCTCGCCGTCTGTTCCGACTATCTCAAGCTCGTCGGAGATTAGTACTTGGTTGAACCGTTTCTTCGCTTTGTCCGCCCTTTCTCGGGCTTCGATTTCATCGCAGCCAAAAGTACTGACCATATACTTGAATCCAAGAACGATTGAGAAAAAACGATCGAGACGGCCGCTCGACGCAACACTGGCTATCTTTCCGGCGGCGTATCTCCATCTGGTAGGAGCGTTGCCACCTTGGTAGATGTCCCGGAAGTCAAAATGGTCATTGAAGAATGTCACTATTTGAGGGCCCGACAAGTAGTGGAACAGCTCTCCTTCGTCGCCCACGAACATCTTTGCAATAGATTCGAGCGACCGCTCGCTGAGTAATGGCATCGTTCTGTCCTCCTCGTTCATCTGTCGTCATCCTAGTCACCGGAGTGCATTCTGCCAAGGATATTTGTCTTAATGAGCTGCTATCTTTTTGTGCTCTCCGCTCATATGATTATCCGACTTTGCCTGGTTATTAATGCATCAGAAAATCGACAACCCCGTAGCTGGCATCCTCGTTAGCTCAAAGGATATTATGACGACGAGGCAATCCCGAAGCTGGCGACATCATTCGTGTAATAAGTCTTGTCACGTTTCAGGATTTCACTAACTTATAAGCAAGCCACCCGAGACTACTCACCTTTCCCGCCGATGGCGAAGCCCTGCGACCTGGGGTTTTGCGAATGTCGCGCAAGCCACCTGCGTTAATTCACCTACGATTGCAGCTGGCGGCTTGCGGGTTAAAGGGCGGTTGAGTTTCAAAACGGGCGTTTTCAGCGCTATCGAGCCTCCTAAGGCGCCCCGCTGCGCTCTTTGGGACAAAAACAAAAAATCAAAGTCCTGAGTTTGAAAAAAGTATTTGAGGCTGTCCCAGCTTTTGTCCCCGAAGCTGACGAAGCACGACATGGTGTCACCTGGCGGCACTTGGCTCGAGACGGCACCGAAAACTGGGTGCAACTGGAGTGACGGGACGGCAGAATCGACGCCATCGAGTGGGAGTAGGACGACAGGGTTCTGACCTGCGATTTTGAGTGCCGCACTATGCCGCTGAGTTTCGTTTCGTACGAGAGTCATGACAAAGCCACCAGCGACGGAGATGAGTAAAAGCGATTAAAGAGCCTCCGTTCCCTGCGTTGGGACGGAGGCTCTTTCTTTGCCGTTTTACTCCCTTGTCTCCGTTCGGGGATTATTTCCTGCTCATTTAGGGCTATTCGCGCTGAAAGATTTTGACTAGCTTGGTGTCCTTTATTTCGTAGACAATGTCTGCGACGTTCTCGACCAGCCTCTTATCGTGGGAGACGAACACTATCGTTCCGGCATAGGCGCTCATCATCTGCTCGAGGGCTTCGGCGCTCTTGATGTCCAGGTAATTTCCAGGCTCGTCCATGAGCAAGATGTTGTATCTGCCCAGCAGCATCTTCGCGAGTAGCAGCTTGATGACTTCGCCTCCCGAGAGAACGCCAACGTCCTTTGTCAGGTCGCGCGGTCCGATTCCCATAGAGGCGAGGATGCCTCGAATTTCGGTCATGCTGTACTCGCAACCATTCTGCATGAACGAGATCACAGACTGGCGGGCGTCGAACTTGTAACCTGTCTGTTCGAAGTAGCCGATCTCTGCTTTGGGAGAGATGTTGATACCGTCGGCGCGTCGAACGATTGCCTTCAGCAGGCTGGTCTTTCCTGTGCCGTTGCCACCGGTGATGGCCACTTTGGCACCGAGCGGTATCTCGAATTTCGCGTGGTCATAGAGCACGCAGTTGCCGAAGCTCAAGCTGAAATCATCTGCCGAGATGGGAAATTTGCTGTGCAGTTCCAGGGCCTTGCTCTGGCGGAAGCGCACGGCGCGAATGCTATCTGGGGCCTCGATCCCTTCGAGCGCTTCGAGGCGCTTCTCCATGTTCTTAGCTGCCTGATGCATTTTCTTCTGCTTGGTGCCGGTTGTTTTCTGATGCCCCAAGCGACCTGCATACTCGTTGCTTTTTTTCGCACCCTTCCGCTTGGCGTCGACCTGCCGTGCTTTTTTCCGCTGTTTTTCGATGGCGGCTTCGAGGCGATCGCGCTCGCGCATCGCCTCTTCGTATCGAGTCGCCTGAGCTTTGCGCTCTTCTTCTTTCTGTCGCAGATAGTCGGAGTAGTCACCCCAGAATTCGGAAATACCGCCGTCTTTGAGCTCCCAGATCTTGTCTACCACCTGGTCGAGAAAATGACGGTCATGGCTCACGATGAGCAGGGCCCCATCAAATGCCTTGAGCTGTCCGACGAGAAGGCGGATGCCGTCTTGGTCGAGGTGGCTCGTAGGCTCGTCGGCGAAGATCGCGCTTGCATGCTGGGAGAGCGCAGAGGCAATCTTGGCGCGTGTTTCCTCCCCGCCGCTCATCGTCTCCTGCGCCACTTCGGCGACGTTGAGACGGGAGAGCATCTCGCCGTTGTCCTGAGCCGCATCAAGGTCGAGTTCGTCGAGCTGGCCGATGAGGGCAATGCTGCCGAAGCGCCTGACGTCGGCGTCCGCAATGGTTAGATTGCCGCTCAGGATTTTTAGCAGGCTGGTTTTGCCTGCACCGTTGTCTCCTACCAAGCCGATGCGATCGTAGGGGTAGATTTCCAATTCTTCGATGTCCAGAATATCGCGGCCGGCATATTCCAAAAAGATGTCTTTAGCTTTGACTATGAGTTCCATAAGTTGAACCACCTTTTGTGTATTGTCGTTTTCTGGAAGCGCAGCCATGCCAATAAAGAATCGCTCACGTCGATTTTTCGCCTTTGCCCGATTGCCGGCGTGAGCGTTTTGGCCTTGCGCAAGCCGGCAAATCCGAAAATGATAGTTGGCGGCGAATAAGGAGCGCGATGTGGGATGTCGGCGCAATACCTCGTCGTCGCAAGGGCTTGAAGGCTGACGCGCGAACCGATGGCTGCCGCCTCTTTTTCGAATGCTTGGGCTATTGAATCTGCCCGGAATCTTTTTTCCCCACGTTTCGGACGCTTGGAGCGAGAAGCATCGCCAACGCAAGCAGTGTCATGGTCGCTCCAGAACCGACGGACCACAACGGAGCTCCGAGCAGGTGCGCAAAAACGGAGGGGGCTGCGAGGCCCATGGGCATGGCCCACGCCATAATGGTTCCATAGAGACCAAAAACGCGGCCTAGGTACTCAGGAGGTATCTGCTCCTGCATAAGGGCAGTCTGGGTTCCTGCGTACAGCGGGGAGCATGCGCCCATAAGAAAGCTCGCCGGTAGGAAAGCGGCGAACAGCGACGGGCCGAGCAATCCGGATGCGATTGCGACGACGCCGAAGCCGGCGATTGCGGCGACCATGGTGAGCGACCTATTGCGGAACCCTCCCGTGGCCGCCAAAATGCCGGACCCAGCCAGCATGCCTGCGGAGAAAAGGACCTCCACCAAAGCAGCATCCCCCGTGCTACCGCCAAAATGTCCCAAGGTCATTATTGGGAACAATGCCGCGAGTGGGGAGAACGCGAAAGCGAAGACGAACCCGCACCAAAGAATGGCGAACAGCCCCCTGTATCCCCTGATCAGCTTGTAGCCGTCCGAAATCTCAGAGAAAAGTTCTCGAACTTTATTGGAAAAGGACGAGCTGCGGTCGGCTTCGTCGAGTCCTCCTGCGTCTATCTGAGCGGCGAGGACAGCTAGAGAAGCGAAAAGCGCCCCCAGCACGTCGAGGGCAATCATGGCGGTAATGCCCGCCACAGGATAAATCACTGCCGCGAGCGCGGCGCCAAAAATGTATCCGGCGGACTGAATCGCTTGCATCACTCCCGATAGGCGAACGAGATGCTCTGGCGGGGCGAGATGGGGCGTGAGGGATTGGGAGGCCGGCGTGTAGAACGAAGTGCCAGCTGCGCGGAGAAGCAGGGCGATGAGTATTGACCACGCAGGTAAGCTGCCGGCCAACGAGGCAATCGCCAAGGCGGCGCCCACCGCGGCAACGAAGAGGTCGGCGCCGATGAGAACACGCTTCAAAGGCAGTCTGTCGACAACGGCGCCCGCAAGGACTCCGAACAAAGCAATCGGCAGAAAGCCTGCTAACGATGCCAGGGAGAGGAGGGAAGATGATCCTGTCGTGAGGGCGATATGCCAAATGAGACCCATTTGGAGAATCGAGCTCGTCAATGTCGACACGAGCTCCCCGCCCCATACGAAACAAATCTTAAATTGCCATGAATGGCACAGCGAAACAGACCTGCGCCGAGAGGTTTCAAACATCATGGTTATGTCCAATCGTGGAATGGCGTGCAAAACAGCGCGACGCCATAACAGCGCCGCTTTTTAGGCGCTCATCCACGTGCGGAAAAGACCAACCACGACACCCCTCCTTCGCTGACTCAGTTCGGCAAACCACGCAATTTTAAGGAGGCTGAAGCTCGTTTGTCAAGGATTGCCTGTCGGCAAGGACAATCCTTTCTGGCCATTCGATCCCTTTTGTATCTTTGGTTGCGTAGGTGACCCGCCAGGGCTATTACGCGTGGAAGAGGCGCCTGCCGAGCTGGCCGATGAGGCGCTGAAGATGGCCCTGGTCAGGCGAAACGATCCCAAGGGATGCGTACATCATTCGGATAGTAAGAATGTTGCCAGCAGGTTTTGCGGCAACCGCAAAGGAGCCGTATCCTGCAGCTGGAATCACGTTGCAGCATCCTGACCCGCATTCCGATTGGCGGACGGCCCGCTTCGGCATCCTGACCAGCACAGCGATCGAGCCTTGTCATTCCTTGGATATGCCGGTTGCTCGGGGCGGTCCCGACGGAGGCCCTCGCCTCCCCGGTCCGTGACCCAAGAAGGGCAAGCATGCTGATCTGCATGGCTGGTTCCTCCTTTATGTAGACGACCATGCAAAGAAGGGACAACCGAGGAGGCAGGTTACTGATGCGGGCTCCCGCACGCCCATGACTACCCGACGGGCTTTTTTTCATCTCCGATGCCCGCATTGCAGCATGAACGAATGTGCCTCGACATCTCTGCTGGCATGGTACGACTGGGATCGCACCTCGACGCATCCTTGCGCATACTGCCTTCCAGGTTTCGAAACCGGGAAGGAGAGTGTATGTGAGCGACGATATCGGCGCCGATTCGACGCTCGAGAGGGAGATTGCGCCGATTCTATCCATCGGGGATGCATTCCCGAAGATTCTCATCACTCGCACGAGGCATGAGCCCCATACCCGGGAGGGCGTGCTCGTGCTGAATTTCGCGAGGTGGCTGCTTGGCGGGTAGGGTTCTGAACGTCGCATTGGGATATCGCGCGACAGGGCACGCAGGGCTGTTTGTGCCCGCACGGGAAACGCCGTCGCCATGCGGGCGGCCTGTCGTGTCCGATTAGCCTTTTGCTAAACAGGCTTACGCCAACTCATGGGCAAGCCACCTGAGACTATTCACTTTGCTTATCGTTGACAAAGACCTGTGGCCTGCGGTTTTGTGAACGGCTCGTAAGCCACCCGCGTCGACTCACTTACTGTTGAAGCTGGTGGCTTGCAGGCTCAAAGGCGGTTGAGTTTCAAAACGGGCGTTTTCGGCGATATCGAGCCTCCAAAGGCGGCTCTCCGTGCCCCTTGGGACAAAATAAAAACTCAAAGCCCTGAGTTTGAAAAAACGTTTTTTGAGGTTGTCCCAACTTTTGTCCCCGAAGCCGACGAAACGCGACATCGCGTCATTCGGCGGCACGCGTTCCGTGTCGATGCCGAAAACTGGGTGTAACTGGAATGACGGGACGGCAGAACCGACGCCATCGAGTGGGAATAGAACATACGTTCGATAAAATAATATAGTATCAGATAGCGGGCACGGTTTCAATTGAATCCGTGCCCGCTGCTGTATGCGTGTCCTTGCACGCCCAATATGCGCCGTAAAAGCCGTCTTCTTCGACGTCAAAGTGAATGCGCTTCGTTTTCGCCTCTCAAAATCTTATTTTCACGATTTGCATTTTCATCCCGTTGTCACCGACCCTTGCGAGAAACCGGAAAAAGCAGCTGACAGAAGAGTCTCTCAAATCGTTGTAGCCCAGCATATAGCCGCGACTTGTGACCTGCAGACGGCTGTCCCACGTGCCGATTTCCTTGGCGGCATCCGAAACCGCAAAATATGCCCCACATCCTTGATTTTGCAGTCTTAAGCCATGTTTTGCGATCATCTTTACCGCCGTCCGATTGGCGGCATCAAAGACCAGCACACTGCCGGGGAAAGCGTCCGCCATCCCCCGCACCAGTTCCCGGACCTGCTGGGTCAGAAAGTAATAGAACACCCCGGAGGCAAAGAACACCGCCCCGCGGGAGGCATCGATTTTGCTAAACCATGCGGTGTCTTTCAGGTCGCAGGGGATATTTTGTTCTCGATCCCCGGCGGGCAGTAGCTGCTGCCGCAAGGCAATCACATCCGGGAAGTCCAGATTGTAGATCTTGCATCTGCCGTTGTCGCAGGCTCTGCCGGTGTTATCCAGCCCGCAGCCCAGATTGACCACCGCCGCATTGGGGTGGCCTTTCAGGTAATCCCGCACCTCGAAAGCAAGATCACTCTGCCGTGTGGCCACCTCCAGCGCACCAAAGCGCTGCATCAGGCTGCGGGAGTTTTCCTCTGCCTCTGAAAAGTCGTAGTCGATCTGGTCGAGCAGACGAACCGCTGTTTCATCCCTGTAAAGGTTCGGGTACAACTCCGTACACAGCTTCCGGGAATACAGCGGGAGGATCAGCGTCTCCTGCACGGTGTTTTTCTCAATTTTACATTTCATAGGTTTCTTCCTCAGTGAATAAAAACTGTCATAATTGCCGCCAGCATAGCCGCTATGACCGTCATGCCTATCGCCATGTGCAGGATGGATGCAAAAATGCCCGTGCTTGATGCCCCTACTTCCGCGCCGTGACGCAGAGCCACTTTTTCTTTTTGTGTATCTGCACCTCGTGAAAACCCGCCTGCTCCAGACATGCCTCTAATTCAATGTCCTTGTAGATGGTCACGCCGCCGATGATCTGCGTCCACCTCTCGTCCTTGTCCGTATCGCCATTGCTCTCGTTGCAGATAAGAATTGTCCCGCCTGGCTTCAGCGTCCGCCAGACCTCACGGAAGCATCGGGGCAAATCAGGCCAAAAATAGACGGTTTCAAAGGCCGTGGCAGCATCGAAGTAGCTATCCTCAAACGCCATATCCGCCACACTGCCTTGCAGAACGGCGCAACGCCCCTCCTGAAGTGCAGTTCGGTTGAGCTTTCTAGCCTTCTCCACGCTGACGGGCGAATAGTCGATGCCCTTGACGACGCCATACGGGCATTTTTTCAGCAGCCGTTTTATGTTTGCCCCGCCGCCGCAGCCGCAATCTAGCACCTTGGCGTTTGGCGCAAGTCGTAGAAATCGAAGTCCCCACCGCGCCACAGGGCTGTGGCCCAGATTCATCATGGCAACCATAAGTTTTCCGCCGAGGCCCACGGGCTTGCGGGTGTTTTCAAAGAACGACATCTGGCCCCTCCGATTTTGTGCATTCCGCATAGGTCAACGGGAACGAGGCCTTCAGCACCGCGCTTTTCTGCACCGCCCAGCCGTTTTGACGCAGGAAACGTAGGTATTCCTCGCTTGTCCACCTGCTGTGGAGAGGGAATCCCGCCATACTCATGAAAAAGGCTTTTGCCTTGCCGGAAACCGAGTTCCCCGCGTGGGTGAAGGTTGGAGCGATGAGCACGCCGTCGTCCTTCAGCACCCGCCTGATTTCTTGCAGGGCCTTTTCCGGATGCGGCACTATGTGAAGCGCGTTGGACACGATCACCACTTCGAAGGACTTCTGTGCATAGGGCAGGCGGAACATATCTTGTACGGAAAAGTGCAGCTTTGCGGATTGATTGTCCCGCTTTGCTTCAAGGATCATCTTTGCAGAGGCGTCCGTAGCCTCGATGTGCGCCGCCGCATTCACGATGCTCTTTGCGATAAGCCCCGTGCCGGTGGCGACCTCCAGTACGGTTTTTGCTTTCACTACCGGCCGGATCAGCCCATACATCTTCTCATACGCCGCCCGGTCGTTTCGCATGAAACGGTCGTACCGACCGGCATTCTTGTCCCAGAAGCCCTTGCGTTCGTGCATGGCTATCGCCCCCCAAACAGTTAGAGCAATCTAACTATAACACACGAATCATGCAGTAAGATAAGGCTAACCTTATTTCTTGGCCAAGACGCATCTCTTCGGTTTTGCTTATAACGGTGTGAGTCAGATACTAAGCTGGAGCTGAAGAAGGAGCTTGGCGGACAGGTAGGTCGATACCGGTTCCCGGAACGGTGATCCAGCCAATTACACCAGGGCTCTAGTCATGCAGGTAAACCCAATCCATGACGGGAAATAGGTCCTTTTCTCTAGCTCGACGTCTTTCGGAGCTTGACGATTTGGACTGATGGAGGTGAGAAGTCCCTCACTGCGCCAATACCAGAAGATTGCGCTATAGACATCTCTCCGACCCTTTGAATCACCCCTTTTCACGCCACCCGCTACGAACCCCGGCGGAAACTAGGGAGTGATTAAAAAGGCGACCTGCGGTTTTGCGAATCAATTGAGTCATTCACAAAATCGCGAATTAAGGGCCTGATTCGCCCAAATTGCGCACGAATTGGCCCTTAGGCGGTACGACGCGACACGCATCGACAACACTCGGCCTGGATTAGTCACTGAGCGGGAATAGCGGGAACTGGCTTTTGAACTCGCGTTTTGATACCGTCGAGTACCGCCTGATGCTGTTTCGGCGCCGCCATAGAGTAAAGCCACCAGCGAAATAACGGGAATAAAAGCCTCCGGACCCTCTGGTTCGGAGGCTATCTTTTGCATATCTGCCTAAAACGACTCCTTGCCAAAGCCCCTTGAGCATCGGGCGGCATTATTGAGTGTGGGCGTTATCGTAGGTATCTTTGATTTCTTCTGGCAAATTATCGGGAATCAGCGCCTTCACTCTATCCTCGTTGCCATCTTGGATTGCCTGCTCGTAGTACCAGCATTTGAACTTCAGCATGTTGAGCGCGCGGTTCATGTTCACGATCTCCGACTCCATGTGGGCCTTGCGCTCCTCGAACATGGCCTTGCGTTTGGGGTATGTTGAGGGACCCTCTGCGCACCATTCCATGAACAGCCGGATGTCCTTGATCTCCATTCCAGCCTTCTTTAGGCATTCGATGACCCGAAGCGCTTCGAGTTCCGTATCGCTGAATCGGCGAATGCCGGATGCCCGCTCCAGCCCCGGGAACAATCCCTGCTTGTCGTAATATCGCAGCGTTGAAGCGGGCAAACCGAACATTTCCGCCACCTGTCCGATTGTGTACATGGCTCCTCCGAAACAATGTCGAATTCATTCCTTGACCTAAAGTCAGGTTTAGGTATTACCTTCATTCTCGTCAATGTAAATCGGGAGCGCAAGGGGTATTCCGTAATGGGCAAAACGGTTTTGATAGTTTCTTCAAGTCCACGAAAGAATGGCAATTCCGAGACGCTGGCGGAGGCTTTCGCCAACGGCGCGCGGGAGGCAGGTCACAGCGTTGAGACCGTGCGTCTGCGCGAGAAGCAAATGGGCTTCTGCAGGGGCTGCCTTGCCTGCTTAAAGTTGGGGCGTTGCGTCATCCAAGACGATGCCGTGGAAATTGCCGCCAAAATGCACGATGCGGATGTGCTGGTGTTTGCAACGCCCGTCTACTACTACAGCGTCTGCGGCCAGCTCAAAACCATGCTGGACCGCGCTAACCCGCTTTTTGGCTCCGATTATGCATTCACCGAGGCATATCTGTTGGCGACGGCGGCGGAGAACGGGCGCTCGACCTTCGACGGGGCGAAAAAGGCGATGCAGGGATGGGTTGACTGTTTCTCCCGCTGCACGCTCGCTGGAACGGTTTTCGCCGGCGGCGTGAACGGCGTGGGCGAAATCGCCGGGCATCCCGCTCTGGAGCAGGCGCGGCGAATGGGCATGGGAATCTAGCCGGGCTGTTTGGCCGCGCGGAAACAGATTTGTGCCAAAACTATCGACAGGAGGAAATCGATCATGGCAGTTAAACAGACGGCAGGCAGAGACGCCCTGGGGGAGTTCGCTCCCAAATTCGCACAGCTCAACGACGACGTGCTGTTCGGCGAGGTGTGGAGCCGAGAGAGTGAGCTCTCCCTGCGCGACCGCAGCGTGGTGACGGTGGTTGCCCTGATGTCGCAGGGGCTGACGGACTCTTCGTTCAAATATCACCTGATGTCCGCAAAGAACAATGGAGTGACCAGGACGGAGATAGCGGAAATCCTTACGCACGCGGCGTTTTATGCGGGTTGGCCCAAGGCGTGGGCTGCCTTCCGCATGGCGAAGGAGGTCTGGGCGGCCGACGATGCCGCCGACGCAAGGGCTCAGCACCAAAACGAGATGGTTTTCCCCATCGGTGCCCCCAACGACGCCTTCGCGAAGTACTTTATCGGGCAAAGCTACCTCGCGCCCCTTTCCACCGAGCAGGTCGGTGTCCACAACGTGACGTTCGAGCCCGGCTGCCGCAACAACTGGCACGTCCATCACGCCAAAAGCGGCGGTGGGCAGATCCTCGTCTGCGTGGCTGGTCGAGGGTTTTACCAGGAGTGGGGAAAGCCGGCACAGGAGCTGCGCCCCGGCGACGTGGTCAACATCGCCCCGGGGGTGAAGCACTGGCACGGCGCCGCGCCCGACAGCTGGTTCTCGCATCTCGCGTTGGAGGTTCCGGGCGAGGAGACCTCCAACGAGTGGCTGGAGCCCGTGGGCGACGATGCATACCTTAAAGCGACCAACAAGGAGGCTTAAGCACCGTCGCCCGTCCGCGCCGCCGAGAGCAGCGCGCCCAAATCTGCCTGAATCGCCTCTGCCTTGCTTCCGAGCTGCAGCGGAGCCGAGCCGTTCGAGATGTTGACGCTCAACAGGTGCGCATCCGGCAGCTTCGCGGTCATGCTCCAGAACGGGAGCGTGATGATGCCGGGGGTCATCTCGCCCACGCCGAGCTCCAGCAACAGCACGCGGCGATCGCTGCGCTCGCGCACGAAGCGCTCGTATCGTCCGAGGCTCTCGCGCCAGGCCGCACCCTGCAGAAACGTGTCGTCGCGCACCCACGGCACAAGCTGCCAGCCGCAGTGCGGGCATCGGGGGACATCCTCGCTGAGGACCTCGAACCCCGCCATGCCCGCGAGCATGCGCTCGACGTAGGGGCTCGCGTCGAAGAGCTCGTCACAGCATGGCTGCTTGCACTGAAGGTGCGCGAAGCTTCCCTGATAGTTACAGGTTCTCTCGTCGGGAAACGTCTTCTCGGCCTGGGTGTCCACATTGGTGCTCAGGATGAAGTAGTCCTTATGGCCGATGAGGGACCGTAGGTCGAGATAGGGCTGCGAGGCCAGCTCGCGCAGCATGAAGTCGATGTATCGCGCATAGTATGCCCACTGCTGCTCGAGGCTGGGGTAGAGGTGGTAGAAGCCGTCGAAAAGGCTCTTGACTACTTTCGATTGATGCTCAGTGCCCATTGTATTCGCTACGATTAAACTCGGCACAGGGGATACTGGTTTTCCGTGCGAAAACGCTCATGCCGCTAAATTGAGCGACCGCCTGTACTGCAGCGGGATCATCCGCCCGAGCGATCCCTTAATCCGTCGCCCGTTGCGCCAATCGGCAGAAGCCACGCGTGGACGCTAATCGCTCGAGCGAATCGTCGTCGGTTTCCGTTTAACGATTTCTTTTTCCGCTATTATCCGACCCTCGGACTTCCTCGTGATAGAAGTAGTCCACGATTCACCGGATGCCCCTGGGGGACTCTGCCATAAGGCATTTCGTTGTCCACAAAGGGGCAATCGTACTTCTGGGCCATTTCCTCGGCTTTTACTTCAAGCGCTTCAAAATAGCTACGGTTGCGCTTGTTATGGATCTCATCGTAAAGCGGTACGAGATTGGGATGTTTCTCGGCGATATAATCCAGGATCGCTTTTTTGAAACCACCCCGAAGATTGAGATTTTCGAGCCAAAACAAATCGCACCGATCTTTTACTCGCTCAAAAATCATCTCAAAATCCGTGATGCCGGGAAATACCGGGGACACGAAGCAGACCGTACGGATACCTTCGTCATACACCTGCTTCATAGCAGCGATACGACGCTCGATGCTCGACGCGGAGTCCATATCGTTCTTGAAGTTCTCATCCAGCGTGTTGATCGACCATGAAACGGTCACTCGTCCAAGCCTCTTCAGCAGATCGATATCCCGTACCACAAGATCCGACTTTGTGCAGATCAGAATATCTGCATCGCTGCCAATCAGCTGCTCCAGGAGTTTCCTGGTATTCCCGAATCGCTCCTCCTGTGGATTGTAGCCATCCGTCACAGAACCGATAACCACCCGCTGTCCAGCGTATTTCTTCGGATTCTTGATTTCCGGCCAATGCTTCACATCAAGAAAGGTGCCCCATTCCTCCTTGTGTCCGGTAAAGCGCTTCATAAAGGAGGCATAGCAATACTTGCAGGCATGCGTGCAGCCTACATAGGGATTGACCGAGTAGCCGCCTACCGGCAGGCTGGACTTGGTCATGATGTTCTTTGCTTCCACCTCATTGATGAGGATTCCATCGATCACTTCCGCCATGTTCTCTGCACCTCCAGCACTCTTTCGAATTCTTCCGGCAATTCCTGAATCATGTTTTCGTCCCCTATGACAGAGACGAGGTCTTCCTTCATAAACATTGGAATGCCAAGCGCGTGCGCCTGGTCCGTCAAAGACCATGCCCACTCCGGTTCCGTATGAACCTTCCTGCTCTGCGCCCCGGTCATGGTACCGACGACGATCCAGTTGATTCCGGAAAGGTCGACCGTACCGGGATCGTCGAATAGCGGCTCAAAAGTAACGAAGAAGTGATTTGCTTTGACGTTTTTCCGAAGGGCGTCGATACGCCACAGCTCCGCTTTCCTCGTCACCGTAACGCCGAACCATGCGTTTTCCAGGTCGGTATCTAAATCCAGCAAATCGGGTCTCTTGGTCAGGAACAGGAACTGATGCTGTGGATTCTCATGGATCTTTGCAAATACCTCGTCTCGCCATTCCAGCTTCCACCCGGAGAGATCGCTCATGCCGGTAAGGAGAAAGTTCTGCGGGCGTTTCTTTTCCATCATCTTGAGCTTGCTCGGGAAGAACGCAGGATCAGCGAAGTCGTCAATCATATGCCAACGTTTCACATTGTTACGGGCATAGCAATATGGACACCCCACCGTGCAGCCGATGACGATATTCATATTCTGAATCTGATTTTTGATGCAGATGCTCATAACGCCTGCCTACCTGCCTCTCCCGTAAACACGCAATCAGCCTTCCCCACCTTGCGGGCAAAAGCCTCGATATCTTGCTTGCAAGCAGCAGGCTCGCAATCGCTCAAATCGTATGACGTGCCGCCGTTTCGATAGACGGCCCGATGGGAAAACGATCGGCTGACAAGCCCGATGCCGAGCTTCTCGCACAGGGTCATCCGTGCTCCCTTTCAGCTATAAAAAACAGGTGTCTATAAACAGTATCCTTGTTGATTTTCGCAGGGGCAATGAACAAACGCGTGCACCTGTCGATAAACGAACAGCTACTGGACATTGTCAAACGACTCAGATTGGAGAGGCGATGGGAGAAACCAAGATCGACCGCCGGCGGCGCTACACCCTCTCGGTCATACAGGAGGCGTTCTTCGCGCTGCTGGCCGAGGTCGGCTTCGCGAAGATGACGGTGGCGGACATCTGCCGCCGCGCCGAGATCAACCGGGGAACGTTCTATCTGCATTGCGAGGATAAGTACGCGCTGCTCGATGCGCTTATCGACGAGGCATTGGCAGCGGCTCCCCCGCTTGAGGGGGTTGAATCGGCAACGCTTTGCCAGCGTCCGTCGGCAGACGACGATTATCGCCTGCTTTATTCGGACAGCGACTCATACGCTCGCGTAGCCCAGCGCGTCATAGAACGCGGAGCGGAGCAGATGGTTCCCTGGGTCATGGAGAAAACAGGGCTTTCACGCGAAGACGCCTTCCTGCTCTTCGTCCACAACGTCCAGGGCGATCTGGCCGTCAACCGCCTGCTCGGCTGGAGACGAGGCCCCGAGTTCGCCCATGCCCAGGAGCTGCTCAACGCCTATTCCGAAGGGGGCTTACTGGCGGTATCCGCTCTTCGCGATTCCGATAACCCATCGTGACCTGCGATTCAGGAATACCAGCCTCCGAGCCCTCTCGTTCGGAGGCTGCGGCTAAAACCTCATTGCGCGTCTACCGCTCCGCGTTACTCGCCACCTGCCCGCGCCACCGAGAGCAGGGCGCCCAAATCGGCCTGGATCGCCCCTGCCTTGCTTCCAAGCTGCAACGGAGCCGAGCCGCCCGAGATGTTTACGCTCAACAGGTGCGCATCCGGCAGCTTCGCGGTCATGCTCCAGAACGGGAGCGTGATGATGCCGGGGGTCATCTCGCCCACGCCGAGCTCCAGCAACAGCACGCGGCGATCGCTGCGCTCGCGCACGAAGCGCTCGTATCGTCCGAGGCTCTCGCGCCAGGCCGCACCCTGCAGAAACGTGTCGTCGCGCACCCACGGCACAAGCTGCCAGCCGCAGTGCGGGCATCGGGGGACATCCTCGCTGAGGACCTCGAACCCCGCCATGCCCGCGAGCATGCGCTCGACGTAGGGGCTCGCGTCGAAGAGCTCGTCACAGCATGGCTGCTTGCACTGAAGGTGCGCGAAGCTTCCCTGATAGTTACAGGTTCTCTCGTCGGGAAACGTCTTCTCGGCCTGGGTGTCCACATTGGTGCTCAGGATGAAGTAGTCCTTATGGCCGATGAGGGACCGTAGGTCGAGATAGGGCTGCGAGGCCAGCTCGCGCAGCATGAAGTCGATGTATCGCGCATAGTATGCCCATCGCTGCTCGAGGCTGGGGTAGAGGTGGTAGAAGCCGTCGAAAAGGCTCTTGAAGCCAAAGGCTTGCTGCCAGTCCGTCATTCCGGCGCGCGCCATGCCTGCGCGGTTGTAATGGTTGAACCCGGCGGCGCTTGACATGCCCGAGCCGATGCCGACGATGATGGCGTCGGCATCGTCGATAAGGCTTCGAAGCCTATACGCTTCCCTCTCTAGAGACGGCATTGGGCAATCTCCTCGAAAGCCGGGGCCATATCGCCGTCAACGAGAATCGTCTCGCACGATGCATCGGGCGCCATAGCCTGGCTGTAGTTGAACACGATGTAGGTGGCGTGCTCGCAGACGTTCGCGATCTGGGCGAGCATGTGCTTTATGATGCCGTTGCGCAGTCCCACGCCAAGTTCGAGGATGGCGACCCTGCCGTTGCGATGGGCTTGCACAAGGCGCTCGAGCTCCTCGAGCTGGGCCGTGGCGAGGGCGTCTGGATGGGCGAGACGCCGCTCGTCGATCGACGTGCGTATGCCCCCCTCCGTCTCGAGCACGCGGTTCTCGTCGAACCCGGCGCGCGCGAAGTGCCCGTCGATGTTGCATGTGACCACGAAGGTGTCGGCGTGCTCCGTAAGACGCCGCAGCCCGTTCATGAGCGAGCCGGGCTCATATTCGAGATACTCCTTTTGATGGAACCGCTCGGCCCATCGGCGTCGCACGCTGGCATCCGGGGAAGCGAGCCCCTGCAGTATGCAGCCGATGCCGTCTGCCTGGGCGAGGTCCCCGTACGCCTCTTGGAAATGAGCATCGGCGCAGAAAAGGTTGAGCCCCTCCGCCATGTCGAGTCCGTTGCTAGCGCCGATGATGACAAGATCCGCTTCGGCTAGCGCCCTGCCTATGCGAACTGCTTTCGCCGTCTCCATGCGCTACCTCCCCAGCGTCTTGCGCACGTCGGCAAGCACGTCGGCGATGTCGGCGCGAACGGCGAGCCCCCGATCCTCGATCGCGCGGGGGAGAAACTGCGTCTTGTTGTTTACGGCGATGTAGCTGGCCTGCGGTAACTGCGCCGTGAGGGCCCAGAACGGCTCCTGGATAAACGCGGGCGTCATGCGGCCCACACCCAGCTCGAGGAAGAGGATCCTCTGCCGTGCGTGCGCGTCGAGCCATTCGGACACCTTGCGGTACTGCTCCTCGTAGAGTTCGCCCTGCAGGAAGTTGCCGTAGCCGCGAACCCAGGGGAACGCCTCTGCCCCGCAGTGCGGGCAGCGCGGCACGAGCTCTGTCGGAACCTCAAGGCCGTCTCCCATGGCCTCTACCATGTTGGAGACCGGCTCGACCGCATCCCACACCGCGTCGGTGCAACAGCGGGAGCACTGAAAGAAGCGGTGGTCGCCTTGGATCTCTGCCACTTTCTCCCAGGAATAGAGCTTCACAAACTGCGTGTCCTGGTTGGTGGTGAGCACGAAGAAATCCTTCTCGGCGAGAATGGCGTCGAGGTCCCTGTAGGGCTTGCGCAGCGGGGCGTTGAGCGTGGTGTCGAGGAAGGTGGCGAGGTATCCCCAGCGCGCCTCGGCGGTGGGCCAGCGGTAGAACGACCCCTCGAAAGCGCCCTTGAAACCGTAGCGCTCGGCGAATTTGCCGAAATGCTTGCGATAGGTCGCGTTGTCCTCGTAGTAGAAGTCGCCGCCGCCCGCCGCGGAGAGCCCGGAGGCCCCGCCCACCAGCACGCAATCGGCTTCTTCGATCATACGGGCGAAGTCCTCGATTTGCTGGTCGTAGGGCTCGGGCTCGCGGTCACTCAGCTCATAGGGCGTGCTGCCGCTGCGGTAGGCGGCATGAAGGGAAAACGATCGGTTGGTGAGCTCGATAACGAGCTGCTCGTACAGGGTCACTGGATACCTTCTTTCAGCTATTATAAACAGGTGTCTATAAAAAGTATCCATGTCGATTTGCTTAAGAGCAATGAACAGCTTCGGCCTGCTGTCGATAAACGAGCGTTTGCCGGGCATTGTCGAGCGTTGCAATTGGAGGGGTAATGGAAGCGGGGAAGATCGATCGTCGCCGACGCTATACACTCTCGGTCATACGGGAGGCGTTCTTCGCGCTGCTGGCCGAGGTCGGCTTCGCGAAGATGACGGTAGCGGATATTTGCCGCCGCGCCGATATCAACCGTGGCACGTTCTATCTGCACTACGAGGACAAGTTCGCCCTGCTCGACGCGCTTATCGACGAGGCCTTGGCGGCGGTGCCGCCGCTCGAGGGAACGGAGGCGGGTGCCCTCTGCCAGCGTCCGCCGGCAAACGATGACTATTATCTGCTCTACTCGGATGACGACGCGTACGCCCGGGTGGCACAGCGCGTCGTCGAGCGCGGCGCCGAGCAGATGGTTCCCTCGATCATGGAGGAGACTGGGCTTTCGCGCGAGGACGCCTATCTGCTCTTCGTCCACAACGTCCAGGGAAATCTCGCGGTCAACCGCCTGCTCGGTTGGAGGCGAGGGCCCGAGTTTGCTCACGCTCAGGAGCTGCTCAGCGCCTATTCCGAAGGGGGCATGCGGGCGGTATCGGCTCGCCATGATTCCTGCAGTTCATCTTGACTGCGGGTCATTTCAGGCAGGCGGCGCAGCTATGAACAAGAAGATTGCATGGCAATCAGCACTAGCGGAAATGCTTGCTGCCCTTACCAAGAGGAGTGCTGATTGCCATGCGTTGATGCTCCCGCGGACAATTCCGTCAGCCACCGCTTGCATCCATTTTGGCTAGCTCTGCATACCGAACATGGCGTTGAAGAGCGTGATCTGCTCCGGGGTGAGCTGTGCAATGCCGTTTTTATCGTTCTGCATTGGGTCCCTTTCGCTGGTGTCTCGTGCAATCGAATGTAGCGCGAGTACATGAATAGGGGCGCATTCCCTCAAGTGCCGTATAGAACAATTTTTAAACGCAGAAAAATAACTGAAAACAAATTAATCCGCGTTAAAATATTGTCAAATAGAAGTTCATGAGGGAAGGTTACGTATGCGTCGCAAGGCAGACGAGCTCCTTAGGGAATGGCGAGACAGAGCTGATAGAAAACCTTTGCTGGTCAAAGGCGTGCGCCAGTGTGGCAAGACCTATTTGCTCAGAACGTACGCCCAGGATCTTTTCGAATCGGTTGTCTACGTTAATCTTGAGAACGACCGGTCGGCGCGAGCGGATTTTTCGGGCGGTCTTGACCCTCATTCGATCGTACGTGCGATCGAGGCTCGTACGGGACAGCGTATCGTGCCTGGCAAAACCTTACTGTTCATTGACGAGATCCAGGCATGCGAGGAAGCGCTCACTTCCCTTAAATACTTTTGCGAAGATGCTCCCGAGTATTACGTTGCGGCTGCCGGGTCGCTTCTTGGGGTTGCCATTAACCATCAGTCGTATTCGTTCCCCGTCGGAAAGACCGACTTGATTGAGATGGCTCCACTCGATTTCGAGGAGTTTCTCTGGGCGATGGGGCACGATCAGCTGGTCGACGAGATACGCTCATCATTCGAGATAATGGGTCCTCTTGCGCCAAGCCTTCATGAAAAGGCGCTTGGGCTCTATCGACAGTATCTTGTTGTTGGCGGAATGCCCGAGGCGGTCCAAACGTACATCGATGATCAGTCAATCATTGATGTGGCCGAAAAGCATCGGATTATTCTCGACGGATATTCCGCCGACACCAATAAATATGCTGATGAACGCTTGAGTGCAAAGACGCGTGCGTGCTTCGATTCCATTCCACAGCAGCTTGCCAAAGAGAATCGTAAATTTCAATACAAGGTAGTGCGAGCGGGGGGCAATGCGTCTCTCTTTGGAGATGCTCTCGATTGGCTTGTATTGTCGGGTACGGTGGCGCGCTGCAGCCTAGTCGGGCAGATCGAAAGCCCCTTAGAGGCCTTCGTTAACCCTTCTGCTTTTAAAATCTATCAGGCGGATACAGGGCTGCTGGTCTCCAAGGCCGGTGCTCAACGCGCCGATATTCTTGCCGGTATCGGCGGCACATTCATGGGTGCACTTACCGAAAACTACGTTGCCCAACAGCTTTCAGCCATGGGTTATCCACTGCATTATTGGGCGCGAGATAATCGTGCGGAAATCGACTTTGTAGTAGAGAAGCAGGGATGCTTGTCTGCGATTGAAGTCAAGGCGGGGGAGAACACAAGATCTCGAAGTCTGTCCTCACTTAAAAAGACCCATCCGGGCGTGCGCCTTATCAGGCTATCGACTAAGCCCTTTGGAATGAATGATGGGCTTATGTCTGTTCCGCTTTATGCGGCATTTTGTCTATAGGGATGATGCTGGTGTAATGCATGGGGCCCGGGGCGCAGCGTTTACTGCGCTCCGAGCCCCGCTGCTTTGTAAAACCATGACGGTTTAGTCGCCGTTGTTTTAGTCAAACAAACTCGGCATGTCATTTTCCTTCATGAGGGCGCCGGCGGAGGGCAGGCTCTGCGCGGTGAACTTCTCGGCCGAGACGCCGGCGCCAAGGATTTCCTCGGTCGTGCCGACGGTGGTGACCGAGCGGCCCTTCTTGGCCGTAAAGGCCTGGACGCCCTGCGTGTTGGTGGTCGTCTTGGTCTTGAGCAGCGACGTGTTGAAGTTCATCAGGCGGTAGTCGCTCGAGACCAGCGCGAGGTCGCGGTCCTCCTTGAGCACCTGCGCATACAGCAGCTTGCTGCCGCCGTAGATGGCGTTCTTAAGGCGCTTGCGGTTGGTCTTGGTAGCGTATCCAGAAAGCGCGACACGCACCACGCGGCCGTTCTCAAAGACGAACAGCACGTCGGCCTTGTAGTCCTCGGGGTCGATGACCCAGATGACGCTCTCGTCGGGTTCCATCTCAAGATCGGTCGGAAGGTACGAGCCCAGCTGGGCCGACTTGGTGTCCTCAAACGCCGCGACCTTGCACTTGTACACCTGGCTCTTGTTGGTAAAGACCAGCAGCTCGTGGGTGTTGGAGGACGGGAACTCGATAAAGGGTTTGTCGCCGTCCTTGTACTTGAGCGTGGTCGCCTTCTTGAGCACGCGGTCCGTCATCTTCTTTAGGTAGCCATCGCGCGAGAGCATGATGGTGACCGGGTACTCCTCGACCTCGGGCTCCAAGCTTACCTCGATAACCTCATGGGGCTCGATCCTGCCCGTGCGGCGCGGCATCACGTACTTCTTGTTGACCGCTGCTAGCTCGTCGCTGATGACCTTCTTGATGTTCTCCTCGCTGGAGAGGATCTCCTCAAGCTCGGCAATCTCGCCCTCGAGCTTGGCGATGTCCTTGGTGCGGTTGAGGATGTACTCCTCGTTGATGTTGCGGAGCTTAAGCTCGGCGACAAACTCGGCCTGGGTCTCGTCGATGTCGAAACCCTTCATAAGGTTGGGTACAACCTCTGCCTCGAGCTTAGTGCCGCGGATGATGGCGATGGCCTTGTCGATGTCGAGCAGAATTGCCTCAAGGCCGTGCAGCAGGTGCAGGCGCTCGGACTTTTTGCCCAGGTCAAAGTTAATGCGGCGACGCGTGGACTCAATACGCCACTTGACCCACTCGTGCAGAATCTGGCGCACGCCCATAACACGGGGATAGCCGTCGACGAGCACGTTGAAGTTGCACGAGAACGAATCCTGTAGCGTGGTCGAGCGATAGAGCTTGGCCATGAGCTTGTCGGGGTCGACACCGCGCTTAAGGTCGATGGCGATGCGCAGGCCCGAAAGGTCGGTCTCGTCGCGGATGTCGGCGATCTCCTTGACCTTGCCCTCCTTGGAGAGCTTGACGATGCGCTCGATGATAACGTCCGTCTTGGTGGTGTAGGGGATCTCGTAGACCTCGATGATGCGCTCTTCGGGAATCCAGCGCCAGCGGGAGCGAATCTGGAAGCTGCCAAGACCGGTCTCGATGATCTTCTCCATCTCCTCGCGGCGGTAGATAATCTCGCCGCCGGTCGAGAAATCGGGCATGGGCATGTACTCGAGCAGGTCGCAGTCGGGGTCCTTCAGGTAGTGCATCGTGGCGGTGCAGACCTCGTTGAGGTTGAAGCCGCAGATATCGGACGCCATAGCGACGCCGATGCCCTTGTTGGCCGAGACGAGGATGTTGGGGAACGTGGTGGGCAGCAGACGCGGCTCCTTCATGGCACCGTCGTAGCTGTCAACGAAGTCGACCGGGTCCTTGTCGATGTCTTTGAAGATCTCGGCGCTGATGGGGGAGAGCTTGGCCTCGGTATAACGCGAGGCGGCGTAGCTCAGGTCGCCCGAATAGTACTTGCCAAAGTTGCCCTTCGACTCCACGAAAGGAGCAAGCAGCGCCTCGTTGCCCGTGGCCAGGCGCACCATCGTCTCGTAGATGGCGGCGTCGCCGTGTGGGTTGAGCTTCATGGTCTGGCCCACGATGTTGGCGCTCTTTTGGCGCTCGCCCTTGAGCAGGCCCATCTTGTACATAGTGTAGAGCAGCTTGCGGTGCGAGGGCTTAAAGCCGTCGATCTCGGGGAATGCACGCGAGACGTTGACGCTCATAGCGTAGGGCATGTAGTTGACCTCGAGCGTCTGCGTAATCGGCTGGTCGGTGACCTCGGAGTGCAGGCCGATGACGTTCTCGGCGTTGACCTGCTTTTTCTTGGGCTGGTTCTTCGTCTTCTTCTTTGCCACGATTTCCTCTTGAACTTCTTATGGGCTGTCGTTATCGATTTGCTGCTACTGCAGGTCCAGCTGGTCCAGGTATTCCTTGCCGTGCTCGGAGATGTGACGCTTGCGGCCCGTCTCGTCGTTGCCCAGCAACAGGTTGAACATGGTCTCCATCTTGGTGACGTCCTCGGGTTCTACCTTGATCAGGCGGCGCGTCTCGGGGTTCATGGTGGTGAGCCACATCATGTCCGGATCGTTCTCACCAAGACCCTTGGAGCGGTTGATCGAGCACTTCTGGTCGCCAATCTCCTTGAGGATGCCGTTCTTCTCGAGCTCGGTGTAGGCAAAGTAGGTCTTCTCTTTGCAGTTGATCTCGTAGAGCGGCGACTCGGCGATATACACGTAGCCCTCGTCGATAAGCGTGGGCACCAGGCGATAGAGCATGGTGAGCACAAGCGTGCGGATGTGATAACCGTCGACGTCGGCGTCCGTACAGATGATGACCTTGTTCCAGTTGAGGTTATCCAGGTCAAAGGCACCAAGGTTCTTGATGCGCTTGTCCTTGATCTCCACGCCGCAGCCCAGCACGCGCATAAGGTCCATGATGATGTCGGACTTAAAGATGCGCGGGTAGTCCTCCTTCAGGCAGTTGAGGATCTTGCCGCGGACGGGCATAACACCCTGGAACTCGGCGTCGCGCGACGTGCGGATGGCGCCTGCTGCCGAGTCGCCCTCTACGATGTAGATCTCGCGACGGTTCTTGTCCTTGGAGCGGCAGTCGATGAACTTCTGCACGCGGTTGGCCATGTCGGTCTTTTGCTGCAGGTTGGTCTTGATGCTCTGGCGCGTCTTTTCGGCATTCTCACGCGAGCGCTTGTTGATGAGCACCTGCTCCATGATCTTGTTGGCGGCGTCTTTGTTCTCGATCAGATAGGTCGAGAGGCGCTCCTTAAAGAATGCTGTCATCGCCTGCTGGATAAAGCGGTTGTTGATGGCCTTCTTGGTCTGGTTTTCGTAGGACGTCTGGGTGGAGAAGCAGTTGGTCACCAGTACCAGGCAGTCCTGGACGTCTTGCCACTTAATGCCGCTCTCGTTTTTGTTGTACTTGCCCTGTTGCTTGATGTAGGCGTCGACGGCGCTGGTCAGAGCACTGCGGGCCGCCTTCTCGGGCGAACCGCCGTTCTCGAGCCAGGAGGAATTGTGGTAGTACTCCTGCATCATGAAAGTGCGCGAGAAGCACATGCAAGCAGTGATTTTTACGTTGTAATCGGGCAGGTCCTCGCGATCGCGACCGCGACGGTCGGCCTCGATAAAGAAGGGCTCGGTAAGGTAGTCGGTACCGACCTTCTCGAGCACGTAGTCCTCGATGCCCTTGGGATAGCAAAAATCCTCTTCGGAAAACTCGCCATCGTCGCCCTCGATGCGCAGGCGGAAGGTCACGTTGGCGTTGACCACGGCCTGACGGCGCATGGTCTCGCGATACCAGTCGTGGGGAATGCTAATCGAGGTAAAGACCTCAAGATCGGGGCGCCACTTGATGGTGGTGCCGGTGCGGTTCTCGTCGCTGGGCTCAATCTCGAGTGCCTTCTTCTTGGCGCCGACGACCTTGCCTTTCTTAAAGTGCAGGGAGTACTTGTTGCCGTCGCGCCAGACGGTGACGTCCATGTACTCGGAAGCGTACTGGGTCGCGCACGAGCCCAGGCCGTTGGTGCCGAGCGAGAAGTCGTAGTCGCCGCCCTGGTTGTTGTTGTACTTGCCGCCGGCGTAGAGCTCGCAGAAGACGAGCTCCCAGTTAAAGCGCTTCTCGGAAGGGTTCCAGTCGAGCGGGCAGCCACGGCCATTGTCCTCTACCTGAATAGAGCCATCGCGAAAGGCGGTGAGGGCGATGAGCTTGCCGTAGCCCTGGCGCGCCTCGTCAACGGCGTTGGACAGGATCTCGAAGGCGGCATGCGCGCAACCGTCGAGTCCGTCCGAGCCAAAGATGACGGCGGGGCGCAGGCGTACGCGCTCCTCGTCCTTGAGCTGGCGGATACTGTCGTTACCATAGTTTGCGGTGTTTTTTGCCATACTCGCTCTCTCGGTGCTCCTTTGCTGCGTTTTAGTCATATAGATAGTCAAGGTAGCATAGCCCAGGCCTTGGGCGATTCCAACCAACACGAATTCCATCGAACGCGCGTTCGGAGTCGGTGACCTTTAGCTTCTGCGGTCATTCCCTGCGCGGCGTGGTGCTCGTGTTAAAACCGTGGCTTATCGGCTGGTAGAATTGCCGCATCAAGACTGCATGTTGTTTGAGGGGGCGCAATGACTGAGAAAGAGAAGATGGAGCGCGGGGAGTGGCATGATGCCAACTTTGACGAGGAGCTCCTGGCGCAACGCGCAAAGGCGGAGGCGCTCTGCTATGACTTTAATATGGCAAAACCCGGAAGCGACGCGCAGCTTGACGCTTTGAAATCCTTGCTCGATACCGATCTTCCGCAAGGGCTGACGGTCCTTTCGCCTGCCTACTTTGACTACGGGAGCAAGACGAGCTTTGGTGAGGGCTGCTTTGTAAACCATGGCTGCTACTTTATGGACGGCGGCTCTATCACCTTTGGTGGCAACGTGTTTATCGGGCCGTTTTGCGGCTTCTACACCGCTTCGCACCCCCTAAAGGCAAAGGACCGCAACTTGGGTCTCGAGAAGGCTCTGCCTATTGTTGTAGGCGATAACTGCTGGTTTGGCGCGAACGTATCCGTGTTGCAGGGGGTTACCATCGGCAGCGGTTGCGTAATTGCCGCGGGCAGCGTCGTGACGGAAGACCTTCCGGACAACGTGGTGGCGGCAGGCGTTCCCGCGGTCGTCAAGAAGATCATCGAACAATAACGGAGCTATTAAACGATGGGGCACGCATGGTTCCGGCAAATCCGGTTATTGGCGTGCGCGTTGGCCATGCTGATAAGTTCCACTTACTCGGGTCCTTCCGACTCGGTTTTGTCCGAGTAAGATTGAATAGCGAATCGAAATTGTTATGTCCACATGGCGATGGCGGACATGGTTTCCATAATGACAGATATAGTTGACATCTTGTGAAGGATGCAATATATTTCTGTCATGTTGCAACGGATATCTGTCCATTACTACGAAAGGAACTCCATGCCGGGCAAAAAGAACCTACGCATGAAGGCGGCACGCGCGGCGGCTGGCCTTTCGCAAGCTGACTTAGCCCAAGCCGTGGGCGTTACGCGCCAAACCATCGGCCTTATCGAGGCGGGCGGCTACAACCCCACGCTCAATTTGTGCGTGGCAATCTGTAAGGCGCTGCGCGTTACGTTGAACGACTTGTTTTGGGAAGACGAAACCGACGCCGACCCTAATGCTCTTTAGGAGTTCACTATGAAATATGAAGATCTGAAAATCGTGCAAAAGTGGCGTGAATATGCCGGCCCAAAGGATGAACGCCTGGAGGCTGAGAACGCGAAGATCTACAAGATTGGCTTCGTGCTGCTTTCGTTTGGCATGTTGATGATCTTTTTCTACCAGTTTATAGCTCGACAGGTTACGTGGGTTCACAGCGACGCTAGTGAAATGCCGCATGGCTTTGCAACGCCGTTCGAGGCAGCCATGTATTTGTGGCTCGTTCTCGTGATGTTGATTTGCGCAGGACTGCAAACGCGGAAGGGCTATGTCGATACCAATCGTTTTGGGCAAACCGAGCATCTTCCTGTTGGATATTTCCTGCTTGTCAGCGGTCTTAGCGGCGCCGCGTTCGCGCTTGTTATTGCCGCAATGCGCTGTATCGCTGAGGCGCAGATCGTACCGCTCGAAAGCGTCTTTTGGTTGGCGAACCTGGTCACGGGCGTGTTCTGCGGTGCGACGATTTTCGCGGCCACGTTTGCTGTCCTGTGCGCAACGTTTTTCACGGCGAAAAGACGCCGTGCCAAGCTCGAGGCAGAACTCGACTCCTCAGACGACATTTAATGCGCAATGGGCTGGCTCTGGGTATTCAGAACCAGCCCATTTTGATGTTCGATGAGCCGAGTCGGCGCCTCTCACAAAAGTAACTAGGAGCTAGCGAGGCCTATCCGAATTGTCCTCATTGGCGGTGTCTTTTTCGAGCGCCGTGCGGCGGGCGCTGTAGGCGACAAGGCCGGCACCAACTGCGGCGAGCGCTGCTGCGGCTGCGGTTAGGGGGACGTTGCTGTCGCCCGTGCCCGCAAGCGCGCCCGCTTTTCCGGAGCGCTTGTTATTGCCGTGGTCCTTGCCACTGCCGGAGCAGCTTCCGCCGGAGCCGCCGCCCTCGTCAGTACCGCCGCCACTCGAGCTACCATCGCCGTCTGCTGTCATCGGGGCGTCGTGAAGTCCTGTCGTATCCGCGCTGTCGCATACGCCGACCTGAACTTCTGAGCGTTCGCATGCCGCGTCGGGCACATGAAGCTCGTGCAGAACGGCACTCAGCGCCGAGTTTGCGCCCGGTCGGATCTCCTCGAGCGTTACGGGATCGAGCGCCACCAGATTACGCGCCTTCGCATACAGCGTGACGCGTTTGCCCACTTCGTCGCTCCAACTCTCGGGGATAGCGAAGCTCATGCGGAACTGTGCCGTGCAACCCGGTGCCAGCACGGCGTTGCCGTTGTCGGCTACCAGCGGGTGCGTCGCAAAATGTTCGCCCAGCGTCTCGAGCGCGTACTTCACGTGTGCCATGTCGTTGGCCGAAGCGTCTTCGGCAAGCTCTGGATCGTGGATCGAAGCCATGCGCGCGTTCGCTCCGAATCCGATGGATGCGCTGGAGAACGGCTGGCTGGAGCCCTCTCGGTACAGATCGATCGTGCCGGCGGTCAGCAAGGTGTTGCCGTCGTTTCGAACCGTGACCATGAAGGATTCGCCTGCTGCTCCGGGCACCACCGCGCCCGAGGTAGCGACCGCGCCCGTCGGAGTGGCACATGCCACCAAAGGCACTTCGATGCCGTGCAGCTCTGCCTTGCTCTGCTCGGCACTCACAATGTGCGTGGCGAGCGCGGAGAGCATGCCTCCCGACGTCAAAAATGTCGTTATCTGATCGACGGGATGGTCCAGCTCGCACATTACGAACGGCTCCGTGAAAAGATCGCCTGCCAAGGTGCTGGCGAAGATGCGGAAGTGCTTGCCCATCACTGCTACCGGGTTGCCTTCTTCGTCGTAGGTTTGTCCCACCTTGCCGTCGGTGTTCTCTACATAGAGTACGCACCTGCCGTTGTTGCTTACGCTAAACGATGCCGGGCCACAGCCTGCGGCACCCACGGGCTGCGTTGCAAATGCCGATGCGCCTCGCGTCCAAGTAATATGCTGCAGTTGCTCGTTGACGGTGGCCAAAAAGCCCGTGTGCTGCGGCCACGGCACCGCACGGGGTACCGTGGCGTCTGGTGACATAACGCCCCAGCCCGCAATGGACTGGCCGATCACGGCGTACGATGCGCAGCCGCAACCGTCTGCGGTCTCGTACGCAACGGGCACCACCATTTTGCCGTTGATATTTTCGGGCTCGCCCAGCTCGATACTCGACGGTGCTTGCGGAAAGCGGAGAACTTGGCGGAACGTCAGGCTGTCGCCCGAAACGTCCGACCACAGGGTAAAGCACTCCAGCGCAACCTCAGCCTCGCTGCCGAGTGCCTTTTCTGCGGTGGTTCCGCGGCGGTGGAGGTAGGCACCCGACAGGCGCCCGTCGACCAGCGTCTTGCCCACCGTGATACGCGGGCACTGCAGGCAATGGTAGCCATCCTCTTGCAGGCGGCCGCGCGAGATGCTGCGCCATGACGTATGCGACACCACGCGGGTCTCGTCATTACTTATGCGCAGGCGCACGACGGACAGTATGCCGGCTGTGCTTGCCGTATCGAAAAGGGTGTTGTCGCCGTCGGGGCGCTCGCCCGAGACCAGCAGCACGTAGGCGTCCTGGTTTCCCCTCTCGTCCGTATATTCCACCACGTCGAAGTCGTAATCGTATATGCCGTCGCGCTCCACGTCGCCCTCGCCAAACCCAAGGGGGAAGTCCACGGGCGTGGGGGCGGACCACGTGCCGTTTGCCCTTGTGTGCACCACCAGGCGCGAGCGGCCATTGTCGCCGTAGCACACCGAGGCGATACGGAACAGGCATTCTACGCCGGCAATCATTGCCAGCTTCATGTGGGCTTCGCTGAGCACGCCGGAAAACAGCACGTTGTCGCTCGAGGGTTTTATGCCGCCACGCTCGTCCTCCGACACGCCGGCAGAATTGGCGTTGGGGTCCGCAACGGCGTTCGTCGCCTGCCCGATATAGGTGTACTTATACATTGGCGCGGCGTTTTCGTCGTTCTCTATCAGTGCATGGACGAAATGCTCGATCTGTCCCGTGTCGTCGCTTTCTGCATCCGCCTCGAGCTCAATGCGCGTGACCGCTTGATCCCAATTGCGCACGACAGGCGCGGCGTTTACGGCAGTGGCCTTAACCTCGGCGCGTGCGAGCAGCTCGGCGTTAGTGACGATGGTGGCCGATGCGATAAATTGCGGCACACCACCTGCCTCGGCGTTGCCGCCCGAGCCGAAGCAGGCGTTCAGCGTATAAGGCGTATCTCCACCCAAGGCCAGCTCAGAGCGCTGGAGTACATACTGGTCGCCGTTGTTCACCGACATATTCCACGAATCGGCGAGTGTGGCCACGATCCCGACCAAGCCTTGGTGGTCCACTTGAACATAACGAACTGGAGTATCACATCGACATCGACGTCTGCACCTACGCGCAGTCGCGGAAGCGGGTGTCCATCTGCCTTCTCGTACCCAATGAACAGCGTGAGGGATGCGGCGCCGCGCACGGCAGACGAGGCGACGCCCGCAACGCCGGCTCCAAAGGTAACGGCAAGCCCGATCTGGATGGTGAACGAGCCCGACGTGTTTGACCAATCGAGCGAAATGTTTTTAAAAAACGCCGCGCCGCTACCGTGCGTGTGGGCGCCCACGGCGAGCGCCAGTTTTGCCAGCACCCAGGGGTTGACGTTTAGGAAAAACGGTACCGGTCCTAGGGTAAACTGCTCAGTCCAATTGAGGTCGGTTCTTACCTGGAAGAGGGCCTTAATATTGCCGTATGCGGGGTCGTTGTTGTTGCCCCAGGTTTTGCCCGCCCAATCGTAGGCGAGCGAGCCGTACAGCTGTGTGGCGATATCCATCGTGAACAGCAGCGTGCAATGGTGGCGAAGGAGCTTGGTGTTTCTTGGATCGGTGCCCGAACCGGCACTCATGCTCTTGTACTGATTCCACTTCCCTTCCATTTCGTCGAGGTAGCGGCTTGCCTGCTTGGCGCCCGACTCACGCGGCGATTTCTTCCAGTATTCCGGATCAGGATTGCCCGAATCGTTCATATAGCTGGCTGGTTTGTATCCTCCGCCAAACAGCACGTATCCAGCAAACGAGAAATCGAAGAGGATCGGAAATGTGGGTATCCAGCACGTGAACTTATTGCCGCCGATGCCGGGAAACGCCGCGGGGAAATCAAACGGAGTGACCTCTTGGTCCATGGTAGTGGGGACGATAGTGGTCGAGCCCGATTCCGCCTTTGCGGCTGGCGCAGTGACAACGGCCATGGGGGAGGAGAGCGTGTAGGTTTTACCCTGATATTCGAGGACAAAGCGCAGCTTGCATCCTTCTTCCAGAAGGCTCGACGCTGCATCGAGGAACTTGTCTTCGAGTATGAACGTCGCCAGGTTATCCGCGCCCGATGCGCTGGCCTTGACTTGGCCAATCTGCGTGACGGTTTCGGATGAGCTGCCCGCGGCAGGCGTCACTTTGTTGATGCGCAGCGTTGCCTGTCCACCCTGTGGCAGATGTGCCTGCACGGTAAAGGCGTGCGTATCGGGCTGTTCGTTTGTCGTGTCGTTCTTCGGCAATGCCATGAACGTGGCTTCGGCGTATTGGATGTCCCATTCGTCGAATGTGAGCTGGCGGAAGTACGGCTCGTCGTCGGAAAGCGGACGCGTGGGCGCGGTTATGGCGGTGCCGCCCTGGATACGCGCAAGGGGAATCTCGACATCACGGTAGCCCGCCATGCTAATGGAGATGCCGCCGTTAAAGTCGTACGCGTCGAGAAGCGTCGCCTCGTCCACGTAGCCTTCCGAAAGCGGCGCGACCTCAAAGATGGCCGTGCCCTCATCGTCGGTCGTGGCGGAGAGCTGCTTGCCCGCGGCATAACGCGACGCGAGCGTGACCTGCGCTCCCTTGACGGGCATATTCTTGTTGGCGACGTCGACCACGACCACACCAAACATGGTGCGCGAGAGAACGAGCACCCTGAAGGGGTCTTTTTCGTCGGCATAGGCTTCGGTGGGCGCGAACGGCAGCAGGAAGGCATTTTTGCTTCCCGGCACGCGAGGCAACATGATGCTCGCTAGCGAGGACGCTCCGGCAACAAGTAACGAACGGCGATCAAGCATTTTTGGCTCCCATCCCGCAAATATCGGTGGAAATAATCCAATTTTGCGAGATGGCGCCCCGTGGCGGTAGTGCCGTTCAAGGGCCAAAATGTCCAATTTAGGCGAGCGAAGTGCCGGGTTCCGGAACGCGTTCGATGCGCTTGGCAGCCCGGTCGCTAACGCAGCATATGCGCGACCAGCTCGGCGCGCGTGCCGATGCCAAGCTTTGCATATACGCCGGATAGGCGGTTTTTAACAGTGCCCGGCGACACGCCCATATGGCGTGCGATTTCGGCGTTGGTCCACCCACGGCAGGCGAGCATGGCCATGGTGAATTCCGTGGTCGTTAGATCGTCGGCCACGTCCTCGCCCGAATCGGGGTTGTGGATGCGCCGCCAGCCGTAGCTGAAGCGGTACGTGATCTCGATGATGCGCGCGAAATCGTCAGGGTATTGCGTTTTTAGGCACGCCTCGATGAGCCCCTGTAAAAGGCCGTGGTGCTCGCCGATGAGCTCGATGAGGCCGTCGGGGCGCGCAATGTCCCAAGCGGCGCCAAAATGCGCTTTTGCGGCGTCGACGTCTTTGAGACTCATGTATGCCATGGAAGCTGCCAGGTGCAGGAACAGTTCCGAGATGGGATAGCTTCCCTGTTTCATAATTAGGGCGTTTTCCGCCATGCCCAGACTGCGGCCATATTCGCCGCGCAGGTACAGGGCATGCGCCATCACGTAGCTGGCGAACAGGCGCAGGCCTTCGGGCAGATGCGCCGCAAGTGGATAAAACTCTTCGGCAGAATACGGGGAAGGCAAGTGCAACAGGACGCTCGCGGCGGAGGCGAACAGGATATGCGTGGCGTGGACGGCAGACGATTCCTCGTCAGTTGGCGTATCGAGGATGCCCGCAAGGCAACGACGGGCATCGGTGATACGGTTGAGCGACAGACTGGCATATCCGCAGATAAGGCATGCGGAATAGCGCAGCGCGGGGTCGGTGGCGTCAAGATAGGGGCGTGCTGTCTCGGCGGCGAGTGTGGCCTGTCCGCGAAAGTACAGCGCTTCTGCCGTGGCGATGGTGCGTGAATCGGGGTCGGAAATGCCTGCAACCGCAGCGTCAATCTGCCCCGGCACAAAGGCAGTGCACATCAACGGCATGGGAATGCGCGGGTAGCCATCGCAGTCCATCTTCCATCTCCCAACAGCTGGCAACATTAGCAGCCATTTTACCCCTGTTGATCGGGACTGGAATTTGTGGTTATCGCCTACGATTATGCCGAACGTATAAAGGAAGAGTCTATTGGCGATGCTCCCAAGGTGACTACCGAAGCCTAGCTGACCTCGACATTAGGAAAAATTGCCACCCCTGTAAAAAGCTCTGTCGCAGCGATGGGAAACGCATCTCGTTCTGCATATAATGAGGTCATGTGACGGTGCGTTTGCATACGTGTAGCGCATTCCCATCGAACCGAAAAGGAGCTTTGCATGGATCCCAACAAGCGCCCCGACGACATGGTGCGTATCACCACTCCCGAACTTGCCCAGGTGTTCATCGATGAGCAGGTTGCTGCAATCCGCGAGCAGATTGGCGACAAGAAGGTCCTGCTGGCTCTTTCCGGCGGCGTCGACAGTTCTGTAGTTGCGGCCCTGCTCATCAAAGCTATCGGCAAGCAGCTCATCTGCGTGCACGTGAACCACGGCCTGATGCGCAAGGGCGAGAGCGAACAGGTCGTCGACGTCTTCAAGAACCAGATGGATGCAAACCTGGTCTATGTCGACGCTACTGATCGCTTCCTGGATAAGCTCGTCGACGTCGACGTCGACGAGCCCGAGACCAAGCGCAAGATTATCGGCGCCGAGTTTATCCGCGTGTTCGAGGAAGAGGCCCGAAAGGTGGGCGACGAGGTCAGCTTCCTCGCCCAGGGCACCATCTATCCCGACATCCTGGAGTCCCAGGATGGCGTGAAGGCTCACCACAACGTGGGCGGCCTGCCCGAGGATCTGCAATTTGAGCTCTGCGAGCCCGTTAAGCTGCTGTACAAGGACGAGGTGCGCGTCGTGGGCCGCGAGCTCGGCCTGCCCGAGAACATGGTTGAGCGTCAGCCGTTCCCCGGTCCTGGCCTGGGCGTCCGCTGCCTTGGCGCCATCACCCGTGACCGTCTCGAGGCGCTGCGCGAGGCCGATGCCATCGTGCGCGAAGAGATCGACAAGGCCGGCCTGACCATCTGGCAGTACTTTGCCGTAGTGCCCGATTTCCGCGCTACCGGTGTGCGCGAGGGCAAGCGCGCCTACGACTGGCCCTGCATTATTCGCTGCATCAACACCGTCGACGTCATGACCGCCGAGGTGCCTGAGCTCGACTGGGCGCTGCTCAAGCGCATTACCGCTCGCGTGACCGCCGAGGTCCCCGGTATTTGCCGCGTTTGCTACGACCTCACGCCGAAGCCCGTTGGCACGGTCGAGTGGGAGTAAGCTAACTCACCTAGCCCCCGTTTCCGTTTGGAAGCGGGGGCTTTTTGCTGGCGTTTCGCTCAATTTCGTACATCTTGGGCCTTACGTATCCTGCGAACTAACAGATGTGACAAAGGGACAGTCCCTTTGTCACATCTTCGATGTTGTGTGCAGGAAGGGTTACGAGCATGGTCGTTCCGCGCTCCGAGCTCTTTTCGACCTCGATGGAGCCGCCGTGAAGTGCGGCGATCTCCCAGACCAACGCAAGCCCCAGCCCCACGCCGCCATATGCCCTGCTGCGCGATTTGTCGACGCGAAAGAAGGGCTGAAAGATGCTCGTCTGGTATTGCTCGGGAATGCCCGGTCCCTGGTCGCGCACGCGTAGCAGCACGCGGTCGCCTTCGGCGCAGGCGTTGATTTGCACGGTCGAGTTGGGCGCGCTATAGCGTATGGCGTTTTCGGTCAAGTTGAACAGCAACCGATAGATCAGCGTGTCGCTGCCGATCGTTTGCGCGTCGCCCTCACTTGTAAGCGTGATGTCTTTTTGCTCGGCAAGGGGTGCCAGGTCCGTGAGCACTTCTTCGATCATCGGCGCTAGGTCAATCACATCGTTGCAAGGGACACTGCGCAGCTCGCTCATCTCGAGCAGGGTCTTTGTCATGTGCGTCATTCGCTCGGTCTGCTCCTGCAGCAGCCCGAGCAGGCTCGCTGTATCGGCATCGACGTCGGGGCGCTCGGCGCAAAACAGCTCAACCTGGGCCTGCATGAGCGCAAGCGGCGTGCGCAGTTCGTGCGCCGCATTGCCCGTAAACTGTCTTTGTGCGGAAAATCCCTCGTCAAGGCGGGTAATCATGTCGTTAAACGACGCGCTGCAGCGCCTGAGTTCAGAGGGCACGTCCTCGCTGATTTTTGTGTCGGCGAGGTTGTCGGGCCGCACGCTCTCGACTTGCGTCGCAAAGAAGCGCAACGGCCGCAGCGCATGTCCGCTCACAAAGTAGGCCAGCACGCCGCCGAGCAGCGTCACCGCTGCAGTTATATACCAGCTCGTCGCGCCAAACGATTCTTGGGCGTCGTTCACGACGATGGTCAGCGCGTCGTCGAGCTCTTTGTTTGTCGGGTCAAATGAGCTGGGCGAGGCCGCCTCCACCTTGCTGTGCGCCGATAGTTCATTGCCGATCGAGTCCATGTAGCGCATGCCGGAGTAGCCAACCAGGCAATTCATAAGTACGCAGGTTGAACATATCAGCAGTGCCGTCATCAACGTGATGCGCCACTGCAGCGACAGCCGCTTCATTTGCCGTCCTCCATAACGTAGCCTTCGCCGATTCGGTTGCGGATGGGGTCGTGCCCCAACGCGCCGCGCAGCTTTTTGCGCAGCGACGAGATGTGCACGCGGGTCGCGTTGCTAAAGCTGTTGACGCTGCTGTCCCATACATGCTCGATAAGCTCTTCCTGGCTCACCGGCCGCCCCTGGTTAAGCATCAGGTATTCCAAGATGCCGGTCTCCTTGCGCGTGAGGGATAGGGTCTCGCCGCCCACGGAGGCGAGGCGCGCTTTGGTGTCAAAGCTCAACAATCCACAGGCTAGAACAACGTCGTTTTGCGTAAAGCGCCTGAGCGTGAGACTGCGTATGCGTGCCGCCAGCTCGTCAAGATGGAACGGCTTGGTGAGGTAGTCGTTGGCGCCCGCATCGAGCCCCGCTACCTTGTCGGAGACCTCGCCACGTGCCGAGAGCACGAGCACCTTGGTCTCGCAATCGGTAATTCTGAGTTGCCTGAGCACGGTCATGCCGTCGACATGGGGGAGATTGAGGTCGAGCACGACAAGATCAAAGGTCTCGACATCGAGCAGATCGAGGGCCTGCTGCCCGTCGTAGCAGCAGTCGACGCTATAGGCCAAGTTGCGCAGGCTGCGTGCGATCGCATCGCACAGCGCCCGCTCGTCCTCGACGACCAAGATGCGCATAACGTTCTCCTTGCATAGTCATTCACGCTTAACACGGATTTTATAGTCGGTATGGTCCAATGGGTCGCGAAACGAAAGGAGTGGTCAGATTGTTCAAAGCGATTAAGCCTGTGGCGCAGGTGGCTTTGCTGATCGTTGGGGTAGCCATGGTTGGCTTTGGAATTATGCGCGGCGAGGCAGATGCCGTGCTGGCCAAGGCAATCAGGCTGTGCTTGGAGTGTATCGGAATTGGATAAAAGAAAAAACACTGCATCGCATCTTTTGGCGAGATTCCGCGGATTGATTCAGGCGGCGGCGACGCTTGCGACCAATATTCACCTGCCTAACTTTGCCAAGGGCGGTATCTACCAGGGAGCCGGCAAAGCCGTCTGCGTGCCGGGGCTTAACTGCTACTCGTGTCCAGCGGCCTCGGGTGCGTGCCCCATCGGGTCGTTTCAGTCGGTGGTGGGATCGTCTAAGTTCAGCTTTTCGTATTACGTCACCGGAACGCTCATTCTGATCGGCGTGCTACTGGGACGTTTTGTATGCGGATTTTTGTGTCCGTTTGGATGGCTGCAAGAGCTTCTGCATAAGATTCCCAGCAAAAAGCTCTCCACGAAAAAGCTCAAGCCGCTCACGTACATCAAGTATGCCGTGCTACTGTTTGCCGTGGTGCTGCTGCCCGTCTTGGTGGTTAACGATGTGGGTATGGGCGACCCGTTCTTTTGCAAGTACATCTGCCCGCAGGGTGTGCTCGAGGGCGCGATTCCGCTGTCCATCATGAATACGGGAATCCGCTCCGCGCTGGGAAAGCTCTTTTCCTGGAAGCTCGCGATCCTCATTGCGGTTGCGGTGCTGAGCGTGCTGTTCTACCGCCCCTTCTGCAAATGGATTTGCCCCCTCGGTGCGTTTTATGCGCTCATGAACAAGGTGTCTTTGCTGGGGATCCAGGTTGACCAGTGCAAATGCGTCTCGTGCGGCAAGTGCGCCAAGGTGTGTCAAATGGACGTGGACGTTACGCGTACGCCCAACCATGCCGAGTGCATTCGTTGCGGCAAATGCGTGGGCGCGTGCCCCGTCGATGCTATTAGCTTTCGCTATGGGCTGGGTGTGACGGGCGACAAACCCGCGCAGTCCACGCAAGCCTGCGAAAACAAATAGGTACCTATATAAGTTTCGATATAAACGGAGGAACCATGAAACTGTCAAAAATTGCGGCTCTGTTGATGCTGCCCGTGCTGGCGCTGACGCTCGCGGCGTGCTCTGCCCCCAAGGGCGACGCGAAGGATGCTACGAGCGGCGATGCGCAGATTGCCGAGCTCATAGCGCAAAAGCCGTCAAGTGCCGAGGAGGCGGCCGAGCTGTATCAGCAGCTGCTGCAAAAGGAAAACGAGATCTTTGCGAGCGATAACGCCCTATGGGAAAAGGTGTTCCTTGCGGCCAACAAAGACACCCCCATGATTGAGGACGGCAAGAACTACGGTGACTTCTTGCTCGATACCATCGAGGGCGCCAAGGATCAGTTTGCGGCTGACGAGCTTAAGACGCTTAAGGCCGGCGCGCAGCAGGTCAAGGAGATCGAGGACAAGCTCATGGCGCTGGAGAAGGAGTTCCCCGGATGTGGCAGCACGCCCGGCGAGGGGGAGAGCGTTGATGCCTCGACCGCGGGTATGACCAACGGCGAGAGCGGGGAGACGAAGTTCCCCAGCTTTAAGGGCAAGGACTTGGACGGCAACGATGTAAACAGCGACGAGCTGTTCTCCAAGAACAAGGTCACCGTCATGAACTTCTGGTTTACCACCTGCAAGCCGTGCGTGGGAGAGCTGGGCGATCTGGAGAAGCTCAACAAGGAGCTTGCCGAGAAGGGCGGCCAGGTCGTGGGCGTTAATTCCTTTACGCTCGATGGCAACAAAGACGCGGTGGCCGATGCCAAGGACGTGCTTTCCAAGAAGGGCGTGACGTATAAGAACATCTGGTTTAAGTCGGACAGCGAGGCCGGAAAGTTCACCTCCAACCTGTACTCGTTCCCGACCACCTACGTGATCGACCAGAACGGTAACATTGTGGGAGAGCCGATCATGGGCGGCATCAACTCCGCTGAGCAGCGCGAGGCGCTCAACAAACTGATCGATCAGGCACTCGCGAAGAGCGAACAGTAAGTCCGTGGGACAGACAACTGAAGGGGAGTCGCTGGAAACAGCGACTCTTTTTTCTGCTTCGGGGTAGCATCATGGGTATACGTCGAAAGGGCACGCAGCTTTTCGTGCATTGCCTGAGCGGTGCGCGAAGCAACCAAGCTGTGAGTTTTCTTAAGCGTTCTGGGTATGGCAGTGTCAAGAATATCGGCGGCATAAGCGGCTACACGGGAAAGGTGGTGCGTTAGCTATGAAGGTGGTTATCGTTGGAGGCGTCGCGGGCGGCGCATCGGCGGCGGCACGTTTGCGCAGACTCGACGAGCAGGCCCAAATTGTCATCTTTGAGCGCACGGGTTTTGTATCGTATGCCAATTGTGGGCTTCCGTACTACATTGGCGGCGTGATAGAAGAAGAGAGCGCATTGACGCTGCAGTCTCCCAAGGGCTTTTGGGATCGCTTTCGCATTGCGGTCAAGACGAGTCACGAGGTGTTTGCCATCCATCCCGATTCGCATACGGTCGAGGTTCGCAATATGCTGACGGGCGAGGAATTTGTCGAGACGTATGACAAGCTCATCTTGTCGCCGGGTGCAAAGCCGATTCGCCCTGCGTTGCCGGGCATCGACTCGGATAAAATCTTTAGCCTACGCACCGTTGAGGACACGCTGCGTATTCACAGCTATGTTCGAGAGCGGCGACCGAGCAGTGCCGTCGTGATCGGCGGCGGCTTCATTGGCGTCGAGACGGCGGAGAATCTGTGTGAGCTGGGGCTCCAGGTGACCCTTCTGCAGCGTCCCGTCCAGCTTATGAACAACCTGGATTACGACATGGCGACCCTTTTGCATACCGAGGTGCGTGAGCACGGTATCGATCTGCGCCTCAAGGCCGATGTGACAGGTTTTGAGGAAGTTGATGGCCGCGTTGTCACCCATGTTGCGGGCGATGACCCTATCGGAGCCGATATGGTGCTGCTTGCCATTGGCGTGGCACCTGAGAGCCATCTGGCGCAAGAGGCGGGGCTCGAACTGGGCATCAAGGGGGCTATTGTGGTCAACGACCGCATGGAGACCTCTGCTGCCGACGTGTATGCCGTGGGCGATGCCGTGCAGGTCACGCATCAGGTGACCGGCGAGGACGCGGTCATTTCGCTCGCCGGCCCCGCCAACAAGCAGGGGCGTGTCGTCGCCGATGTCATAGCCGGCATGGACAGCTGCTACCTCGGATCGTTGGGCTCATCGGTTATCAAGGTATTCGACTTGACGGCGGCAAGCACGGGACTATCCGAAAAGGCAGCACACGCGGCGGGAATTGACTGCGACAGCGTGGTCCTGTCGCCCGGTTCGCATGCGGGTTATTATCCGGGTGCAACGCCCATGACCATGAAGGTTGTCTTCGAGAAGCAGGGATTGCGCCTGCTGGGTGCGCAAATCGTGGGCATCGATGGTGTGGACAAGCGTATCGACGTTCTGGCGACTGCCATCCAGGCAGGCATGCGCGGCGATAGGCTTAAGGATTTGGACCTAGCATACGCGCCGCCGTATTCATCGGCGAAGGATCCCGTCAATATGGCGGGCTTTATGATCGAGAACCTCAATCGCGGCATACTGGCGCAGTGGCATTGGGAGGATGAGCCCAACTTGCCACGCGATGGCAGCGTGCAGCTGCTCGATGTTCGTACGGAAGGGGAGTATGAGCGCGGGCATATCGATGGTTTCGTAAACATTCCCGTCGATGATCTGCGCAATCGCCTGGGCGAGCTCGACCGGGCCAAGCCGGTCTACGTGATTTGCCAGAGCGGCATTCGCAGCTACATTGCTTGCCGTATTTTGGCGCAGCATGGCTTTGAGTGCTTTAACTTCTCGGGCGGCTATCGCTTCTTTGCAGCCGTGACTGAGGCCCGCCGCGGCAGCGCTAACGTTATGCCGTGCGGGCTCGAAAAGTAGCGCGCATTGGAATGTGACAAAGTGACAGCCTCTTTGTCGCATCGGGGATGTTATATGCGGGATGGTGCGCCATGCGGCGTGCTGTCCCGTTCGTTTTTTGGCGCGGTTCGTTACATTCCTCACTGGTATCGGCCAAAAATGAGGATAGAGTAGGACAAACGCGCCGAACGTGAACGGCGGGGGAGCGGGTGAGCGCGCCCGCGCGAGAGAGGTTGCCGTCCATGCTTGATCTCAGAGTTATTTGCAAAAGGTACGTTACGCAGTCGTTTACGCAGGTAGCGCTCGACAGCGTGAGCCTGTCTTTTCGCGATAACGAGTTTGTAGCCATCCTGGGTCCTTCGGGCTCGGGTAAAACTACGATGCTCAACGTCATTGGTGGACTCGACCATTTCGATTCCGGCGACCTGCTGATCGATGGCATCTCGACCAAGGACTTCAGCGACCGCGATTGGGATGCCTACAGAAACAATCGCATTGGCTTTGTGTTTCAGAGCTACAACCTCATTCCGCATCAGACCATTTTGGAAAACGTGGAATTGGCGCTTACACTCACGGGCGTGGGACATGCCGAGCGCCGCCAGCGTGCGCGTAAGGCGCTCGAGGCGGTTGGTCTGGGCGAGCACGTTGACAAACGCCCGAACCAGCTTTCGGGCGGGCAGATGCAGCGCGTGGCCATTGCCCGCGCCTTGATCAACGACCCCGAAATCGTGCTGGCTGACGAGCCGACCGGCGCCTTGGACTCAACGACATCCGTGCAGGTTATGGATTTGCTCAAGGACGTTGCGCGCGATCGTCTGGTCATCATGGTCACGCACAATCCCGAGCTGGCGTACAAGTACGCCACGCGCATCGTCAGCCTGGCGGACGGCAAGGTCACCGACGATTCCGACCCCTTTGATGTGGCCACGGTCGCACATCGCGAGGCAAAACCCACGCGCAAAACCTCGATGAGCTTTATGACGGCCCTGGGGCTTTCTGCCCGAAACCTCATGACCAAGAAGGGCCGCACGGCCATGACGGCCTTTGCAGGTTCGATTGGCATTATTGGCATCGCGGCGATTCTGGCGCTCTCCAACGGCGTAAACGGCTACATCAAAAAGGTCGAGGAGGACACGCTCTCAAGCTACCCGCTTACGATTTCCAAACAAGATTACGACCTGTCGTCTATGATGGGCGGACAGGGGGCCACGGATGAGGAGGCGTCCAAGGGCGAGGACTCGTCCGATGGCGCTACCGGCGGCAAGGCTCAGGGGACCGATAAGATCCCTGTGGTCACGGCCGTAAAGGACATGTTCGCAAGTGTTAAATCTAACGATATGACGAGCTTTAAGGCATGGCTCGATGCCGGTGGCGATGGCATCGATAAAGAGGTCAACGCTATCCAGTATGGTTACGGCGTGACGCCGGTCGTCTATCGTGCCGGCAAGGGCGATGAGAAGCCTGTCCGGCTGGTGCCCAACGCTATGACCGAGGCCATGAGCGGAGGCGCGAGCTCGGCGGCAACGGTGAGCATGGAATCCATGGGAACCTCGGTCTTTAACGAGATGATTGACGACCAGAGCCTGCTCGACAGCCAATACGATGTCGTTGCCGGCCATTGGCCCACGTCCGCCAACGAAGCCGTGATGGTGCTTTCGGACCGCGGCACGGTGGGCGACTATACGCTCTATAGCATCGGCGCGCTGGATATCGATGAGCTCAACGACCTGGTCAACAGCGCCATGACGGCCGACGGCAAGGTCGAGACGCCCGAGACCGGCACCGACTTTACCTACGACGATGCGCTGTCCACGACATTTAAGGTGTTGTCGCCGGCCGATGCCTATCGCAAAAACGAAGAGACCGGCATGTGGACCGACATGTCTGGCGACGCCGACTTTATGGCCGCCAAGGTTGCCGACGGTATTGACGTGCGCATTGTGGGCGTGGTGCGACCCAACGAGACGGCCAACGCGAGCGCATTGACTCCGGGCATTGCCTATACGCATGCGCTGACTTGCCAGCTTATGAAGCGCGCCGCCGATTCGCAGATTGTGCAGGAGCAGCTTGCCCACCCCGAGACGGATGTCTTTACGGGCAAGTCTTTCGATGAACTGCAAGGCGAGGCCAAACAGGGCGTGGATTTGGGCAGCATGTTCGGTGTGGACGAAGCGGCGCTGAAGAGTGCGTTCTCGTTCGATACGTCGGCGCTCTCGGGTGCGGCCGGCGGTATAGACCTTTCTGGTATCGACTTGTCCGGGCTGGACCTTGACCTTTCGGGCGTTGGGAAGGACATCGACTTCAGCGACATCATGGCCAAAGCGCCGGCCCCAGATTTCTCGGGCATCTTTGACGGTCTGGAACTCACGCCCGAGCAGATGCAGCAGGTAGGAACGCTTGCCAACCAGCTGTTTGAGGGCTTTCTGCAGTCTGATCAGTTTAAGGCGCTGTCGCCCGAAGATCTTAAGGACGCGTCAAAGCTTGCTGCCGCATTCTCGGCGTATCTTGAGAATGATGCCGCAGCCCAGCAATGCCTGGCTCAGCTCAAGGCGTTGGGCGGCGATGCCTTGGCCGAGCGTCTGCAGCAGGTGATGGGCGACTATGTGCAAAAGCAGCTGGCTCCGTATTTGCAGCAGTCTATGGATCAGGTGATGAAGGCGGTCAGCGAGCAGATTGCGACGACGGTATCAACCCAGCTCAAGGCGGGTGCGGCAGGGTTCATGGACCAAATGGCGACGCAGATGTCTTCGAGTTTTGCCAACCTGGCGAGCGCCATGCGCGTGGATGCGGGCGCCTTTGCTCGTGCCATCCACTTCAACATGGACGCCGAGGATCTGAGCTCGCTCATGATGAGCTATGCCAAGGCGTCGAAGCTCACCTACGACAACAATCTGACCACGTTGGGCTATGCGGACGAGGCGGACCCCATTTCGGTCAAGATTTTCCCGCGCGACTTTGAGGCCAAGGAGCGCGTGCTCGATTACATCGATGCGTACAACAAGCAGGTCAAAGCTGCTGGCCACGATGAGCAGGCAATCTCGTATACCGACTACATGGGCATCATCATGGGCTCGGTGACCGACATCGTGAATACTATCAGCTTGGTGCTCATCGCATTCGTGAGTATCAGTTTGGTGGTGAGCTCCATCATGATCGGCATCATCACCTACATCAGCGTGCTGGAGCGCAAAAAGGAGATTGGCATCCTGCGCGCGATCGGCGCGTCAAAGCGCAACGTGGCCAACGTATTTAATGCCGAGACCTTTATCGAAGGCCTCATTGCCGGCGTCTTTGCCATTGTCGTCGTGGTGGCCGTGAGCTTTCCGGTTAATGCCTGGGCGCTTGCGGCCAAGCAGGTGCCCAACCTGATGAGCCTGCCCGTTCAAGACGCGCTGATGCTCATTGTAATTTCGGTGCTGCTGACGGTCGTTGCCGGCCTGCTGCCGGCTCGCAGCGCATCCAAGAAAGACCCTGTGGAAGCCCTACGCTCCGAATAATGTGACAAAGGGACAGTCCCTTTGTCACATTGGGTGGCTAGCTCGTTTTGCCCATCAATGTGATACGGATGCTTGGATGGGTGTACTCGTCAAATTCATCCTCGGGATCCGTGTCAAACGAATAGTACGTTTTGATGGGGTTGTCACTCGTCCTGATGGAGATTCTCTCGTAGAGCGAACCGTTCAAAAAAGCCTGCCTAAACTCTTCGGGGAGCTTTTGCGGTGCTAGGAGCTCGGGACTCACGGTCTTGACGTCTACGGTTTGGACGACAGAGGAAAGTTCGTCCAAGTCGAGCTCGATGCGGGCGAGGTTGTCCTCAAGGCTCGCGTCGGGGTCGATCTCTGCCGCGTAGCTCACTTCCGTGAGCGTTCCCTTGTTGTCAAAATCCAGGTACGTATAGGTCTTCTGGGCATCGGAGTCGCCGTCGTGCAGATAGCCGCGGACGTGATAGCCGTAATCTTGATATCGCTCGTAGGGGTCATCGGCGGACACGTACTCGCATGAGGGCTCTAATGCCTTGCGTGCGATGGCGATCTGCTCGGCCGCGGCCGCGGCGTTCTCCTGCATCTCGATGTTTCCCTGCGCCAGCTGCGGGATATAGGCGCCGCACACGATCGCGAGGGGCAGCGCCACAAGCGCGACGACCCACTTCTTTGCACGGGGGACAGGCACGCCACAGGCCTCTGCCATGGCCCTTGCGTTGGCGAAGCTTTCGGCAAGCACGTCTGCCGCGGTGGCGACGGCGCCTACGGCAGCGGCGACTTCTGCCGCGCCGCCCAGGTTGCGTGCGGTCTCGTTGTCGCTGTTCTTGAGCAGGCGTGCGGCGGCCTGCGTGCCAACAACGCCTGCGATTTGTGCCGAGCGGTCTTTCTCGCTCTGCTCGATGGCGAGCCGGTTCTGCATTTCCTTCCACTGCTTGCCGCGCATGCCAAAACGCGGCGCGAGGGCACAGTAGCAGAATATGACGAGCTCGATGGCGGTGAGCACCAAGGCGGTCATCATGCCCGTCTCTTGGAAGCCTTCGTGATGGAAGACGATGTCGTCGATCATTTCGAAAGGAATAATCAATAAGGGCAGCACGAATGCCATGGCAAGCGCCGCGCCGGCAACCTTGGGACAGATGCAGTATCGCTGGATGCGCTTACGTTCTTGTTCGGAAAGTGTTGCCATGGCTGATCCTTGGTGTCGTAACGGTCGTTGCGGCGCATGGGGCGCGGGGCGCATCAGTTTGAGCTAGCGCTGGATAAGAACATAGAGCAAGATGCTCATCGCGATGAGCAAGAAGCCTGCGATGTTAAACATCAGTGTGGCAAAGTTGCCCACGATGGGGCGTTCGACATAGCTTTTGTCTGGGTTGCTGGGGTTGTAGTACACGGTCATTTGGCTACCGAGGGGCCAAAGCTGCTCCGCGAGGGTGCCTAGGCGGGCGATGGGGCCTGTCTGCACGTGCAGCCAGCCCTTGGCGTCTTCGTAGGCGGTGGCTTGCGTGCGGATGGGGAGTCCCGACAAGCTTTTGGTCTTTATGCCACGGAATTGTTTTTTCGCGCGGTATTGCGTGCCGTCGACGGTGTATTCCAAAACGGGATTCATTCTGCCTTCACCCATAAAGCGATGGTCGATGACCGTTCCCATGGTCACGGCGGTACAGGCCTTGGCTTTCTTGCGGGCGGCGGCCTTCATGAGCGCGCTCACTCCGATAAGCAGGATGCCGATGCCCCCAACCAAGATGAGCGCGAGCAGGGATATCTGCGACGTGGTCACGGCGTTCTCCTTTGGCGCGATACCGTCATATGTGACCCAGTATAGAGAATCCCGCCATCGATGAGCTATTGCGGGGGGGGGTCAATTCTGAATGTGACAAATGGACTGTTCCTTTGTCACATCGGGGACTGCGGAATCGAGGTCTAATACTTTTCCCGAGAAGTGAACGAGTGAAAACGGACTCCCGAAGCATCGACACTTTTGGCGTGCAATTTCCTGCGGTTTTGCCAGTCAAATCCTGCGGTTTTGACGCCTAAAAATGTCAATGCTTCGGGGGTCCAAATACAGCCGTTCACTTCTCGGGAAAAGTATTAGACCTCGAAATATGGGCGGCGTTCGCGAACGGCAACTAGCTTGCGTCCGGTAGCCGGCACTTGGGGCAAAGGGACTGCCCTTTTGCCCCTTCACCATTGCATCGTATCTGGTGTGGAAAAAATATCGCCTGCGTTCTCGCGCCTGCGAAGAGTTCCTGAACCGCTTGAATGGGATGTGACAAAGGGACTGTCCCTTTGTCACATTGATTTGAGAGTGGATGTTGATGAATTTATCGCTGGCCCCTATGGAGGGGATTACCGGGCATGTGTTCCGTCGCGTGCATGCGGAGTGCTTTGGCGCACTCGATTGTTATTACACGCCGTTTTTGCCGCCGCCGCGGGTGGGCAACCGCTTTGGTGGCAAGGCGTTTAAAGAGGTCGATCCTGCCAATAACCAGGGGCTTAACGTAGTACCTCAGCTGATGTCCAAGAATGCGGACGAGTTTGTGTGGGCGGCGCAGGTGCTCGCCGAGATGGGGTACCGCGAGGTCAATCTCAACCTTGGCTGCCCCTCGGGTACGGTTGTTGCCAAAGGCAAGGGTTCGGGCTTTCTGCGCAACCTGGATGAGCTCGAGGTGTTCTTGAGCGACGTGTGCGAACGCTCACCCTTGCCGGTGTCGGTCAAGACCAGGCTGGGGTTGGAAAGCGATGACGAGTACGAACGCGTGCTCGACCTCTATTGCCGCATGCCGCTGGCAGAGCTGATCGTGCATCCGCGCGTGCAAAAGGACCGTTATACGGGCTCGCCGCGTAAAGAGTTTTACGGCGAGACGTTGGAGCGGGCGCCGTTTCCCGTGGCCTATAACGGCGACATCTTTGATCTTGAGGACATGGATGCGCTGGTGGGGGCCTATCCCGGAACACGCCACGTAATGTTGGGGCGCGGCTTGCTCGCGAACCCCGCGCTGGCTCGCATGGTTAAGGGCGGCCCTGCTGCCACGGCCGCTGAGCTGCAGCGCTTCCACGACATGCTGTTTGCGGCCTATGCGGACGAGATTGGGGACAACGCGGTCTTTCGCATGAAGGAGTGGTGGTTCTACGCCAAATGCGCCTTCGCCGATCCCGCGACCGTTCACAAGCTCGTTCGCAAGACCAAAAAGGTCGATGAATACCGCGCTGCTGTCGAGCGCGTCTTTCGCGAGCAGCCGCTTGCGCCTGTTGCCCGCTTTTGTGGCTACTAGTCGTTGGGGACGTTCTTTAACGACTAGTCATTCAAGAACGTCCCCAATGACTAGATTGAAAAGCTGTACGTCAGCATCCAAAGATGTCGGAAAATGTCGACTTTGGATGCTGGCGTACATGTTTGGTTCGTATGGGTTCGGCTCGGTTGGCGCGAACTGGCCGCAGTGCGCGTGCTAGAGCAGGTTCTTCTGCACCCACGCGATGATGTCGCTCGACTCGTAGAGCGGTTTACCGTCGATGAACAGGCAGGGAACCTGGCGCTTTCCGCCGACGGCGATGAGTGTCTGCTCGGCATCGGGGTCGGTCGAGATATTGCGCTCGGGGATGGTCACGCCGTTATCGGCCAAAAAGCGCTTGACCTTTATGCAATACGGGCAGCCGGTCATAACGTAGAGCACGAGTTCGTGATCAGTAGCCATGGTGTCTCCAATCGGTTGAGGTTTCGGTTGAGATACCCAAAGCCGCCGCAGTCTATGCGCGATCCATTGATGACTCGATGGCATGGACCAGAAACGCCGTGGCTCCGGTGCCGCAGGGCTTGTCGTAGTAGTCGATAAAGCGCTGATCGGCAAGATAGCCGTGGGCGAGGCCCAGGTATGCTTCGTCTTGGGGCTCGTGTCCCCAGTTAAGGCCAATCCATCGACGGTGCATTGCTACAAGCTTGCGGGCCTCGCTGCCTTCCGGTTCGCCATCGCCCATGGCAATCGAGAGCTGGCCCAGAACAGCGCGTTCAAGTTCCTTCATGTCGTTCCATGTCTCGGGGTCCATGCCCAGCAGTGCCTCGTTTGCTGCATCGACAGCCTCGTCGCCATAGCGCGCCCGCGCCTCGGCGCCGAAGCGCTCCTCGTTTTCCTGCACGGCGCGCCAGCGCTCCAGCTGCGGCAAGACGGCACCCATGAGTGAGACGGCCTCGTCGAGCGACATGCCGGTGTTTTGCGCCAGACGCGGAGCGCAGTCCTCGATCATTGCCTCCATCGTGGTCTCGTAGGTGTACTTGCCGTGGTCGTAGCACCACTTGCAGTAATGGTCGGTCGTTGCGCCGTGAGCATCGGTACCGCAGTCGTCGGGCGTGAGTATCATGCCGCAGCTCTGACAATAGTACTCGGGCATTTCGAGCAGATGAGACAGTGGCTCGCCGGTCACGGCGGCAATGAGCTTCATCATGTCGATGCCCGGTGTGACCTCGCCGCGCTCCCAACGGCTGACGGCTTGGCGTGTGACGAAGAGCTTGGCGGCGAGCTGCTCCTGAGTTAGGTGATGGGCGCGACGGACAGCAATGAGCTTTTCTGCGAAGGCCATAGCGGCTCCTTTCTGCTGGTTGATGGCTTTAAGCATACGCGGCGGCAGACGCCCTTCCAAGCAACCGTTGGTTGCACGACGGGGGACCGCGACAAAGAATTGCGCACGACGCCTCACACCTTCATGCCGTACAATGACCGGCATGGAACCTATTGCACACATACATACCGATCTGCCGCAGAAGTTCGGCATTCCGCGCAACAGCTTTTTGGCGCCCCATTTGCAGGGACGCATCGTCTTTGAACCGGAATTTGCCTCCAACGCAGCAGTTGAGGGTCTGGATTCCTTCTCTCACCTATGGCTGCTCTGGCGCTTCGAAAACGGCACGCCCGGCGGCACGGCTAAGGACATAGCCGCCGATGCCAAAAAGCAGGACAGGTCCGGAACTAATGCCAAGTGGTCGAAAACCGTGCGTCCGCCGCGTCTGGGCGGAGCCGAGCGTGTGGGCGTCTTTGCCACGCGCAGTCCGTTTCGCCCTAATCCCATCGGTCTCACCTGCGTCAAGCTTGATCGTGTCGAGCTCACCGACGATGGTCCCATCATCCATGTGTTGGGGGCCGACCTGCGCGACGGCACGCCCATCTACGACATTAAGCCCTACATTCCGTTTGCGGATTGCCACCCGGATGCGACCGGCGGCTGGATTGAGGATGCGCCGTGGCAAGAGCTCGACGTCGAGTTTCCGCAAGCGCTGCAGGATATGGTCCCGCCTACAAAGCTTCCTGGCTTGGTTGAGGTTCTTCGCCAGGATCCGCGCCGCGCGGGCAGCAAGCACGAGCCAAACCGTGTTTATCACTTGGCCTTCGCCGAGCTCGACATATCTTTTACGGTCGATGAAACCCGGCTAACCGTAGTCGCCGTCAACGACGCGCAAGACTAATCAGCCATTCGTCCGCACCCGTCAAATTAAGAGCCAAACCCCATGCCAAAACCGCCCATGCTGGTGGACAATAACGCCTACCAAAACAATCCGCTTTGCATGGGAGCTCAGCATGAAATACGACTTTACTTCGCTTATCGACCGCCACGGCATGGACGCCATCGCCGTTGACTCCTGGGGCGAGATTCCCGGCATGGCTCCGAACGCACCCGACGAGGGCTTCGACCGCATCCCCATGTGGGTAGCGGACATGAACTTTGCCACGGTGCCCACGGTCCAGGAGTACATCATTCAGCGCGCCCAGCATCCCATGTTTGGCTACTTTGATCCGCGCGACGAGTACTTCGACCGCATCATCGAATGGCAGACCCGCCGTAATGGCGTCGAAGGCCTGCTCCCTGAGCATATCGGCTACGAAAACGGCGTACTGGGCGGTGTCGTGTCGACGTTGCGCGCATATGTCCAGCCGGGCGATGCGGTGCTGGTCCACAGTCCCACCTACATCGGCTTTACCAAGTCCATCGAGGCCGCGGGCTATCGCATTGTCCACAGCCCGCTTAAACTCGACGACCAGGGCGTGTGGCGCATGGACTTTGAGGACATGGAGCGCAAACTCGCACAAAACCATATCCATGCCGCCGTGTTCTGCTCGCCGCACAATCCCTGCGGCCGCGTATGGGAGCGCGACGAGATCGAGCACGCCATGGATATCTATCGCCAGCACGATTGCGTGGTGATCTCGGATGAGATTTGGTCCGATATCATCCTGCCGGGTCACAAGCATATCCCGACGCAGTCGGTGAGCGAGGATGCCCGCATGCGCACGGTTGCCCTCTATGCGCCCAGCAAGACGTTTAACCTGGCGGGCCTGGTCGGCAGCTACCACATCGTCTATAACGAGACGCTGCGCGACCGCGTGTGCGCCGTGTCCGACAAGACTCACTACAACGAGATGAACGTCCTCTCCATGCATGCGCTTATCGGTGCCTATCAGCCTCAGGGCTATGAGTGGGTGGACGAGCTCAACCAGGTGCTTGCCGGTAATATCGAGTGCTTCTGCGATTACGTTGACGAGCATTTTGCGGGCGTGTCCTATTCGCGTCCGCAAGGCACGTACATGGTGTTTCTGGACTGCACCGAATGGTGCCGCGAGCATGGCCGCGATATTCAGTGGCTGCTCGACGAGGGGGCGCGCGTGGGCGTGGGGTATCAGGACGGCCGCCCGTTCCACGGGCCCTGCCACATTCGCGTGAATCTGGCGCTGCCGCTTTCGCGCGTAAGGGAGGCGTGCGACCGCCTGGACCGCTACGTTTTTGGGGTATAGGGGGCGCTCGATTCGAGTGCTGCCCCATGTGCCCACGCCGTCAAAATGTGTGGGCACATGGGGCGCAGAGGGTAGCGAGCGCGTTTTCCGCATTCGCTACTTTTCATGAATCTGCTTGCCGCAAAGATGTTCAATCGAAATCTCGTAGAGCTGGACGCCCTTTATGTCTTTGGCGATCTCCTCCTCGACTTCTTCGGCAGAAGGGTAGTACTTAAGCGCGAGCTGACGGACTTTGTCCTCGATAAACGCGGGCGCTTCATCTACCAGGCGACAACGACCAAAGACAACGGTACTCATAACGTAGGGAGCCCAGTCGCCGTCCTTGTACCACACGTTGCCGTAAACGGTAAAGCAGACTTTATCATCATGCCTGAGTGAATCGACCTTGTGGCCAGCCTTGGCGCCATGGAAATAAATCTTGTCGTGCTCGGCGTCAAAGAAGTAGTTGACGGGAATGGCATAGGGGTAGCCATCATCGCCGTTGACGGCAAAGACGCCGCGCTTGCAGGTAGCGAGCAGTTCGCGCGCTTTCTCGTCGGTGATGGCGCGTTTCTTTCGACGTAAGGGCCTAAACATCGTTGGCTTCCTTTCTACTGCGCATGGTGGTTGAGCACAAACTATAGCGAAACAGCCCCGTTTTTCTTGATACAGGCGAGTATGTTTTTGAGCTTGCTAAAGTCGAGCGGTTTGGGCAGATGGGCGTTCATGCCGGCATCGTGTGCCGCCTTGGCGTCCTCGTTGAAGGCGTTGGCAGTGAGCGCGATGATGGGGATGTCGGCTGCATCGGCCTTTTCGCTCAGACGAATCGCGCGGGTTGCCTCGTAGCCATCCATGCCCGGCATCATGATGTCCATCAGGATCGCATCGAAGCTGCCGGCGGGACGACTAACGTATAGGTCGACTGCTTTGTTGCCGTCGGCGGCGCGCGTTACGACGATGCCTTCGCTTTCGAGTAGAGCCTGGGCAATTTCGGCATTGAGCTCGTTGTCTTCTGCCAAAAGGACGTTCATGCCGGCAAGCGAGCAACTGTATGTCTGCTTGGACGCACGTTCTTTTGCCTGAGGGTTCTTGTCGATATCGAGCGGTATCTGGACGTTGAACGTGCTTCCCGCGCCAACCTCACTCGAAATCTCAATCGTGCCGCCCATCATATCGATGAGCGATTTGACGATAGACATGCCAATGCCGGTTCCTTGGAACTTGCTGCGCGCATCGTCGCCTTCCTGGGCAAACGGCTCGTAAATGTGCGTCAAAAACTCGGGCGTCATACCAATGCCGGTATCCGAGACGCTAAAGCAAAACACGGCGTGCTCGTCGTCGACCGGTTTGATGGTCGATGAGAACGTGACGGTGCCTCCGTGCTTGTTGTACTTGATGCTGTTGTCGAGCAGGTTGACAAGGATCTGCCGAATATGGGTGGGGCTGCCGATCATATATTGGTCGACAGCGTAGGGCTCGCTGGTGTCGAGCATGGTTATGCCGCGGTCCGATGCGCGGAGCTTGCACAGTACGAGCGCATTGTCGCACAGCTCTTTAAGGTTGAATGATTCGTGCTCGAGCGTCACTTTGCACTCCTCGATCCTGCCCATCTCGAGGATGTCGTTAATCAGTGACAGCAGGTGATTGGCGGCAACGCGCGCCTTGGCGCGGCTTTCGCGGGCGACCTGCATGTCGCCTTCTCTCAATTCCTCAATTTCGATAAGGCCTAGGATGCCGTTGAGCGGCGTGCGGATGTCGTGGCTCATGCGCGTGAGGAAAGCGGTTTTGGCGGCGTTGGCGGCATCAGCTTTCTGCCGTTCCTCCTGTGCGCGGTAAAGCGACCAGACAAGGATGGCGATGCTGGTGAGCAAGATGCAGATGATAACAGTCGCAATGGCGGTGCGGTTACGATAGAAAAACTGGAACGTGTCCGATTCTTGCGCCGAGTACGATGTGGGGAAATAGCTGTTTGCAGAGAGCGATTCACCTGCATTGACGATGCCCTTATTGATGATTCCCAGCAGCTCGGGCTTGCCGCGCGAAATTAAACACGATAGCTGCGCCGTGTTGGTGAGTTCCTGTGTTTCGAAATCCTCGATGTCGTAGGTGTCGCGGAGAGTTTCCAGGCGCGTGCTGGGGACAATGATGCAACGTGCCTTCCCCTCATTGAGGGCTTTGAGCACCTCGCCGTCATTCGAGTACTCGGTTACTGTTGCGTTCGGGAAGAGACTTTCGAGCTCAAAACGGTTAACGATTGTGCTCTTTGTACAAGCGATGTTCTTAAGGTCGCTGTTCAGGTTTTTGCCACTGTGAATGGCGGTCAGCGAAACCGTTCCCATCGAGTTTGACTGGATGACCCCTGTCTGCTCGGCGAGCCAGTAGTCGCGAAACAACGGCAGGGCGACATCGATGGTCCCGTTGGAAAGGGCTTTGATCATTTGTTTGCTGCTCGAGAGTGCGATTGTTTTGACCGTAATGCCAAACTTGTCGTGCAACGTCGTTGCAAGCGAGGCGAGCGACCCTTCCATCTCGCCGTCGTCATTTTGCGTACAGTAGGGAAGTTGGTTTTTAAGATAGCCGATCGTGATGGTATTGCCGTTTTCTTTGAGCCAGGTGGTCTCGGGGCCGGTGAGCGATGACGAGCCACTGTTTTGGGTCGAGTAACTCGATTTGACTTCCTCGTTATAGCGCGGGTTATCGCGGGCGATGGTCGTCATGGCGGCGTTGATGTCGTTCATCAGATCAGGGCGGCTTTTGGGAACGGCAAAATAGTAGTCGCTCGAGCCTACGTAGAACATGGGTGACGCATCGGGCGACGAAATGGTGTCGTTCATGATGACGGCGTCGACCTCGCCGTCTGCAAGCGCCTCAAAGAGGGCACTGCCGGTGTCGATTTCTTTATAGGTGCAGGTAACGCCTTCGTCGGCGAGCCACTGCTGGCCGACGATAGTTTGCATAACGCCAGAGTTGCAGCCGATGGTGAGGCCTTGGAGCGCCTGGGGGTCACCCTTGGCCAGGTCGTCGCGGTCGGGCCTGGCGTAGATGTAGTAGCGCTCGGTGCCCTCGGGGTTCGAGGAAAAGAGCAGCTTCTGCTCGCGTTCTGCCGAATACGAGATGTTGGGCATGAGGTCGATTTCGCCTGCCTCGAGCATGTCCATAAGCTCGGAGAAGGTGCCGCTAACGTATTCGTATTGCCAGCCCTTTGTGTAATACGAGAGGGTCTGGAGGTACTCGTAGCCCCATCCCGAGAGGCGCTCGCCCGGCGTGCCTTCCTGGAAGCCTTTGTTGTTGACGAGCCAGCCAACGCGGACCGTCTTGACCTGCTGGTCGGAGTCGGCGGCAAAGGCTGGGGTGGGCATGACGGCGCTCAGTAGTGTGAGCGCAGCAAGCGCGACGGCTAGGGTGCGATATAGGGCTAAGCGAAGGACGGCGGAAGGTTTCACAGGCAATCCTATCGAGTCGAGATAATACCGCATAAGGATACCAGCTCAGCTTGCCTAACATCCGGCACTTAGGGACGTTCCCAATCTGTCCGGCAGTTGTAGTAGTCATTGGGGACGTTCTTAAACGACTAGTCGCCGGGGACACTCTTTGCCGGAGTTGGCACTTAGGGACGTTCCTTATGTGCCGGCGGTTGGGGACAGTCCCTTTCTGCCAGCACAAAAGGAGCGTTCTCGAGTGCCGAGTGTGGGACAATACCGAACGAACATGATTGGACGCTTGGGAAAAGGGGTCGCGATGAACAAGTTGAGGACGCTTGCCGACGTGTTGCGCCAGGCTGGCTTTGCGCGCATCACCGGCCTGTTCCTTATCTTCTACCTGCTGTGCTCGACGGCCGTCTGGCTGTCCGACCCTGCGACCCTTACGTTTGGCGATGGCCTCTGGTTTAGCTTTGAGACCGTATCGACGATCGGCTTTGGCGATATCCCGGCCGAAACGCCGGTTGCCCGCGCTATCACCGTCGTTTTGAGCGTCATCAGCATCTTCTACATCGCCATGCTCACGGGCGTGGCGGTGAACTACTGCAATACGCTCATCAAGATGCGCCAAAAGGACACCATGGCGCGCTTTATGGACGATCTTGAGCATCTGGAAGAGCTCGATCGCGATGAGCTCGCCGACCTGTCGCGCCGCGTGCGCGAATATCGCCGACGCCAACGCTAGGGCGGGCGCCGCGCGTCACAACAAGGGGGCTGAATATGAATATCACGGTATACCTGGGCGCCAGCGTCGGTAACGACCCGGCGTTTCTGCCTGCGGTGCAGCAGCTCGGCACATGGATTGGCTCCAACGGCCACGCGCTGGTATACGGCGGGTCCAAGTCGGGGCTGATGGGCGCGCTCGCCGATAGCGTGCTCGATGCCGGCGGACACGTGACCGGTGTGGAGCCGAGCTTTTTTATCGAGGCCGAGTTTCAACACGACGGTATTGACGACCTTATCGTGACGAGTGACATGGCCGAACGCAAGGCCAAGATGATTGAGCTCGGTGACGCGTTCATCGCCTTTCCCGGTGGGACGGGTACGCTCGAGGAGATTGCCGAGGTCATGTCCGCCGTGTCGTTGGGGCATCTCGATGCGCCGTGCATTCTGTACAACCTTGGGGGCTACTACAACGATCTTAAGGCGTTGCTCGAGCACATGATTGATAAAGGGCTTTCGAGCCCGAGGCGCCAGCACGGCATCTACTTTGCCGACGATTTGCGCGAGATTGCCTCGATTATCAACGGATAAGTCTTGAGCCTGCCCCACTATGACTCCCAATGGTGCCGTTTGCGGCGCAGACGGTTGGCTCGTTCGGGCAACGCTCGCTCTACAATAAAACGTATCTTTGCCGAATTTGACCACGGGAGGTCCCGATGGATAGTCTTGCAAAACCCTAAAAACCGTGCGCTGATTTTTAGTTAGCGTTGCCGTGACCGGTGCGTTCGCAGGCGCCGCGGTCTGGCGTTCTTTTTTTGCGATGGAGCACGGTGTCGACTATCTGTGGACCGAGATTCCGCACGCGCTGGGCGTCGCTTCGCCTGAGCTCGCGAGCGGCCCGTTCGGTTTTCTGCCGTACCCGTTTTTTTGTCTGCTTGCTGGGCGGCCTGCTGATCGGTCTGTACGAAAAGATGACGGGCACCAAGACCGACGACCTTAACCAGGTGATGGCCAAGGTTAAACAGGACGGTTGCTACCCGTACGACAACCTGGGCAAGCTTTCGCTTGCGGCATTGCTGCCGCTGCTGTTTGGCGGAAGCATTGGACCGGAGGCCGGCCTGACCGGCGTTATCGCGGGCCTGTGCAGCTGGGTCGGCGACCGCATGCGTCGCTTTGGCGTCGAGTTTAGGCAGCTCACGCTGCTGGGCACCCAGGCCGCCCTGACGGCGCTCTTCACCGCGCCCGTCTTTGGCTTTGTGGCGCCGCTCGCCGGTAGCGCTGACGGCCAGGGCGCCGACGACGATGGAGACTCCGAATCCGACGAGATCACCATCAAACTGCCCAAGGCGCAAAAGACCGTGGTCTACGGCATCGCGATTGCCGGCGGCCTGGGCACCTATCTACTGCTCGGCCAACTCATGGGCGGCGGTATGGGTATGCCGAGGTTCGAGGCTGCCCGGGTGGGCAACCTTGAGCTTGCCTGGCTTATTCCCCTGGCACTCATCGGTACGGCCTGCGGCTGGCTGTACTTTGTCTCGGAGCACGCGAGCGAGGCGTTGGCCCACGCCATAGGGGAGCGCCCTGTCGTCAAGGCCATGCTGGCCGGTCTGGCGCTCGCCATCTGTGGCACGGTCCTGCCCTACACCATGTTTGCCGGCGAGACCCAAGCCGACGTGCTCATGGAGACCTATCTGACCATTCCCGCCGGCGTGCTTATCGCGACCGGTCTTGTTAAGGCCATGCTGACGCCCGCCCTCATCAACCTTGGTTGGCGTGGCGGCCACTTCTTCCCGGTTATCTTCTCGGGTGTGAGCCTGGGCTATGGCCTTGCCATCCTCACCGGCGCCGATCCGGTCTTTTGCGTCGCCGTCTGCACGGCCTCGACGATGGGCGCCGTTATGCGTCAGCCGGTCATGGTTGTGGGCTTGCTGCTCATGTGCTTCCCACTCAAGGGCATCGTCTGCATGATCATCGCCGCCGTCATCGCGGCGGGCATTTCGCTGCCCAAGCCGCTGCGCAAGTAGCACGGTAGCGCGCGGGCAATACAAACATCTCAAGCCCGGTGTGGGCGCTGTGTCACGGATTTGCGGGTGGACTGAATCTCGCCTGGCACCGACGCTACTTCCAAATCGCGAGCGCGGCGGTGCCCAGCACGATGAGGAAAAGGCCGATGGCGCTTCGATGCGACAGCTTTTCGTTGAAGGCCAGTCGTGCGAACAGCACCGATACGACAATCGATAGTTTGTCGATTTGCACGACGACGCTCACCTGGCCTGCAGCGATGGCGTAGTAGTACAGCAGCCACGACGCGCCGGTCGCAATGCCCGATGCCGCAAGAAATGCGAGTTCGCGCGGGTCAATGCGCGCGACCTGCTCCAGCTTTCCCTTGACAGCCACGATTGCCCATGCCATAACAAGTACCACACAGGTGCGGATTGCCGTGGCCAGGTTTGACTCGACACCTTCGATGCCGATCTTGGCGAGGACGGAGGTGAGTGCCGCGAACACGGCGGCGCCGAGGGCGTAAGCGAGCCAGGCTCGGTCTTGCTTTTGCCCTGCGCCGACGGACTGCTTTTTCTCGATCATCAAAAACGTGCCGAGCGTGATAACTGCGGTTCCCACGAGCTTGACCGCCAGGTTGCCTGTCTCACCAAAAAGCACTATGGCGATCAGCACGGCGAGCACGGTGCTCATCTTGTCGACGGGTACAACCTTGTTGACGTCTCCGATGCTGAGCGCCTTAAAGTAACAGATCCACGAGGCGCCGGTGGCGAGTCCCGAGAGGGTGAGGAATAGCCAGGCTTTGGCGGGAATGGTGCCGATTGCTCCGATGGAT